>Ga0335085_10000458_pt1 | contig 116253 bp, 95 predicted proteins | sample Lox_Sample_45_FD_206712 | JGI IMG/M metagenome (GOLD analysis project Ga0335085, IMG submission 206712) | Soil microbial communities from Loxahatchee National Wildlife Refuge, Florida, United States - Lox_Sample_4.5 | ecosystem: Environmental > Terrestrial > Soil > Wetlands | place: USA...
TCAAACTGGTTAGCCATCGCTCCTTCGGGTTTCGCACCGTCGAGAACTTCACCGCCGCGATCTATCACTGCTGCGCCCATCTTCCGTTACCGGAGGAATGCTGATCACACTTTTGGGAGACGAACCTTAAAAGGCGGGCGCGTCCCTACCCTGATTCTAGAGCTAGGCCCAACATCCCTGGCTCACGGCTGGCCATTGGCACTCGCTCGCTGATTCTTCGCGGCGGTCAGACACTGGCACTTCTGACAGTAGCTCCCCTGAACACGCGTGTCTAACATCGCGCCGTGGGGAGAATTCCAGGCCCTGATTGAATTGCGGAAGGAACCAAAAACTAAGGTCATGCCCATGTCGGTATCAAAGCAAGATGATCCGCTGAGTCGTAGAAATCACGCGCTGGTTGAGAGGCTAGGCGCAAAGGAGCGGTTGGGTCTGCCAGGCATCGTTGTGTGTTTGGCCGTCCTGGCTTTGACCGCCTGTGGACCCAAGGAGCAGGCCGCGCCGCCACCGCCTCCCGACGTGGAAGTAGTGTCGGTTGTGCAGCAGGATGTGCCTGTCGTCAAGGAGTGGGTGGCGACTTTCGATGGTAAGGTCAACGCACAGGTTCGCGCTCAGGTGACGGGCTACCTGCTCAAGCAGAGTTACAGTAACGGCGCTTTTGTCCAGAAGGGCGCCCCACTTTTTCAGATCGATCCTAAGCCCTTTCAGGCAGCTCTGGATGGGGCGCGAGGGAGTCTTGCGGTGGCGCAGGGGGACCTCGCGCGAGCTCAGGCGCAACTGGGGAAGACGGAGCAAGACGTCGCGCGTTACACACCACTGGCCAGAGAGCAAGCCATAAGCCAGCAGGAATTGGATGACGCCGTTCAGGCTAATCTCGCTGCCAAGGCTCAGGTGCAGTCCGCCAACGCGGCGATCGATGCGGCGAAGGCGGCCGTGGACACGGCACAACTGAACCTCAACTTCACGAATATTGTTTCGCCTGTTGACGGTATCGCCGCGATCGCGATCGCGCAGGTAGGCGACCTCGTCGGACCACAATCGCCTGCTCTCACCACTGTTTCCACGATAAACCCAATCCTGGTGGACTTCACGCCGAGTGAGCAGGAGTATCTCACCGCCATGAAGGTGACCGGAGGGAACGAGGCCGAGGTGCGCCGCCGGCTCGACTTCAAGCTCACTTTAGCCGACGGGTCGATTTATCCCCAGACCGGGAGCCTCTATGCCGTCAACCGCGAGGTGGACGTGAGGACGGGCGCCGTGTTGGTGCAGGCTTCGTTTCCCAATCCCGGCAATCTCCTCCGGCCAGGCGGGTTCGCGCGGATCAGTGCGGTCACCCGAATTCAGGAGGGAGCGCTCCTGGTGCCACAGCGCGCGGTGAACGAGCTGCAGGGCGGCTATCTCGTGGCCGTGGTTGGCGACGATAACAAGGTCAGCTTACGACCGGTCAAGGTGGGCGGCAGCACCGGTACCATGTGGATCGTTGCCGAGGGTTTGAAGCCGGGCGAACGTGTGATTGCCGAAGGCACTCAGAAGGTCAGAGACGGAATGGTCGTGAATCCCAAGCCCTTCCAGGAAAAGCCGGCGGGAAAGAGCACATAGCGCGCATTTCGCGCGGGGTTTTCGTCGGAGGAGAACCGAAAGGGTCGAAGAAGGGGCGTTGGGCGACAGCTGAGTTCGGACACGCAGCCCCATCGTAAATCACATGTCCAAATTCTTTATTAATCGTCCTATCGTGGCCATGGTGATTTCCATCCTCATGGTCATCGTCGGCACCGTTGCCATGCTCAGTTTGCCGACCGCTCAATTCCCCAACATCGCCGATCCTCAAATCCAGGTTCAAGCCACCTACCCTGGCGCCGACGCGTTGACGGCGGACCAGTCTGTGGCCACGCCAATCGAACAGAAGATGAGCGGCGTGGACAACATGGAATACATGTACTCGCTCAACCAAAACAGCGGCCTGTCATGGTTGACGATCGACTTCAATATCAAGACCGATCCCAATTTCGACCTGATCCTGGCTCAGATGCGCCAGACCCAGGCGGCCTCACAGCTTCCGCCACAAGTCACCGCACAAGGTGTGGTGGTCCAGAAGTCCACCGCCGCCCCGCTCATGTTGTTCGATCTTTACTCCCCGGACGGCAGATACAACGCCGAATTTCTGGCCAACTACGCCTACATCAATATCAACGACAACCTCACTCGCTCTTATGGAGTTGCCAGCGTGTCGGTGTTCGGCGCCGGCCAGTACGCCATGCGTCTTTGGGTGGATCCGGACCAACTGGCCAAGCTGCAAATCACGGTTCCCGAGATCGTCAACGCCGTTCAAGCGCAGAACACAGTGAACCCATCGGGTCAGATCGGCGGCGAACCGGTGCCGGAAGGACAGCAGTACACCTACGCGGTCATCTCCCAGGGCCGCTTGGCTTCGGAAGAGCAGTTTGGTCAGATCGTCGTCCGTGCCAACCCGGACGGCTCCATCGTGCGCGTTAAAGACGTGGCTCGCGTCGAGCTTGGTGCGCAGGTGTACAACTTGCGCGGCCGGCTCGACGGCCGGCCGGCGGCAGTGGTAGCGGTTTATCAACTTCCCGGATCCAATGCCGTGTTGGCCGCAAAAGGCCTTCGGGAGCAGATGCAGAAATTGAAGGACCGCTTTCCTCCCGGACTCGAGTACGCGATTGCGCTCGACACCACGATTCCCGTTACGGAAGGCATCAACGAGATCGTGCACACGCTGGTTGAAGCCATCGTGCTGGTCCTGATCGTGGTATACATCTTCCTGCAGGGCTGGCGCGCCACGCTGATACCGCTGCTTGCGGTGCCGGTATCACTCGTCGGCACCTTCATGCTCTTTCCCCTACTCGGGTTCTCCATCAACACGCTCTCGCTCTTTGGCTTGGTTCTCGCCATTGGCCTGGTGGTGGATGACGCTATCGTGGTGGTGGAGGCGATCGAACATCACATCGAACACGGACTTTCGCCCAAAGCTGCCGCCTTGAAGGCTATGGAGGAGGTTTCCGCCCCGGTGATGGGTATCGCGATTGTCCTCTCCGCGGTGTTCATACCCACGGCCTTCATCCCGGGTATCACTGGACGCCTCTATCAGCAGTTTGCGGTCACCATCGCCGTGTCCGTCATCATTTCGGCCTTCAATGCGCTCACGCTCAGCCCCGCGCTCGGCGCTCTGCTCCTGCGGCCCAAGAAGGAGTCTCGGGGACCTCTCGGAGCTTTCTTCCGTGGGTTCAACAAGGTCTTTGCCAAGGCGACCGACGGTTATGTGAGCTGGTGTGGCGCCCTCATTCACAAAGTCGGCTTCATGATCATTCTGCTCGTGGGGTTCACGGTTCTGGCCGGCTGGTTCGGCAAGAAACTCCCAACCAGCTTCTTACCGGACGAAGACCAGGGTTACTTATACGTCATCCTGCAGCTTCCCAACGCCTCTTCGATGCAGCGTACCGACGCGGTCTCGTCCCAGGTGGAAGAAGTGCTCAAGAAGACGCCGGGCGTCGAACACGTGACTACCGTGATGGGTTTCAACATGTTGAGCGGCGTTCAGAATGTTTACAGCGCTTTCTTCTGGGTGACGCTCAAGGAATGGAAAGAAAGGACGGCGCCGGAGGAGCAGTACGAGGCCATCAAGGCGCGCATGAACGCCGGCCTGCGGGGAATCGCGGGCGGAGTTGCGGTTGCTATTCCGCCGCCCGCCATCCCGGGCGTGGGCGCCTCCGGCGGCTTCCAGTTCGTGCTCGAAGACCGCTCGGGCCAAGGCGTCCAGTTTCTCGCCCAGAACCTGAATACCTTCCTCGCCGAGCTTCGCAAGCGGCCGGAAGTCACCGGTGCTTTTACCGTAGCCTTGCCGGCCGTTCCGCAACTCTTTGCCCGGGTGGATCGCGACAAGGTTCTAAAGCAAGGCGCATCCCTGAGCGACGTTTATCAGACGATGCAGGCCTTCATGGGCGGCGCATTCATTAACTTCTTCAATCGCTTCGGCCGCACCTGGCAGGTCTATGTCCAGGCGGAGGGCAAGTACCGAACGCAGGCCGACAACGTGGGGCGGTTCTACGTGCGCAACGGCTTGAATCAAATGATGCCGCTGTCCGCTGTAACCACCATCGAGCCGCGGCTCGGCCCCGAGTACACCATGCACTACAACATGTACAACGGTGCGCAGATCAGCGGCAGCGCCGCGCCCGGCTATAGTTCGGCGCAGGCGATGAAGGCTCTCGAGGAAGTGTTTGCCCAAACGATGCCCCGTGAGATGGGATTCGATTACATGGGCATGTCATACCAGGAGCAGAAGGCGCAGAAAGGCGTACCGCCTTCAGTCATTTTCGGATTTTCGGTGCTCTTCGTCTTTCTCATCCTGGCAGCGCTGTACGAAAGCTGGACCCTGCCGTTTAGCGTGTTGTTGAGCACGCCCGTGGCGGTGTTTGGCGCCTTTGGAACCCTTTATTTGCGCCGGTTCGAAAGCTTGTCTTTCGAGACCAATGTGTACGCGCAAATTGGCCTCATCATGCTGATCGGTCTGGCGGCTAAGAACGCCATTCTGATTGTGGAATTCGCGAAGGCGGAATTCGAGAAGGGCCGATCACTGATGGACGCCGCTCTGGAAGGCGCCAAGCTCCGCCTTCGGCCGATTCTGATGACCTCCTTTGCGTTTATTCTGGGCTGCGTCCCGCTTTGGAGAGCCTCGGGAGCCGGCGCCATCTCGCGGCAGGTGATGGGCAGCGCCGTAATCGGCGGAATGACTGCCGCCAGCGCCATCGCCATCTTTCTCATTCCTGCCTTGTTCTATGTGATCGAGAAACTCGGCGGAGCCAAGCACGAAGCTCCACAAACCGAGGCACCCCAGGTCGAAGACCTCATCCATAAATGACCAACTGCGATAATTACGGAGCGAGACTACTTTTCTGCGGTGGCGAAAGGACGCGGAGCGGCCCAAGTCCAGGCAGGACAGTTGCTGTTATTTTTCTTCTTGCCTTTGTGCTGGTGTTGCCGGCTTGTCTGGTGGGTCCCAACTACAATCGACCCAAGGTGAATGTTCCTCCTGCCTTTCGGGGCGCCGAGGGCACCGCCCAGCAGGCTTCTTTTGCCGATCTGCCCTGGTGGGAGGTCTTCAAGGACCCGGCGCTACAGGGACTCGTCAAGACGGCTCTCGCCAACAACTATGATCTGCTGATCGCGGTCGAGCGTATCGAGCAGGCACGTCAAATGGCGGCCCAGGTTCGGTCGCAGTTCTATCCATGGTTCGATTACTCGGGAGCGATCGGCGGCACCAAGAACCCGCTGGGCGTTATTGCCGGCGGCGGTGAAGCCAGGTCGAAATCGGAGGGCGCTGTCCTTCTCGCCGTCAGTGCGAGTTGGGAAGCTGACGTTTGGGGCCGGATCCGACGCTCGAATGAAGCGGCCAAGGCCCAATATCTGGCCACCGAGGAAGCGCGTCGCGCTGTCATGCTTTCACTGGTGAGCGACGTTGCGCAAGCCTACTTTGAACTGCTTGGATTAGACCTGCAACTCGAAATCGCCAAGCAGAACACCGCCTCGTTTGGCGACACCTTGAAGCTCTTCACCCAGCGACTGGAGGGAGGCGTCGCCTCGAAACTGCAAACCTCTCGCGCCGAGGCAGCCGAGGCCACTGCCGCCGCAACAATCCCGGAACTTCAGCGGCAGATTGAGCTGAAGGAGAACGAGATCAATTTGCTGCTCGGCCAGAATCCCGGCTCGGTTGCGCGCAGCACGAAACTGCTCGACCAGACCCTGCCGCCAGACGTGCCAGCGGGCCTCCCTTCCGCCCTGCTGGAGCGCCGGCCCGACATACTCTCGGCCGAACAGCAGATCCGCGCCGCGAACGCCCAGATTGGGATTGCCACGGCAAATTTCTTTCCACAGATCGGCCTCACGGCCTTTCTGGGACGCGGCAGCTCTCCGCTCGCTAACTTCTCAAACCCCAATTCACTGATCTGGAACGCGCTGGCCCGCGCGGCTGGCCCAATCTACCAGGGTGGCGCTCTCAAGGCCCAGAAGCGGCAGGCGATCGCCGTCTGGAAGGAGACGGCGCTCCAGTATCAACAAACGGCCCTCAGCGCGTTTCAAGATGTTTCGAACGCCCTGATCTCACGTGAGCAATACGAGGCCACCCGCGCCGAGCAGGCTCGTGCGGTACAAGCTTTTCAGGATGCCGTCAAGGTCGCTTTTCAGCGCTACAACTCCGGTAAGGCCAGTTACTACGAGGTCCTCGAGGCACAACAACTGCTCTTTCCGGCGCAGAGCAATCTCGCCCAGACACAGCTGAATCAGCGCCTCGTGATCGTGCAACTCTACAAGGCTCTCGGGGGTGGCTGGAATTTGCAGGACGCCCAGTGGGCGGGGCCGTAATGGGGCGTCGGCCGCTTGATAAGGCGTCGTTTCTCTCGCGCTTGGTGAGGATGAGTTGAAAAGCAGGACGTGGGTTCGAGATGGAGACAGCAGGATCGCCAGCTTCCGTCCGCAGTTCTGCAACAAGAGATGCGCTCGTCGTGGGCGCGGATCCCGACCTTGTGACCTTCCTCTCGGGGGTGTTGGAGCCGGAAGACTGGGCAATCCGGCAGGCCCCGAATAACGCCGCGGCAATGGACGCGGCTTCAAGAGCACACTTCGACCTCATCATAACCGGTGCCCAGACGTCCGGCCAGGAGGACGTGGAATTGTTGCGCAAGATTCGGCGCGCACGTCCACACACGCGTCTGATCATTCTCACCGACAAGAGCGCGCCGATGGATGTGGTCGCCTCCATGCGAGAGCACGCCTTCAGTTATTTTTCCTGGCCCTGTAGCCTCGATGATCTGGCGGCCATGATTCGACACGCCGCCGAAGAGCCTTGCTGGGACGACGGTATCGAAGTGCTTTCTGCGACGCCGGCCTGGATTCGAACCCTTGTGCGTTGTGAGTTGAAAACCGCCGATCGCCTGCTCCGGTTTCTCGACGAGATCGCTGACTTACCTGACGAGGAGAGGCACGACGTCGCCCAGGCATTTCGTGAGATGCTTCTGAACGCGATCGAACACGGGGGGCAGTTTGACCCCACGAAGTGCGTCGAAATTGAATATGTCCGGGCTAACCGCGCCGTTACCTGCCGTATCGCTGATCCAGGTCCCGGCTTCAAACTGAACGAGGTTTCGCATGCTGCACTCATTAATCCGTCGGATAACCCCGTAAAACATATGGCGTTAAGGGAAGAGCTTGGGATGCGGCCTGGGGGATTCGGGATTCTGATGACTCAGCACCTCGTCGATGAGATGGTGTACAACGAAACGGGCAACGAAGTGCTCCTCATCAAATACCTTGTCTCCCCCAAGCCCAGCCTGGCCTGAGCGGACCTGGCAGCGCTCCCTCGAGGAGCTGCAATCCATCGAGAGCTGTCAGTTTTAACAGTCGTGTCGGTTCTATCGGGGCGGACAGGATGGGATTGAGCCCACCGGCGCTGGATCCCGATCTTGACGTCCCGACAATCGGATTCATTCGATCTTTATCCAGCTTGGGCACGAGCGTTCCATGGACAAACAATTACCCCGAAATTTGGAGCCGCGCTCCCTCTGACCCGTTAAGTCTGGGTCCAGGCAGGGGCGCAGGCGCATTGGGGCCGCCGCCGGGCGAAAGACGAGGCGCTCCCTAAGTGTACCGATTCGGGAACTTTAGCCCCACGCTTCGGTCCGGCAGTTGCCGTCATAAACGGTCGTCGCAACTTAAGCGACAGCTACCATCACCACTGTCAACTCTGACAGTGTGTCAACCTGACGTGTGCGGCGCTACAATGAAGCCAGTCTCAGCCGCGCACATCGCAAGGGAGGGAGTGTCATGACTGGTCTTCGCTTACTGCTGGCAGATGATCATAAGTTGCTTCTCGAGAGCTTCAAGGCGCTGCTAGAGCCTGAGTTCTCTGTAGTGGGGATGGTATGCGACGGGCGCGAGCTGCTGAGTGAGGCGCCTGGGCTTAAACCTGATGTGATTGTTCTGGACATTGGGATGCCGATGTTGAACGGACTTGAGGCCGCGCACCAAATCAAGAAGGTGTTGCCAGGGGTAAAACTGGTCTTTTTGACCATGAACCCAGACCCTGATTTGGCACGCGAGGCCCTTCGGGCAGGGGCTTCAGGATACATTTTGAAGACTTGCGCCGCATCCGAACTGACGAAGGCCGTTCGCGAATCGATAAGAGGAAAAAGATACATAACGCCCCTGGTGCAGCAGGCCCTAACCGAGGCCTGGATTGATGATCCTGGCGGCACAAAGGCTCACGACAGCCTAACTCCGCGCCAGCGGGAAGTCCTTCAACTTTTAGCTGAAGGATGCTCGATGAAGCAAGCTGCCGACGTCCTGAACGTGGCTCCCAGAACCGTTGCCTATCACAAATACCGGATGATGGCCGACCTTCGGATTAGAAGTACTGCTGAGCTCATCCAGTACGCCGTTCGACATCATGTTGTCGCGAACTGACGGGGACGTTGACCTGTTGCGGAGGGCACCCGGCGTTCTATCGATTCCTCCTTCCTACGAAGGCGACGCAGCTGAAGCTCAGGCAGTCTCTCACCGGGCGAGGCTTCGGATCACTTGCGGCGACGTCGCTTTACGCTCAGTTGTGCCAGGGAGCGAGCCAAGGAAGCGTTGACGGTCGCAACTTCTTCAGAAGAGATTTTCTCCCGGAGCCTGGCCGCGGCGCGCTGACGGGCTTCCTCGACTTTTGCTTCGTCGATGTTCTCCGCTTGTATCGCCATATTGGTGAGAATGGACACGCGCTTACCCGTGACCTCGACGAGGCCTTCGCCCATGGCAAAAAAATGAGGCTGCCCGTTCTTGCGGAAGACCATTTCACCGGGAACCAGTTGTGTCATCAGCCGGATATGGTGCGGAAGAACGCCGATCTGGCCGTCGATGGCGGGCAGCGTGACGATGTCGACGTCGTCGGAGTAAGCGGTGCCTTCCGGCGTTACGATTTCCAATTTGATGGTGCTGGCCATGCTCGGTGCTCGTCCTGAGGGTCAGCCGACCCTCGACGCTCAACTCCTATTTGATTTCCTCGATTGGGCCCTTCATGTAGAAGTTGCCTTCCGGCACGTCGTCGTGCTTGCCTTCCAGAATCTCCTTGAAACCGCGGACCGTCTCCGCGACGGGAACCTGCTTGCCTTCGCGTCCGGTGAACACTTGCGCTACGCTGAACGGCTGGCTCAGGAACCGTTGAATCTTGCGTGCCCGTAAGACCGTTAGCTTGTCGTCCGGTGAGAGCTCATCCATGCCCAGAATCGCAATAATGTCCTGCAGGTCTTTGTAGCGCTGAAGCACCTTCTGGACTCCACGCGCTACGTCGTAATGCTCCTTCCCTACAATCTCCGGCGCCAGGGCGCGGGAGGTCGAAGCGAGGGGATCGACCGCCGGGTAGATGCCGAGTTCGGCGATCGCGCGCTCCAGCACGATGGTGGCATCCAGGAAGGCGAAGGTGGTGGCCGGCGCCGGATCAGTCAGGTCGTCAGCCGGAACATACACCGCCTGGAACGAGGTGATCGAACCCTTCTTCGTAGAAGTAATGCGTTCCTGAAGGGCGCCCATCTCCGCTGCGAGTGTCGGTTGATAACCGACGGCGCTGGCGGTGCGGCCCAGCAAGGCTGATACCTCGGAGCCGGCTTGTGAGAATCGAAAAATGTTGTCAATGAAGAGCAGTACATCCTGGTTCTTCTCGTCCCGGAAGTACTCGGTGATGGCAAGACCCGACAGGGCCACGCGCAGGCGGGCCCCCGGCGGTTCGTTCATCTGGCCGTACACCAAGGCGATTTTTGAGGCAGCCAGGTTATCCTGCTTGATCACGCCTGCTTCGGACATTTCGTGGTAGAGATCGTTGCCTTCCCGGGTGCGCTCGCCGACTCCCGCAAAAACGGACACGCCACCGTGGAGCTTGGCGATGTTGTTGATCAGCTCCATGATGACGACCGTCTTGCCTACGCCGGCGCCGCCAAATGCCCCCACCTTGCCGCCTTTCAAGAAAGGGCAGATCAAATCAATGACCTTGATGCCGGTGGGCAGCACCTGCGGAGAAACCGACTGGTCCACCAGGGGTGGCGGCGGGCGGTGAATCGGATAGTACTTTTCCGCCTGAACCGGTCCACGCTCATCCACGGGGTTTCCAGCCACATCAAAGATCCGGCCCATGACACCTTCGCCCACCGGCATCGATATCGGTGCGCCGCTGTCCCTCACCTCAAAGCCGCGCTTGAGGCCTTCCGTGCCGGACATGGAAATGGTCCTCACTTGTCTATCCCCGAGGTGCTGCTGTACTTCGAGCGTCAATTTAGCGCCGTGGTCCTGAGCCCCGGATTCGACAGTCAAGGCGTTATAGATCGAGGGAAGACGTTCCGGAAATTCCACGTCCACGACCGGCCCTGACACCTTAACAATTCTGCCTGTGTTCATATTCATACCTGGCTTTCTTCGCCCACGCTGCGCAAGAAAAGATGATTCCGGCTCAACCCGCCTGACCGCCGGCGATCTCGAGCAATTCCTTGGTGATATTACCCTGTCGCAGCTTGTTGTATTCGAGCGTCAAGTCCTTAATGAGGCCGTCGGCGTTCTCGGTGGCGTTCTTCATCGACACCATGCGAGCGCTTTGTTCACTGGCCTTGGCATTCAGCAGGACCTGATAGATGTAGATATTGATATAGTGCCCGAGGAGATAGCTCAGCACCGCCTCCGGGCTGGGTTCAAACAGGGACTCGCTGGTGTCGGCCTTCACCTCCGCTTCGAGCTTCTCTTCGGGTTCGATCCCTGGGATTTTCAGTCCTTTGATTTCGCCCACCGGAAGAAACTCCACGCACACCGCACGTTGGGTGAGGGTGTTGATGAATTGGGTGGCGACAATCTGTACCTGGTCCACCTCCTTTTTCAAGAAGAGGTCGCGGGCACAGGCGGCAATCGCCCTGGCTTCCGGGAACTTTGGCTCGTCTCCGTAAGCGAACTCAGCCAGTAGCTGGCGGTGAGTGCGGGCAATGAACTGCGCAGCTTTGCGCCCGGCCGTGATGAAAACCGTGGATTCGGGGTCGAACTGGGCGGCGAGGCGAAAGAGGTTGCTGTTGAGCGCCCCGCACAAACCCTTATCCGCGCCGACCAAGATGACAGCTCGTTTGCGGACCTCGCGTACTTCGAGCACCGGGTGGGTGAAATCAACCATGCGGGTGGTCGCTTCGCGCTGGATACGGTACAGCAGGAGGGTAAAGGGACGCCCCGCAAGGGCCGCCTCCTGCGCCTTGCGCATCTTTGACGCGGCCACCATCTGCATCGCCTTGGTGATCTGCGCGGTGCTGCTGATGGACCTGATGCGTCGGCGTATGTCGCGGGGACTGTTCATAACAAGAATCGATCAAAAGATCCGCATGCCGCCACTCACTTCCAGGTGTCTTTGAACTGGTCGGCAGCCGCCTTCAACTCCTCGGTCAAGCCCGGGCTGAGCGTCTTTTCTTGAGCGATCTTTTGGAGCAGCAAGGGCTTGCGGGTGGTCAGGAACTCGGTCAAAGTGCCCTGGAACTCCTTCACCCTCTCCACCGGCACATTATCCACGTACCCGTTCTGCACTACCCAGAGCACTGCCACCTGCACCTCGACGGGAATGGGGCTGTACTGGGGCTGCTTGAAGACTTCCATGATCCGCTTGCCGCGGTCGATCTGGGCCTGCGTCTTCGCATCCAGCTCCGAACCGAATTGCGCGAAAGCCGCCAGCTCTCGAAATTGGGCAAGATCCCCCTTCAGCTGCCCCGCGACTTGCTTCATCGCTTTAAGCTGCGCGGCTGAACCCACACGGGAGACCGAGATTCCTACCGAGATGGCCGGGCGCACGCCCTGGTAGAACAAATCTGTTTCCAGGAAAATCTGCCCATCGGTAATCGAGATGACGTTGGTGGGAATGTAGGCGGAAACGTCGCCGGCCTGTGTTTCGATAATGGGCAGGGCAGTGAGGGAACCGTTCCCGTACTTCTCACCCACGCGTGCGGCGCGTTCCAACAATCGGCTATGGAGGTAGAACACGTCGCCCGGGTAAGCCTCTCGACCCGAGGGGCGCTTTAGCACCAGGGAGACCTGCCGGTAGGCTACCGCATGCTTGGACAAATCGTCGTAGATAATGAGCGCATCCATGCCATTATCCATGAACCACTCGCCCATTGCCGCCCCGGCAAAGGGCGCCAGATATTGACTGGTCGCCGAATCGGAAGCCGGGGAGGCCAGGATGATGGTGTAGGGCATGGCCCCGGCGCTCTCCAGAATGTTAATGATCTGCGCGATCGTGGATTGTTTCTGACCAATGGCCACGTAGATGCAATAAAGCGGGCGGTGGTCGCGGTCGTTGGCAACCTCCGCGGCTTTGTTGAGGCGCGCCTGGCTGATGATGGTGTCGATACAAATGGTCGTCTTGCCGGTCGAACGGTCGCCGATGATCAATTCGCGCTGGCCGCGGCCGATGGGAATCATGGCATCAATCGCCATAATGCCGGTTTGCACGGGCTGGCTGACCGGCCGGCGCCGGATGATGCCGGGGGCGATCTTCTCAACCGGGTAGGCCACCTCGCTCTTCACTGGGCCTTTGCCGTCCAGAGGCTCTCCCAGCGTATTCACGACGCGTCCCAACAGGCCCTTGCCGACGGGAACCTGCAATAGCTTGCCTGTCGCGCGGACCTCGTCCCCCTCCTCAAGTTGGGTGTAGTCACCCAGGATGATCACTCCGACTTCCGTCTCATCGAGGTCCAGGGCCAGTCCCGTGATGCCGTGCCCGAGGTCCAGCATCTCGTTGAGCATGGCGTCGCTAAGACCTTCGACTCTCGCCACGCCGTCACCAATCTCGCGGATGACACCCACGTTCTGCTTGGCCGTCGCGGCCCGGGCGCCTGCGATTTGAGCTTCAAGTTCCTGGAGTAGGTCAGCCATGTATCTTTCACCCCAATCTGCTTATTGCTCTCTGCATCTCCCGAAAACTCGAAACTATCATTCCGAGCGCAGCGCAGAATCTGCTTTTCCAGAGAACTACGGCAGAAGCGGGCTTCGCTCAGCCTGGCCGTTCCGCAGGCGCCGGCCGAACGGCCGCGCTGCAGACATCCGTCGTGCCGGCCATTCAAAAACTTCTTTCCAATGCAGCCAGCCAGGCCTGCACACTGCCGTCATAGACATCGCTGCCCACCTTGATGCGCATTCCCCCGATCAGCTCGGGACGCTGCGCGAACAAAATGTTGATCCGCGAACCGTAAACACTCTCCAGGCTGGCTTGGACGCTGCCCCGCAAGTCTTCGGCCAACGCGATGGCGGTAGCGACTTCGGCGGTATGCTGGTCGCAGTCGAGCTTCACTAAGCGCCGAAAGTATGCCAGCAGGACGAAATATCCACGACGTTTTCCGTCGATGATCTTCTGCACCGCTTGCCGGACGCGCCCCTCATCCAAGGTGCCATCGTCGAGACATAGCCGGTAGAGCTGCATGGCCTCACGCCGGAGTTGCTTCTTCGTCTTCATCCTGGTTGCTTAGACCGCTATACCGTCAACTGCTTGGCGGTCTCCTCGTTCAAACGCCGCTGGTCTTCCGGCGTCAGAATCTTGCCGGTGACCGTAGCGGTGGTGCGTACCACCAACTGGCCTACCTCACGCTTGAGCTCGGCGAGCATTCGCGCATAGTCCTGTGCCGCGGCCTCGCGCGACTTCGCTATGATCTGCTCGGCGGCAGTGATGGCCTTTTGCGTTTCTTGCTGTTGAACCCGGACGGCCGCAGCTCGGGCTTCCTCGATCAGTCGAGTCGCCTGGACATTGGCCTGCCTCATCACTTCCTGGCGCTGGGCCTCGGTCTTGTCCAGCTCGGCTTGTATTTTCTCTGCATTAGCCTGGCCCAGCTGGATCTGGCGACGCCGCTCCTCCAACATCTTCAGAATGGGTCGATAGGCAAACCGCTCGAGGATGAAACAGACGATACAGAAGCTGATGATCTGTGCGCCAAGATGGGGCCAGTCCACCCCGAAGACGGTGACAATCCGTTCGGGGCGTCCCCCCGGCTGTTGCAGGAGCATACAGAGAGCGTTCATATCGTAACCTTCCCATCACCTGGAGCTGCGGACCTCTCCGGCTCCGCAGCCTCAATCTGTTGCTACCTCACGAGGAACAGGGCATAAAACACGATCGCTTCGGCAAAGGCGATGGCCAGAATGGACTGGACCAGGATTTTCGTGGAAGCCTCCGGATTGCGTCCCACCGCCTCCGAAGCCTTCATACCGATCAAACCCACGCCCAGGGCCGCCCCGAGCGCCGCCAAACCAACGTGCAAGTTTCCGCTCATGTAATTGTATTTTTCCCTTTCTCGGCGGCTCCCGCGATTGAACACGGTCAAGCTGCCGGGACTCATTCTTCAATCGTGCGCGGCAGCGGGCGCAGCCGCTGCTTCGTGCTGGCAGATTAATAACGTAAAGACGGCGGTTAACAACATGAAGACGAGTGCCTGGACCAGGCCCATTAACAATTCCAGGAAATAAAAGGGAACCGGCAACAACCAGCCAAAGCCGGGGACCAGGGTCGACATGGTCTCCAGCATGTTCTCACCGGCGAAGATGTTGCCGTAAAGACGAAAACTCAAGGAGATCGGCCGGAACAAGATGGAGACGACCTCGAGGCAGCCCGCCGCGAAAAAGACGAACACCATGAGAGCCTTGAGAAGACCGGTGGTATCGCCTTTCGGACCAAAGAGATCGTTGAGAAATCCCTTAAGGCCGACTTCCTGCAGGGCCCAGACGATCCAGCACGCGAAGAAGACCAGGGCCATTGCGAACGTCATGTTGACGTCGGCGTTGGCGCCGCGGAACAAGGGCTGGTCGATCTTGAAGCCGTGGGAAGTCTGATGTCCCCATCCTATCGTTCCCACCCCGGGAATCAGGCCCGCCCAATTCGATGCCAGAATAAAAATGAAAATCGTGGCAAAGAACCAGAAAGTCCGTTTAACCAAATGGCTGCCGATTACGCCCTCCAGAAATTTGTACAAGCTTTCTACCAGCCATTCCAGAAAGTTCTGTGCTCCGTCGGGTACTTGCTTCATGTTTCGAGTAGCATATTGAGCAAAAACAATGAGCGCCAACGCGATGATCCAACTTACGACCATGGAGTTCGTTATCGGCATGCCAAAAACGCGGGTGATCTCCACGGCCTTCTGTGAGAGGCCATGTTCCTCCTCTTCAGGCACAACGGAGGGTGTGGTCTCCTGCCCGTTACTGTTTTGAGCTTGAGCCGACGCGGCCGCTGCCTGTGGAGGAACCTTCCCGCCGGAGTCGGCAGAGAACAGCGAGGTCGCGCCCGCAATCAGCAAGACGGCCGCGGTGACTACCAACGCCGATCTGGCTCTCAGCTCCCGCACGGTTCCTCGCCCCACACTGCTATGATCGGGACAATCAAAAAACTGTCAAAAGTGCCAGTGCGTTACCTCTGCTAGGCTACCACCCATACGACCGGCGCAGTCTGGAGACCTCGCTACAACGGGCGGATTGATCACGCCAGCCGGCAGGCCCGACAGTTCCGCGATCTCGACGTAGGGCGGCCCTGGTGGCCGCCCCTACGCTGAAATCAGGACAGACGCCGAAACCTGCGCCGGGTAAAAATGCCTGAAAATGCGCGATTCTGGCATTCTTTGCAAGCATGTTTTGCGGGCCTAAATCCCTGCATCTTGTGGGGAGCGCGGTATTAAGGCTGCTTCTGTGTACTAATCGATAACATCGCGCTTTTGGGCTTTGTCCTAGCCCTCCGCCTAGCCCCCGATTTGCTGATTCTAAAAGAGATTTCTGTTTCCGCCGGATCTTCCATTTTGCGTATCCCATTGATTCTATTTGCCACCATATTGCGAGTGGTTGATCAAAAAGTTTTTCGTTTTTCGGTATGTTCTGTGAACTAGGCGATCGTTCTGGGCTACATGTAGCCGTAAGTTGCCGTGCCGTCATGGGATAGCGAGCCCGGTCGATTTCAAAGTTGCGCCGCTGATTTACACGCATTTTCATAGTGCTTTCCCGATCCCCGCCATCCACTTCATTCTGTGGGTGATGCGGCGTCGCTTTCGTCCCTGCGGGGCGCAACGCTGGTTTTCCTGGCCCCTTTTTCCGGCCGGGTAGGCTGACTCATCTGGCCTAGGCTTAGGACGTTCAGCAGAGTCACGGTAAACCGCATTTTTGTGATCGATCGCCTGCAGGCTGGAATCTTTACTGCGGGGCATGGCAAACCTCCTGATGCCTCAGCCAGGCTCAGAGCCGGACCCAGGCAGGATTATTGCCCTCCCCTTCAAATCTATGTAGCAGGCGCTGCTGGAAATTGCGGTGACGGAGGTCACACAGCAAGAGTTCTGGGCTAGTGTACTGCACCAAAAATGGCGCAACATTGGCGATGCTCGTAGCGCGGGTTTTACACCCCCTGTGGAGCCATCCAATGTGCAGTGGGCGGCAACCCGTCACTATATTCTGCGAACCTCAATAGTGCGGAAAATGACAGAACTCGGGATCAGTTGCTCTTGACGTGAGCAGCCTCCCAGGCCCTTACGTTACGCCTCGCCTGGTCGAAGATGCGCTCGTAGTTTTCCTTGCGGATTTTCCGGCTCGCTTCGTCGCTTAATTGGCTCCAAAGAGGAGCGTAAAGCTTGTAGACGCGAAGGTAGGTTTCCTGGTCCGGCGGGGCCACTTCGTCAGTGCCAAACAGAAAGCGGTCCGGGTAGCGGTTGAGCAGGTTGGCCGTGACTTTCGTCGCCTCCGGACTGGCAACGACATATTTAGCGACCTCGTCCCACGAGATATCGAAATTCAGATGGCTGAGTTCCGGATCCTTGATCATTTCCTCGAGGTTGGCTGCATGGTCCTGGATGGGACGGACCACCCTGCCGAGGCCTGTATGGGCCCAGATGATCGTCGTTTGAGGGTGGCGCTTGAACAGGGCTGTCGCTTGTGCCAGGTAGGCCGGTTTTGCGCCCGGTTTGGCGAAAGGGACGTCAATGTCGTTGTGGACAAGGACGACAAGGCCAGCTTCGCCCGCGAAATCGAGGATTCGGTCCAGGGCGGGATCCTGCAGGCTCGCGACCTCCCCGGCAATTTTGGCCGAGACAAACTCTTTATGGACGCTGAATTCCCCGATTCCCGAGAAGACCCCGGGAAAGGTCTGGAGCACCCGCCGAATATGGTCAGCCGCGTACATATCCGAGGGATTGAAGCCGGTGATCATCGGGTCGAAGCGGGCCTGCTGCTCCTTTGACAGGGATTTGTAGGACATCGCGATCCATGCGTCGGTAAACGAGTAGTAGTAAAGAGGCGCGTCGGAATTCAGGTAGTAGGAGGGCGCCCGATCACCATCGACCCGGTATGACCACTGCTGCTGGAGCGGTATCCCAAACAGGGCCACCCTCCCCACCTTGGTCCCCATGATGTCAAGAAAATCGCGGATGTTTGTACCCTCCTGGATGTAATTGGTCAGATGAAAGTGGGCGTCATTGAATTCGTACGGACTCGCCGATGGCGCTTGTGCGAAAGCCAGGGTGAAGCCGGCCACCAGCGCCACCCCGGCGAGAACAATCCGGAGATAACAGGAACGGGCTCTGCGCGGTTTTGAGGGAGACATAAGCCCCTTCCAGGGTGGGTCACGCCCTTGCCGACCCGCGGGGCGCGGGGGATCGCAACCCGCTCACTTCAGCCCGACTGAACCCGGAGAATAAAGATTGATGTCCAGCTGATTGGCGACGTAGGTGATGACCTCCTGCGCCTTTACGCTGTTGCCCGCCTCATCGAGCGGCGGGGCGAAGACAGCGATTGCGCCCTTGCCGGGAGCGACGGCCAGGATACCGCCCCCGACCCCGCTTTTGGCGGGGAGCCCGACGTGCCAGGCCCAGCCTCCGGAACCGTCGTAGAGGCCCGCCATCGTCATGACGGCCAGGATATACGGGATATCCTCGCTGTTGACGACCCGCTCTCCGCTGGCGGGATTCATGCCGTTGTTTGCCAGCATCGCGCCCATACGCGCCAGTTGCTTGGCGGTCACGCCGACGGAACACTGCTTGGTGTAGATGTCGACGGACTCAAAGGGATCAGCATAGATGCGGTCATATTTGGCGAGCAGCATCGAGAGCGCCTTATTGCCGGCGTTGGTGGCTGCTTCCGACCTGTAAACGTCCTCGATGAGCGCCAGCTTTTCCCCCGCAGCTTTGCTGTAGAAATCGAGGATTTTGTTCCACTTGTCGCTCTCATCCTTGCCGGAGATCAGGCTTGTGGTGGCAATCGCGCCGGCGTTGACGAGCGGATTGCCCGTGTGGCTCGGCATGTCCACGACCGCGAGGACGGAGTTGAAGGGCCGGCCGGTCGGCTCACTGCCGATTTTTTCAAAAACCTTGTCCGGCCCCAGTTCTTGCATGGCCAGCGCCAGCGTGAACACCTTGGAGATCGACTGGATGGAAAAAGCGTAGTCCACGTCGCCAATCGAGTAAATGCGATTATCGGTGGTGACGGCGGCAATTCCAAAGAGCTTTGAGTCTACCTGGGCGAGATAGGGAATGTAGTCGGCATTTTTGCCTCGTGCGTCGCTCTTGAATTTCTCGAAAGCATCATTGACCACCGCTTTGAATCGTTCTTCGCTGGGAGCAACTGGGCTTCGGCGCTCCTGGGCGGTCAGGGACGCAGAAGGGGAAGTGATTGCTATGAATACAGCGGCGCAAAGCGGCGCAACCCAGAGTCTCTTCGCAGTCATGTTGTGGCTCCCTCCCGATTGTTGACGGACCCAGGGTGCAGGGCCCCGTTCACATCGGCTTCGGTTACAGCTCGCGAGGGTTCTATCGAGCTTCTTGATCACGTCAGTGCCAAGCCCGGAGTTGCGCAGATGATGGTGCTGAGCCGCAGGCAAGTTTTAGAGTTCCTCAAGTGTTCACTCTAGGGCTTGAAGCGGGCTTCGCGACTGTCAAAAGTTCCAGTGTCCCTCCAGTGGACAGGAGGGCAGGATTGGTTCCGCGGAAAGCTCGGAGATCCGATCCCGGGCCGCACCGCCAGACTCAGGGGTTACTATGGCCACCCGTGTGGCGCGTCGCAGCTACTTCCCGGCAGCGGATTGGATAGGCAAATATCAGAAGGATTGGCTTCGACTCGATGTCGTCGCCGGCATCACCGCTGCCGCCGTTGTCATTCCCAAGGCGATGGCGTACGCGACGATTGCGGGGCTGCCTGTACAAGTGGGGCTCTACACGGCGTTCGCGCCGATGATCATTTACGCTCTACTCGGGACCTCGCGAGTCCTCAGCGTCAGCACATCCACAACTCTCGCCATCCTGGTAGGAGCTGAGCTCAGCGAGGTGGTTCCGAAGGGTGACGCGGCCGCCCTGCTATCCGCTTCGGCCATCTTGACGTTATTGGTGGGACTAGCCTTGCTGCTCGCCTCCCTTCTGCGGTTGGGCTTCGTTGCCAACTTCATTTCCGAGCCGGTGCTGACGGGCTTCAAGGCAGGGATCGGAGTTGTCATTGTCTTCGACCAGATCCCGAAGGTGCTGGGCATTCATTTCCCCAAGGGCTCCTTCACCCACAATTTGCTGAGCCTTGTGAGAGAACTCCCCAACACATCGGTCGCGACACTGGCCGTTGGACTTGTGATGATCGCGCTTCTGGTGGGCCTCGAGCATTTTTCCCCGCGGGCGCCCGCACCGCTGATCGCGGTGGCCGTTGGAATCGCCGGGGCAGGCTTGCTTGGATTGCAAGCTCACGGGGTGGAGTTAGTCGGCCGCATCCCAAAGGGATTCCCGCCGTTGATTCGCCCCGAGCTTTCCCTTGCCGGGCGACTTTGGCCCGGTGCGTTGGCGATTGCCTTGATGAGCTTCACTGAGACCATTGCCGCCGGACGCGCCTTCGCCAGAAGCGGCGAGCCGACGCCGCAGGCGAACCAGGAGTTGCTGGCGACAGGATTCGCGAATGCCGGCGGCGCTTTTCTGGGGGCCATGCCTGCCGGAGGCGGTACCACCCAGACTGCGGTGAACCGCCAGGCGGGAGCGCGGACCCAGATGTCCGAGCTGGTTACCGCCGGGGTTACGCTGATTACGATGCTCCTGCTTTCGCCCGTGTTAGCCCTGATGCCAGAAGCCACACTGGCCGCAGTGGTTATTGTTTACTCGATGGGATTGATCAAGCCGAAGGAGTTTAGCGCCATTCTCAGGATTCGGCGCGTCGAGTTCATCTGGGCGGTTGTTGCGCTGGCCGGGGTCGTCGCACTCGGGACCCTGAAAGGAATCGTGATGGCTATCCTGGTGTCGCTAATAGCTCTTGCCCACCAGACGGCCAACCCGCCTGTATACCCGCTGGGTCGGAAACCAGGAACCAACTTCTTCCGGCCTCGCTCAGAAGACCATCCCGAGGACGAGATCTTTCCCGGCTTGCTGCTGGTGCGGCTCGAAGGGCGGATCTTCTTTCTGAATGCAGCGCACATCGGTGAGAAGATCAGACTGCTGGTCGAAGAGACGACGCCGAAGATCGTGGTACTCGACCTCAGCGGGGTGTTCGATCTCGAATACACCGCCCTTAACATGCTGATCGAAGGTGAGAAGGCGCAGCGCGAGCGGGGCATCTCATTGTGGCTGGTGGGACTCAACCCGGCCGTGCTGGAAATGATTCAGCGATCCTCGCTTGGTGCAAGCTTGGGACGCGAGAGGATGCATTTCACCTTGGAATTGGCTGTGGAGAGATACAGGGCATCCGCCATAACGGAACCCGTCCTATGACATCCTGCTGCCTCCGCGCGCATGGACGTGTCTTTTCGGGTGAGTTGATTCCGCGGAGGCGGAAGCCGGACCCCTCGCTGATTCTCCGGACTTGAAGTAGCTTCCGTCACGCTTAGCGCATCCGCGTCTCATTAGTACTAGCAGTTTTGACAGTCGCACAGGGTTCTGCCGAGCACTACTGTCTACACAGGTAACTTAGGCAATGCCGGGGAAGCTGGGTCAAAGAGGCCGTGCGGCCTGTTCTCCGTCGCATACGGGCCGTCTGGGCATGGATTGGGCCGGGTAAGAATCAGTTTGACGAAGTCCTAGGAATTGCTGGGCAGGGACAGTTGCGAGCTGTCGCATAGGGAGGGGTCTTCAAGCCGCTGGTGACAGGGCTAGGGTGCGAGTTATGAAAAACAAGATGAAAGTGTCTGCAGTTACCAGATTAAAGCAGGGCACGTGCTTTGTTCTGGCACTGTCCCTGACCGCAATAGCCTTGCCGCAATATGGGTACCCTCGCCAGGACGCTCAGTCGGCCCCTTCCGACCAGGGAAATGCGCCTCCCATTCCGCCCGATCAGCTCGATTCGCTGGTGGCGCCGATCGCGCTTTATCCGGACCCGCTGCTCGCTCAAGTGTTAGCAGCTGCCACCTACCCGTTGGAACTTATCCAGCTTCAGCAGTGGTTGGGAAAGAACAAGAACCTGAAGGACAAGGCCTTGGCCGACGCCGTTGCAAAGCAGCCCTGGGATCCGAGTGTTCAGGCCATGGCAGGGCTTCCCGATGTTGTGAAACGGCTCACCGACGATATTCAATGGACCACGGACCTCGGCAACGCCTTCCTGGCGCAACAGGCCGACGTCATGTCCGCTGTGCAACGAATGCGCAAAAAGGCCCAGGATAAGGGCCTGAAATCGAACGAACAGATGAAGGTAGAAACCCAGACCGTTGAGAACAAGCAGGTAATCGTCATTCAGCAGGCGAACCCGCAAGTGATCCAAGTGCCGTCCTACGATCCGGTAGTCGTTTACGGCGCGCCGCCCTATCCCTACCCGCCCATTTACTACCCGCCGCCGCCACCAAGCGGATGGGCGGTTGCCGGCGGCATGGCTCTCTCGTTCGGCGTCGGAGTGGCCATGGGTGCCATGTGGGGCGGCGGGTGGGGCTGGGGTTGCGGGTGGGGACACGGAGACGTGAACGTAAATGTAAACAACAACTTCAATCGCAATACGAATATTCAAGGCGGTAACCGCACCAATGTCCAGGGCGGTAACCGCGGCGGTGGGAGCTGGCAGCACAATCCCCAGCATCGCGGCGGCGCTCCCTATTCCAACCGGGCGACGGCCAACAAATTTGGCGGCACCGCTCGCGGCGATTCACTGGCCAACCGTCAAGCGGGTGCGCGCAACCAGATTGGTCGGCAAGGCGGGAACGTCGGTAACAACCGGGGAGGGGTAGGCGGTGCAGGGGGAGTGGGCGGTGCGGGGAGACCAGGTGGCGCAGGAGGGGTAGGCGGTGCGGGGGGAGTGGGCGGTGCGGGGAGACCGGGTGGCGCGGGAGGAGTCGGTGGCGCGGGAAGACCGGGTGGTGCGGGCGGTGCGGGAGGAGTCGGTGGCGTCGGAGGAGCAGGTGGTGCAGGCAGACCGGGTGGCGCGGGTGGCGCGGGAGGAGCGGGTGGTGCGGGAGGAGTGGGTGGCGTCGGAGGAGCGGGCGGTGCGGGAAATCGCGGGGGAGCGGGCGGGGATAAAGTGGGCAACCGCAGTGTTCAAAGTCGTTCCGGCGGGGGCGGCGGCGATCGTAGCGCCTTCGGAGGCAGCGGCGGTTTCAGCGGCAGCAGCGCCCGGTCCAGCAGCAGCCGTGGATCCTCCAGCGTCGGAGGTTCGCGGGGCGGGGGCGGGGGCGGCGGCGGCAGGAGAGGCGGCGGCGGGGGACGCAGGAGATAACCGCGAAACTGGAGAGAGGACATGAACCGTATATCCGAAACGACGAAAGGGTGGAAGCGGGTCTGGTCTTGCTTTGCGTTTGCCTGCCTGTCGGGACTGACGCTCGCGATCAGCGCCTCCGCGCAGACCACGGCAGGGAAGACACCGGCCCCTGCGGCGCCGGCCGCGACGGGCGTTTCCGCCGTGGGTGCGGAGACTTTCGACACGCCTCAGAAGGCCGCCGACGCGCTCATTGAGGCAACAAAAAATTTCGACGTTCCTCGTCTGGAGCGAATCTTCGGCCCGGGGGGCGATGACATCGTCATGACCGGCGAGACAGGCCAGGATCGCGAGCTGGCCGAGGCGTTCGCGGCCAAGGCTGCTGAGAAGACGACCGTTTCGGTGGACCCGGAAAGTGGCAAGCGTGCGTTTCTCGTGGTTGGCGATGAGGACTGGCCTTTTCCCGTGCCCATCGTCAAGAAGAACAATCGCTGGTTCTTTGACGCCAAGGCCGGCCGCCAGGAAATCCTGTATCGGCGCGTGGGCAGAAACGAACTTGACGCCATACAGATCTGCCACGGCTACGTCGAAGCGCAGCACGAATACGCTCTCCAGAAGCGCGAAGGATACGACGTAAACCAGTACGCACAGCGCATCATCAGCACACCCGGCAAGCAGGATGGTCTGGCTTGGCGCAACGCCGACGGCACCTGGGGTGGTCCCGTCGGCGAGAAAGTCGCGGACGCCATCGAACAGGGCTATACCAACAAGGCCGAGCCCTATCACGGCTATTTCTTCAAAGTGCTGAAAGGCCAGGGCCCGGCGGCGCCCCTGGGCCAGATGAACTATGTCATTGAGGGTGTTATGATCGGCGGCTTCGCACTCGTCGCGTCACCGGCAGAGTACGGCGTCACGGGTGTGAAGAGCTTCATGGTCAGCCAGGACGGAGTGGTTTATGAAAAGGATCTCGGGCCGAATACCCTGGACATTTTCGCAAAGATGGAGTTGTTCAACCCTGACAAAACCTGGAGTCCGGTAGAGGAAAGCGACGAGTGAAGTTGTGAATCCGAAACCCGCCGCGTGCCACCTGAGATTTCTTGTGGCAGGCTTTAGCAGCGACCGCGAGGGAAGAGAATTCTCGAATGAAAGGTCGAGCAAAAATGAAAATGTTGAATCGAGCGTCACTGTTTACCTTCTTCCTGCTGCCCATGCTCGTGGCGTCTGCCGGGTGGGCACAGAACACCGGGAATAAAGCGCCCGCATCACCGGCTGCCAGCGCGCAGAAAAAGAATATCGATGAATACATCAAGTTGATGCGCGAGGACGTTCGGCAGCAGAAGTCCGAGATCATGGGAGCGGTGATGGCGCTGAGTGCCGATGATGCGGCGAAATTCTGGCCGATTTACAGTGATTACGACGCCGAGCTGACGAAGTTGAACGACCAGAGAGTCGCAAATATCAAAGAATATGCTCGCACCTACGACCAGATGACGGACGAAAAGGCAGACGAATTGATTAAGAGCGCGATGGCCTATCAAGACCAGCGATCGCAACTGCTCGCCAAAACGTATGACCGCGTCAAGCAGGCCGTGGGCGCCATTACCGCGGCGCGCTTCGTCCAAGTCGAGCACCAGTTACTCCTGATTATCGATCTTCAGATCGCTTCGGAGCTGCCCGTTGTTGGACAAGGTTCGTAACTTCTCAGGAACAGGAGATCTCCAATGAGGAACTCATTCATCGGGGCCGTCCCTCTGCTCGCGTGCGTGATGATTGGCGGTGCCCTGCCCCTGACGCAAGCGGCTCAGGAGGTCACGGTTCCCGCCGGAACACGAATCCTGATTCGAACGATCGATTCGATCGACACCAGCAAACAACAGACGGGCTACCGTTTCACCGCCACTCTCGAAACAAACCTGCAGGTTAAAAAGACCGTGGTGGCGCCTCGAGGTACGAAGGTCTATGGTCATCTCGTGTCGGCTTCATCGGCTGGAAGGATGAAGGGGAGCTCTCAATTAACCCTGGAATTGACGGACATCGTCATCAACGGCACCGCTCATCGGTTGCTCACCAGCAGATTTGAGATGAAGGGCCAGGGAGAAGGTTCCAAGACTGCGAAGAAAGTGGTTGGCGGCGCGGGATTGGGCGCGTTGATCGGCGGTATTGCGGGTGGAGGAACAGGAGCGCTCATTGGCTTGGGCGCCGGCGCCGCAGGTGGAACGGTCTTGGCCGGTTCCAAAAAAGGTCAGCAGCTTGTGATTCCAAGCGAGTCTGTGCTCGAGTTCCAGCTTGCGGAGGCCGCATCGCTCCCTGTTGCTCAGTAACAGGGAGGCTCACTCCGACGGTATTTGTGAGCCGTGATTGTGAGGAATCTTCTCACTTGGCACCGGTTCCAATTCATGAACGAGAGGGACGTTGGCAGGGGCGCATGAGCCAAAACACGGAAGCAAACTCGTTGCGACCACGCGGCCGGTCAATTCTCTGGGCTGTGCTCTCGATCGTGGCGGGCCTTTTCGCCCTGGCCCTGCCTCTGGAAGCGTCTTTCGGAGCAGTACTGGTTATCGGATGGGTGCTCATTTTCAGCAGCGTATTCCAGTTTCTGCACGCCTTTAAGACCAAGGGCATCGGCAGCATTGCGTGGAAGCTGCTCATCGCTCTTCTCTACTTGGGCGTCGGTATCTATTTCCTCGTTCATCCCCTTCTTGGTATGGCCACGCTCACCCTGGCGCTGGCTATTTTCTTCTTCGCCGAAGGCCTCGCTGACCTGGTCACTTACTTTAAGGTCCGCAAGTCTGGCGGATCGGGATGGATTCTCTTCAACGCCTTGATCACCTTGCTGCTTGGCTTGGTGATCTGGCGTCATTGGCTCTCGAGTTCGCTGTGGGTTGTCGGGACACTGCTTGGCATCAGCATGCTGCTGACAGGCATGACTCGCCTGATGGTGACACTGGCTGCGCGGCGGCTTGCATCAGTCCCTGGCGCTTCGTTCGACAAACCTGCGACCGTGTAAAGCGACCCGTCCAGGAGAAACGAGATCCTCCGCTCGGGGAGCAGCCGCCAGAAATAAGCCCGGCTAGCTCCACTTGTTTCTGCCATTTGTCCCTGGTGAGCCGCCACGCGGGTGTGCCGCGATACCGCCTCAGCTGCGGTTTCTTGATAGACGATTCAGACCGCCACTGGTACCGTACCCTCCGACGGGTCTTTGATATCGAGGCTTGCGAGACGTCGCTGGAAGAGCCGCAGCATCAGGAGTACCGCGACAGTCATCGTGACGTTGAAGATCAACTGCGCCCAAGCTACCGCCATCCCAGGCTCGCCGGCGAACTCCAGCACCGCCACTGAGAACCAACCCAGGAACGGCAGGAAAAGCACCACCCCAAATGTGTTAAAGCAGAGATTCGCTACCGCGACGCGTCGAGCTGCCTTTTGCATCTTGATACTGGCCACCAGGGCGGTCACGGTCGTTCCAATGTTCGCGCCAATCACGATAGGAATTGCCGCAGTCGCCGCCATGAGGTTCTGTTGAACGAGCAGAATACAGAGACCGGTGACGATACTGCTCGACTGAACGATGGCCGTGACCAAAATTCCTGCGAGCACTCCCATCACCGGGGTACGAGATTGACTGAGGAGCTCCGTGAACACGGGATTCTGCGCCAGCGGCTTCAAGGTAAAGCTCACCACGTCCAGACTGAAAAAGATGAATCCGAAATAGAACGCAGCTTTTCCCAGCATTCGGAACCGCGTGGGAAGCGCGCTCAGAAGGGCTCCCAGGACGATGAAGAAAGGTCCAATCGATGTCAGCTTGAGCGAGACCAGCCAGGCCGTTGACGTTGTGCCGATATTCGCGCCTAGAAGCACGCCGAGGCTGGATTGAAGGGAGATCGTTCCTGCGTCTACGAGAGCCACGGTCAGGGATGTGACCGCGCTGCTGGACTGAACAATTGCAGTCGCGAGAGCGCCCAAGGCCACTCCGCGCCAGCGGCTCGCGGTAAGGCGTCCGAGGCCCCTCCTCAGACTTTCTCCGCCGACCTTCTGAATCTCCTGGCTGAAACCTTCCAGGCCATATAAGAACAACACGATCGCGGAAGCGATCGCCAGTAGAGTCTTGAAATTCGACACTTTCGATCCTTCCCGGGCGCTCCGTTCCGCCTCATGGGACTTCGATGGCGGTCGGCTCACCGAAGGGGATCGGCACGCGAACGCGTTTCTGCTCTGAGAATGTCAGACCAATACCGGCCAGGTCAGGACTGTTCTGGCAGCTAATCCAGAAGCGGAACTTCAGTAGACAGTTCCAGGTCAATCATCAAAGTAAGGCGGCGGTCCACCTGGTAGAACTTTGCAGCCCGCTTGGCGGTCAGTGCCTTTTCGAACTGCGGCCAGTATTTCACCTGGATGTCGTGTCTGGCCTGCTCCAGTTCAAATGTTTTCTGCGCCAGCTCAGCCGCCTTGGCGTCGCTCATCTGGCCATAATTCTGCGCATAGTCCTTAATCATCTGATATTCCTTGTCGCCGACTCCATGCTGCTCGTTGGCGTAGTTCCTGTACACGGGCCAGAAGGCGGCCGCCTCGGCATCAGTAAACTGCATCGTCTTGGTGATGATCGCCATCTTGTCGCCCTGAACATCATGCCTCAACAGCGCGATATCAGAGTCGGTCAGGGGCTTGGCCGTCACGGTCACCGTGTCCTGCGCGACCGCCCAGCCGCTCAGGCCGGCAAGAAGACCCAGCTGTAGTCCGATGATCACGATCTTCTTCATTCAGTACCTCCTTTGGCTAAATGCATCCTTAGAATCGGAACGAGGCGCCCACAAAAGGTCCGACGCCGGGGAACTTGATGAATCCTGAAAATGGACCGAGGGTTACAGGCCCTCCTGCCACGGTCACCTCCTGAGCTGGCAGGTTGAAATCTCGCTTCAGCCAGTAGTATCTGACGCCGCCAAGGATACCGATATTGCGCCGAATATAGTACTTGGCTCCAAACTCGGTCTGGTTTCCGTGCCAGCCACCGCCGCAGCAGGGGATCCACCCGGAGCGCCCATAGAAAGCAAGCTGCTGGACCGGCTTATAGTCGAAGTTCAGCCCGATGATCGCCAGGTTGTTTGGGACATTTACGCTCTGGGTGGCCGGAGGTGGCGCACCAGGAGTGAGATTGGCAAGGGTCACGTCTACGCCCAGGTGCTGGTACACAATTTCCGGGCCAATTCTGAACTTATCGTTGCCCCATTGGGGTGCGTAGCCGAGCGAGAACAGCCTCATGTTTAATTGCGCCTGTAAGGCCGTGTCCACGGCATAAGTGACACCGTTAAAGGTGAAGGAGGCGGAAATGTTCCTCGTGTTTGAGCGGTCGAGCTGCTCCCATTCCACCCAGATTTTGCTGGTCGCTCCCAGTATCTTTTTCTCGGGCGTCCAGATGACGCCGAAATCAGGACCGACACCCCACTTCTTCAAGGGCAGATCAGTGCTGAAATTGCCCGTATTGGTGACGCACCCCGACGGCAGGCAGTAGGAGGATGAAAAGCCGCTATTGCTGGTCAGGTTTCTCCACTGAACATCGCCAAAAATCTCAAAATGAGTCGGCGCCCAAGCGGACGAGCCGCCCGCGCCCGCCGGGTAACTCCCCGGAGTTCCCAAGCTCGAAGCTGACACTGCAGTTTTAGAGGGAGAACTTTCGGACGCAGCCGGCGAGGACAGATTCGCAGGGAGTGCGGCAGCAGTTTTGTCGGAGTACGTTGTCAGATCCGTCTCGCTTCCCGGCTGGATCGCATTCTGGGGAAAGGCGATCGCTTGGCCATATGCCAGAAAACAAGCCGACAAGAAAAACGTTCGAACCAAGCACTGCGTTCGAAGATTCGTCATTGGTTGTGACCTCCTGGTCTCAATCTCGACCGTGGGGAAGTCACCGAGAGTTGTTTGAGCCCGCACCATGGCGGCGCTCCGGTCCCCCAAGTGCGAAGACTCCACGTCGTCTGTTATGCCTTTCATCTCAGACTAGCTATAGGCCGAGATCCGGACTACTGTCAGAACTAACAGTGGTTAGATCCACGGTGCCGCTGAGCTGTGGGTGAGGGCTGAACGAAGGCACGCGGACCGGCACTCAATTCTAAAAGGCTCAGTGTAGAATTCGGCCCAGGGTTGCGGCGGTGAATTGTGGCCTGAATCGGCTTGCTGGGAGCCGGAAACAAATCCTGCTCCCGCCAATCCACTGGCGGGAGCAAGCAAGAAGACGAGGGTGAGGTGAAGCCGGCCGGGTCAGTCCCGGGCCTTCTTCTTAGGCGCCTCGCCTGTGACGGCCGCGAAGTTGGCGGCGTCGGTTTGAAGCCTCTTGATACCGATACTGCGGAACATAACCAGCGTTTGATGACGATCCCAGTCCACAACGGTGCCCCATCCGTACTTGGGATGGCGGACGTATTGACCGGCCTTCAATTCCATGAGTGACCTCCCGATCTAGAGATGCCTGGATTCCCCCCAAACTTGCGAATCTCGTCCGATCTCAAACGAACGTGATGGAGACTAATGCGACTTCTCCTGCCTCAGCCCCCGATGTGGCTATTCCGCATTCCTCGAGCGCCTGCGCTTCCTAGGGCCTAGGCTGCCGATCTGCTAAGATAAGCGCCTCAAGATGGCCTAACATAGCCCATGTGGATCGGGGAAGGGTCGATAAGATCCATCTCCTCTATTAGCATATATCAGTCATCCGTATAACGTCAAGCCGAGTTGAAGCGAGTAGCTCATAAGTCATTGATCTCCAAGGGAATCCGATATCAACTCGAACGGGCCCCAATAATACGGTTTCCGATAGATCGCCGCCGACACTCGCAGCTTGAGCTTCGCCTGACGCAGCGCTTCGGACGGTTTCGATCCGCGCGCCAAGCCGGCGTAGAATTCGCTCATCAATTGAGACGTGGATCGGTCGTCAACTTCCCACAGGCCGCCCACCACCCGCCGGGCGCCCGCTTCGAGAAATGCCCACGCGAATCCGACCAGGCCTTCGCCGCCATACGTCTTACTTCCGGCGCTGCGGCACGCCGAGAGCGTCACCAGGTTCGCGCGAATCGGCACCGCCACGATGTCCCGGGCATAGAGCTTGTAGCGGTCGCCGCTGGCCGACAGGATAATCGCGGAGTCCAGCGGTTGCGCCGAATTGGCATCGGCGTGGGCGGCGAAATGGATCAAGCTGAATCGCGCCGGCTTCGCGTCCAGATAGGCATCGGGTGCCGCCGCGGCCCCGGAACGCACGGTGGCCGTGGGGAAGGCGCGCTGGATCGCACTAAGCTCCCGAGCGGCATAGGGAAGGCGGGGAAACATACCGGAATTGGGCGGTGAGGGATCGCCGATCGCAAGCGCCGAGCCCGCATCTGGAGACCCATCCCCCGGCAGGCGCGCGGCCAGATCGAGCGACGGCGTCAGGGTCAGGTCCACGTCGTCGATCCAGTAGTGCGGGGGCGAACCCGGCGCCGGAAGGGTCTCAAAATTCAGCGTGTAGAGGACCCCGTCGGGAACAAGGGCCACCCGGGATCCGCGCGGCACGAGCGCGGCGGCGGGCGCGAGCAGGAGCTGAAAAAGCTCGCGGCCTGAGGCATCGTTTTCTTGGAGCGGGTCGTGGAGATTGTCGATCGCGGAGGCGTACGTCTTGGCGACCGATTCGATCTTCTCCTGCGGCGGCAACGGGAAGGTCGAGATGCGGTCAGGCGTGATCACCCAAAGAAACGAGCGGCGCGGTCCCAGCCAGTAGGAGAGCAGGACGTGCTGCGTCTGGCGTGACAACTGCCGATAGTCCTGTGGCGCCGGCGCTCGCTTCGGACGAGCACCCGTATCGCCGCCCGCAGCGGCGCCCGTGCCGGCACCGCGGCCGAGCCTCGCCGCCAGGACGCGGGCGCGGCTCGATTCGGCGATCTCCAGCGCCCGGACGTCGCGGTGCTCCGACATGAGGAAGTCCACGTAGTCCTGGTAAATGTGCAGCAAAGTGGCGAAATACGACATGCGTGAGTCGTCCCTGACCAGCAGGGCGTTCGAGGCATCGGCAAGCGCCATCGCCTGCCGGAATTCCAAATCGGCTTCTGCACTCTGATGCTCATCAGCCAACAGGCTGGCCAGGCGTCCGCGCGCTTCGAGGACCAGTTCGGGAGCCGAGGGATTCGGCAGCCGTGAGGTGCCGGCGATGATACTGCGATATCGCGCCTCGGCCAGCCTCGGATTGCCGGACAGCGCGGCGATGCGCGCGTCGTTCATCGCGGGCCACAGGCCCTCGAGCGGATCGTTCACCTTCTGCTCGAAGCTCTCGGCCTGACGGTTCCAGTCCGCCGCGCGGACTTCGTCGCCGAGATCCAGTCCGGCTGCGGACATGTGATAAAGCCAGCGTCCCGCCCAGAGGTTGTTGTGGGACTGCTCGGCAATGTCGAGCGCACGCTGGTAATAGGGCAGGGCAGCGGCCGGCTGGCCCTGGCTCGCGTACCAATCCCCCATGCGGCCCAGGCTGTAGTGGAGGTCGAGGGAAACCCCGGTCTCGTGCGCCAGTTGCTGGCCCCGCTCAAAGAGCGGCGCGGCGCGCTCCGGCTGGCCAAGTTGCAGATAGCAGTAACCCAGGTTATTGAAGAACCTGGAATCGAAGCTCTTCGACTGCAGCGGGCGCGAGAGGGCCAGCACCCGCTCATATCCCTCGATCGCCTGGTCGTATTGCCCCCGGTTCATCTGCGCTGTGGCGATGTTTGCCAGAGCGACGGCTTCCCAATAATGATCAGAGAGATTCCGGGCTTGCTCGAGCGCGGCCGCGAAGTCCGTCTGGCTGCCGGAGGCATCCCCGAGCCGGCTTCGAGTCGCGCCCCGGCGCAGCCGGATCTCGACGGCGAGCTCGGCGAGGCCGTGCGCCTCCGCGCCCGCGAGCGCCCGGTCGAGTAACGCGCTCGAAGCGGCGAAATCACCGCGCTCGTAGGCGAGCCACCCGCGGTCGAAGGACAGTCGATTCGCGGTCTCGCTCCCCGTCGGTTCAGGCGTGCCGGCGAGAACCGCCGCAGCCTCGTCCGGGTGTACTCGGAACAGCCGGGCCTCAGCCTGAAGCAGCCGGAATCGCCAATAGTCGTCCGAAGCAGGCTGACTCTGAAAACGGGCGGCGGCACGGCCCGCCAGGTCGTCCGCCGATTGCAAATCGCCGCGCTCTTCGAGCAGCCGGACTTGGGCGTACTGCTGGTCGGGGTTGAAGGCGGCTCGCCGGGTGCAGGCCCCGAGCGCCAAGACGAGCAGCAACCGGAGCCTCGGAGACGGCTTCCCCGCGCAGCGTTCCAAGTCGACCTCCTGCCGCCCGCCATTGTAGCTGACTGTGGTGCAGTCGCGTCGGCCATAGCGAACCCCGCGGTTGTGGGAGTCAGCACTCGGTGACGAACAGCCATCAGCCAAGTCTGGCGAGGCGACGCTTGCCACGGCCGATGCCCGGATCGCCTCCGCGCCCCGTGCCCCGGTTTGCCCTTTACCGCTCATTACTCGCCACTGCTTTTCGCATCGCTATCTGTCGGGTTCTGTCCACGTCCATCGGTAACCCACAGGGATCTCCCACGGAGGCGCGCTGTCGTCCACGACTTGAGCTTCGCGAGCCCTGTGGCAATCCGCGTTAGCAGCGATATTTCTACAAATGTCCTGTTTTGTGACGTATTCCGGGTTCGTTCGTTTTTCAGCCTGTTTTTCAGCCTGCTTGGCGCCCGGTTTCAAGCTCAGCGGAACGCCCTCGGGGCCTCGATTGAACCGCGGATGCCCGGTGCAGGTGACCCTGGTAATCACATGGACGCGGGCCGGCTTCGCCTCACGCATACGGAGGGCCCCAACCGCCGGGCCAATCGCCGGAATCGAGCTCAGGTCGCACTGGCGGCGACGCCCGCGACGGGCGAACACGGTCACGGTCACGTTCCAGCCCGGACCGGGAATGGCGCTGCGCCAGCAGCGCGGCACCGGGATCAGGCGCTTCGCCATCAGCCGGCGTGTTTCCGGCGGCAAGGTGCGCAGGTAGCGCTCGGCATATTGCCGCACCGACCAGACGAGCCGAATGTTCCTGCCTACTTGGCTCTGGTTCTCGCGGCCGGTCGACACCGCCCGCTCGATCGCATCGCGTAAAGCGTAAAACTCTGCGAGTTCACTATGAGAAAGGACGCGCGGCCAGAATGCGGGCGAGGCGCGCTTCCCGGTGCGGAGGGCGTTGGCAGCGGAGCGCTGCTTGCCGAGCGCGGTGCGGGGTCCGGTTGACTTTTGAGCGTTGGCGCGATTGGCGGCGAGGAATGCCGTGGTGCGGCGAGGGGATTGGCGAAGGGACATAGGACAACCTCCGCGTCAGGCGTGCAGGCGCCTGCCGGTAAATTGTCCCTCCCCAGTCTCAAGGTAGCACCAGAGCAGGTTGGTGTCAAGTCATTGATCAGATAGTAATCCCCTCGATTTCTGGGGCAGCGCCAGGCCCGACCTTGGCCCCACGGCATTTCACCTCCGTTGTGTCTCCCGCGCGTGTCGTTGCCACTTGCCACCCACCACTGGCCACTCCCTCTATAACCATCCGGCTCACACACCAGGGTCACAATAAATCGCTTGACGCGTGGAGGGCAACGAAGGCCGGATGGCGCAGACCGTTGTTCTAAGGTCTGCGCCGCTACCGCACCGCCCGGCTGGCTGGCTCACTCTCAATATGACGTTGCTCTCAGAAGTCTTCGAGCATCCACACATTGCATTGCTGGGTAAAGCCCAGCAGCGCCACATGACGGCCGTCTGGGGAAGGGATACCCCACGTTCCGTAACCGCCCGGACGCCTCTGCTCCGACAGAATCCGCGCACGGCCTAGCAGGTCGACATAAAGCAGTTCCGGATTTGAGAACCCGTAGCCGCCGGCCCCGACGAACAGGCCCTTGCTATCGGCCGCCCAAAACAAGCTCAGGAACTGACCCCGACCCTTGACATAGAACTCCTGAGGCTCCCCACCGGTCAACGGTAGGATTTGGATACGGCTCTGGCGTTCGTCATACTCTGTAAGCGCCAGGCCCGAGCCCTCCGGCGATAGGTCCCAGGAGTAGATGAACCAGTAGCCCTGCCTCCTGAGATTGATCCTCGTGAGTTCCTTCCCCCTCCCCTTGATCGGGTCGAACAACGAGAAGATGAGTTGCCGTTCATCCAGAGTCGGCTCGCTGAAGACACACAAGCCCGCTGGAGAGCGCGCACAGGCCAGGTTGTCGATGGCGCGTCCTTCCAACACCAACTGCGGCGCTCCGCCGGAGGTTGGCACGCGCAGGATGCGCACCGGAGTGATGGCGCCCACCCTGAAGCGTTCCTGGGAGATGGCGTTTACCGGCGCAAATGCGCTGGACATGTATAGAATCCACGAACCATCCGGGCTCACCACAGGATCGCGCTTATAATCCGATCCAGTGACCACCGGTTCAGCGTCGGCCTGGTGCAACGGCTGCTTGAAGATGTCCCAGGTGCCGTTGCGGTCAGACCAGAAGAGCACTGCTTTGCTGTCCGGCATCCAGTGATAGGGATAATCGTTGGCGTCGCTGAGCGTCAAGCGGCGAGTGTTTTCTAGGCGGTGGCCGTTGGCGTCAAGCTCCCCGATGTAGACATCCGCTTCCTTCTGCATTTTCGAAATGGCCAACCGCTTTCCGTCCCGAGTTCCACCAACGTGGTCCTCATAAACGCCGACCCAGTTGGTGAGCCGTCTTGGTCTGCTCACCGCCTGGCCAGTTGCCGAGTCGACCGTGATTTCCCAAAGATTACTGTCGTACTGACTCGGCGCCGGCTCCAGCATTGTGTAGATGAAGCGGCCGCCGGGATACCACAACATGTTGATATCACCGACACACAACCTCGGGTCAGACAAGATGGTGGTGGGGGAGCCTCCTTCCAGATCGCGACTCTCGATTGAACACTCGAGTTGGGCAGGCGTTCGGTGGGACCTGCGGTAGGCGATCCGCCGCCCCTCCGGCGACCACGCCGCCCAAAAAAATCCGTCGCCTTCAGAACCCACTACGACCCTGCGGGGTTGCTCTCCTTGCGGGCCCATCAGCCAGATCTCGCGCGATCGAAACGACCCGGCGCCCGTCCCGAAGGCAATCAGCCTCCCATCCGGGGAGACCGACCACGGGTCGGCGTCATCGCGGAGTTTGCGAGGAGATCCGCCCGTGACCGGAACCACCCAGGCGCTGGGGAGCTGACCGGGCGCGATCCCGGCCGCAATGAACCTAGTCCCGTCCGGGAACCATCCATTCGGCCACCAAGCGGCAGGATTGGGAGCGGCTGGCCCTTCGGGTTGAGGAATGTTGACGGTCTCGCCGGTTTGAATGAGTTTGAGGTGCAGTCCCATAAGATCGCCGTACGCCAGGTACTTTCCGTCAGGCGATATGGCACCCGCCGTCACGGCGTTCTCGCTGGAATTGGCGGTGAGCTGGCGCTCCCTCAGTTCGGGCAGGGACAGACGCCGACGATGCTCCGCAAGCCAGGCGATAGAGAGCCCAGCGACAACTGCGGCCAAGAGGCCTGCCAAGGGGAGCGTCCAGCGCCTCCTGTAGCGGCGCAGCGTGACAACGCCGGGCGCTGGGGACACAGCCGCCACGGGTGCGATGAAACGATAACCCCGCCGGGGCACCGTTTCGATATAGCGGGGGTTCTCCGGATGGTCCTTCAGAGCGACGCGCAGTTTCTTGACCGCCGTATTGATGCCGTGCTCGAAATCGACATAAGTCCCGTCCGGCCAGAGCCTATGGCGAATCTCTTCTCGCGTCACAAGTCTGCCTGGCCGCTCGAGCAAAAGAACAAGGATCTGGAAAGGCTGTTCCTGGAGCGAGACTCTGCGACCGTCGGCCGCCAGCTCGCCTATGCAGAGGTCCACGTCAAACGGGCCGAAGCGAGCGCACTGTCGTGCTTCGACGGGAGCCTTCATGACCGGGCCGCGAGATCGCTTCCTCTAGTACCGGTATAACTCCGGCCCTAATCGAAATCAACACGGATCTTCGGCGGCGCCGTTCTGTCGCCGCCCGCGAGAGTTCAGCCTTAGTTCACGGGTAGTTCACCTTTCGTCCATTGACACGTGCGGGTGGTGGAAGACACTTTAACCAAGGCACGGCTGGCAGAGCCCGGCTTTTGCCGGCAGGTGGCTCGGCCGCGGCGCTCATCGCGGCCAACCGTACAAGGAAGAGGAAAAGACTATGACAACGCGAAGAGGTTTTCAGCCGTGTTTGTCGTCACCGTTTCGAGATGTGAGCGGGGCCATGGCGCGGGTGGTGCTTTGCCTAGCCGCCTGTGTCGTAAGCGTCGCTGTTTCCGCACTCGCTCAGAAGCCCAGCATCATCACCTTCGACGCCCCGGGCGCGGGAAAGGGACTAGGTCAAGGCACCTGGGCTCTCTGGACGAACCCGTCGGGACTGACGATGGGAATCTATCTTGATGCCAACAATGCGAACCACGGCTTCCTGCGAACTCCTCGTGGCGCCTTCACCACAATCGATGCGCCTGGAGCGGGGGTTGGCTCGAGCCAAGGAACCGTGGCCTGGGGAATGAATCCCGAAGGGACTATCGTCGGGACATACTTTGACGCAAACAATGTGGCTCACGGCTATATCCGCACCGCAGGTGGCAAATTTACGGAGTTTGATGCTCCCGACGCAGGCACCGACCCCGGCCAGGGCACTTGGGCCACCGACATCAATTGGGCAGGGCTGATCAACGGCTACTACGCGGACGCGAACAGTGTGTATCACGGCTACGTCCGCGGTCCCTGGGGCAACATGACCGAATTCGACGCCCCGGGAGCGGGCGCAGGTCCGGGCCAAGGCACCGCTATATGGCAATTTGCTGACACCATCAACGCAGTGGGGTCGATCGCGGGATTCTACTTCGATGAGAACTACGTGATCCACGGTTTTGTGCGGACTTTGAACGGCACTTTCATTGGCTTTGATGCTCCGGGGGCGGGCACAGACCCGTACCAGGGCACCCAACCCTGGGGTATCAACCTGATGGGAGCGGTCACGGGAGCCGTCGTCGACGCGAACTACGTCAACCACGGTTACCTGCGCACTCCTCACGGCGGTTTCGTCGTGTTCGACGTTCGCGGAGCGGGCACAGACCCGGGCGAGGGTACCCAACCCGTGGGCATCAACCTGGCTGGAGCGATCACCGGGTTGATGGGTGACGCAGCCGGCGTTGGTCACGGCTTCCTGCGAGCTCCCAATGGCAGGATCACGGTGTTTGATGCTCCCGGGGCAGGCACAGATTCTTACCAAGGCACAGCGCCCCAAAGCATCAACGATGTGGGGACGATCACCGGGGGCTACGTTGACGCGAATTTCGTGGCGCATGGTTTCGTGCGCACCCCGTAAGCTCTCGTCAGCCTGTGCCAGGAGGTAATGCAAGCGCTATCCCTGCAGGGCCACAACCAAGACTCGTTGTGGCGCGGTTTCCGGACTGTGCCACAACAAGATCGGATCGGGGAGCCCCGTAGGGGCGAGGTCATGTAGCGCACGGCGACTGCCTTTGGAGCCGTGGGATGGTAGATCATCTTGTTCTCTTTTCTTCCGATCCCGCCCGACGCGCACGCGTCGGGCCGGAGAGAAGCAGAGAAACGAAATCGCCGCGAGACGTCCCACGGCTCCAAAAGCAGTCGCCGTGGGCTACAAGCCGCCGCCCGCTACGCGGGCTGAGTAGTTTGCTAGCAATCGCAGCTCTTGAGTTCGATATCGACGGTCACCTTCTTCACACAGACCGACTTCACGTCGCCGCACGGTAAGTGCAGGCACTCGAGCAGGCGCTCGGCCGATTCGGTGCAGCCCTTGTGACCACCGCCGCCCTGCGGAGTTTCGACGGGCGGAGTCTTCAGGTTCGGATCGAGCTGGTACGTGATGCCGCCAAAGATGTAGCCGTTGATCTTGGCGCTGACCACGATGCCTGCCTGCGCGCCCGCCTGGGCCACGTCAGCTGCCGTGAATTCTCCGCCGGGTTTGAGGCCGATTTGGATTTCGCGGCTGCCGCGCGGCGGCAGAGTGAACGATCCGCCCCCTGGATTCTGGAGGACCGCCTGCCAGCCGCGCTGCGACAAGAATGGCGGAAGAGTCGCTTCCAGGTTGATCCGGACCTCCTTGTTGTAGGGGTTGTTGGTCCAGAAGTGGCGATTGACGAATGAACCCAGCAACGCGGTCAGCCCGCCGCCGCCGGCCACCGGCGCCACGTTGCGCTGTCCGATGTTGTTGTCGAAACGGGCAAGCTGCTCGTCAGGCGTCGGCCCAGTACCGCAGGGCAGCATGCCGGCCGGATCGATATTGTTGAGATCGCCGTCGGCGCTGACGCTCATCATCATGCACTCGTGCCCGATCTCCGACGGTATCCACTCAAAAGGACCGACGATTGTCTCTCCGCCTGACGCGATACTGCCGGGGACGTTGATGGAAGCTGTGGTCATGGCCTGCCAATCGTCCGGCCAGTTGAGTCCGGCGGAAGGACGGCAGTGGAATCCACTCACCACCACGTTGTTCGCATCCTGAGTGCCGCGGTTCTTGACGCGCACGTACCCGTAGTTGCTCACACCGACGATGGGTGTCTGATGAGTGGTGCCGCCATCGGCAGCCAGCCGGTTCCAGATGTCGGTGTTCTCCCAGAACACGGGCTGGTAGGGATATTGTCCGCCGCGACCGTCGTCCACGTAGACGTCCACGTCGGGCGGCGCGCCCGGCGTAGTAACCGGCGTCGGCGCACCCGGGGGCTGAAACAGTCCTTGTTGCTCGAATCCCCAGCGGATCACTTTGTGAGCCGCGCCGCCCGGAACGCCTTGGAAGTTGCTGGTGCTGGTGTCGGCGTTCTCCAGCGCCGTTTCCCAGGGATCGGGAGTCGGAGTCGGAACGATGGGGCTGGGACCGAGAGGCGCGATCGCCTTCATGATGAGGAAGACGATGCGCTGCGACGCCGCCGTTTGCACGTTCACATCGGAATCGTCTCCACCCATGCAGCGGTATATCCGGAAATGCGTGGTGGAGAGGATCTGCTCGCTGCTGTAGCCTCCGACGTCATTCACGCCGCCCCACGCCCACCCGCTCGCCAGATCGCGGTCATGGCGCCCAGTAAATCCTCGCGCACGCGGCGGGCCGCCAGCGGATTCTGTTCCGCGATGAATTCCCAAATCTCGGTGATATCCTGGGCCGCGAGCGGGTGAAACGCAAAACCCTGATCGGCGGTCATTCAGGTGAACGCTTCGTCAGCAATTCATCTTCGCGGCGGCGAAGGCCTTCAAAAAACTGCTCACCGTCGATGGGCTTGACCCTGCCGCTGTAACAGGTCGTCATACCGGCCATCGAGCACCTCACGCGTCTGCGCAACTTCGGCCAGGTAGCCGATCACAGCGTCTTCCACCAGTTCGCTGGTCGCGTGCCGGTTTCCGCTGCCAGACGGTCAAGCTGGGCTTGCAGGTCGGGAGTGTGAAAGTGGACTTCCATGTCCCGCAGCGTAAAGGAAAACCACGTCCCGCGCAACGCTGCAGAGCGAGATTCCTCGCTGCGCTCAGAATGACAGCGTCGGAGTGTCTTTCAACAAACCGCTAAGGGAAGAACTCGCCGTCACTCGATCCGTGGCCGGAGCTGAACGACCCTGTTGCTCCCGGTCCGGATTGCACCGGGCAGCCGAGCTCGATGCGAAGCATGGACAGGCTGCGATAGAGCGAAGTCTTGAAAAATTCGGCAAGGTAGACCTTGCCAAATTGCGGCACCTGAATCACGCCTTCGTCGATCAGGTCGCATCCGGATTCGCGGCCAAGTTCCACCGGCCGGACCAGTGTGTAGAGCTCATTTTTGCGTGGCCGCTCAGCCTCGGCGAACCTTTCCCGGTCGAGTTCGATGTTCAAGGTGCGACCGGCGATCTTCAGGTTCTCAAACTGGCTGCCGAGGGGTGTGAAAGAGAAGTCCGGGCCGGAGGCCGACTGCTGCGAGGCAAGGCGCAGAACGAGACGGTCCACCGTGACCACCCCTAGAATGTTCAGTTGCTCGATGGTGCCCGTCACCAGCGTGCAGTAGGCGTCTTTGACCGGACTATAGCTGCCGGTCACCAGCGTGACCGCGGAACGGAATGACAGGATTTCCTTGTAGCGGAAATTTTCAACGCGAGAGGCTGAATAGCCGCCCGTCACCGGAATCGCGCTGGCCGACTGGACCTCAATCAGCTCGTTAAAAGGCAGGGTAAAGTTGGCCGAAATCCCGGTGGCCAGGGCGTGGAACAGGAACCGTCTCTCCATCGATGCCTCCTAAGGGGTGATGAAAGCCTTATTCATGTCATTCTGAGCGAAGCCAAGAATCCCATAAGTCGTTTTAGAGCGAGATTCTTCGCTTCGCTAGAATGACATGAATCGCAGGCTTTTTATCAGCCTGCTAAGGATACTGCGTCGTGAACGGGAATGCGCCCTCATCCGCCGGATTCGACCCAGCCGTTGTCACGCGAAGGGTGTAGTCGCCGGCGGGAAGGTCCGACCGCCGGACCAGAAGATTAACCTGCCCGGTCTGAATCTGCGGAACGCGCGCACTCATCACGAGGGAGCCCTTGCTGTCGCGGATTTCGCAGTGAAACCCCGAGGGGCTGTCGACCGGCACGTCAAATTGCATGTTAATCCACTCCGCCTGCGGCGGCACCTTGATCACGGTGGGCTCGCCGCGCGAGACGCCCTTGAGAGCGAATGACGCCATGCCCTGCAGGTGCGAGCTTCGCTCGATCAACACGCGCTGGTAGCCCACGATGCAGAGAAGCATCAGGGCCGCGAATGACGGCGCGAGCACCGGGAAGCTGAATCGCTTCCACCACGGCAGCCTAGCGGGCGCCGGGCGAAACACAAGCGGCTCGCGCAGGACCTCGCGCGCATTGTCTACGAACGTAGCGCCGCTGGTCACCGCTTCGGCGCACGCTGCACATATGAACATGTGCTCCTCGAAATCATCCATCTCACTTCCAGACAGCTCGCCAAGCAGATAGCGCTCGACGGCCAGCGTTCGGGTCACTTCGTCGTGTTCCATTTTATCTCTCCCAGGCCTTGCAAAGCGTTGAAACGCACCCCATACCCCGCGTTCCACCGTCTTCATGAAACACCCGGTTTGCTCATTCCATGTGGGCTTGACGCCCATCTATTATTGGTCTATTCAGGTGCCAGCGCGGCGCTCCGGGTCGCCAGAGCCTTGAACCGCATCCGGGCGCGATAAAGCAGCACCCGCAGATATTCGCGATCGACGTTCATCGAGCGGCACACTTCGTCGCGATGCGCCTCCTCGAAAAAGACCAGGCGCAGCAGACGCTGATCCTGCTCCGGCAGCTCGTCGAGCACCTTCCTCACGTGCCGCTTGCGCTCTTCCGCCACCAGATCGCCGTGTAGATCGATCGCGCGATCAACGGGCTCCGGCAGGTCCGGATCGGCATCGGGGTGGCGCGCATGGTCGCGGAACTTCTCCAGCATCACGTTGTTGCAGACGGCGTTCACGAAGGCGCCCAGGCGCTCCGGGTGATCGATGCCTCCCTTTTTGCGCAGGGTCTGGAGGACTCTCAAGAGCGTGTCCTGGCGGATATCTTCGATATCTTCGTGGGAGCGGAAGCGGCGGCGCAGCTTCAGGTTCAGCAGGGCGCCGAAGTACGCGCTAAAGTGCTGTTCGACGGCGGGGTCGCCGTTCGTCAGGAGGTTCACGTACTCGGAATCAAACTCGCGTCTCTCCAAGGCAGCGCCGGAAGCGCCATAGTATATCCTTCGATGGCGACGGCCTGCAACCGCCGGTCGTACGGGAAGATCTCGAGCATCGGCGGCTGATCTTCGTGCTCCCGGCACGTGCCTGTGAGGCCGCTGCGGCCATCCATCTACGGGGCGGCTTGGAATCACTCCCGGCGCGCTCATAATGTCTCATTCCGCTGCAACAATCCCGAATTCTGGTGCACGCCGCCGCCCGAGCGGCGAGTCTCAAACAACTGAAGATAGCGAACGCGTCCCCCGCTCCGGACCCGGGCCGCGTAGCCTCGGGCGCGAATGAGCCACCCCGCCGCCGCGCCGAGAAGTTCAGGCACGCCAGCCGCCGCTGTCCACAATGTCAGGTGCAAGGCGCTATGCATCGTGAACTCCGTCCCACGCCTCTAGTGACACTCAGCCGCAGATCGTTTCACCCGCCCCGGCCCCGGCTCTTCGGAAAGCGTGACGCCCGCACCACAGCGGGCAGGATGCCCGCGCTACGGTGAAACGGATCGGCCTCGGCCGTCACTAGTCCACGGGCAGTGACACAGTCGCTGCTCCATAGACACAGCCGATCCGCAAGGTCGTCTCAGCGGGACGCGGACACGCGCTCAAGCAGCTCGGGTGCGCAGCCGGTTGAGGCGGAGCTTCGCGGGACAGGCTTCAGAATGGAGGAAGGAATGAAAGACTCACACACGAGCAGCCAGAGCCGGGAAGCGCTCGTGCCCGTCACCGGCAAGCTGAAGCACCTCAGCGCCAAGAACCTCGCCAGGCTCTCCGTTTTCCTGGTGGAAGGCAGCAAGGTGCTGGGCGAAACACCCGTTGCCTCGAACGGCACCTTTCAGTTTCATGTCGCCAAGACGCTGGCGAGCCAGCCGGGCGTCGACGTGGTGCTGGGTCCGAAGGGACTCGATCCCAGGTCGCTGGCCGGCCATTCCGAACTGCCCCGTCTGCCGCTCCACTCGACGCTGCGCAGCGAGCACGGAGCCATCCTGGCCAATTTCTCCCATCTCAAGATTAACGACGAGCTGATCGATCCCTGGTGGATCTGGTGCCGCGAGTACACCATCTCCGGGACGCTCGATGATCCCAACGGGTGCCCCGTTCCCGGCGCGCAAGTGACGATTTATAACGTCACCACCGGAATCGTGGGGCTGGTCAAATATCCCATCATCACTGTACCAACCGCCGCCGACGGCACATTCACGGCCAGCTTCAACTGGTGCTCGAGGCTCTGCATCTGGCCTTGCTGGCCCATCTGGTGGCATTGCTGGCCCTGGTGGTGGGAGTGGGACATCCTCGCGGTGCTCGACAGTGTTGAACGCCAGATCGCGGCCCGTACGGCCGGCGGTCAGGGGCACCTCCAACTGCAGAACGTCGCGCCCCTGCGGCAGCCGAGCGGTGCCGACCTCGCCACAGGCCAGGCTTTTGCAGCCAGCCGCACCGAAGCCATCCAGCCGGACTCCGCGCGTACGGCTTTGATCGCGTCCAAGTTCGCGAACCCGGCGATTCGCGAGATCTTCCCGTGGTGGTGGTGGTGCTGTGAGAATCCCAATATCGTCTTCGGCGCCACGCAGGGTGCGAACACCATACTCGATGAAGACCCCAACACCAGCACGCGTTGGTGCTTCCCGAGCGGCCAATCGGTGACGCTCAACGCCAACGATCTCGCTCTTAGCGTTTGCTCCGGCGGGACGACAACCGGCGAGAATGCCTTTACCTGGACGTCCGTCGGCGGTGGTCCGCCCACCCAGGTGCTCGTTTCCGACATCACTTACGGCTACGCGGACGGCACGGCGGGCAACGACGCCAGCAATATGGCCTTCGCGGGTTCGCTGAACCTGTACGGCGCCATAAGCTCGAACATCGCCTTCTACCAGGTGGTGGCCGGGCTGTGGGGAGGCGACGCCAATCCGGCGCGCGGAGGAACGCCGCCCGTGACTTCGGCGCCGCTTGCTCTCAGCACCCAGCTGATCTCCTATGCGTTCATCTATCGCGGCGCGACGCATACGGTGGAGATCGATCCGGTGGTGCTTGGGCCGTGCAGCTTCAACGGGTACAACAACCTTTACATGACGCTCGCCCAGCGCCAGAACGCTCCCGGGGCGGTGACCACTCAACTGGGAGCTTTCCCGTCGATCGACACCGGCGCGGGCGACTTCCTCATCGGCTGGTCTGATTCCGGACTGATGCTCACGGCTCCCGCCCAGTCGCTGATCGGCGGAGCCGCCACGGGCGGCGTCGATCTGACGATCAACGCCTACGACATCGGCGGCAATCCCATCACTCTCGTCACCGATGCACCGCTGACGCTGATGGTCGACACCACCAGCTACAACTATTCGCTGGCGCTCACCGGCGTCTACAACTCCGACGGCACGCCTGCCAATCAGACCACGATCTCCGGCAGCGCCTGCCCGGCCTATCAGATCACCACGTCCGACGGCGGCTACGTGCTGCTGCACGTCAACGTCAACGATCCCAATGGTCACCTGTACGAGTACATGATCCAGACTCAGTACGGCAATGGCACGCTGCCGGCTCTCGTCACCAACCCGGCGTATCGTGGCTACGCCCAGAACCCGTCAACCTTCACGGCGCCGTCCGTGGGCCAACCCTATGGCGTGGACCCCGGATATGGCGTCCCGAACGACACCTACGTCGCTCCCACCATCATGGTTCCGCAGCCACAGAACTGGACGTTCGTGGGCGGCGGCGACACCATTCAGGTCAAGGTCACACAGAGTTGCTGCTACGACTTTCAATTGTGGGCGGGCAAACGTGTGACTGACGGCCAGACGTTCATCTGTACGTGGGGGAACCCGGCGTATCAGACAGTGAACATCACGGTAGCTTCGTCCTGAGGTCAGCGCCTCCTTGGGACGTGCGCCGCCAGCGTAAGCGGCGGCGAAAGTCGGCGGCGGGCTGGGATCACCTGGCCTGCCGCCGCGATATCTTTCGGGCGGGGGAGCGAACGTGTTCTACGGATTCGTGCTCGGAACTCTTGCGGTCTGGCGCGTGACACATTTGCTGAACGCCGAGGACGGGCCTTGGCAGCTCACGGTCCGGCTTCGTCGCCGCGCCGGAAACGGATTCTGGGGGGAACTGCTCGATTGCTTCCTCTGTCTGAGCCTTTGGGTATCTCTCCCGTTTGCCTTATTAATCGGAAGCCAGTGGAAAGAACGATTTCTGTTATGGCCGGCGCTGTCTGCGGGCGCGATCCTGCTTGAGCGAATCACGGCCAGACGGGAGACACCGCCGGCCTACATTTTTGAAGACCAGGAGACCTCCGATGTGTTGCGGCAGGAGCAGGCAGCAGTACTTGGGCACTTCGAACCAGAATCGCGCTGGAGCCGGGCTAACTAGTCCGGGATTCGCAGGCGCGCGGACGGCGCCCGCCGTCGCTATCGCGCGCGGAGTGCCCGCAGTGGCAGCTCAAGCAATTGCTGCGGGACCGGTGTTTGAATATGTCGGAAGAACCGGGTTGACTGTGGCCAGCCCCGTGACCGGCAACCGTTATCGATTCGATCGCGCCGGCGCGCGGCTGGTGGTGGATCCGCGCGACAGCCGCTGGCTGCTCTCCGTGCCAAACCTCAGCATGATTGCGCGGCGGTGAGACGATCCCGGTGCAACGAATCAATGGGCTGAGGCCATTCTCACGCGTCTCGGCGAAATTTCTAGCCGCGTGATCCGATTATTCTCCGGCAGCTAGTTACGCTCAAATCGCATTGCTCACCTAGATAACATCTCCTGCCCATCATCTTCAGTCCCCGCAAATCCGCCACGCTGTGATAAAATTACAGCTTGATTGGTATCCCCATCAAAGTACTTACTGTGACAGGAGGATTTAGGATTGTCTGCAACGGAGACTGAGCGCTACCTGTTTACGTCCGAGTCGGTTACCGAAGGACATCCGGACAAGATTTGTGACCAGCTTTCAGACGCGGTGCTGGACGCGGTGCTGGCCGAGGATAAGGCTGGACGCGTCGCCTGCGAATCTCTCGTAAAGGATCAGTTTGTCTGCCTTGCGGGCGAGATCACCACATCGGCGAAGCTCGACTACGAAGGACTGGTTCGCAACACGGTCCGCGAAATCGGCTACACCGATCCTAATTGCGGCTTTACCGCCGACGGATGTGAGATTGACGTGAAGGTCCGCAAGCAGTCCGCGGACATCGCCATGGGTGTGGACACCGGGGGCGCGGGCGACCAGGGCCTGATGTTCGGTTTCGCCTGCGATGAGACCGAGGAACTGATGCCGTTTCCCATCACCATGGCCCAAAAGCTGTGCCAGCGCCTGGCAGAGGTCCGGCACAAGGGCATCGTGAACTTCATCCGTCCGGACGGCAAAAGCCAGGTGACGGTGGAGTATGAGGGCGGGCGCCCGGCGCGTGTGGACGCGGTGGTCGTCTCCACCCAGCACAACGCCGAAGCGACCCGGAACCAATCCATGTTGCGGGAAGCCGTGATGGAGTGCGTGATCAAGCCCGTCATTCCCTCCCACATGCTTGACGCCAAAACCAAGTACCACATCAATCCCACCGGGAATTTCGAGATCGGCGGACCGGTGGGCGATTCGGGCCTCACTGGCCGCAAGATCATCGTCGACACCTACGGCGGCTCGGCGCATCACGGCGGCGGCGCCTTCTCCGGCAAGGATCCGAGCAAGGTGGATCGCTCCGCCGCCTACATGGCGCGCTACATCGCCAAGAACGTGGTGGCGGCGGGCCTCGCGCGTCATGTCGAGGTGCAGTTGGCCTACGCCATCGGCGTTGCGGAGCCGGTCTCGGTGATGGTGAACACCAACGGCTCGGGCAAGCTTCCCAACAGCAAGCTGGTGGAGTTGATTCGCCGCAATTTCCAACTGACGCCGCGCGGCATCATTGAATCACTCGATCTGCTGCGGCCGATTTATCGCAAGACGGCTGCTTACGGACATTTCGGCCGGCGCGAGCCCGGCTTCACTTGGGAACAGACTGACAAGGCTGCGACACTTAAAAAGGAGGCAGGCGTTTAATGGCAACAAGTACGGTTTCGAAGCTCAACTACGATGTTAAAGACAGAGGACTGGCCGCCAAAGGCAAGCTGCGGATCGAGTGGGCCCACCAGTGGATGTCGGTCCTGCAGTTGATCCGGAAGCGCTTTGCCGAAGAACGCCCGCTGGAAGGTGTCCGCATTGCCGCCTGCCTGCACGTCACAACGGAAACAGCGAACCTGGCCATCACGCTGCGCGACGGCGGCGCCCAGGTGGCGCTTTGCGCCTCGAACCCGCTGAGCACTCAGGATGACGTGGCGGCGTCGCTCGTCGAGGACTATCACATCCCGGTGTTCGCCATTAAAGGCGAGGATCACGAGACCTACTACAATCACTTGCACGCGGTGCTCGAGCATCGCCCGCAGATCACGATGGACGACGGCGCCGACCTCGTCACCGCGGTGCTCACCAAGCGTCAGGAGTTGATTCCGGACATTATCGGCAGCACCGAGGAGACTACCACCGGCGTCATCCGGCTGCGCAGTATGGCGAACGACGGCGTGCTGCGGTTTCCGGTGATCTCGGTGAACGACGCCGACACCAAGCACCTGTTCGATAACCGCTACGGCACAGGCCAATCGACGGTCGATGGAATTATCCGCGCCACCAATCAGCTCTTTGCCGGACAGCGTGTGGTCACCGCCGGCTATGGCTGGTGCGGCCGCGGATTCGCCATGCGCGCCAAAGGCCTGGGGGCCGACGTGATCGTGACCGAGGTCAATCCCACGCGGGCTCTGGAAGCGGTGATGGATGGCTTCCGCGTGATGCCGATGGCGGAAGCGGCGAAGATCGGCGACATCTTCTGCACCCTGACGGGCGACAAGAACGTGATCGCCGCCGAGCATTTCAAGCTCATGAAGGATGGCGCCATCGTGGCCAATTCCGGGCACTTCAACGTCGAGATCGACATCCCGGCGCTTGAGGGCTTGTCGAAGGCGAAGCGCCAGACCCGCGATTTTGTAGACGAATACACGCTGGTGGACGGCCGCAAGATCTACCTGCTGGGCGAGGGCCGGCTGATTAATCTGGCCTCGGCGGAGGGCCATCCGGCGGTGGTGATGGACATGAGCTTCGCTAACCAGGCTCTCTCAGCCGAGTACCTGGTGAAGAACGCCAAGGACCTCGAGCCCAAGGTCTACCCCGTGCCCACCGAGCTCGACCAGAGCGTGGCGCGGCTCAAGCTCGAAGCGTTGGGCGTCGGTATCGATACGCTCACGCCGGAGCAGGAGGCGTACTTGGCCTCGTGGAACGAAGGCACATAGCACTGAAGCGATCGGCGGAATTGAGAGCCGCACGGCCCGCGCCCCGGGAACCCTGCGGCTCTCGTGTTTTGTAGGGGCTCCCCTCGTGGGCGCCCGGACATATGGGCGGCCCTTGCGGCCGCCCAGGGCAGGCACAAGGCGTGCCCTACAAGGGATGAAGGATTTCGCACAACGCGCGCTCGACACGGCGGTCGCGTCCGGCGCCACCTATGCTGACGTCCGGGCGATCGACTACCGCCAGCGTTACTTCTCCACCAAGAACGGCCAATCATCAGGCGTGCGCGATTTTGAATCGCAAGGCGTGGGCATACGCGTGATCGCCGACGGCGCCTGGGGATTTGCCTCCACTGACGATCTCACGCGCGACGGCGTTGATCGCTGTGCAGCGCACGCGGTCGCGATCGCGCGGGCGAGCGCTCTTGCCAAGCGGCATGACGTGAAATTGGCGCCCGAGGAGCGCGTCATCGATTACTGGGAGAGCGTCTGCCAGATCGATCCGTTCAAGATGCCGGTTTCCGTCTGTCTCGATCTGCTTTTGAAGATCGACGCGGAGCTGCGCAGCGTCAAGGGCGTGACTCTGGCCGAAGGCTCCATGGATTTTCGGCGCAGCGATCAGCTGTTCCTGTCGAGCGCGGGTTCGGAAATCCGCCAGATTCGCACCCAGACCGGGGTTGGCTACAGCGCGACATCGTTCGGCCAAAGTGAGATCCAGAAGCGGTCCTATCCGAACTCGTTCGGCGGGCAATACCAGACGAAGGGCTACGAGCTGATCGAGGAACTGGGTCTGCTTGCGAACGCCCGGCGTATCGCCGAGGAGGCGGTGGCCTTGCACGCTGCAGAGCAGTGCCCCGCAGGCACTAAGGACGTCATTCTCGGCGGGGCGCAGCTCGGGTTGCAGATCCATGAGTCGATCGGCCACCCGATTGAGCTTGACCGTGTTCTTGGCGACGAAGCTAACTACGCTGGCATGAGCTTCCTCACGCTCGAGAAGCTGAACGCGCTGAAGTATGCTTCCGAGATCGTGAACGTGGTGGCCGATGCCACTCCGGAGCACGGTCCCGGGCTCGGCACTTTCCGCTACGATGACGAGGGTGTGCCCGGGCAATGCACGCCGATCATTAAGGGCGGCCTGTTTGTGGGATACCTCAGCTCGCGCGAGTCGGCGGTCTCGGCGGGTCTGGGCAAATCAAGCGGCGCCATGCGCGCCGATGGCTGGAATCGCATTCCCATCATCCGCATGAGCAACGTGAGCCTGCTGCCCGGGTCAGGCAAGCTCGAGGATTTGATCGCCTCCACCGACGACGGCATCCTGATGGAGACGAACCGGAGCTGGTCGATTGACGATCGCCGCTATAACTTCCAGTTCGGCACGGAAATTGGCTGGGAGATCAAGAACGGCAAGCGCACCCGTATGCTAAAGAATCCCAGCTACGGCGGCATCACGACGGACTTCTGGAACTCGTGTGAGGCCATCTGCGGTAGGGAGGAATGGACGCTCTGGGGCACGCCGAATTGCGGCAAAGGCCAGCCCTCGCAACTGATGGGCACCGGACACGGCGCAGCGCCCGCGCGATTTCGTAAAGTGAAGGTCGGAGTGGCGTATGGAAATTGAGTAATTGGGTGATTGAGTGATCGGGCGATTGAGGGATTGAGTGATTGGGCAAATGGACTAGGAGCCGCCCAGGAGCAAGCCGGAGGAATTAAGGGCGCGAACCAAGGCGTTCGCACTGCGCATCATTAAGTTGTTTCGGGCGTTGCCGAAGTCGGGAGAGGCCAGTGATTGGGCGCCAGCTGCTTCGCGCAGGCACATCGGTGGCGGCAAACTACAGAGCATTGTGTCGCGCGCGTTCGAAGGCTGAGTTTATAGCCAAAATGGGAGTTGTGATTGAAGAGGCGGATGAGGCTGTTTTTTAGCCGGGAACTCCTGGTTGACGCCGGACTTGTAAGTGAGGAACGCATGAAGAGCCTTCTGGCAGAGGCAAACGGGCTCCCGGCCATTTTTGTTGCTTCCCGGAGAACTGCCCGGTCGAGCTGAGAGCTGTCATTCACTCAATCAGAAATCACTCAATCACACAATTATGCTGACTCGCCAGCGCGCTCAAGAACTCTTCCACGAAGTCACCAAGTACTCCACTGCTGATGAAACCGAGGCGACGATCGCCTCGAATCACTACGCCCTGACGCGCTTTGCCAACAATGCCATCCATCAGAACGTGGCCGAGGACGCAACCTATCTCTCCATTCGCGCCGTGGCGGGCCAGCGGACGGCGCGCGTCAGCACCAACAAGCTGGACTCCGCCTCCATCCGGCGGCTCGCCGAGTCGGCGCTCGAGCTCGCCCGTTTGCAGCCGCGCGATCCGGACCTGCTGCCGATGCCGGGACCGCAAATGTATCGCGCGCTCGATCGCTTTGACCCGGAGACCGCGAAACTCGCGCCTGAAGACCGGGCGCGCGCCGTCGAGTCGGTGGTCCGCCGGGCCCAAGCCGATTATTTGACGGCGGCAGGCGTGTTCTCAAGCGGAGCCTCCGTGACCGCGCTATTCAATTCCCGCGGCCTCAAAGCCTTTCATGAAGAGAGCATTTCAGAGTTCTCCGTGACCATGATGGGCGCGAGCGCGTCCGGCTGGGCCAAGAAGACAGGGCCGAGCCACATGCAACTCGATGCCGAGAGCCTGGCGGATCGCGCCGCGCGCAAGGCGCTGGAGAGCGCCGAGCCGCGGGAGATTCCGCCCGATCGCTACACGGTGATCCTCGAGCCGGCCGCGGTGCTCGATCTGCTGGGATTTCTGGTGTTCGACTTCAGCGGCCTGGCGGTGGCTGAGAAGCGAAGCAGCTTCACGGATCGCGTGGGTCAGAAGCTCTTTGGCAATCATATCGAGATGCGTGACGACGTCTTTCATCCGTTGCATCTGGGCGCTCCCTTTGACGGTGAGGGGGTGCCGCGGCAGCGCGTGCGGCTGGTGGAGCACGGCGTGGTCAAGAACCTGGTGTATGCCCGCAATACCGCGCGTAAGCTCGGGGCAGAGCCTACGGGTCATGGGTTTCCGTTGCCGAACGACTACGGGGAGGCGCCCATGAATATCGTCATGGAGGGTGGACGCCACAGCGTCGAGGACATGGTCCGCGCAACCGACCGTGGTCTGTTGATCACGCGCCTCTGGTACATCCGCGAGGTTGATCCCTATCGCAAGATCGTGACGGGCATGACGCGCGACGGCACCTTCTGGATCGAAGGGGGCGAGGCGCGAGGCGGCATCAAGAATCTGCGCTTCAATCAGAGCCTGATCGAGATGCTGTCCAATGTGGAGATGATGGGTCCGCCGGAGCGCGCGGCCGGCGAGGAGTCGTTCGAGATGGTTGTGCCGGCGATGAAGGTCCGCGATTTCAATTTTTCGTCGGTGACCAAGTTCTAAAAACATAGCGTCAGAGATTGGTGCGTAACTCCGCAAGGCTGTCATTCCGAGCGGAGCGAAGAATCTCGGCTTTTCGCGCCATTCCCAAGGAATAAATGCAGGGACTCTTCGCTCCGCTCAGAATGACAGGCTCTTCGATTGTGCTTGGACTTATGGCGCTCGGCTTTAGTGAAGATTCCCCTCCTCAGGTGAGGAGGAGTGCCGGAGGCCGGGGTGGTGTCAACCAGAGTTCGTAAGGACACCACCCCCCTGGCCCCTCCTCATTTGAGGAAGGGAGTCACTCGGCGACCAGAGATCCGGAACATCCCCGCACTCTCATGCGTATTACCCAGTGAGGCTGGAGGAGTCCCATGACCGGCTTTCTGCTGTGGTGTATCCTGCTGCTTCTGTGCTGGCCGCTGGCGCTCGTCGCACTGGTGTTGTATCCCATCGTCTGGCTGATCCTGCTCCCATTTCGCATCGTCGGCATCGCTGTCGGTGGCGTATTGGAACTGCTTTGGGCGATGCTGACGCTCCCCGCGCGGGTGCTTCGAGGGCCACGTCGGGCGTAAGCATTGACGATTGCTGATTGACGACTGACGATTACGGAGCGCGGATTTTCGATTGCGGGCTTCTGACTTCCGACTTCCTTCGAGGGATTGACATGAACATACGACGAAATCTGATGATGATGCCTCTTCTGGCGCTGGTGCTTGCGGCGGCGGGCTGCATGATCGGGAACGGCCCACCGGTCGGCGAGACGCATACGATCTCGAAGTCCGTGCCGCTGGGGCAAGCGAAGTCGGTGGGCGTCGATATCAAAATGGGCGCGGGCGAGTTGAAGGTGTCCGGCGGCGCCACCGACCTGATGAACGCCGACTTCACCTACAACGTCGATGCCTGGAAGCCCGACGTCCGCTATGACGCGGCTGGCGATCAGGGCCATCTCACCATCGAGCAACCCGAAACGCACGGGCATCGCGGACACACCCGCAACGAATGGAACATCCGCCTGAACGATCAGGTCCAAGCCGAGCTGAACGCCAACCTGGGCGCGGGCAAAGCGAACCTGGATCTGGTGGGGTTGAAGCTGAGCCGCTTTGAGTTCAATCTGGGTGCGGGGGAGACGGACGTGAATCTCGACGGCCACTGGTCGCAGGACCTGGCGGGCTCCGTGCAAGGCGGCGTGGGCAAGGCCACGCTGCATCTGCCGCGCGAGGTGGGTGTGAGGGTGACGGCGCAAGGCGGTCTCGGCGCCATCAAGGCCAACGGCTTCACGAAGAATGGCGACGTCTATACCAACGACGCTTACGGGAAGTCGCCAGTCAAGCTCGATATCAGTGTGCAGGGCGGCGTGGGTGAGATCGATCTGGTGCTGGGTGGCGGCGGGGGGACGGTGTGACGGTCTGATCTGTTAGCCAGAAGTCCGACGACCGGCTGCCGAGCTTACATTTCTATGACTAGCCGCGCGCCCGCGAGACTCAGGTGACGGTCCGTCGACCAGCAGGTCGTTATACGTCTTTCGCTCATGATGGCCAAGCCGTGAGCGTCCGCCATGGTCAACGTCTGGTCATGGAGCTTCCTCAACAACCGCGCCGTGCGGGCTAACTGCTCGTCATCAAATGCCTGCACAGCCAGCCGATCCAACTCACTGATCAAGTTAAGAAACTGGATAGCCCGATTCTGATCGTAACGCCGAAGAAACCACCCATGGCCTTCGACAACGACGAGAGCTGAGGTCACCAGTTGTGGCGGACTCGAAAACAGCTGACGAAATAGTGGATGGTAACTGTCTGAGCGGTCGAGAAAGGCGATCAGGGCGGAAGTATCGACGTAGCAGTCAGTCCTTTTGTCCATAGACAATCTCGTCGATAGACTGGCTCGATCGCGGGTCCCCTGTTTCCACCATGCCGGCGTAGCGCATCCACGGCGCTTTGCCCGGAGCGGGCAGTACCTGCCGAATCGCGCGACGGACAAACTCCGCCACCGAGATTCCGAGCGCTTTCGCCTCTTTTTTCGCCTGACGGTACTCCTGTTCGTGAAGACTTATCTGAGTTCGAATCATGTTATCATCACCTGTATATTACGATAACACAATTCCAGTCTGACACCCGAACACATTTGGTGTCGCCCGGCACCGTTCTGGTCGTCGGAGGCCGGTAGTCTTTGCCCGGAAGTGACCAGGCTCACTGACGATGTAATAATTCAATTCAGTTAACATCAACGTCGTATAAGCTGCTACGTTAAACGATGCTCCCTCGACCTTACGTTTCGATCGGCGCAGCCCACCTGCTTGCACTCTTCATCCTTGCGGCGGCACGGCCGGCGCTCGCCGCCAGTTCCTCGACTGGTACGTTGCGCGACCACGATGGCAGGCCGGTCAGCGGCGCAACGGTGACGCTGCGGGTCGCCCGCAGCCAGCGGACTAGCCAGAGCACCACGGGTGAAGACGGCGCCTTCGGATTCGCGGGGCTGGCCGCGGGCGATTACGAGGTCTCCGCAAGCCGGGAAGGGAAGACGTGGACCGCGGCCAGTCCGGTGAGCATCAAGGACGGAATCACATTGACGATCGTGCTCGAGCTTGGCGGTCAGGGCGAGCTGCGGGTGGTCAGCGCGCAGGAGAGTGCAGGGGGCGGCGCGCAAGCGAGCGGCGGCCAGAATCTGTCCAGCGGGCAGGTGTCGAGTCTGCCGCTCAACGAGCGCGATTTCAGCAAGCTGCTGCTGCTCGCGGCCGGGACGATGACGGACACCAACGGCGCCGCGAATTTCACGCAGCAGTTTGCGGTGAACGGGCAGCGCGGCACGGCGACCGTCTTCGCCATGGACGGCGGCGACGTCACCGATCCCGAGCTCGGCGGCGCGACGTTTTCCAATTTCAACGTCGATGCCATCCAGGAGGTGCAGTCGAGCTCCGGCGTAATTCCGGCGGAAATCGGGCACGGCGCGGCGGGCTACACGAATGTCATCACTAAGTCCGGAAGTGAAGTGCTCCACGGCAGCGCCTTTGAATTTGTCCGCAACGCCGCGTTCGACGCGCGGAATTTCTTTGACCGGCGCAGCATCGCCGACGAAGGACGCATCCCGCCGTTCATCCGCAATGAGTTCGGTTTCGCGGCGGGCGGACCGCTGGTGCTGCCGCACCTCTATGACGGCCGCAATCGGACGTTCTGGTTCGGGGAATACCAGGGATTCCGGCAGGTGCTGGGGACTACGCAGGTCTTTGCGGTGCCGACCGTGGCGGAGCGCGCAGGCATCGACACGACGAGCTTCCCCGGCGACACGCTCATGGTGCCCGTCGATCCCAAGATCATGCCGGTGCTCCATGCGTACCCGACGCCCAACGATCCGCTGGGGGCCTACGGTGCCCGCACCTACGCCACCGGGTCGCCGGTGAGGACGACGACGGATCAGTTCTCGATCCGCGTCGACCATCGCATCTCAGACAAGGCGAGCTTTCTCGGACGCTTCAGTCTGAACCAGGTGAACGGGCCGTTGACGAATCCCGACCAGACGGCGATCGATCCTACGTTCGCCATCGAATTCCATGATCACCAGCGCAACGCGACGCTGAGATATACGCGTACGCTCTCGCCGCACCTGATCTCGGAAAGTTCCATCGATTACATTCGCACCACGCCGTTTTTCCCCGCGCAGAATCACACGCAGCCTTCGATCGGCTTCGGCGACGGGCTCTTTGAGGGCTTCAACAGCCCGGCCGGTCAGATTCTGGGTTCGTACGGGAATCTGTTCCAGGTGAAGGAGGACCTGAGCTACACGCATGGGCCGCACGTCTTCAAGTGGGGCGCGGAGATGCGGTTCAATTTCGACGCCACCATTTTCGGTGTCAATCCCAACGGGAGTTACGTCTTCGGAGGTGGGACGGCTTATTCCCCGGTCGTCATTCCGTCGGCCAGCGGACAGCACGACATCCGGCCGGGCGATCCGCTGCCGGATTCGCTCACGGGTCTGCTGACGGCGACGCCTTATTCGTACGGCACCAACGCCGCCGCCGACTTCGTGGGGCAGGGCGACAAGTTTGACGAAGCGGCCGTACGCCGCCAGGCGTACGCCTTTTATTTTCAGGACGCGTGGAAGGCCACGTCCCATCTCACCGTCGGCTATGGATTGCGTTACGAGGTTAACAGCCGCATCGCCGAGGCTAAAAATCGCACCTCGGGGCCGCTGATCGTGGGACCTGACGGCAGGTCTGCGCCTTTCTGGACGCCGGGCGCACAACAGCCGTTCTTCTATGCTCCGCAGCCACCCTACCAGAAGGACTGGAACGGATGGGGCCCGCGCCTGAGCCTCGATTATGCCATCGGCGCGCACACGGTACTGCACGCGGGGGGCGCGATCACCGCCTTGTTGACCAATCTGTGGCAGGACAACTCCCTCACCGGCTCGATCCCATTTTCTTACAACCTCTTCGAAAGCGCTTCCCCGGGCGTGGGGGTGCCGTTTCAGAATTCAGTGCGGCCCGTGATTCTGCCCACGCCCTATACGCCGCAAGGCGCGCCGGTGGTCCCGAACGGAGTAACGACCGCCGTCCGGCCGAATACTCCGATCGATCTAGCGCGGCTGCAGAGTGATCTGACGGCGCTCACGCCCGGAGAGCAAGTGCAGCTCTTTTCGATATTCGCCATGGCACAGAATTTCCACGACGGCTACGTGGGCAGTTGGACCGCTGGAGTGGACCGCGATTTTCACGACGTGAGGCTCAGTGTAGACTACGTGGGCACGGCCGGAATCCATCTGGTCAGCCTCTTCTTTCCCAACAGCTACGGCGGCGCTTATCCCGGTTTCGCGCCCTTCACCCAGTTCAATTCGGCCGGACAGCCGACGGGGGGGTACGGCCTCGAAGCGCTGATGACGTCCAGCTCGCACTCCACTTACCACGGGCTGCAGACCAGCGTCAGCAAGAATTCCGTCAGCGCCGGCCTGGGATTCCAGGCAAGCTATACCTACTCGAAGTCCCTCGACGATACCAGCGCCGTCCTGGGCGGATTCTTTGGAAACGCGGGCGTGATTCTCCAGACGTTCCCGCAGAACCCGTGGGACCCCGGGGCCGAGAAGGGTCCATCGACGTTTGATACCACGAACGTCTTCACGCTGAGCGTCATCCAGGCGCTGCCCTTTGATCGCGTGAACTTTCTGCGGCCGCTCGGTAGACCACTGACACGGGGATGGCAGTTTCTGAACATCACCACGCTCAGCAGTGGTGCCCCCTTTACGGTGTTTTCAGGGATTCAGCAGACGGGTACTGGCGCCGGGGGGGCGGATCGTCCGGACCAGGTTGGCAAGCCGGTCTTCTCCACCAGCCGTAACGTCCGGGAGGATTACTTTGGCCTGGGAGCGAATAACGCTTCTTACTTCAATATTCCGATCGACGTGCCGGGCGGTACCGGGCCGAATCAGGGCATCTATGGGACGCTTGGCCGCGGCACGTTCCGTGGCCCGGGCTATCAAGACTACGACATTGCCGTCATTAAGGACACACCGGTCGGGCACCGGGGCAGTTCAGAGCTGGGCGATTTGCAATTCCGGGCGGAGTTCTTCAACATATTCAATCTGGTGAACTTCGGACTCCCCAATAACATCGTGCGCGGCAGCGGGTTCGGCATCATCAGCAGAACCGCCGGGAGTTCACGGCAGATCCAGTTCTCACTGAAGTTGATTTACTAACTCAAAAAACGAATGGAGCTTCAGTTCGTGAAAGTGCGCCTCTCGCGTGCGAAGTGGGGCAGTTTGACGTAGGGGCGGCCCTTGTGGCCGCCCAACGACGGAACGAACTCGAACTGGGCGGCTAGAAGGCCGCCCCTACGTCAAACTGACCCGCTAAGGAGATTGGGAATTCTGTAGTCCGCAGGCCGCGGAAAGTGTCAGCCTCAAAACCGAAGTCAAACCGGGAGGAATTCGGACAGTTGCGGATGGTTTAAAGCCGTTGACAGTCCTGAAATCCGCATGATAGCGTATCTTGTTAAGGCCCCCCGGGCACGTGCAGTTGAACCACTAAAGTTTAGGCTATGGGTAATATCGGTCAAGAACTCGCGCAGGCGTTTGTCCAAGCGATCCCAACCGTCATTTTTGTTGTCCTGCTGGTGTTTATTCTGCGCAGGATTTTTTTTGGGCCGCTGGCGGCGGTGATGAAGGCTCGCGACGAGCAGAGTAAGGGCGCGGTGGCGCGCGCCAGGGAACGGGCAGCGCAGGCGGATGCTCGCGCAGCGGAGTATGAGGCGCAATGGCTGAAGGCCCGACAGGAGGTCTACGGTCAGCTCGAGGCCGAGCGCAGGGAAGCTGTGTCTGCGAGGGACGAACTTCTCAAGCAGGCGCGCGTCCGGGCTGAGGCGACGGTCAAAGCTGCGCAGGCAGAGCTCGCCGCCCAGGCGGAGCAGGCCCGCGGTGAACTGGCGCAATCGAGCACGGCCCTGGCGAACCAGATCGTTCAAGTTCTCCTGCCGCAGCCCATTCCCGAGGCAGGGGGAGCGGAGGGACAGCGTTGAAGCCCCACGTCCTCCACATAACGCTTTCCGTTCTCCTTGGACTTCTCATTCTCGCCGCCGAGGGCACTGCGGCGCCGCGGCTGGTCTGCAGCGCAGGCGCCGGTCGCGCCACGCCAGCGCTCTCCGGGATGCTGCAATCTGAGCAGTCGCCCGCGGAGTCCCGTGAGGGCATCTACCGGATTATCAACTTCGTCATTATGGCCGCGGCTCTGGTGTACTTCCTGCGCCAGCCGCTGAAGAACTTTTTTGCTGATCGTACGGACGAGATTCGCCGGGGGCTGGAAGAGGGCCGAAAGGCGCTGGCCGCTGCCGAGTCGCGGATGGCTGAAGTGGAAGCCAAGCTGAATAACCTGGGCAACGAGATTGCGGCGTTCAAGGCAGAGTCGGAGCGCGCCATGGAGGCCGAACGCGAACGGTTGAAGCAGTCGGCCGAGACCGAGGCTACCCGTTTGATGGAATTTGCTCAGACGCAAATTGAGTCCGCAGCGCGCGCCGCTACAGGCGAGCTGAAGCGCTACGCAGCCGGGCAGGCGGTCGAGCTGGCCGAAACCATGATCCGCCGGCGGCTTGACGACCCCGCGCGGCGTGGCCTGGTGGAGCGATTTGTGCGCGACCTCAAGAATCCCGAGGTGCGGAACTGATGGCCTTCCGGATTGCAGGCCGCTACGCGCGTGCTCTGGCGGATGTCATCGCGGAGACCTCGGAATACCGGCGCGCTCTCGACGAACTGTCGGCGTTCGCTCCCGTTTACGCGGAGAGCGCCGAATTGCGCAACGTGTTTGGAGCTCCCGCTGTGCCTCTGGCAGCCAAGCTCAGGGTCTTGGACGCGATCGTGCACCGCCTGGGAACGTCGCTGGCGGTCTCGAACTTCCTGCGCGTGCTGGTGAAGAATTACCGCATGACGCATTTCGAGGAGATTTACCAGGCTTTTCGCCGCATCGCGAATCAGCGATTGGGCGTTGTGTCCGTCAAGGTTACTTCCGCCTCAGAGCTGGATCAGGCGGCACGCGACGCCATGGCGGCGCGCTTCCGGGAACTGACTGGCAGGCAGGTGGAGTTTGAGTTTCACCTCGATCCGGACCTGGTCGGCGGGCTGCGCGCCCAGGTGGGCAGCACGGTTTACGACGGCAGCGTCCGCGGAGCCCTCAGCCGTTTCAAGGAGCAGTTAGCCTAAAAGCGGTGGCAAGTGGCAAGTGACAAGTGACAAGTTTGCAGCGTGGCTTGTCACTCATCACTCAGCACTCGTCACTCGTCACTGGAGTCAAGGATGCCGCAAATCAGGGCCGACGAGATTACCAAGATCATCCGGGAGCAGATCGAGAACTTCGACCGCAGCGTCACCGTGGACGAGGTGGGCACCGTAACTTCGGTAGGAGACGGCGTGGCCCGCATTCACGGTCTCGACCGCGTGATGGCCGGCGAGTTGCTCGAATTGCCGCATGAGGTCGCCGGACTCGCGCTCAACCTGGAAGAGGACCAGGTGAGCGCCGTGCTGCTCGGCGAGTACACCCTCATCGAGGAAGGCGACACGGTCAAGCGCACGGGACGCATCATGTCGGTCCCGGTGGGTCCTGCGCTGATTGGCCGCACCGTGGACGCGCTCGGCCGTCCCATTGACGACAAGGGCCCGATCTCGACTTCCGACTACAACCCCATCGAGCGTATCGCGCCGGGCGTGATCGACCGATATCCGGTGCGCGAGCCCCTGCAGACCGGGATCAAGGCCATCGACGCCATGATTCCCATCGGACGCGGCCAGCGTGAGCTGATCATCGGCGACCGGCAGACCGGCAAGACCGCCATCGCGCTCGACACGATCATCAATCAGCGCGGCGGCGATGTGATCTGTATCTACGTGGCCATCGGCCAGAAGCGCTCCACGGTGGCCCAGGTGGTGAAGACGCTTGGGCAGTACGACGCCATGAAGTACAGCGTCGTGGTGGCAGCCACCTCGTCCGATCCGGCGCCCATGCAGTATCTCGCTCCCTATGCGGGTTGCGCGATCGGGGAGTATTTCCGCGACCGCGGGCGGCACGCGCTCTGCATCTACGACGATCTCTCCAAGCACGCTGTCTCTTACCGCGAAATTTCGCTGCTCTTGCGCCGCCCCCCGGGCCGGGAAGCCTATCCGGGCGACGTGTTTTATCTTCACTCGCGGTTGCTGGAAAGGGCCGCCAAGCTCAATAAGGATCTCGGCGGCGGATCGCTCACGGCCCTCCCCGTGATCGAGACGCAGGCCGGCGACGTATCGGCTTACATCCCGACGAACGTCATCTCCATCACCGACGGGCAGATCTATCTCGAGACCGACCTGTTCAACACCGGGATCCGACCGGCCGTGAACGTCGGCATCTCGGTCTCGCGCGTGGGCGGCAACGCGCAGATCAAGGCCATGAAACAGGTGGCCGGCACGCTGCGCCTCGAGATGGCCCAGTTTCGCGATCTGGCCGCGTTCGCGCAGTTCGGCAGCGATCTCGACAAGGCCACGCAGTCGCAGCTCAATCGCGGCTGGCGCCTCACGGAAGTCTTGAAGCAGGGGCAGTATGAACCGCAGCCCGTCGAGAAACAGGTCGTCGCCATCTTCGCCGGTACCGGCGGCTATCTCGACGATCTGGCCACCGAGGACTGCGGGCCATTCGAGCAGCAGATGCTTGACTTCCTGGATTCGACGCACCCGGCCGTTCTGACCAAGATTCGCGAGAAACGCGAACTGAACGACGAAATTCGCAATGAGTTGCGCCGCGCGCTGGACGACTTCAAGGCGAAGTTCACAGCGGACCGCAAAGCGAAGACCGCGACGGCGAAAGCGTAGTTCGAAACTCGATCCTGGCGCTGCGGCTCTCGAATTTCGATGTAGGGGCCGCCCCTACATCGAAATCAGGGCGCTACTCGATATTCGATTTTCGGGCTGTGATTCTGGGCCATGCCTAACATTCTCGATCTTCGGCGCCGCATCCGCTCGGTGCGGAACACGCGGCAGATCACTCGCGCCATGAAGATGGTCGCCGGGGCCCGCCTGCGCCGGGCGCAGGAGCGGATTCTGCGTGCGCGGCCGTATGCGGGCGCGATTCGTACTGTGCTGGAGAGCGTGGCGGCGCGCGTGGATCCGGCCCAGCAGAGCGCGATTCCGCTGCTCGCCGTCCGCGACGTGCGGCGGGTGCTGCTCGTGCTCGTGACGGCAGACCGCGGGCTCTGCGGCGCATTCAACTCGAACCTGATACGCGCGGCGCACAGCTACCTGCAGCAACACTCCGACGTGGAAGTGTCGATGCTGGCCGTGGGTCGCAAGGGATACGATCATTTCCGCAAGCGGCGGGTACCCATGGTCGGGGAGCACGTTAACATCTTCTCGAAGCTCGAATTTTCAAGCGCGAAGGCAATCGCGGCACAGATCATCGAGCTCTATTCGGACGCCAAAGTCGACGCGGTGGACTTCATTTACAACGAGTTCAAATCCATCATGACCCAACGCGTGGTCGTCGAGCGCTATCTGCCAGTTCCGCCCGTCAAGCCTGCGGAGGGACAATTCCTGGTGGAATACATCTACGAGCAGACACCGGCGGAGATCTTCAATCTGCTCCTGCCACGCTACGTGCAGAGCCAGGTCTTCCGGGCGCTGCTGGAATCGCAGGCGGCGGAACTCGCCGCCAAGACGACGGCCATGGATTCGGCAACGCGCAACGCCTCGGAGATGATTGACTCACTCACGTTGTACATGAATCGCGTGCGCCAGGCGGCGATCACCAAGGAGATCATCGAGATTGTGAGCGGAGCGGCGGCGCAGGAAGAGTGAGTCAGTCGGTCAGTTTATCAGTGCGTCAGTTTCTCATTACCTCAGTCGCCGGTCAGTGACGCATTCGGGGAGCCTCTGATTAGCTGACGCGGTGATCAACGCGCCTAGGAACTGACGTACTGACCTACTGACAAACTGACGCACTGACATACGGATGGACCGAGAGGGGTTTGATGGCTACTGAAATCGCAACAACAGCCGAAGGCAAAGTCGTCGAAGTGATCGGCCCCGTGGTCGTGGTGGCTTTCGAAGAGGGCCACCTGCCGCCGATCTATAACGCGCTTCGAATCACCTCGGAAGGATTCGACGTGCCCAATCCCATCAGCGTGATCGCTGAAGTGGAGCAGCACCTCGGCGAAGGACGCGTGAAGGCCGTGGCCATGGAGGCCACCGAGGGCATGGTGCGGGGCATGAAGGCCATCGACCTGGGCCAACCCATCACTGTGCCTGTAGGGCAGGCGGCGCTGGGCCGCGTCATGAATGTGATCGGCGAGCCCGTGGACAAGCTCGGGCCCATAAACGCCGAAACGCGCTCTCCCATTCACCGCGAAGCGCCGCCGCTTGACGAGCAGAACACCAATCTGGAGATGTTCGAGACCGGCATCAAGGTGATCGATCTGCTCGAGCCTTACCTGAAGGGCGGCAAGACGGGGCTGTTCGGCGGCGCCGGCGTGGGAAAAACGGTCATCATTCAGGAACTGATCAACAACGTCGCCATGAAGCACGGTGGAGTTTCGGTGTTCGCGGGTGTCGGCGAGCGGACGCGCGAAGGCAACGACCTGTGGCTGGAAATGTCGGAGTCCGGGGTCATCGTTCCCGGCGACCCGGCGAAGTCGAAAGCGGCGCTGATCTATGGCCAGATGACCGAGCCGCCCGGCGCGCGCCTGCGTGTGGGGTTGACCGGCCTGACGGTGGCGGAGTACTTCCGCGACGTCGAGGGCCGCGACGTGCTGCTCTTCATCGACAACATCTTCCGGTTCACGCAGGCGGGCTCGGAAGTTTCGGCGCTGCTCGGGCGCATGCCCTCAGCCGTAGGCTACCAGCCTAACCTATCCACCGAAATGGGCGAGTTGCAGGAGCGGATCACCTCGACCAAGAAGGGCTCGATCACGTCGGTGCAGGCCATCTACGTGCCCGCCGACGACCTGACCGACCCCGCGCCGGCCACCGCCTTCGCTCACCTCGACGCCACCACCGTGCTCTCGCGGCAGATCGTGGAACTCGGCATCTACCCAGCCGTGGACCCGCTGGCGTCCACCTCGCGCGTGCTCGATCCTCGCATCGTGGGCGAAGAGCACTACAAGGTTGCGCGCTCGGTTCAGGCGGTACTGCAGAAGTACAAGGACCTGCAGGATATTATCGCCATCCTGGGAATCGACGAACTCTCGGACGAGGACAAGCTGACCGTGGCGCGCGCCCGCAAGGTGCAGCGCTTCCTCTCGCAGCCGTTCTTCGTGGCCCAACAGTTTACGGGTCTGACGGGCAAATACGTGAAGCTCGAAGACACCATTCGCGGCTTCCGCGAACTGGTGGAAGGGAAGTACGACGATATTCCGGAGCAGGCATTCTACATGGTCGGCACGATGGACGAAGCGCTGGCAAAGGCGGAGAAACTCAAGTAATCGACCCATTGACCGATTGAGCCATTGACGCATTGAAGAAATCCGGCAATGAATCAATGACTCAATTCGACGATCCGATAGACTCATGGCCGAGGAAACGACAGACCGAATCCACGTCGAACTGGTGACCCCGGACAGGCTGATGCTGCGCGAGGACGTGCTGGACGTGTCGCTGCCCGGTCGCGAGGGGTATCTTGGCATCTTACCGGGACACGCTCCGCTGCTCACGGAGCTAAAGCCGGGGCAGCTCTCCTATACGCAAGGCACTCTGACCCATTACCTGTTCGTCTCGGGCGGATTTGCCGAGGTACAACCACATCGTGTCACCGTGCTGGTCGAAAGTTCGGAGCGTCCCGAAGAGATCGACGTGGAACGCGCCAGGCGGGCGCAAGAACGCGCTGAGGAGCGGCTGAGGAAGGCCGGCGCCGGAGATGCCGAGATCGACGACCTGCGCGCGCAGGCGGCGCTTCAGCGCGCCATGGCAAGGCTCGAAGTTGCCGAGCAAACGACGCAGGAGCAGGCGTGAATACCGAGCAGGCTGAAAGCGTGCAGACCGAAAAACCCACGACCACGATTCGCATGTACACCACGATGTGGTGTTCGGACTGCTATCGGGCCAAGAGATTTCTTCAATCGCAGGGCGTGCACTTCGAGGAAATCAGCATCGAGTCGGTTGAAGGAGCGGCCGAATTCGTGATTGCGGCCAATCACGGCAAGCGCAAAGTTCCCACCTTCGAGGTCAACGGCCGCACCTTCCATTGTTCACCCTTCGATCCTCTCCGGCTCAGCCGGGAGCTGGGGCTCGAAGGCCCAGCCCGCGGCTGAGATCCTCCAGGTTACCGATGGCGGACTACCGGCTGCGAGTGGCTGCGGCGTGCGCCCTGTGAGCCCGGTGATGTGTCCGAAACCGCGCCCGATGATACCGCGCGTGCGCTCGCGCGTGCTCCTGGACAGGCGCCGGTGACGGCGCGGCGAATACCGGCGCGCCGAGTGACAGCGCGAGAGCGATCGTTCCGAGAATACTTATGATCCTTTTCATGACCTTCCTCCTTGGAGTTCTATTGCCTCCGGCAATGGTGAGAGCAAAGCAGAGGCCAATCGGTAGACTGCCAGAATCGCTTGCATTTATGAGGATTTGGCGGGATCCTGGGCCGGTCGTTATCTTCTCAGGATGCCGCACGGCGCACCAGTTGGGATACGAATGGGTGTAATTGCCGGGCCCGATGCGCTTCAACCGCACTCGAAGAATGCAATGCACCGAGCCGGCCAACGCCCCCGCTTATAATGGATGGCGTCCCATGCTGCTGCTGATCGACAACTACGATTCCTTCACCTACAACCTGGTTCAGTACCTGAGTGAACTGGGGGCGGAGGTTGAGGTACATCGCAACGATCGCATCACCTTAGATGAGATCGAACGGAAAGCGCCGGAACGCATCGTGATTTCGCCGGGCCCAAAGACCCCAGGCGAGGCGGGCATTTCCATTGATCTGGTCCGCCGGTTTGCGGGGTGTGTTCCGATTCTAGGCGTCTGCCTGGGGCACCAGGCCATTGGCGAGGCTTTTGGAGGACGCGTCGCGCGCGCGACCGAGTTGATGCACGGGAAGATGAGCCCGATCAGCCACGACGCACGGACGATCTTTGCCGGACTGCCCAACCCATTTCTCGCGACGCGTTATCACTCACTGATCGTGGAGCGCGACAGCGTGCCGCCATGTCTCGAAATCTCGGCTACCTCGCCGAAGGGTCTCATCATGGGGCTGCGCCATCGCGAATACAGAGTGGAAGGCGTCCAGTTCCATCCCGAGTCGGTCATGACCGAGGCCGGCAAGCAACTGCTGCAGAATTTCCTGCGCTTGTAGCGAATCTGGGACGGGCCGATTCACCTCGCGGCGCTGCGCGTGGTGAACTCGACGAGCTTCGTGAGGGTTTTTCGAGCGGCGCCCGATGCGATGGCGGCGGTGGCGACGGCGAGACCTTCCGTGAAGGATTGAGCCCGCCCAGCGGCGACCAGAGCAGCGGATGTGTTCACGAGGACCGCCTCACGATAAGCTTGATACGCGCCGGACACGCCCTCGAGGACCTGCATGAGGATTTTGGCGTTGGTCGCGGCGTCCCCGCCTTCGATCGAACCAGCGCCGCCCCGCGGCAGTCCGAAGTCCTCCGGGCTGAGCTGGCGCGTGGTTACGGTTCCGCCGGTCGCCTCCGACACGCGCGTGGTTCCGGTCGTGGAAACTTCGTCCATGCCGTCCCAGGCCGCCACCACCATGGCGCGACGTGTGCCGAGGCGTGCCAGCGCCTCCGCCATGATCTCCGTTCGGGCGTGATCGAAGACGCCGGTCAGTTGAACTGTGGCGCCGAGCGGATTCGTTAACGGCCCCAGCAGATTGAACACGGTTTTCGTCCGCATGGCGCGCCGCGCATTCATCACGTGACGAGTGGCAGAATGGTGCTGCGGAGCGTAGAGGAAGACGCAGCCCACGCGGTCGAGACATTCGGCGATGCGCTCGGACGGCAGCTCAATCCGGACCCCCAGGGCTTCCAGCACGTCGGCGCTGCCGCAGCGGCTGGAAATCGACCGGTTGCCGTGCTTGGCCACGCGTACGCCAGCGGCAGCAGCCACCAGCGCCGTCGCCGTGGATACGTTGAACGTGCCGAGACCATCCCCGCCGGTGCCGCAAGTATCGAGCAGCGGACCGGCGCTGTGCAGGTGTTCGATGCGCAGGCCGGCCTTGGGCAGCATTTCTGCGGCGCGCGCCCGCATGACCTCAGCGAATCCAACCAGCACCTCCAGCGTCTCACCGCGCTCGCCCAAGGCAGTGAGAAGGGCGATGATCTCGCCGTCCGGAACGCTTCCCGAGAGAAGCTCCGTCATCACCTCACGCGCCTCGGCATGAGTAAGCCCGTCTGCGCGATAAATTTTGTCGGTTGCTTCAGCGATGTGCATTGACGTGACCGCGCGTTGCCTTTTGGCTGCCGGTTTCCTATACTAGCTTATCGAAGAGGCCGCACCTCCATTCTAGCGCTTACCAGCACGGGACCGTTCGCCAGCCCGAACAGTTCAAAGTGCAATCAAGAGCTTGATGCGTGCAATTGACCACTGACCACTGACAACTGACAGACTAGAAATGAAGATCCACGAGTACCAGGCCAAGCAGATTCTTGCACGTTTCGGGGTGAAAGTCCCCCGCGGAGAGGTGGCGGCGACGCCGGACGAGGTTCGCGAGATTGTGGATCGCCTCGGCGGCGGCACGGTCGTCGTAAAGGCGCAAATCCACGCCGGTGGACGCGGCAAGGGCGGCGGCGTGAAGGTGGTCAAGGGCGCGGACGCTGCGGTCGTGGCCGCTACGGCTATGCTCGGCAAAATGCTGGTGACGCACCAGACGGGTCCCGAGGGACGCATCGTCCAGCACGTTCTCATCGAAGAGGGCCTCGGCATCGCGCGCGAGCTTTATCTCGGTCTCGTGATCGACCGCGCCACCGGGCGGGCCGTTTACATGGCGTCAACCGAAGGCGGAGTCGAGATTGAGGAAGTGGCGGCGAATCATCCCGAGAAGATTCTGCGCGAATCCGTCGATCCGGCCGTAGGATTCCAGCTATTCCAGGCGCGCAAGCTGGCCTTCGGACTCGGCCTGACCGGTGGAATGATCAGCGACGGCGTGCAGTTTTTGACGAGTTTATATCACGCTTTTGAGGCGACCGATGCGTCGCTCGCAGAGATCAATCCCCTGATCGTGACCACGGACAATCATCTGTTGGCGCTTGACGCCAAGATGAATTTTGACGACAACGCGCTCTTCCGTCACCCCGATATCAAAGCGCTGCGCGACGTCAACGAGGAAGATCCGCTGGAGGTTAAGGCGACCAACTACGGCCTGAACTATATTCGCCTTGATGGCACCGTGGGTTGCATGGTCAATGGTGCCGGACTCGCCATGTCGACCATGGACATCATCCAGTATGCGGGCGGCAGCCCGGCGAATTTTCTCGACGTGGGCGGCGGCGCCAATGAGGAACAGGTGCGCCACGGCTTCGAGATTATCCTCGGCGACCCCAACGTGCGCGCGGTGCTGATTAACATTTTCGGCGGCATCATGCGCTGCGACATCGTGGCCAACGGGGTCGTTTCGGCATCGCAGCAGCTGGGAATCAAAGTGCCGGTAGTCGTGCGGCTGGAAGGCACGAACGTCGAACTGGGCCAGAAAATCCTGGCGGAGTCCGGCTTGAATTTCATCGTCGCTCAGGGAATGAAAGACGCGGCAGAAAAGGTCGTTGCAGCAGCTAAGAATTGAGTCGGCGAGCCAAGCGGCACTGAATCAATTCCTGAATGAATCAATGAATCAATCTTATGTCGATCTTGGTTGACCAGAACACGCGCCTTCTCGTCCAGGGCATCACCGGCCGCGAAGGTGGATTCCACGCTGAGCAGGCGATCGAGTACGGCACGCAGGTGGTGGCGGGCGTGACGCCGGGCAAGGGCGGCACGATCTGGGAAGGCGCAAGCGCGAAGCACGAGGTTCCGGTATTCAACACCGTGGCCAAAGCTGTCGAGATGACGGGCGCCAACGTCTCCGTGATCTTTGTCCCGCCGCCCTTCGCCGCCGACGCCATCATGGAAGCCGCCGATGCCGGCCTGCCGCTGGTGGTGGCGATCACCGAAGGCATCCCCACGCTCGACATGATTCGCGTGAGGCAGTTCCTGGCGGACCATCCCGGGACGCGGCTGATTGGCCCGAATTGTCCGGGGATCATTTCGCCGGGCAAGTGCAAGGTCGGGATCATGCCGGCACGGATTCACAAACAGGGCAACATCGGCGTGATCTCGCGCAGCGGCACGCTGACGTACGAGGCTGTGGGGCAGCTCACCGCGCTGGGCATCGGCCAATCGACGTGCATCGGCATTGGCGGCGACCCGATCATCGGGACCAATTTCGTGGACGCGCTCGCGCTGATGAATGCCGACCCCGACACGCATGGCATCATCCTGATCGGCGAGATCGGTGGCAGCGCCGAGGAGGACGCCGCGGCTTACATCAAGGCCAAGGTGAAGAAGCCGGTGGTGGGATTCATCGCCGGACGCACCGCGCCCCCGGGACGCCGCATGGGTCATGCCGGCGCCATCATCGCTGGCGGGAAGGGAACTGCCGCGGACAAGATTGCGGCTCTCAGGGCGGCGGGAGTGGTGGTAGCGGAGAGTCCGGCGCTGCTCGGCGAGACCATGGCCGGCATGTTGAAACGTGGGGCAGTAAGTTAGCGATCGGCTGTCAGCCCTCAGCTGTCAGCCATCAGCTCCTCAGCTCCACCGTTCTAACCAGTCAAGTGCAATCTGCTGGCTGATAGCTGACGGCTGAAAGCTGACTGCCAACGCCATCCAACTGTTAACGGTCGACTGTCGACCGTCGACTTACAAAGGAGCTCATGGCACTCGAACGCACTCTGACCATCATCAAGCCGGACGCCGTTCAGGCTGGACATATCGGCGACATCATCAAGATTCTCGAAGCGAACAAATTCCGCATCGTGGCGGCGCGGCTGGTGAATCTGAGCAAGGGCGAAGCCGAAGGATTTTACGCGGTACATCGCGGCAAACCCTTCTTTGAGAGCCTGACGAATTTCATGAGCTCCGGTCCGGCCATTCCCATGGTGCTGGAGGGCGAGAACGTCATCGCGCGATTGCGGGAAGTGATGGGCGCGACGAATCCGGCAAACGCGGCTCCAGGAACCATCCGCAAGCTGTACGCCGCCGGCATTGAGGCGAATTGTGTCCACGGTTCCGACGCGCCGGAAACGGCGGCTTTCGAGATTTCGTATTTCTTTCCCGGCGTGCAGTTGATCTGACCCATCGGAAATTCGAGCGAGTCTTGCGGCGGCGGAGCGACACGTGCGTCCGTAAGCTTTAAGGAGCGTCATGCCACTTTACCAAGCCATCGTTCTGGCGATCATTCAGGGTCTCACCGAATTTCTGCCGGTTTCGAGTACGGCGCATCTGGCGTTGTTTCCCTGGTTCGCCGGCTGGACCGATCCTGGTCTGACGTTCGACGTGGCGCTGCACGCCGGGACGCTTGTGGCAGTGTTGCTCTACTTCTGGAAGATGTGGCTGCAGATGCTGGGCGCTGCCGCGGGACTTGGGCCCAAGAACGATCCCGCGACTGCAAAGAACCAGCGCCTGTTCTGGTACCTCGTGATCGGCACGATCCCGGGCGCCATCGCCGGATTCCTGTTTGAATCGAAGGCTGAAGACGAGTTTCGGACTCCGATCGTCATCGGGTGCGCCCTGGTGCTGGTTGCGCTGCTGATGTGGGCAGGCGAAGCGGCGCACAAGACGCGCGAGTCATCGCTCGGGGAAGTCACGCTCTCGGATGCCATCTGGATCGGCGTAGCGCAGGCCTTCGCTGTAATTCCGGGGGTTTCGCGGTCCGGCATCACCATGACTGCAGGATTGTTCCGCGGTCTCGATCGCGAAACCGACGCCCGCTTCTCGTTCTTGCTATCCACCCCGATCATCGCCGGCGCCGTCCTTAAGAAGGGTATGGAGCTGCGCCACACGGGCCTGGCTCATGACATGCGCCTGCCGTTTATCGTCGGAATCATCGTCTCCGGGCTCGTAGGCTGGGTGGTCATCGCCTGGTTGATCCGATTCCTCACGAGGCACACCTTCAAACCATTTGTGGTCTACCGTCTCGCCCTCGGCGCAGTGGTGCTCGGGTGGTACTTCGTTAGCAGGTAGGTCGGCCGCACGCGGCGCTGGTTACAAGCGAGCGGTGGCGTGGTGGTTACGTCTTTCTTGCTCTCTGCGTTCAGGTTGCGCGCAGACCCGCGGGTTGCGGACCGCAAGTCATCGGGATCGATAGGTCCTGATTCCAAGGGCATCAAGCAGAGCTCTGCAGAGCTTGTCCACCTCCGCATCGGTCAGCGGGCCGGGCTTCGGGGCGATTTTCCTCTCGGTTTCCGGAACGCCGTGCGTAAATTTCAGTCTAGGCACGAAGGCTGCGGGGGGCAGGACTTCAGTGAGCCCGGGGTGTTTTTCCTCGCCGCGAAGGGAATGCCACGGGGCGTTTGCTAATATCGAACGAGGGGAAGGGCGAACGTAGGGTGTGACGATGCACAAGCACAAAACCGTCCAACTGCGAGTTCAACATCGCCGCCTGATACGCTTCAAACAAGTGGCACTGAATTTTGGCCAGACGGTTCGCGCTCGTTACTGGTTTCCCCATATTCCGCTCGCTTTGGCGCTCGTCAGTTCCGGACTCTACCTGCTGTGGACCATCTTTGAACTTCAAGGCCACACGCTGATTGCGGACTTCCCCTGGCACATTCTTGACTTCCGGCCTTCCAGCATGCCGAACGCCCTCATCGGGGTCGGCATGGTCATCATGTCGATCGGGCTGCTCTTCCGCTCCCGCTTTGCCTGGATTGTCGCGCTGGTGCTTACAGCCTCCACCGTGCTGAGCGCCGTGATCGTAGGGCATGGCCACGAGCGATATTTCGTTTACTACGACGCCGTCCTGCTCGTCTGCCTGCTCCTCTCCTACCACTGGTTCAGCCAAAGCAGCTTGGCCGCGGGGACACTATTCGCCGTCGCCAGCGCTCTGATGCTGATGATCTACGCCGTGTTTGGAAGCCTGTACCTCGGGACGCAGTTCTCCCCGCCGATCAAGGATCTGGTGACGGCGTTCTATTTTGCCATTGTCACGATGGGAACGGTGGGCTACGGCGACATTCTCCCCAAGACGCCGGAGGCACGGCTGTTCATCGTCTCGGTGATCATTCTGGGCATCACCATCTTTGCAACTTCGGTGACAGCCATCGCCGGCCCCATGGTTGCGCGGCTGGCGAAGCGAAAGGAGAAACATGTGAAACGCTCGGGCCATTTCATCGTGATTGGCGCAACTCCGCTCGCTTACAACACCTACCGTGAATTCAAGAAGCGCCGGCAGACGGTCACGCTCATCATGCCTCACGCTCCGCAGTCGGGGGCGGTTGACCCTGAGGATTTGATTGTCGGCGATGCGCAGAGTCTTGACATCCTGCGCCAGGCGAGCGCGGATGAAGCTCAGGCCGTGCTCGCCATGCGCGCCGACGATTCCGATAATGCGTTCATTGTTCTGGCCGTCAAAGAGCTCAAAGGCCACGCCAAAACCGTGGTAGCAATCAACGACAGCAAACATATGGACCGCATCAAGCTGGTGCAACCGGACGTCGTGATCGCGCCGGAGGTTCTGGGCGGTGAGTTGCTGGCCATGATGCTGACCGGCGAATCGGTCACCAGCGATTTTCTGGTGGAGCGCGTCCTGCATTTCGGCCGGTCGGCTGAGAAGGCTTGAGCGCCTGCAAAGTGCCGGCCTCAAAACGGCTTTCTCCGCTCTTGTCCGATGATAGGCTACATTTGGAGCCTCTGAAAATCACTTGACGCAAACGGCCGGAGGTGCTAGGGTCGATTCCTTGCCAGATCCGCCAGGAGGAGGCTATGCGTTTCCGCCGTCATTCCCTCGAAAAGGGCCGCCTGCCGGCCGCGCGCACCCCGCTGGCCTGCGGAACGCCATCGAGTGAAACATAACATACCAACGAAGCTGGAATCTTATTTGGATTCAGATACATACGCGGATGCCTTTCCGGCCCCCGATGCGCTCTCAAATTCAGATTCTCTGGGCGGGGCTCCCCGCGCGAGGTTCAGGAGTACCGAGGGCATCAGAAGAGGAAAACGTGGTCGAAGCGAGGCTCGAGTGCGGATTAGAATCAGCGAGATGACCCGAGGAATTTGGGGTCCGTCACCGGCGGCTGCGAACGGCGCCTGCGTCCCTGCTGTGCCGTCCGAGCGCTTAGTCCGGGCGATGCCGGCGCGAACCCGGCAAAACCCTTGCCGTTTGGCCATTCGGCTTCTCATTCTTGTGATGCTGCTGCCGGGTCTTCAGACCGCGGCGGCTCAAGCCCAAAGCTCTCCCTCGCCGGGCCTTGGGCGAGAGCAGAACGAGCCCACTCCCGCTCTGCGTTTCGAAGTCACGGTGCCGGCGACGGCGCCGCTGACCGGCCACCTGATTCTGGTCATCGCGAAGAAGGACAAGCCCGAGCCGCGGTTCCAACTGAACGAAAGCTTCACCAGCGCGCAGGGGTTCGGTGTGGATGTGCAGAATCTGATGCCGGGGACGCCGATTATCGTCGATAACACGACGTTCAGCTACCCGCGGGATCATCTCGGCAACCTGGATGCGGGCGACTACATCGTCCAAGCCGTGTTCAACGTCTATGACCAATTCCATCTCGGAAACGGCAAAACCGTGTGGCTGCCGCCCGACAGAGGCGAGGGCCAGCACTGGGACCGGAAGCCGGGCAATCCTTACGACGCGCCCGTGAAGATGCATTTGGACCCGGCCAGTGGCCGCACCATCAAGCTAACCCTCGATAAGATCATCGCTCCGGTTGAAGATCCCGAAAAGATCGCGGAGAAAGATCCTGCGGCGAAGTGGCTGAAGTACATCCGCTTCAAGAGCGCCAAGCTAACCGCGTTCTGGGGTCGCGATATGTATCTCGGCGCGTGGATTCTGTTGCCCGACGGATTTGACGAGCATCCCGACGCGCATTATCCGCTGGTGGTTTATCAGAACCACTTTAGCTCGGGATTTAGCGCTCTCGTGCAATTTCGGACCACGCCACCAACGCCGGATTTGAAAGGCAACGCTCTCACTTACGCGCGATACAGCTACAGGTTCTTTCAGGATTGGACCTCGGGCCGGCTGCCGCGGCTGATTCTGATCAACGTGGAGAACGCCAATCCTTACTACGACGACAGCTACGTGGTGGACTAGGCCAACGTGGGTCCTTACGGCGCGGCGATCACGGAAGAATTGATACCGGAGATCGAGCGTCGCTACCGCGGCATCGGCCAAGGCTGGGCGCGCGCCACTTTCGGCGGCTCGACAGGCGGTTGGGAGGCGCTGGCGCAGCAGGTATTCTATCCGGACTTCTACAACGGCTCCTATGTCGCATGTCCGGACCCCGTGGATTTTCACGCCTACCAGAACATCAATCTCTACGACGACACCAACGCGTTCGTGCGGAAAGGCGATTTCGGCGAGGTTCCGATTGCGGCCGATCGCAAGCCCGACGGATCGATCACGGCAAACACAGGCCCCAGCATCCGGTACGAACTCATACTGGGAACGCACGGCCGCTCCGGGGAGCAGTGGAATATCTGGCAGGCAGTGTTTTCGCCACAGGGTGACGACGGATATCCGAAAAAGATCTTTGATCCCCTGACGGGAACGATCGACAAGGACGTGGTTGCGTATTGGCACGACCACTACGACCTGACCGCAATCATCATGCGCGACTGGGCGACGCTCGGGCCGAAGCTGGAAGGCAAGCTCCATCTGGCCGTCGGGGATGGTGACACATTCTTCCTCAACAACGCCGTGCATCTGCTCCAGAAACAACTCGAGACGACGCGCAATCCGCACTCCGACGCGACCTTTCAGTACGGTCCGGGTGAACCGCACTGCTACACCGGGGGCCCAAGCGAGTACACGATGCAGCAGAACAACCTGACGTGGCCCGAACGCGTTCTGCCCAAGATGGCCGAGCATTGGCTGGCGACGGCGCCGCCGGGCGCGGATGTGAAGAGCTGGCGATACTGATCCGTCGCTCACAGGGAGGCGATGGCGTCTCACGCGGCTTGCGGTCCGGAAGGATGCTGGGTTACTCTGGCGCGGCGAGAAAGTTGGCATTCGGCAAAGGAGGCACGATGATTCGGCGGACACTACTGGCAATGGGTTTACTGCTATTGTCGGCCGGCGTGAGCCTGGCCGCGGCTGATCTCAACGGACGCTGGGAGGGTTCGATCAATACGCCGAACGGCGACGTTGATCTGGTGTTCCACTTCAAGGTCAGCGGGGCCGTGCTGACGGTACCGTCGAGACGCCCAACGGGGACGCGGACATCGCCGACGGCAAGGTTGACGGCGACAGGTTGTCTTTCAAAACGCATGCCGGCGATTCGGAGATCAATCACGAAGGAACGATCTCCGGCGACACAATCCAGTTGAAGGTATCGGGACCGTGGGGCGATTCGGATATGACGCTGAAGCGTGCCGCGGAAGAGAAGCCGGCCAAGCCTTAGATATGCCTTGCCGGGGCGGGATACTTTCGTCCTAGCCGACGGGCAAAGCGCGCACCCAGCTTACTCCGGCAGCGCCGGTGAGTGTGTCTGCGGCTCTGGCTTTTGTTGCTTGACGCTCAGGTAATCGAGATCGGCGTTGACGCGTCCCGTGCAGGCGCTGCGGTACGGTTGACCAACGACGTCGCAGTACGCCTTGGCTTGTTCGACCGTTGCGGTATTCATGAGGTTGTCAGTGGCGCCGAGCACGCATTGATCCACGTGGTCCGCCGGGAACCTCCGGCACAGCGTCCAGGCATTCTGCAGAAAAGGTCCGCTGAGCTTGTCCTGCCCGAGTAGACGCGCTTGCCACGACGCGCTAGTGGTGATCAGCCCGATCGTTTCCATGCAAGGCTTGATGGATTCGGGTGCGGCTTTAAGGCACGCCTGCGCCGCCTCGCCCACATCGTTGTGATAGAAGCGCATCAGCCAGCCCGACTGGTTGGAGTAGCACTCGAACTGGTATTTGGCGTCCAGCTGATCGCAAGGCGCGAGCGGGTCGTCGTGTGAAAACGACCCCTTTTTCCAATCGCCCTCGAGGGCGACATCGACATTTTCCATGAAGACTCCCTGCCAGCAGGCCTCCTGTGCGGTGCGCGACTGCAAAGTGTCGCAGACCGACAGCGCCCTGGGAATGTCATAGCCTGCGTACAGCATCACGCCGTGTCCGAATCCGTGATAGCACGACTGCCACGTCTTGCCCGGGTACGCGGGACCCTGCAGGTGGTCGCAGATCCTGGCCGCGTCTGGGCTCGAAAGTGTTCCCATGCCCAGCGCATGCTGAAAGAAACCATGCATGCAGCCGTAATTGTACGAGTCCGGACACAAGGCGAGGGCTTCGGCCGTCGCGCCGAAATTCATCGCGGTTTCATGTCCAATGTGATGCGCGATGTGGTGACCGTCCATACTCGACCCGATGTCGCCGCGGGACTGCAGCAGCGTGAAGAGCTTGATCGCCGCAGCCGGTCCATTTTTCGCCGTGATGGCGCTGAACTGGCGCTCGAAACAGGGCAGCGCGGACCCGGGACAGTTCTTCTTTGCGAGACCATAGAGCTGCTCGACATCGTAAGATTCCGGAGATTTGAGGAGTGCGGCGCTGCCCGTGCCAAGGGCGCAGAATACAGCCATGGCACCACCAAGCCTACCGAGAGTTGTAACGTACGTTCGCATTATTCAAGACGCGGCCGGCGCGCGTGGCGCTCTCTCGCCGCAAGCCGCCCAACGCCGATTGTATCAGCCTGGCGCAGCCCCGTCCCGCGTGAGATATCGGGTGACGGTGGTCACTGCAACTAGCGCTGACGGCGGGCAGATTACAGAGAGAATGTGTCGCGGGCGAGTTGACAGCTGACAGGCGTCGCACGCTGACGGCTCCTTTGGCGTTGATCGCGACGATCCGCCTTGTGCGGAGTGAGAGACGCATATGGAATCTGCTACAGCGACAGCAATCCATGACTTCAAAATCCGCGGGAGTTATGTCAACCGGCGTCGACTCCTCCTTCAGAGAAGGCCGCATTCTGGAGTGAAGCCCACTGATGTCCCGGGCTACCCCGGATATTCCCCCGCGATGGTCGAGTTCGAGCTTCCTGACGGCGCGGTCCGTAGCATCACCGTCCGGGAAACCGATGCTTTGCTGCTGAGAGACGATGATAACGGGAAGGCCGAGGATTACCTTCGCCTGATTCTGGAAGCCCGTGGAGGTGACTGCCAGGCCGTGGCGGAGCTGTCCGCCCTTACCGAAAGCTATCTGTCAGGAGGAATGGGGGAGCTGCAGCCAGTCGAGAGCTCTTTCGTGGTCCCCTGCACAAGCTGTCAACCGCACTCGGAGCAGGCAATCAGTCACAAAGCTTCTACTCTTTTGAAACTGTACCAGCTCGGCTATGCGGTTCCGGACTTTGTGGTGCTGACCGCCGAGGCCTATCTAGACCGGGCCCAGCATCTTGAGGAACATCTGTCAGACGCACTGGCCCAGCTCGAACTCCTGACCGCACAAAAGCTCGGTGACACCGAGGCCTCGCTGGCTCTGGCCGTCCGTTGCGCGACCGGCCAGTATATTCCGGGGGTGATGGACACCTACCTCAACGTGGGTGTGACGGAAAAAACGCTTCCAGGTTTCGAAAAGATGTATGGCCGCGCGGCTGCGCACAAGATGTTTTTAAATAACCTGAGAAACCTCTATCGCTTCGTTAGCCGGGAAAAGCACGCTGAGATTCTCAAGGCCGTCACGCCGGGTCTCTCTCCTGCTGAGGTTGACGACTTGATCGCGCGCTTGACAGGCACCTTCGCGAAAGCCGACAGACAACTTATCGAAGATCCGTTTGCGCAAGCCCTCTTCTTTGCAAAGCAGTCTTACAAAGATTTTGAGCAGAACGAGGAACTCGTGGTGACGTTGTGCCGGGAAACAGAACCCTACCCGAGCATCATCCTGCAGAAGATGATTTGCACGGTTCGCCACGACAACGCCTATGCCGGCGTGATTTCCAGCCGCCATTCGCAAACGGGTGTCGGCATCGAGCTTCAGACCGCTCACAATATTTTTGGCGAAGAAATCATGACCGGAGCGGCGGAGGTCGAATCCACGACTTTCCAGGATCGGGAGGCCATCAAGGACGCCTTCCCGGCAGTGTATCACTTCGTGCCTCATCTTCCGGAACTCGAACGGCAGTTTGAATGTCCGGTGACCATCGAGTTCGCCGTCGAAGCCACCAGCAGACATCAATGGTTTGCGCTTCTACAACTCAACGAGACCGCCATGACGGGCCGGGCTGCGTTCGTGGCCGTGGTTGACATGCATAAATCCGGGACGGTGTCGCGGCAGCGTGTCACGGAACTCATCCATCCCTACCATGTCAAGCAGATTACGAGCGACACCATCGATCAGGAGGTTTTCGACTCCCTCGACAGCTTCTGCGTCGGTGTGTCCGTGCTGCCAAGATCGGCGGTGTCGGCCCGCATCTATTTCAGCAGTGAGGCGGCGCTTGAAGCCAAGAGTTTGGGACAGAGGGTGTGCCTGTGCAAGGACACGTTTGTCCCGACCGATACGGTCGTGATGCGCGAAGTCGACGCGATCGTCAGCCTGACGGGCGCCGCCATCCACGTTGTCACCATCTGCCACGGTTTGGGGATACCGGGCCTGCTGAGCCTGGAAAAGAGCGGCGTGGTCCTCGACCCCGGCCAGGGTCTCGTCAATTCGGCAGGGAAAAAGATCAAGGAGGGAGATTGGATCACCCTGTCTTCGAAACGGAAGACCTTATACGAGGGAGAGGCAACGTTTGTGCCCGGCAGGCTCTTGCGTTATATCAGAGGAGAAGCCGTGCCGATGGATGATCAGGAGCGGGAGACTTTTGCCTCGGTTGCATACGCTTATCGCTACTATCAGCAGCTCATCAAAGGCCTCAAGGTGGACCAGATCTCCAGCCTGACCGAGGTGACTCGCCTGGTGAATTTCGAACTGGGACGCGAATCTGAAGAGGCCGGAAAGCTGGTCAATGGCTGGTTCGACGAACGCGAAACGCAATACGTGGAAGGGGTCCTTAAGAGCGATATTGGCGACCACCTGGGCCAGAGCAACGTCTTCCAGATGCTTTCCCTCGACAGAAAGATCAAATTCTTCAAACGGGCAATCGACAAATGCGCGCGCGACCACATTTCCGGGTACGAGGCCGGAGCCTTTATGCTGGGCCGCTTCTTATGCGTGCGCTATCCTGCCGCTTTCTGGAGGAGCTTCGGCTCCCCCGAGATAGGGCTCCTTGTGAATGAGTGGGTTCTTTTCGAGAAGTACATGCAGGTTCTGCACAACGTCGGAGAGAGGGAGGCTCTCAAGGCGCGGAAGCAGATTCTCAAGGGCGGGCTCGACCAACTCTCGCTGCATCCCGCCGGTCTCCAGCCGCTGATCACACTGAAACTCAGTAAAGCACCTCTCGAGGACGTCAAGGACTCCTTGCCGCAGTGGGCTGATCCTCAATCGGCACACGTTTTCGAATTACTCCAGTTGCCCTATCGCTCTTTCTACGACTTCAATGCGCCGTGGTCGGTTGGACGGCTGAAGCGAATCTGTGAAGAAGAGCGTCTGCCGGTTCCGGGCCCCGATGACATATGAATTTCTGTCGCCCCCCCAGGGCGGCCGGAGCAGCACTTTCGCGACAAATCTTCGTTTTCATAGGGCAACCCGGAACTGAGGGCTTTGTAAAGGCTTTCTCGGAGTCGCCGAGCTGTAGACGGTCAAAAAAACGTGCTGGGCATCCAAAACTCGTGCTCTCGCACCGGAGGCGACGGATGCCCAGCACCAGGGGTTTTGGGGGTTACTGCGATTTCATACTCGCAAGCAGTCAGCCGCTGGTGCAACTGGGACTTTTGACAGGGGTTGTGGCCGACAGTCGGCCCATCGCCAATCTTCGCGCCTGATGGCGGAAAAGCAACAATGGCTAAGTCTGGTGCCCGTTCAGCTTCGAGATAAAGGTGTGGCCTGCCAGCACTTCCCGGACCGCCGTAAGCAGATCGGAGAGAAGCCGTATCTTGACTACGTAACCGCTCGCCCCTGCCGTGAACGCCGCCTCCACGAAGTCAAGCTCGTTATGAACGGTCAGGAAAATCACTTTGGGCTTAGGAACCTGTTCTTGCAGTCGGGTAGCAGCTTCAAGTCCGTTGACAACCGGCATGGAAATGTCGAGCACGAGAAGATCAGGATTTAGCTGGGGAACCGCCTCAATCACGCTCTGTCCATTGGAGAAAGCACCGATGATGTCGAACTCCTGGCCAAGCAGCCCGGCGGCCGCGGCAAGGATCTCTGGCTGGTCGTCAGCCAGCAAGATTCGCGCTCGTCCCATACGCGTTGACTTCCGTTCAGCTTCTTACTACCCCGAACTGCGGAGGGATCCTCATCTTCGATCGGCGGACTTGCGGTAGGCGGTCATTGAGGATAACTCAAGCGCAGCACGGTCCCCCCGGACTCGTGCAACTCTACATCGGATCTTTGAGTGAAATCAAGACGGCAATTTATGTAACGCTCATCTACCAACATGTCCTGGTAAGGCGTCGTCGAGCGACACGCGATTAGAACAGGTCTTGCTACTCAGACCGGCTCCTTTAGAGGACGACGGCACGAAAGCGTGGCAAACTTCATGTCATGCCCCGGCGCTCGGCTGGTCCGCAAGGGGTATACGGACTTGTATTTCCGTGCCTATTGAAGGTGTCGATATTATCGAAATCGTTCCGCGGAACAGGCCCGCTCGTTCGCGCATGCTGACCAGCCCGAGGCCGCTGTTGCTTGAGATCTTGTCCACTTCGAAACCCACTCCACGGTCACGATAGGTGAGTAGGATTGCGTCTGGCGTTCCGCGCAAATTGACGTCGAACTGCTTCACGCCGCTGTGCTTTACTCCGTTGCCCAAGGCCTCCTGTAAGACACGGAAAAGACACAGGGAAATGTCGTAAGATAAGCGGCCAACATCGGAGTGCGTGAAGTTGATTTCCACGCCGTGCTGCGCGGCCATTTCCTTGCACAGACTCTTCACTGCGGCTACCAGACCCAAAAGCTCGAGCTTCGAGGAGTGCAAGCGATGTGAAAGCGCGTGAACGTCGTTGGACAATTCGCGAGTTCGACTTGACAGGTCCGTGGTCTGGCTCCGGAGGCCCAAGTCAGATCCGGGAAGAGAATCCTCGAGCTTTTGGAGGCCAATGCTCAGCAAAGCGATCCGCTGAGCCAAATCGTCATGAAGCTCCCGGGCTATGTGCCGGCGTTCTTCCTCCTGGGCTTCGATCAGACGGCGGCTGATGCCGCTGAGAGCGACTTCCGCTTCCTTGTGGTCTGTAACGTCAATAGCCGAGCCGATATAACCGGCAAAGGAGCCGTCAGAATTGAATCTCGGAACCCCGATATCGACCATCCAACGGTATTCTCCGTCGTGGCGGCGAAGCCGGTATTGCATTCTGAACTCGGCCCGTCGGTCAAACGCCTGTGTGTAGATTTCGCCACAGACCGACACATCTGCGGGATGCACTCCCTGCAACCACCCGTTCCCCAGCTCGGATTCTATGGCCCTGCCCGTAAACTCGAGCCAAAACCTGTTGAAGTACGTACAGAGCTTGTCCGGGCCCGCCATCCAGATCAGCACCGGAGCCCTGTTGGCCACCAGGCGGAAGCGCTCCTCGCTCTCCCGCAGAGCGCTTTGGGCGCGGGTCCTGCGCGCCCGTTGCCACAGCAGTCCAAAAACCAGACCGGTCTCAAGAACGAAGAGAGACACCCCGCCCACGATGTACCACCTGTAAGAGTCCCAGGGGCTGGGGTGCAGGAGGATGCTTCCCGGCGGAAGATCGCTCTCCTTGAATCCCCAGCGCCGCAGTGCCCGCGCGTCGAACATATAGACGTCAGCGCTCCTTACCACGGGAATATTCGCCGGCCTCTCCCCCTGAAGGACCCTCGCCGTGATCTGCGCGGCGATTTTGCCTTGTTCGCTGAAGCTCAACACGTCGCCCCCGACTGTTCCTCGCCCAATATCCACATCGTCGGCAGTAAACACCGGCGCATTCGCGGCCTCGACGACCAGCGGGACGGACTGGGTTGCATCGATGAAGTTCGTCCCCGCGGCATCTTGCATGATCGAGGTGTGGTAGATGACCGTTTGCGGCGGGAGGTGCCTCAACCGGTCTCTCAGTGTGGGCATGTCCAGGTCCGTGAGATATGTAATGTCGAGCCTCGACTCATAGTTGCGCAGGTTCTGCCGGACGATGGCTTCAACGTACCGGTCGTATTCTCCCACCCCGCCTACCACCACCACGTGTCTGGTTCCAGGTTGCAGTTTCAGCGCGACATCGATTGTTTTCGCCGGCTCGATTATCCCCCAGACACCGGTAAACCGGGAGCCAAGCTTCTGGTGGCCAAGCATTTCTTCGGCAGCGCCACAGAAGATTACGGGCGCGTCCGGGAAGAATTGTTCGTCGGCGTGAGCCAGCAGCTCCAATGGCTGAAGTCCAACCGTAACAATCGCATCCGGCTCGCGGCCGTGATATTTCTGGACGTACCATTCGCGCAATGCGCGTTGGGAGGCCTCGTCAATTGACAGGTTGGCGTCGAGGTTTTCGCTATAGAAATCGATCTGGTAAGCCGACTTCTCCAGGCCCGCAACAATCCCGTCGTCCAGCTCCGCGACTCCTGGTGAGGCAAGAGGTTCCAATTGGTTGAGAATCAGGACGCGTTTCCTGGTTTTGAGCTGAGCGGCTGCAGTTGGGGCGAAAAAGACACACGCCATCAGAATCGGCAGGGCCCTCCTGCACATCGACTCTCGCCGTGCCGGTTGGTGGTTCTGTCTGGCCGGACGTGTCATGCAATTTCGTGAGCAGAGCCAACGGAGCTACAGAGCTTGTTCCCGGTAAGCTCGTTAATAAGCTTACAAGGTACCCAAGCGTATCGGATAGCCGATAATATGATGAATACACGATCAGTAATGCGTGCGGCATTTGGTGCTGTTACGCGCCACTTTGCCCCAAGTTCGCCCTTGCCTCGCCTCGCTTGGTCGAGGACGTCGAGCTGTCACTATTACCAGTTGAGGTGGGAATGAGCCGCGACAAAAGTAAAGTAATTAAGCAGCAGGGGCATCCAAAGCAACCCCCTACACTTCCGGCGGATGCCCCGCATTCTATCCTGCGCGATCGGTCTTGCTGGGCCTGCACGGGGGCAGGTTGATGGCCTCCGCACCTTTTCAATTGAAGCGCCAATCCGAATGAGGTAAGCTCGGCCCTTTAAGCCGAGGCGGGACCACCCGAGCCTGGCGAAGGAAGGAAAATGGCCAGTCCCGGCAATAGCCGCTTGAATGTCCCGGCCTCCGGGGGTCTGAAGGCCGGCTTGCCTGCCTCATTCTGCCGATTTCTGACCTGTCTGGCGAAGGTACTGCTCGTGGCAACCGTCGTCGGTGAGGCTTATCCCCAAACATCCTCAACGGGCGCTCTGGCGGGCGTTACGCGCGATCCATCGGGGGCTGGTGTGCCGGGTGTGACCCTCGGTCTCACCAACCAGTACACAGCCTACACCCAGTTTGCGACCGCGGACGACAAGGGCAGGTTCAGCTTCCCTCTGCTTCCGCCTGGAAGGTACAGCCTCGTCGCCAAGAAGGCGGGCTTCGTCGATTTCCGGGCTGAGGCCATCAATATCCGGGTAACGGAAACAAGCAGATTGGAACTGCGCCTCCAGATCCGCACTGCCCACAGCCGGGTGGAGATCTCTTCCAACCCACTGATGGTCCAGACGGACACTGCTGCCTTGGGGAGGGTCGTCAATGAAACTGCGGTCAGCGAGCTCCCGCTGGCCACGAGAAACTTTTCACAAATAGCGGGTCTTTCGCCCGGAGTCGCCGGTGGCGTTTTCAATGCGGGAGAGCTCGGACTGGGGGGCACCGCCCTGGCGCAAATCAACAAGTCCAATGATGGTATTTACGTACACGGTGCGCGTTCCTATGACAACAACTGGCAACTGGACGGCCTCTCGGTCAACGATGTGCAAGCCAGCGGATATTCGAGTGGCGGTATTCCTATCCCTAACCCCGACGCCATCCAGGAGTTCAAGGTCCAGACCGGTCTGTACGATGCCGCCTATGGACGCTACGCCGGTGCCAACGTCACGGTGGTGACTAAGACGGGGAGCAACAGCCTGCACGGAAGTGTCTTCGAGTTCTTGCGCAATGACGTTCTGAACGCAAATGATTTCTTTTCAAACCGGACGGGGCAAGCGCGGGCGGAGCTTGAGCAGAACCAGTTTGGGTTCGTGGTAGGCGGTCCGGCCAAGAAGGATAAACTGTTTTTCTTTGGTTCCTATCAAGGGACCCGGCAGGTGAATGGTCTCGCGGCCGGCCAGGCGAGGACGGCCTGTACCGCCAGCCTGAGCTCACCACCCCTGACGAATAACCGCTCGCCCGCAGCGTTGGGAGCGCTTTTTGGCGGCATGACCGGGGCCCTGGGCGGCGTCTCGGTTGAGCGCGATGGCTCGAACATCAACCCTGCCGCCTTGGCCCTTCTGAACTACAAGCTGCCCGACGGCAGTTTTCTGATTCCCACGCCGCAGACCGTCGATCCATCAAGAGGCTTTGATCGTGAGGGATTCTCGGTGTTTACGTCGCCCTGTGACTTTGACGAAGATCAGTTCCTCGCCAATGTCGATTATTTGGCGGGGCGGCAAAACCGGATTTCCGCGAGGTTCTTCTTTGCCGCCGACAATGAGACGGTCACCTTTCCCGGGAATGGCATTAATCCCTCGGGCAATACCCCCGGCTTTCCGAGTCCACTCGATAGCGGGTTCCGGGTCTTCTCCTTATCCGATGCGTATACCCCGAACAGCAGGTTGCTGAACGAGGCGCAGATCGGATATGTCAGGATCAGAGCGAGCACGCAGGCCACCTCGCCTTTCAAATGGTCCGATATCGGAGTTACCGAAGGGGCGATGAATGACAACAACGAATTGCCGAGCTTGGGAATCATGGGTTCGGTCAGCATTGCCTCCGGTTTTCCGCGAATCTTCACCCAGAATAACTTCGTGTTCAGCGATGCGTTGAGCCTGATTCACGGCGCTCATTCGACCCGGCTTGGCGGATCCCTGACGAGACTGCAGGATAATGTCGACACTATCGGGCTCGGGTCATTCGTGCAGTTCCTGAGCTGGCCCGATTTTCTTCTGGGCCTGAGCGCCGCTGGTAACGGAACCGGAACGTTCAGCAATGTGTTTGGATCCGTTGATGCCTTCGGACTGACCCAGCGGGCGTACAGAGTATGGGAAGGCTCAGCCTACGCTCAGGATGAATATCGAGTGGCGCGTTCTCTCACGCTCGACGCCGGCCTGCGTTACGAGCGCCTCGGTCAATTCGGAGACGAGTTGGGCAGGAGCTCGAGCTTCGATATCGCGAAAGCCGATTCAAACCCCCCGCCGGGCGGGAGCCTCGCTGGCTACCTCGTGGCCTCCAATTTCCCCGGCGCTGTACCGCCTGGCGTCGAGCGCACGGATAACACGTTTGGGAACGAAGGCGTGGGGCAAAACACGCTCGCCCCACGGTTAGGGTTTGCCTGGCAACCCCTGCCCGGCAGCAGCCGGGTAGCGCTCCGAGGGGGCTACGGCTTGTACTACTCCCGCCCCACGGGCCAGGCTGCCTTTCAGGGCATCTACGGCGCTCCGTTTTCGCTCTTTCGGATCAACTTCGGCCAAGCCAATGCGGCGGCGACACTCGAGGAACCCTTTCCGCAACCCTTTCCCACGCCAGAGTCCTTCCCCTATTTCCCGCCGTATTCTCCCACAACCACAACAACGGTCTACACGGTGGAGCCGGCGTTTCGTCCCGCTTTGGTTCAGCAGTATTCGCTGAACCTCCAGGCAGAACTGCATCGGGGTTGGCTGTTGGAAGTCGGATACGCCGGCGCCCGCGGGAGCCGCCTGGTGCGCCAGCGCTCTTTGAATCAGGCACTCTCCGCCTCCGCCAGCGATCCCATTCGACTTGCGACAACCAATACGATCGAGAATATTCCCCTGCGAGTTCCGGTTCCCGGCGTGTCCCCAGACTCGCTTCAGGAGATGGAGTCGGAGGGCGACTCCTGGTACAACGGGCTCGAGGTCAGCGTGACCAAGCGATTGAGCCACGGTCTCCAGTTTCTCGCCTCCTACACCTTCTCCAAAACGTTGGATACCGACGGTGCTGATGTCAATTCAACCTCCACTGGCGATGCGCTGACTCTGGGAGACCAAAACTCGCCCCTCGAGCGCCGCGGACGTGCCAGCTTTGATCGCGCCCAGCGCTTCATTTTGAGCGCGAATTGGGTGCTTCCCGGTCCTAGCCATGGTGTCGGGCGGGCCGTCGCGGGAGGATGGATCCTGTCAGGAGTCGCAACGGTTCAATCCGGCGCCGCTCTGACCATTGCCTATACCAATGCCACCAATGTATTTGGGATCAGCGAAGACCGCGCTCAACTTGCCGGCATGTGCAGCAAGAGCCAATTGGTGAGGGCGGTCCCGGTCGAATCGAAGCTCGACGCCTACTTCAACGGATCCTGCTTTACGACCCCTCCGGTGATCGGCGCTGACGGAATCGGAACCGCATTCGGAAACAGTGGAACCGGCATCGCTGATGGCCCAGGCCAGGCGAATCTGGACCTCGCCCTTTCTAAAAACCTGACCTTGAGTTGGCCCCATGAGAGAAGCAATCTTGAGTTTCGCGCCGAGCTGTTCAACGCCTTGAACCATCCGCAGTTCGCAAATCCCGACGCGACTTTTGGATCGTCCACCTTCGGCGTGATCACCAGCACGGCCGTAAATCCTCGAGTCGGACAGCTGGCGCTAAAGCTGGGCTTCTAATGAGAATTACCGAATATAGTGACGCCCTGCTGTAGCGGCGGTCTATGACCGCCGGCCGTTCTTCTTGGAAAATCCGGCGGTCATAGACCGCCGCTACAGCAGACGGTTGTCACAATATTCTGTAATCCTCATTAGCCAGTGGAAGCATCGCCCGACAGCGCCCGCGACTTGCGTCGCACCTGTGCAAGGCTCTCTGCCACGACCCCGGCGGAGATTTGGAGCAGAGTCGTTGCTTCGAGCATGTGAGCCTCAGCAGCCGATTAAGAACCGGAAGCAGGCCCTTGACACCAGCGGCCCAGGGGAGTACAACTTCAATGCTCTGACCGGCGCCAGCCGGGCGGCGGCACAAGGAGGTCCGACCATGGCTCCCACCCGCAGGGACTTTCTCAAGATCAGCACCGCAGGGGGCGTTGTGACCACGATGCTGGGTTTCGACCTGGCGCCCGCCTACGCGGAGATGCGCAATCTGAAGATCGCCCGCGCTTCGGAGACGCGATCCACCTGCCCCTACTGCTCGGTGAGCTGCGGCGTGATCATCTACACCGAGGGCGATGGAGCCAAGAACGTGACCCCGTCTGTGGTGCACGTCGAAGGCGATCCCGACCACCCCATCAATCGCGGCACGCTCTGCCCCAAGGGCTCGTCGCTCCAGCAGGACATTCTCAATTCCCGGCGGCTGCTCAAGCCGCAGGTGCGGCGCCCGGGGTCAGATCACTGGGAGGACATCGCGTGGGACGACGCCATCAACGAAATCGGCGCCTGGGTAAAAAAGACGCGTGACGAGACGTTCGTGGAGAAGGACGCGCAGGGCCATCCCGCCAACCGCTGCGAAGGCATCGCCTGGACGGGCGGCTGCACCGACACCAACGAGTTCAACTACCTCGTCGTAAAATCCATGCGGAGCCTAGGCCTGTGTTACATCGAGAACCAGGCCCGAGTTTGACACGGCCCCACGGTCTCAAGTTTGGGACCTACCTTCGGGCGCGGGGCGATGACCAACGGCTGGATCGACATCAAGAACACCGACATGATGTTGATCGAGGGCGGGAATCCAGCCGAAAACCATCCGTGCGGCTTCAAGTGGGCGATTGAAGCCAAGCGCAACCGCAACGCCAAAATGATCGTGGTCGATCCGCGTTTTACGCGCACGGCCGCGGTCGCCGACCTCCACCTGCAAATCCGAACGGGCACGGATATTGCGTTTCTGGCCGGCCTGATTCGCTACGCCATCGAGAACAACCGGATCGCCAGAGATTACCTGGTGAATTACACCAACGCCGCCTTCCTGATCAAGGACGGCTTCAAGCTGCCCGACGACGGCCTCTATTCGGGATTCGACGCTTCCAGCCAGACCTACGACAAGTCCACATGGAACTACGCCGAAGGCGGCGATATGAGTGGCAAAGGTGGCACGGGCGTCTCGCCCGTGAGCGGTCATGGGCAAGACGCCCATGCCACGCCAGCGGCCGCGCCGGCGGCGCAAACTGCTCCGGTGCCGGTGCCGGAGGGCGCCAAGCCTGCAACCCCGCCTCCGACGCTAGCGCTGCCCGGAGACGTTGCGTTCGACCTCACGCTTCAGCATCCGCGCTGCGTTTTCCAGCTTCTGCGCCAGCAGTATTCGCGCTATACGCCTGAGATGGTTGAGAAGATCACCGGCATCCCGCAGGATCAGTTCAATAAGGCCGCCGACCTGTTCACGTCGATCCGCAAAGATGGCGACATGAAGAAGGTCGGCACCATCATCTACGCGGTCGGCTGGACCCAACACACCTCGGGCACGCAGACGATCCGCGCTGCGGCCATGCTGCAACTCCTCCTTGGCAACGTCGGGCGCGCCGGAGGCGGCGTGAACGCGCTGCGCGGCCATTCCAACATCCAAGGCGCCACCGATATGGCCGGGATATTCGACATTCTGCCCGGCTATCTGAAGGTGCCGAATCCCAGTGACGGAAGCTTCGACGCCTATCTGAAGCGCATCACGCCGAACTCCTCGAAGCCCACGCCGTGGCAGTCGATGAACTACTGGTCGAACACGCCCAAGTTTGCGGTGTCGTTCCTGAAGGCAATGTACGGCCCGTCCGCGACCAAAGAAAATAACTGGGCGTTCGACTACCTCCCGCGCGTGGATCGCAACTATTCCTGGACGCAGATCTGGGACAACATGTATCGCGGCACGGTCAAGGGACTCTTCGCCTTCGGCATGAACGGCGTGATGATCGGGCCGGACTCACGGAAGAATATCGAGGCATTGAAGAAGGCGGACTGGTTAGTGGTCGGCGAGATTTATCCCGACGAGACCAGCGAGTTCTGGAAAGCTCCCGGGACCACAGCGGAGGAGATGAAGTCGATCCAGACCACGGTCTACCGCCTGCCTTGCGCCGGATTCGCGGAAAAGGACGGCTCATTCACCAACTCGGCGCGCTGGCTGCAATGGAAGAACGCTGCGCTGCCCCCGCCTGCCGATTGCCGGCTCGATCAAGCGATCGTGGCCCAGATCTTTCTGAAGGTGCGCGAGCTCTATCAGAAGCAGGGTGGCAAGTTCCCCGATCCCATCCTGAACGCCACCTGGAACTACAGCGATCCGCATAATCCCTCCCTCGCCGAAGTGGCGCAGGAGATCAACGGCAAAGCCCTCGCGGACGTCACCGATCCGGCTACCAAGCAGGTGATCAAAGCGGGACAGCAGCTGCCGTCATTCGCCTGGCTGCGTGACGACGGAAGCACGTCCTGCGGCAACTGGATCTATTCGGGAAGCTGGACCGATGCCGGACCGCAGATCGCGCGGCGTGGCACCGAGGATCCCTCCGGGCTCGGCATCTACCCGAATTGGGCCTGGAGCTGGCCAGTGAATCGGCGTGTGCTTTATAACCGCGCATCCTGCGATCCGGAAGGCAAGCCGTGGGACGCGGAGCGCCGGCAGGTATGGTGGAACGAGACTGCAGGGAAGTGGGTGGGTCATGATGTCCCGGATTTCAAGCCCGATTCAAATCCCAAGGACCACATGGGCCCGTTCATTATGAATCCGGAGGGCGTCGGGCGGCTCTTTGTCCCGATCGGCGCGATTACCGATGGGCCATTCCCGGAGCACTACGAGCCCATCGAGAGTCCGACGGCGAACCTACTGCATCCGGACCAGTCGCACAATCCGGTCGTCAAAAAGCTCAAGACGCCACTCGACAAGTATGGCACCGTCGAGGACGGTTTCAACATCGTCTGCACCACGTACCGGCTGACCGAGCACTACCACTATTGGACAAAGAACAATCCTGCGAACGTGGAACTGGTGCCCGAGCCCTTTGTGGAGATTCCCACCGAGCTTGCGGACGAGATCGGCATCACGGGCGGCGAACGCGTCAAGGTGACGAGCGCCCGTGCCGAGTTCATCGCGAAGGCGATGGTGACGCGGCGCATTAAGCCCATGCTGATCAACGGCAAAAAGACCTACCAGATCGGCATCCCGATCCACTGGGGCTTTCGCGGCATTTCCGAAGACGAAGGCCGCACGGCGCACACACCAACGAATTTGCTGTCGCCGACCGTCGTCGATCCTAACGCCTTTACGCCGGAGTTCAAGGGATTCTTGGTGAAGCTGGAGCGGGCGTGAAGGCAGGGCCTGGGGATCAGGGAATAGGGGATAGCCTAGGGCTTAGGAGCTGGCGGTATGTCGTATCGGCGGCGGATCTCGTCGAACACAACCCGCGCAAGTCGCGTGCGCTGATGGGCAACGTCATCAAGGCCCTGTCGAATGGCTTCGCGGACATCAGCTCGGGCTGCGGCGTCGAGGGCTCGCTGATGTGCTTCGGAAGTCTGGAAGGCAGCTTCGCGTTTACGTTTTGCTTTGCTCTTGTCACTCGTCACTGAGGCTATCATGAGTCAAGCAACCTTACGAATCCAAAAGATCTCCGGCCATGCCGGCTCGATTCCCGGTCAGGGAACGCAGCGCGAGGAGCAGGTCTGCAAGCTGGTGGACACCACCACCTGCATCGGCTGCAAAGCCTGCGAAGTGGCCTGCCAGGAATGGAACGATCTGCCTTTCGCCCAGACATCGTTTGACAACACCTACCAGACGATGCCGCACACCGAGTGGAACTTCTGGAACCTGATCAAGTTCAACGAGCATCCCAAGCCCGATGGCGGATTCATGTGGTTGATGCGCAAGGACCAGTGCATGCACTGCGCCGATCCGGGCTGCCTCGCCGCCTGTCCGTCCGACGGCGCCATCGTCCAATACGCCAACGGCATTGTGGATTTCCAGCAGGACCATTGCATCGGCTGCGGCTACTGCATCAGCGGATGCCCGTTTGACATTCCCAAGTTCAATCCCACGACGAAGAAGGTCTACAAGTGCACGCTTTGTTCGGATCGAGTCAGCAACGGACTCGAACCGGCCTGCATCAAGGCGTGTCCGACAGGATGCCTCCACTTCGGCACCAAGGACGACATGCGGGACCTGGCGCAGAAGCGCGTGGACCAGCTCCGGGAGCACTATGGATTCGAGAAGGCCGGCATCTATGATCCGCCTGGCGTGGGCGGCACGGGCGTGATCTACGTGCTGCACGATGCCACCCAGCCCGAAGCCTACGGCGGGCTGCCCGCGAACCCATCCATTCCGTGGGCCGTAAGACTCTGGAAGACGCCGCTCAAGTATCTGGGGAATCTTGCGATGTTGGGTGGATTGATCGGCGTTACGTTGCACTACTTGCGCTTTGGTCCGAAGACGGTCAAAGAGGATCAGGGGAAGAAGCTGCAAACGTAAGCCTTCAGCTTTCAGCCGTCAGCGAGCTGAGAGCTGCCGAAAGCTGAGAGCTGAAGGCTGAGAGTTGCTATGTCTACTTCCGTGATTCTACCTGCAGACCGGAGCCGCGACCATTCCGAGGAACGCATCCTGCGCTACTCCTTCGGCGAGCGCGTGATGCACTGGATCGCCGGGCTCTCATACGTCTACCTGCTGATCACCGGCCTCGCCTTCTGGTCGCCCTATCTTTTCTGGCTCACGGACATCGTGGGCGGCGGACCCGTGGCGCGTTTCTGGCATCCGTGGATCGGACTTCTGTGGTTCGTCGCGGTCTTCTGGATGTTCACGGCCTGGCACGGCGACATGCGCACAACGGACGCGGATCGCGAGTGGGCAAAGCATATCGGCGACTACGTCCGCAACCAGGACGAGAATCTGCCGCCCATCGGCCGCTTCAATATCGGCCAGAAACAGTTCTTCTGGGTGATGTTCTACGGAGGCGTCGCGCTCCTGCTTTCCGGCGTGGCCATGTGGTTCGTCAACGATATTCCCTGGAGTTGGCGCTGGCTGCGCTACACGGCGGTGCTCGTCCACGTGGTGTCGGCGCTGCTGACCATCGGCGCATTCATCATTCACGTCTACATGGGCACGGCCATGGTGCGGGGAGGCTTCACCTCGATTATCCGCGGCGAAGTCTCGGGCAGCTGGGCGCGGATGCATCACCGCTTGTGGTATGAACGGATTCGCGGCGCGCAGTCGGGAAAGCGCGAGGGCGTCTGAGTGCCGCAAACCGGTAGTCACTGGGAGCGGCGGATCGAGCGGGCGCGCGAGCTCGCTGCGGTCCATCCCTTCTCTGCAGAGATTCTGCGTTTCTATTCCAGGGTGACCGCCTTTCAGAAGGACTGCTACTCCCGGATCGAGTCCGTCTACAGCTCCCGGCGGGGGCCGCTCCGGTCGTTGCCGCCGGAGCTGGATGAGGTCGATCTCGGCCTTCTCCTGACCCGCTGGAAGTCCTTTCTCTCGACGATTCGTGATGAGGCTCCCGCACCCCTGGCTGACTTCGCGCGCGATCTGAGCGCTCGCGACCCGTCGGTCGGGGCCGCTATTCTGCGCTCAGCCTGGCGCGGCTCGGTGGGCTCGCGATCGGAGTGGATTGAGGGCAACGTATTCGAGGATTTCTGTGCCCGGGCTTTTCTGCAACCCTACGCGGAATACCTGGCCCATCACATAGACCTGCCAGAGCCGCCCATCCATCGTCCGGTATGCCCCTGCTGCGGATCGCCGCCGCTGGTCGGCGCTCTCAGACAGCAAGGCGACGGGGCCAAGCGTTCACTCGTCTGTTCCTTCTGCCGGACCGAGTGGGATTTCCTGCGCATCGCCTGCCCGGCGTGCGAAGAGCACGACGAGAGGAAGATTTGCGTCTTCAGCACGCCGGTATTCGCCTGCGTGCGCCTCGAGGCCTGTGAGACCTGCCGGCGCTACCTAAAGACCGTCGACTTGACGAAGGACGGTCTCGCCGTGCCTGAAGTCGATGAACTTGCCGCTGTCCCACTGACGCTTTGGGCAGCTGAAAATGGCTACTCGAAGGTCGCAGGAAACATCATGGGCGTTTGAGAATGCCAAGCCCGAGCTGTAAAGGGTTCCTCCTCCGTATCGAGACGAGCCTCCGGCAAGGACGGAGTCAATCCACCAGCTCGCTGACCAGTCCAGTGCGAACGATGAGTCTACATAGGTCGCGAAAACGGCAAGAAGTGGGCTCCAGGCAATTTATCTGGATCCCGTTGGCTTCGGTGGGTTTGCTTCGCAGATGAGCTTCTTGCAAGTCATTGATGTCGTGTAACTTATGGGTTTGCTTCCCACGCTTTTTGAAAATTATTGCATCGCCCCGGTTTACTGGCGCGGAAGATGTGTCCTCGACAATCGAGCCTACGCAGAGGTAAGGGTGCGTGGAACATCCAGTCGAGGCGAATCCGAGTTGGACCGGCAGGATCATCGTCAGGATACGCTCTAAAATCGGTTGCGCGACTCCCTCTGTTTCCTTTGCCCAGCGCGCGACGGCTAGGTAGCTCAAATTGAATCTATACCGGGTGTTGGTATCGTGGGTAATTTTGGGACTTATGGGAAAATTTATTTTCTCGTCCGCGATCAATAGCTTAACCTGTGGAAAATCCTGCCTGCCGGGTCCTGCCGAACGAGCCGAGCGTAGGTTGCCCGGCAAAATCACTTGCGGGGCCGACAAGCCGACCGGCTGAAACCTGAGAAAACGCAAAGCTTACAAGTAATTGCCTACGTCGGAACCGCCCCTGCCGCTGCCAGTCCTTCAAGACTTCCAGTTACGGCAGTGATAGTAACCATTGGTTCGCTCTTGGCCCGATCGAGAAACTCCATGAACTCGGCCAGGGGAGATGCGGTTGTGCTCTCCCTTACGCTGGACCCCGGGTCCTGTCATCCCGGGCGCGAGAAGTGTGATAACGGTCACAGACCGGTTGCGGTTTGCCATAGAAGATTTAATGTCTGCACAGCTTCGAACTTGAGGCCGCACGTGACTCGCGAATCGAAGCAGCAAAACCTGCGAAGCCTGGATGAATCGAGCGCAGCCGCCTCCAAGCGGCTCGGCTCGGCCTACCTCATCCCGCCTGGAGTAAAATCATGACACAGCATCCGGGGTCCTTTGAAACCTCGCCCGCGCGCTCGAACTGCAAACCCTCCCCAGAACAATCCGGTAGATTGGCAGCCAGGTTCTGGAAACGGCTTTGGACTTTAATCCAGCCGCCGAGCGAAACAGCCGGCTTGGATCGCGGTTGGATCATTGCCAACCACAAGCTCGTGTCCTTCCACGCCGCCTTCCTGACTTCTTTGCTCAGCATTCCTCTGCACGTGGCGTCGAAATTCGCCGTGATGCGGGAGATGTTCTTGAGCAAGGAGGTCCTAATCTCGTCTCTGATGTGGTATGCGTCGTGGCATGTCAATATTGCGATTCACGAGATGGGGCACTACCTGACCGCAGTCAAGACCAACAATCTCAGACCCGAGCTCGCGGGTCCCGCTGCGGAGAAGCTGAAGCAAGGGACGATGGGCAGGTGGCGCTGGTACGCGGAGATGTTTGTGAAGATCCCGTGGGGCGCCTTCCGGGGGGTGAATAAGGAAGCGGGCAGCTTCCATCCTGCCGTCAAAACGCAGAACCTGGCGGTGTCAGCTGCGGGGCCGCGGGCGAGCAAGGTGTTCAGCCAGTTCACGTTCCTGCCCGGCATCGTCCTGATCCTGTTCGGCCTCTGGGCGGCCATTCCAGCGTCGGTCTACATCGGAAGGGCTCTCTTCACCATGGGCGCGGTTGCCCTGCTCGATTTTCTGCTGTCGGACCCTGGAAAATACAAGGCATTCCAGGCCAGGCAGGCCGAAGCGGCTGCGAGAACGGCGGAAGTGCGGGCTGCGGAACCGGTTCATGCGACGGCAGAAACCCGAGCCGTAGACCCCGCCGTACTCCGGCGCAAGCTCCGTCTGCACCGGCTCCAGGAGTTGGAGCTTCCCGACGGCAGAATCGTGTTCGCGCCCTGGGAGTTCAGGAATTGCATCCAGGGCGGCCGCCACACCGAAGAGATGGGCGGCAACCTGAGTTTTCAGGAGCTGATGTTCCTGCCGCTCACGGCCAAGGACTACATCGAGGCCCAACGATTCACCAACATGCTTCAGAGCCGCGCCATCCAGATCATCCAGGACTCGGAGGGGCTCAATTTCGTGGGCATTGGCCTGGAAGGTGGAATCGTGGGCTCCTACGCAAAGCGGGAGGGTGACTTTCTACCCGAAGAACGGGCGTTGAGCGTGGCCGTTCAGGCCATTGAGGAGTGCGGCTTTGTTCCCGATCGCGATGTTTGCCTCGCGATCGATCCCGCAGCCAGCGAGCTCAGTACTGCCTACCGCGAGAAGACCGGCGAGAAGGATGCGATCGGCCAGTATCTGTTTTGGAGAGCCGAAGACCCCAAGGTTCTCAGCACGGATGAAATGGTCGACCTGTACGTTCGTTGGGTTAAGAAGTACCCCATCGTTTCTCTGGAGGACCCGTTCGCGGAAGACGACTACGAAGGCTGGAAGAAAATCATGCAAGCCCTCGATAAGGAGGTCCTGATCATCGGCGACGACCTGGTCACGACCAAGGATACCACCATTCAAAGGTGTGCCGAAGAGGGACTCATTAACACTGCGTTGATCAAGGCCAACCAGATCGGTTCCCTGAGCGAAACACTCCTGGCGACCCGCACGGCAAAGAAGATGGGGCTCGCCATCGTGCTTTCTCATCGATCTAAGTCGCCGGTCGAAGTCATGGAAGCTGATATCGGATTCGCCGTGGGCGCCCTCGGCCTCAAATGCGGAGGCGGCGCGAACACGGAAAGGCTGATCAAGTACGGCAGAGTGGTCGAATTGATGGACTGGGCGAAGAAGGGAACCAGAGCCACGCGGAGACTCGATCCCCGTCTGACCATCGCGGATATCTCCGCTCACGAGGAGCCAACCAACGCCGGCAATCCGACGGTCGGCGTCACCATCATGCTCGATGACGGAATGAAATTTACCGCCGCTACGCCGCTTGGCGTTTCGGCCGGGACCGACGAGGCCATCCACCTCATTGACAGCATCATCGAGGTTGGTCCGCTCACCCGGAAATTCCCCAACTATTTCGTGTACAAGGAGAAGGAAAAGACCTATCGTTTTGCTCCGGACGTGAAAGCCGAAGCGATCACGAAGGAGAATCGTGAGCTGGCTGACCTGTGGATGAGGGCAAAGCGCTACAGCGGTAAAGGGTGTCTGAACGCGGTGGCGAACGTGACCGAAGTCATCGGTCCTCATTTCCTTGGAAAGAAAATCTCCGAGATCGGAACTCTCGCCGACATCGATCGCGACCTTCTGTTAATGGAGCTGGACCTTGCCACCAAGCGCGGGAAAATCAGCCCCAACGCTCCGGCGGACGAGAAGATCCAGATCATGCAGAGGAAGGCGAACCTCGGCATGAACGCGATCCTGTCCATGTCGCTGGCGCTCGGGCGCCTGATCGCAGCGCGTGACGGTCGGGAACTTCCCGAAGTGCTGCGCGAGGCGGAGGAGACGGTTGATCGCGATTATCTGTACGGGATCAAGTCGGCGGCGGAGACCAATCCCGTGGTGGAGACTCCGGAATTGGTCCACGCATAGCACCTGAAGAGACGAGGACCCCTCCGGATGCTGGAGCGCGGCCAGACAAGAGGCCACCGACGTTCAGGGACCGTTCTTGATCAGGGAAGGATCATCGAGACCGCTGTCGTGCACAACAGTGCGGCATCCGGACGGGTGGCTGGGCTGCGAACCCGTGGAGAGGGGCGGCTACCGCCACCAGATCACCTTCTCGCGGGGCCATTAAACGGGTTGGAGTCGCCGCGGGCCTTGGAGTGCGGATCACGTGGCAGCCGGGTACTGGTCGCACACGCGAAACTCATCAGACACCCCGCAATACCTAATGCCTGAAGAGGAGCTTCGGAATCTGGCCGGGAAGATAACGCGTGCGGCGCCGGAGGTACTCGGCGTATCCGATAGGAACAAAGAAGCTAAGTGGCGCGTGCCAGCTCAGTTCCGTCATGAAGAACATGCGGATCGTCAGAACGCTGAGGACGCCGATTGCCTCGAGGCATAGATCAGCATAAACGCCGTCGGCGTTCTTATTGCGAATGAACCGAATCAGCACCCACCAGGTCCATACCATTACAACCATGATGGGTATGATCCCCCAGAACCCCGTGCCAACGATGATCTCCACCCAGTCGCTGTGCATGGAGGCGGTCATTTTGTAACCGAGCTTTGCCAGCACCCCAAATCGTCCCGCGGCCCAGGCGCCGAGGCCCGTCAGCGGATGATCCGTGAACTTTTCCCAGGCGACGGACCACCAGCCCACTCGCGTACTGAGCGAAGTCAATTGCGCCGTGCTTTGCCCGCGTTGCATATACTCATAGGCCAGCGTTCCCATTCCGCTCACCACGAAGGTGATGGCTCCGGTTACCACAATGATGGCGCCTTGCACAACGCGGCGGGAGAACAGGAAGATGCAGAAGACTGCGAGCGCGAAACCCATGACCGCGGAACGGCACTGGGCGAACAACATGGTAGCGCAGCCGAAGCCGAAAAGCGCCAGGTACCAGACAAGGTTCTTGCGCTTGCGCGTGCACGGCAGAAGCCGGGCCAACGCTACCGTCGCCATCACGGCCCCGTGTTGCCCGATGTCATTGGAAGAAACGTCCGGGAACAAGCCCTGCAACTGAACCCCGATCAGCCCGATTCCCTGCTCGCCGTACTCGAGATGGTTGCTCAGAGCATCGCTCGGATCGACAGGCACCCAGAACCATATCACGCACAGCAGGGCTCCATACAACAGCCAAGTCCACTCGAACCACGTCTTCATCTGCTCGCTGTTCTTGATGACCAGCACCATGACGGCAAGCATCGCCACGTCGACCGAGTATTCGCAGGCCTTGTAGAACGTCCACTCCCAATAGACCGACCAGACCGTGGAAAGCATGCAGACCAGCGCGAACCAGGTCAGCACGCCCGGAATGCCCGTAATCAATGAATTAAGCCAATTCAGCCGGCGCATGATGAGCTGAACAAGGAGGATGGCTCCCACACTGAACACCAGGAGAATACGAAGGCTCGCGGCAGAATCGACCGGATTTGAGTAAGCTTCACTCGCAGTGCGCTTGCGGAAGCCCAGGAAGCTGACAAAAAGCATCAACCAGAGGAGATGCCACCACCTTAATTCCTTGAAGAGCCTTCGGGCACACTGAATGGCTTCCCAGCCTGCCGCTGCCATGAAGATCGTCAGCGGAACTCCGCCCAGAAACAGACCCATCAGGATCCATTCCCGGTACCGGTGGCAGTGTTCTGCCACCATCCAGGAAACGAAGTCCGAGACGAGCATCGCCAGCAGACCAAGCACGATGAAGCCGACGATGGCCAGAACCTTTCCCCATCGTTCATAATTCGGACGAGCCACCGCCCCCCCGCCAAATCCGCCCAAAACTAGGCCATTCTGAGCCAAGCCGTACCTCTTTTATTCTGGCCAGCTAGTCAGCGCTCGCCGCCGAGGTCGGTACTGCGCTGGGGTCCTCTTCAAATCCGAGCCGGACCAGCATCTTGCCCGTATTGCGCTGCAGATATTCTGCCTGGGCCGGAGTCAGCCGCTCGCGCCATCCGCCCACTGCGCCGCTGCGCACAAACCGCTTCTCCTCGGGGATGGACCTGGTTCGAGGATCGTAGCCAATTTGTGGAGCGCGATCTTCTTTCTTCCGCATGTTGTGAAGATTGTTGTTCTGGATCGCGTTCTGGATGACCTGAGCCGGGACCCGAACTTTCAGGAACTCCGCGATACGCGTCAGCGTAGCTTCACTCTTCTGCCTCAGTTCCGGGTACGAAACCAGCATCAGATCGCCGCGCGCATTCAACGGAGACTCGATCCAACTGCGGGCATGCTCTTCCCACGAACCATAGGGGCTGGCGTTGCCATTCACGAACATCTTCAAATAGTCGTCAAATGAGCAATCGATCCAGCCTTGCGCCTTCTCGTAAGCATATTCGGACAACGCTACATCGCGCCCATCGCGAACGAGGTAGATGGCGCGCCTGTAATCTGGCCGAAAAGGCTCCTCGGTCTTAATCAACCGGCCCTGGTTCGGTAGCAGCGCTGCCGCATCGCGCTGACCGCCCACGTCGGGAATGTCGCGGTTTACATCGTCGAACTCGGCATCCTTCCGCGTCAGAATCTCAAACAGCATGAATCGCAGCCAGGTGCTACCCGAGCGCGGATAGTGAGCTACAAAAACGTCGTTGCGGTTCAGCCCGCGATGACGCATCCAGATTATCGGGACTCGCAATCCGCTCTTGGCCGCACTGTATCGAACTTGCCGCAAGACGCTCATTGTTTAGTGCTTCTAAAAATGTGAGGAAGTCAGTGGCGATACCAGAAACCTTTCTCACAAAGCGTCTCTCCTCGCCCGTGGACTTGTGCAACTTCCAGGAAATACGCTCCCTCTCCCCAAGCGCGCAGAATTATACTCAACATTCCATTATTTTCAACGGGCAATCATTTTCCAGCGCGGATTGCCCGCGTAGGTCCATTGAAAAGGCCCGGCCTGCTGGTTGTAGGTTTCGATGAAGCTCATGCGTTTTCGCCCCCGCCCGACGGAAGACAGATGACGGCGAGCGAATATCGGACGTACATGATGGTGGATTAACGATATGGTTAAATTGGGAGTTTCATCAGATACCCACTCCCGAAAAATAGGGCTTGCGCTGACCTCATAAATGGTATAGCCTCTGGGGCCACGATGTGCCCAGGAAGGGGGCCTTCCGGTGGCCAGAAAAGCAGCAAGTGTCGTGATCTTGGCGCCTCACGCCGATGACGAAGTCTTAGGTTGCTTCTCATTTTTGTCACCAGCCTGCCGTGTGGTCTATCTCGGGATTGAGGATCGTCCGAATGTGTCCAGAAATGAACGCATCTTGGAAGTCAACGAGAGCGCGGCAAAGTCGGGATTCCAATGGGAAGCGTTGAACCATCCAGTCAACGCATATCGAGTGCCTGATCTGATACCGGATTTGGAGAGAATCATTCGGGAGTGTCAACCGGACACCGTGCTGCTCCCGCAGCCGTCCTATAACCAGGATCATCGGGCTGTCTACGATGCCGCGATCACCGCATTACGTCCCCACGATCAAAATTGGTATGTCAGGAACGTCTTGGTCTTCGAGCAGCCGGACTCGCTATTGTGGCCACATGGCGGCGAAACTGAGCCGAACTACTTTCAGGCGATCTCTCTCAAGGAAAAGCTTCATAGCTATTCGCTCTATGCATCCCAGGTCCGCCGCCATCGATCACCTGAGCTCGTTTCCGCAATTGCGCAACTCCGCGGTGCCCAAGCGGGATTGCCCTTTGCCGAAGGATTTATGGTGAAAAGAATGGTCGTGGGAGGATAAGGCCGATGGAGGAGAAAATACTCATCACCGGCGGGCTGGGTTTTCTGGGCCAGCATCTTGCCCGCTATCTTCTCCGCACTCATCCCGATTGCCAACTGACAATTGTCGATAATTTAAGTTCATCAGAGATCGATTATGGATGGCTTCAAAATCGTGCCGAGATATTAGCCGCGGATTTTAGAACCGTATCGCTGGCCGGCAAAAGATTCAGCCGCATCTACCATCTAGCTAGCCCGGTCGGATCGCTGGGGATTCTGACGAAAAGTGGCTATGTTGCCAAGGAGATCACCGATCTTGCCTTGCGTGCCGGCGAGCTTGCCGCGGACAATGGCGCGGCGGTCCTCTATGTCTCTTCTTCGGAAGTCTACGGCAAAGCCGGCGTTCAACGAGAGGACGACGAACTGGCCGTTGCTGTGCAGACGGGAACGCGGATGGAGTATTCCCTCGGAAAGCTGGCGGGAGAGCATCTCCTGCGTAACTTGGCTGCGAGGTTTGGCTTCCGCCTGACCGTGGTGCGGCCGTTTAACGCGCTCGGCGAAGGCCAGAGCGCGCGGATAGGATTTGTGGTCCCGACTTTCTTCCGGAACGCCCTGGCGGGAAAGCCGCTGCCCCTCTTCAATGGGGGAGACCAAATACGCTGCTTCTGCCATGCAGAAGACGTCGCCCGCGGCCTGGTCGCAATCCAGGAGCGCGGAAAAGACCGCCACACCTACAATATCGGCAATCCAGGCAATGCCGTAACGATCCGCGAACTTGCAATGCGGATTCGTGGGTTTTGCGCTTCGGATTCGCAATTAGAGACTGTGGATCCAACGCAGAGGTTCGGCGCGCATTACCTGGAAGCCTCGGCGAAATCGCCCTGCATCGACAAGATAAAGGCCGACACCGGCTGGACGCCCGCGATAGACTTGGACAGCGCACTGACGAGAGTTTACTACTATTGCTCGACCATGAGAGGGGATTACTCATGCTCTCCGTTCGTGTTGGGTCCCTCAGACTTAACGTCAGCAGTCGAGACGACGCCCTCGACTTGATACGGCGCTCGGTGACTTCACCCCAGGCAACCTCCGCCTGTCTCGGATATCTGAACCCTCACGTCTACAATCAGGCTGTAACCCATCCGGCGGTCGCTGCATTCCTGCAACGCTGCGACGCCGTTTGCCTGGATGGTGTCGGCGCGATCATAGCGGCAAGCCTGTTTGGACGAGCCTGCCTTGGCCGCGTCGTAATGTACCAGCTATTCGACTTCAGTATTGCGGCCGGATTGGTGCGGGGGCCGGTCGTTCTCGTCGGTCTGAGTGCCGAGGAGATCACGCGCGCTGCCCGAGAGCTCTGCCGGGCTGCACCCATGGCAGATTTTGTCGCCATTCACCACGGCTTTGACCAAGATCAAGAATACCGTGCCATTTTGCGAAATCACGCCGACGCGTCACTTGTGCTGGTCGGCATGGGCTCGCCGCAATCGGAGCGAATACTACTCTTGGCATCGGAGATCTGTCATCGGGCCCTGTGCTGGCATGTTGGCGCCGGCGCGCTGAAGCAATGGGCAGGGACGAAACGTCGCGCGCCGGCCGTCGTGTCGCAACTCGGTTTGGAATGGCTGCACCGTATGAGCTTCGAGCCGCAGACCAGGACCCGCTACACGACCGGCATCCCCTTGTTCGTACGTCATCTGCTGAGTGCTGTGACCGCCTCGGGCCACGGGAGGGCCGAATGACATCCTCTGAGAAAAAGCCATCCATGCGCGTCCTTCTCGCCAATCCAGCTTTCACCCGTGACCTCGGTGACGGGCTGGAACGCTACATGCTAGGCGCAGGAATGCGCTACCCCATGTCGTTGTTGAAACGCACGTACGACCGTCCCCGCTACGTCATGTTTCCGCTCTTTATGGCTTACGCTGCCGCTGTTCTGGAGCAGGAGGGGTTCGCTGTCAGGGTCATCGATGGAGTACCGCTGAATTTGCGGGAAGAGGAATTTCTGGCGCGAGTCCGGGAGACTTCTCCAGATGTGATTTTCTTCGAACCGAACGCGGCCGTTATAGACGATACGCTCCGCCTCATAAAAACTTTGCGCGAGACTGTGCCGGCCACGTTGGTTTTAGGAGGCTCACACGCAACCTTCCGTGCACAGCACTTGATTGAAAGCCATGCGTTCGTCGACTACGTGGTCATCGGAGAGTATGAAATGTCGCTCCTCCGGCTTGTGGAATGTCTGCGCGACGGCGAATCCGTCGCCTCGCTTCGCGGGATCGCTTATCGGGACGAGCGCGGAAATGCAGTCTTAAACGAAAGATCGAAAGCGATCGCTCCCCTCGACGACCTTCCGATCCCCGCACGGCATCTTTTTCCGGCTTATTTCGAGACCGACATGGCCGTTTACCGCGACGGTTTTAATCAGCATAGCCCGTCCTTCCATATGCACTCAAGCCGGGGCTGCCCGTTCAAATGTAATTTCTGCGACCGCATCCATGTTCTCTTTGCAGACAATCGGCAGCGCTTCTTTTCGCCCGGTCGAGTCGTAAAAGAAATGCTGCACGTAAAGGCAGCAGGCGCCCGAGAAATTTATTTCGATGACGACAATTTCACCAGCAACAAGGCCCACGTTATGGCGCTGTGCGATGAAATCGTCCGCTGCGGGGTTGATATACCGTGGTCGGCGATGTGCGACGCGATTGTTCTGACGCCCGATCTGTTAAAGAAAATGTCCGCAGCAGGCTGCATCGGCATCAAGTTCGGCCTGGACAGCGCCGATACCCGGGTTCTCCATACTATCAATAAGCCACTAAAGCTCGAGAATTTAGAACGAATCGTGGAAACTGCGAAGGCGTTGCGCATCAAGACTCATGCAAGTGTTGTCCTCGGTCTGAGTGGCGAGACCAAAGAGACGTTGCAGAATACCTTTGCCTATGTCTGCAAACTTGATATCGATTCGATCCAATTCAGTTTAGCCACGCCGCTTCCCGGCACGCCCATGTACCGCGACCTTGAACTGGCCGGTGATTTGACGGCCCGCGCTTGGGCTGATTTCGACGGAGCCAATCATACTGTGATTCGCTATCGGGACATGTCGAAACAAGACATCGAGGCATTTATGGCTCAGTCTCATTCCAAGTGGGTGCGAGCAAAGTGCAAGGATCCGAACTGGCTGCTCAGGCAGGCTCGATTCACCGCGCGCGGGGCCAAGAGCCGAGGACTTGGCGGTGTCTGGAGCCGCTTCCGTCGAGCACTACAACTGGTTCGAGGCGATGCGCGAGTGATCGGCCATGCCGGCGAAGCGGTCACCATGAGGTTCTGATAAGAGTCCTGCCGTGCCGCGAAGGAAGCGATCGGCGCATGCCGATAGAAGTCCCATGACCATCCTCGTCACTGGATCGTCTGGCTTTTTGGGCCGCCACCTCGTGGATAGACTTCTGCTTCGAGAGTATGCCGTCCGGACTCTGTCTCGCTCGCACGGCGATGGCCTCCCGCCGCATGTCGAGCATATCCAAGGCGATATCAAGGACGTGACGCTGCTCGAAGCGGCCATGGCAGGGGTAGAAAAGGTCTATCACGCGGCCGCGATAGTCCCGGGGGCCGGCAGCGACACCCAAATGTGGGACACCAATGTGATCGGGACCCGCAACGTCGCACAGGCCTGCCTTCGCGCCGGAGTGCGGAGGATTGTTTTGGTGAGTTCGGTAGCGGCTTACAAGCCGCCACTACCCGACCTCGTCTCGGAGTCGGCGCCGGTTGGCGGCGGGACGATCTATGGTCGGAGTAAGGCAATGGCCGAGACCGTTGCAACCGACATTTGTCGAGGACGGATGGAACTCGTCATCGCACGGCCGTGCCAGGTTTTCGGCACCATGGACCGGACGGGCTTCACGAAGAAACTGCTGCGACTCCTCAAATCACCCTTACTCCCGGTCGCGGGGCTTCGGGGCCGTAGCTTCAGTCTTATACACGTCTCTGATGTGGCCGACGGGCTTTGCGCTGCCGGAGAACGCAAAGATATCGATGGCGCCATCGTCAACCTTGCTTCCAAAGAAAGAACTTCGCTAATTGAGCTGGCGTCAATCTACTCCAAGCTTGTTGGAAAAAACGCGCGCGGCACTAAGGTTCCAATTCCGGAATCGATTCTTCGCGCAGCGATGTCGGCACGTTGGGCCGCAAGAAACCTTGCGCAGGCGCGACGCGACTCGCTTTTCGGAGCTTACGGAGCCAGGTCCACGCACGGGTCCATATTGCTTGGGGGGCCGCTCTATGATATTCAAAAAGCGATAACCCTCCTCGATTTCAGCCCCAAGATTACCTTCGAGCAGGGACTACTCGAACTAATCGGCGAAGAGGCAGTTAAGCGAGGTACGATGGGCCGCGGGGCTCCCGACACCGTAGCGACGACACGGCCCTAGACTAGACTAGTTACATGTTAGATTCCTTGCGCATTCTCGTTGTCCAGAATCATTATATCGGCTTCGGGGGTGACGACGTCATTGTTGCCAACGAGTCATCGTTACTTTCCGCGAAGGGGCACGAAGTGTCCTTGTGGTCGGTGCACAATGAGGATTTGACAACTCTTCGTAGCCGTATCCACACCGCGCTAGGCCTGACTTACAATCGACAATCCAAGGCTCGATTGTCCCGGCATATCGCCGAGTTTCGGCCCGATGTGATGCATTGCCACAATCTGTTTCCGCAGATTACAGTGTCCGCTTACGATGCGGCGGCGGAAGCCGGCATCCCGATCGTACAAACCCTCCACGATTTCCGACCTGTCTGCTGCATCAATGGCTTCCTGAACCGGAACGGCCGTGTCTGCGAGCTGTGCGTCGCCCGCTCACCATACTGGGGCGCTTGGCATCGCTGCTACCGCAATTCCTGGCTCGGCTCCTTCGTAACGGCTCATGCACTCGATCGCCAGCGCCGTGCGAGAGCGCTGGAACGGCACGTGAGGTGTTTTATTGCCCAGTCCGAACCGTCCCGGCGTCAGTTCATAGCAGCCGGGCTGCCGGAAGAGCGGATCGTTGTGAAACCAAACTTCACGCCCGATCCCGGTACCCCGCGGGACTGCTCGCGCCAAGGGGCATTGTTCGTCGGACGGCTAAGTCCTGAGAAGGGATTGCAAACCCTCGTTAAGGCATGGGAGGGTATCGAGTTTCCGCTGCGCATTCTCGGCGGTGGGCCCGTGCGCCTCTCCCTCTCCGCGGACTTGAGCCGATGGGTCAGCGTTCTCGGGCACAGGCCTCATGCGGAGGTCGGACCCGCGATGCGACAGGCACGATTCCTCGTTATGCCGTCCGAATATATCGAGGGCTTTCCTATGGTGATCGTGGAAGCGTTCGCGAACGGTTTACCCGTCATCGCGAGCCGACTTGGCGCAATGGCCGATGTCATCGAAGACGGCGTCACCGGTCTGCACTTCAGGGTGGGTGATCCGGACGATCTGGCGGCCAAGGTTGCTTGGGCGATTACCCATTGCGATCGCATGGCCGCAATGGGGTCTGCCGCGCGCCGCGTCTATGAGACGCGTTACAGCGAGGAGACGAACTACCAGTCTCTTCTCAAGATCTATCGGGACACAATTTCGGCGGGTGCAGAATCTGGAAAATTTGCCGGAAAAGGGGCATCCTGCTGACGCTAGCATGGAAAATCGCAGGCCGGCAGCGGTGAAGGTTAGCGTCATCGCTGAAAACAACGACTGCCGTTTTGGGTTTCACTCGCTGGCCATCTTGCTGATCCGCACGAAAACGGACCCGAAAACGATGCAGGCGATTCGGTTATTCCCGATCTACTCTGAATCCACTGTGAGCTTTCGGCAGGCTTGCGTAATTCAAAGCTCGGAGCTGCGGGTTCAGAAACAGTAGCCTTGGGCCAGCCAGTAGTGCCAATCGGCGATGGCTTCGTCGGTGGCTTTGTTCTCCTTCACGGCCAGCGGTTGGGACAAGGGCACCGCCAACGTGCAACGCCTTAACGTCGGTGCCGAGATCGCTTGCATGTCGGTCGCTAACGCCGGGGTCTCCAATATCCTCGCCGAGTACGAAGTGCGCCGCAAATAGGTCTTTTGGAATTGCGCGAAGTGGTCCGGCTGCTGTTGACGTACCTATTCAGCAGCAGCCAGGGCACGCCGCGAGTCGGGAAGACGGGGAGGCCAATTAACGCTAGCCCGGCTTCTTTTGCTTCGCGCTCGAGCAGGGCATACATGGGTCCTTGGCGAGGGCCCGCGGGAATTCCTCGGGACGGAATACCGGGAAGGGCCTGGAATGCCAGCTCATCGACGTGAAGTCCGTGGTGAATGAGGATTGCGTTTCGCTGCTGCCCGACGTAGCGGAAAGGGCAAATGAAGTCATACCAGTGCAGCACGGTGCCATCGCTGTCCAAGGGCTCACGCGCGTCGATTAGATACCACGCGGTTACCGCACCTTGCGCGTTCCGCACTCGCAGGCCACGAACTTGGAACCATCGATAGATGCCGTCGGCGCCAAGGCAACGGTGCTCAATTTCATAGATCTGTCCTGATTCGATGGATCTTGCCCGGGACTCGATTACGCGGGGAAGGTCGTCAGGATGAACCACACCAATGAGAGACCAATTCTTAAGCTCTTCATTTGTTTTGCCGAAGTCGTCCAGCGTCTGGCGGTTGAGAAATTCCACCTCACCCGTTGCGCCCATCGTAGCTACAAGCCCGGGTATATTATCGACCATCTGCCGCCACGAAAGTTCGCTCGCACGCAGGACATCCTCGCCCTTTTACGATCATCGATGTCTATATTGCTGCCGGACCATTTGACGATATTTCCCGATTCATTTCGAACTGGGCCAGCGCGAAAGAGGAACCAGCGATATGAAGCGTCGAACCGACGCATGCGCCCTTCGGTCTCCACCGGTATTCCCGAAGTCAGAGCTGATCCCCAAACTTCGATCAACTCCTTGCGGTCTTCTGGGTGAATCGCCGACGCCCAACCCTATCCCTGCGCTTGTTGCGCAGTCATGTGAACAGAGCTCCGTTGGAAAATACCGTGCCACAGCCCGAGACGCCGGAAATCGGGCGATCACAACCAGGCTGCTCACACTTGCAACTCTAGGTTTGCCGGCGCTCGCGCTGATCCTAGACTACTTTCCGGTGCAAAAATGACGTTTTCGGATGAGCGCCAGATCAGAAGAGACTTTCGGGGTTTCTCACCGCCTCGATCATTCTGCCGTGCCTTTGCCCTGCTTTTCATTCTTTCTGGTCTCGTCCTCATTTCTTTCCGAGCCCCGGAGCCTTCGCTGGGGCTCGGGCCAGCACCAGCAAGTTGTTGGCGATGACTCCCAGCGCCACCCAGCGTTCCATTCCGGGCACACCGCGATAGCGGCAGCGCGCGAGCCCGTGCCGTCGCTTGAGGGCACTGATGCGTCCTTCGCATCCGGTCCGCCAGCGGACCGCCCGCCGAAACCACGCTTGCTTCTGGCGAAGGCGCCGACTCGCCGAGATCCGTCCATAGCGCGGCAGGGCGACGCGTCCCATGCCCCGCTTCGTGGCCGCCGCTTCGTTCGCGGCCGAGGCAAAGCCCGCATCGGCGGTGGCCAGGTGCGGCGCGCGCCCGAAGAGTTGCTGATGACGCTCCAGGCTCGGTTCCCAGAGTTTTCCATCCGGAACCCGCTCGGCACAAACTTCATAATCGGTGATGAACTGCGCCTCCGCCTCTTGAATCTTCACCAGCTTGCCGAACTCGGTGGGCTTCAACTTTTTGCCTTTGCGCATGGCCTCCGTGTGTGGCTCGAAGACACTGAGGACCTTGCCGGGATAATGGGTATCGCCCTTCAGCACGCGGGCGCGCGTCTGCTCCAGCACCCGCTGGGTCAGCTCGCTCATCTGCTTTATCTGCTGGCAGAGTCCCTGCACCTTGGGACGCAGCCGGGGCGCCAGTTGCTGCGGCCGCCGCTTCGCCGAGACCACCGCCCGCGCGCTCTCACGCAATACAGCCCGGGTGGTTCCCATCAACTGCCGATAAAGCTCCTTCAGCCCGGCTTGCGCCTCCTCGCCCAATTTCCGGCTCTGCTCGGCGATGGCGAACACGCGGCGGCCGACGCTCCCCGTGCGATCCCGGAAGCGGAGCTTGCCCACCGCCTGGCGGATTTTGTGCAGGGTGCGCGTGATCACGCGTACCCATAGAGGTGTTTCAGCACCAGCATGCGCAGCGCCACGGCGGCCGGGGTGCCGGGCCGGCCCCGCCAGCGACTCTGCGCCGGCGGCGTCGCAAGGCTTCTTCGACCGGCTCGATCAACTCTTCATCCTGCAGTACCTCGTCGATGCGCCGCCGTTCGGGGTCCCAGAGTTGCTCCGCGTCGGGCAGGATCATTTCAAAGACGCTGCGTTGCGCGTGCTGGCGGCGAACCATGGCTCCTCCTTGCAACCCGAGCCGCCTTCCGCGCCCACAGGCGCTGCCGGTTCAGTTCCGCCAGTTCGCGCAGCGCACTCTGCAGTTCCTGCCAGGCGGCCGCGCCCTGACGCATGGGCTCGGCGAGATTTTGGGGCACGTAGTAGCCGGTGGTGCCTTGCGCTCCCCGGAAACTCACATAAAGGTGAGGGCCGTGCTTGTGCCCCTGATGACAGCGACAGACGGGCGTCCGCAGGTGCGATAGGTCTCGGAAAGCGTGCCGAAGAGCGAGCGTCGGGCCAAGCGGGAGATCTGGCGGAGGAGAGCTTCTCGGGTCTGTTTGGTGTTCGTAATCGACATAATCGATTATGAATCTAACTGGAGGCAACGGTGCCTGTCAAGCGAACAATGGAGCGTTCGGACACAATTCATCGGATACAGCACGCGAATTCATTGACCGAAACCGGTAATTGTTGCACCGGGAAGTAGACTAGGCTAGCACTTCGGTCCTCATTCATCTCTTCGTATCGGATTCCTCCGACAACTTTAGATCGTCTTCGTGCAGCACTCTAGCCGGCTCCCCGATAGCACTCAGCCTGTCGATATCAAAGTCGCGGTACAGGTCAAGGCAAAAGCCGTCGGGAGCATCCTCGTAGTGCACAGGCTTGTCGAAGAGATACGTCAGAGATTTCACCCCCCGATGTGACGCGACCTCCGAGAAGAGGTCCGGGTTGAGCGCCGATGACACCAGCGCCTCCAACTGGCTGCGAAGCCCGGTCGTCTCGATCCTGACCCGCACGGGTTCGAATTGCCCTCGTGCCCAATGCGCGACTCCCGCCAGTTGAGCGGCTTCGAGCCCGAGCGGCCGGTCACCGGCAGCGGCCAGCATTTCGCTCAGAAGGTGCTTTGGCTGATCCGGCGCCGCATCGCCCGTGAACAGCAGGTCGAGCGCCAGGACCTGCTCGCCCCGGTCGAGCCGGCCCCCTATTTCAGAGATGTGGTCCCACTGCTCCGAGGCAGCAGCTTTCTTGCCGTCGTCGTTCAGTACGATGGTTAGCGGCGCCGCGGCCTCCGCTCCCGTGCCTTTCAACCACACTCCGGCAGCGCCCAGTCCATTGCTCATTTCGAAGCGGTACGACACGGATTCCACTTCGCTGTGATTGGTATTCGCGATCAGCCACGGCTCCTTCACCGTCACGGGACTATAGCGGACTGTCTGGCGGAGTTTCTCGCGCTCGGACTCGCGCCAGTGAGCTCGCTCCGAGGCCTCAGAGGGCGGCTGCGCCCGCGTGATGCCGCTCGCGAGCCTCTGTGCCAGTCCCAGGATAGTGAGATTATCCGCTGGCAATCCGCCGGCGAGTTCCTGATAGCTCCTGATCTCTCCGCCGACCGGAATTTCCTGCGGCGCCGCCGCCAGCTGAAAGTGCTTCGCAAAAAACCGATACGCAGCCTCGCGGCTGCCGGGACCGTAGTTGTGCGCGGAGATTGCTGTCTCCTGGAAAAACTCGAAATCGTCGTCTCGCCCATAAAGATGAAGGAACGGTCGCACCGCATCGAAGACGTAGGGCCGCACCAGGGGAGCGCGAAAGCAGCAGTCGTCTTCGGCGGTGTTGATGAGGAGCGTGGAACGCGGAGCGCGCATGGCCGTGAAGGTCGAGTAGTCCTGGCCCGCGACGAGGTCGGTCGCATTCTGCTCGATATCGCCAGGCTCTTCCGGGAGGCGTTCCGCGCGCCCCTTGAGCGATACGTATCCGGCAACGGGTATAGACACGGCCACCCGCTCGTCCAGCGAGCTCAGGATGATCGTCTGCCAGCCGCCGCCCGAAAGGCCGGTGACGCCGATGCGGCTGCGGTCCACATCGGGATCGTCGTAAAGGAAGTCGAGCCCGCGCCGCATGGCCAGGTAGAAGAGACCCACGCCGTTCAAGCCCACGAGGTCGAGGTGCGCAGCGAACCAGTGATCATTCCCGGGCCGGTTCGACTCGCCCATGTTGAGCCACTCGAGGTTGAGTGCGATCATGCCGCGCAACGCCTGATTGATGCAGAGCGTCTGCTGAAAACCTTCCGCTTTGCCGCTCGATGTGAAGTGGCCCATCAGGTCCAATACGGCCGGCACTTTACCCTTTAGCGGTCGCGGTTCGTAGAGCACTGCCGTCGTATAGAACCCCGGAATAATCTCGTACCGGAACTTGCGCCGCCGGAAGCCCGGTCCGGAGGGAATCTCCCCCAAGTCCTCAAAACGCGGGCGAGCGTTCACCCACTCCTCCGGCCAGCCGTGAAACACGACGTCTTTGAGAACGTGCTCGCGGATTCGTCGCGCTTCGATGGTCCAGGCTTCAGCACTTGCCGGCGTGGGGAGCGGAGCCGCTCGCGCCTTCAGGTAGCTCTGAAGTTGATAGGTGACAATCTGAGGAGATTGCACCGGCTGCTTGAGCACCGTGGCCGCCTGCTCGCCGGAACTTTGTGCGAAGGTCAAGCCGCACTCTAGCAGCAGGATCGCGAGCACTACCAGTGTTCCAGGCCTTGATGGTGAAAGCTGCAGGGTCATCATCGTCCCAATCCAGTATCAGTTAACTGTCAACTTTGTTCACCCACACGCACATTTCGACCACAAACGACGTCTTTCGTGCATTCGATGTAGCCCCATTTTCTGACTTAAGTTGCTGATTCCAATCAACATTCTGGCTTTGGGGGTGTGGATGGTTTTTGCGTTTTTGGCCCTCCCCGGGGACGACAACCGTTAAGCCCAAAGGGTTTACCGGCTTTGTGCAATTATTACGTAGCGGAGTACGGTGCCGATCAGAGGGCATGGCGTGACGATCTTCCGTCTCGACAGGCGTGGCGGGCACGGCCCGCAGGCATGCAACTATCTTTTTGCTGAAATAGGCCCCTTTTGCGAGGCTAAGATCATGAAAAAGTTTAAGATAGCTGAAGTGGCTTTGGCGCGGGCCATTTCTGGAGCCGGTTAAGCCCAGTGGATTGGGGTGGCTTCGGCGAGCTCGACATGATCTCTCAAGTGATAATGTGGAAACAGGGTAGGCGAGGCTCAAGAGCGTTGACATCGGAGCTGCATTTACCGTTTAGTATACCACGGGTTCCGCCAAGTCAAGCAGAAAAAAGCGACACGAACGTCTGGACTCGAGAAGAATTGCGTATGGCGGGGGCTTGCCCCAGCCTCACGCCGACCCAAGGATCGGCCCTACAGGGCGATACGAAATAAGCCGGTGAGGCAGGGCTGGTGACGCAAACCGGCGACTGGCCTTGGTCACGTCGGCGGTATTATGATCTGGAAAACAGCCGGGCTTTGAAAGTCGATTGCATGCCGTGACACCGCGTAGTCGGAGAGGCCGTGGCGACGACATCAGAAGCAATGTCGATCGCCGCCCGCTAGGGGGCAAGTCTCATGGATGGACGGAACCGAAGCGACGTGGCGCTTGGAGCAGACGTTTCAGTTGTCCTCAAAGAGGACCAGGCCACAGGGAAACAGACCCGCGGCATCGTCCAAGACCTGCTCACGAAGTCGCCGTGTCACCCGCACGGGATTAAGGTAAGGCTGCGGGGCGGAAAAATCGGCAGGGTTCAAGTCATCCATAGTGCCGGGCACCCGAACCTGATTGCTGGCCTCGCGCTCACAAGCGGCTCTGCCGTTGTTTTGGGGAACGGGTTCGTCTAGGTCGATTTGAGGCGATTTAAAGGCCGTTCTAGAGGCCTTGATTGGGTTCGTTTTGGCCTTTTGGGAGATCATCTATTGACGCCAAAGGACTTATTGGGTTCGTTTTTGCAAAACCTGGGCATTCAGTTGACTCCAGTAACGTCAATATGTTGTGGTAGTCGACTGTGGAGGATTACCCGGCGAACCTGCGCGAATTGGAAGCCAGATTCGGAACAGAGCAGGCCTGTCGAGAATATCTGGTAAAGCTTCGTTGACCGGAGGGCTTTGGGTGTCCGCGCTGCCAGGGGACATCGGCCGGGACGACCCAGCGCAACCTTCTGGTCTGCTCGGGATGCCAGTACCAAGCATCGCTGACGGCCGGGACGATCTTTCAGGACACGCGCAAGCCTCTGACCCTGTGGTTTCGGGCCATTTGGTGGGTCACAACCCAGAAGAATGGAGCCAGTGCTCTGGGGTTGCAACGCATCCTGGGTTTAGGGAGCTCCTTCACGGCGTGGACTTGGCTGCACAAGCTGCGGCGGGCCATGGTGCGAGCCGGTCGGGATCGGCTCCAAGGTCGATTGGAAGTGGACGAGACCTTCATCGGCGGGTTGGAAGAGGGGAAACGCGGCCGCCAGAGGGAGACTAAGGCTTTGATTGCTGTGGCTTGCGAAGAAGACGGGAAGGCGATGGGTCGCATCCGACGGCGGCGAATCCGGGATGCCTCGGCTCCCAGTCTGCAGGCGTTCATTCGCGAGGCAATCCAGCTTGGCAGTGTGGTTCATACCGACGGTTGGGAAGGATACACGGGATTGGAGCCGCGAGGATATCAGCACGAGGTGACGGTGCTGAGATCAAGCCCCCAATCGGCGTCTCAACTCCTGCCCCGGGTCCAGCGGGTGGCCGCGCTGCTCAAGCGTTGGCTGCTCGGGACCCATCAGGGCGCAGTCAGCGTGAGGCATCTGGACTACTCCTTGGACGAATTCACGTTCCGCTTCAATCCTCGTCGATCGCGTTCGCGGGGGAAGCTGTTCTATCGCCTGCTGCAACAGGCCGTGGCTGTGGAACCGGTACCCTACAAAGCTCTGGTGGGAGGGTCTCTGGCCAAAACCTAAAATCGCAACCTATAGATTTACTGGAGTCAACTGAATACCCAGATTGCAAGATTTTAGAATCTCTTTTTTGCTGTCTTCGGGCGTGGTCGACCGGCCCTCGATGCCCAGGCGCCAGGACGCGGTTGCCGCTCGATATCCGCGTGTGTCTCTGGGTTGGTGATACGCGAGGCCATCGAAGAACCTCCGTCGTGAGGTACGACTCTCTTATGCACCATTCAAGAACCCGAGAAGTCAATAAGACCAGGGTCTCACAAGTCCCAAGCATGGATGACCCGTTCGTATCGCTGACGCGACGAGGCCGCCGGTGCAGGTGACCCGAATCACAGCCTCCTGGCTTGTTGCGCAGGAGAATACATTCGAGTGAACACTGCGTCGCAGCGATGGGGATTTTAGTCCAAGACGCGCGCTACGGCTTTCGGGCGCTCAGGAACAGTCCCGGCCTCCCGGCGCTGGCGGTACTGACTCTGGCCTTGGGTATTGCGGCGAACAGCACCATCTTCAGTTGGATCAACTCGACGCTGCTCGATCCGATTCCTGGTGCCAAGCGCCCCGGCGACCTCGTCACGGTGATGAGAGGAGAGCGGACTGAACATCCCAGCCCGCCGTTCTCCTACCGGGACTACCGCGACTTGCGCGATGCCAATCACAGCTTTACCAGTCTACTAGCCTACCATCACGAATACGCGTCGCTCACCAGCGATGCCAAGCCGGAACGAATCTATGCGGTGCTCACCTCCGCCAATTACTTTGAGACGCTGGGCGTGCGGCCTATCCTGGGACGCGCTTTCGTGCCGGCGGAAGACCAAGGCGGGGAAGGCTCAGCCGCAGTGGTCGTGCTCAGCTACGGCCTGTGGCAGAGCCACTTCGGCGGAGACCGTTCCATCATTGACCGCAGAATTGAAATCAACCGTTACCCTTACACGGTAATCGGCATCGCCCCTCCGGGATTTCAAGGATGCATGAGCGGAGTCCGGGGAGACGCCTGGATTCCTCTCGTGATGGTCAAGCAGGTGTGGGGATGGAACGGAAAGCTTGATGATCGCTCCGATTACTGGCTCAACGCGCTGGGGAGGCTTAAACCTGGGATCGATTCCCGGCAAGCAAAGGGGGAGCTCAACCTGCTGATGCAGCGGATCGTCGAGCGCTTTCCCGACCAGCATCGGGAAGCCAACCAGATCTCCCTCGACCCCCTCTGGCGGTCGCCTTTTGGAGCCAACGTTTACCTCTCCTCGACGCTGCCGTTGCTGCTCGGCCTCGCCGCCATGCTTCTCCTGCTGGCCTGCGCCAATGTCGCCAACCTGCTGCTGGTCCGCTCCGTCACGCGCCGGCGCGAGATCGCCATTCGCCTCTCGGTTGGGGCGAGCCGCTGGCGGTTGGTGCGCCAACTGATGATGGAGAGCCTGCTGCTTGGCGTGGCTGGCGGCATCGGCGCCGTGTTCATCACCAAGTGGACGGCGGGCACTTTTGCGGCTTTCATACCGGCCACGACTCTTCCCCTGACGCATCCCGGCGGGACCGGCCGGACGGTGGTATGGGTGACCCTGTCCATTTCGATCGTCACGGCGGTAATTTTCGGCATTATGCCGGCGCTGCGCTCCTCGAAGCTGGCGCCGGTGACGGTGCTCAAGGAGGAGGCCGGGAGCGTCGCCGGCGGACTCCACCGGTCGCGCCTGGCCAGCGCGCTGGTGGCGACCCAGATCGCCCTGTCCGTGCTTCTGCTGGTTTGTGCGGGTCTTTTCACGCGCAGCCTCGCCAACGCACAACGGGCCGATCCCGGCTTCGATCCGGACCACGTTTTGCTGGCGTCGTTTGAGCTTCGGCCTGCCGGCTATTCAAGGGTCCAGGGCGTCGCGTTCGACCGGCAACTGCTGGCGAAGATCAAGGCGCTGCCCGGCATTGAATCGGCGACGCTGGCCGACTTCTCGCCCCTCAGCTACACCATCCGCTCCGAAAGCATTGAAATCGGAGGCTACGTGTCTCGCCCGCATGAATCGATGGAGATCGATTGGGCCCGCATCGGCCCGGACTATTTTCAGACTCTACGGACTCCCATCGTCTCCGGCCGCGATTTTACCCCGCAGGACGACGCAAAGTCGCAGCTGGTGGCGATTGTCAACGAGGAATTTGTCGCTCGATACTGGCCGGGGCAGGACGCGCTCGGGAAACGGATCAGGCTGTACGACCAGTGGCGTACGGTGGTGGGCGTGGCTGGAAACGCCAAGTACCGCCGCGTGATTTACAGCGCCGTGCCTTGTTTTTTTGTGCCGTGGTACCAGGACTACCCGTCCTTCGATGCCATTACCGTTCACGCCCGGGTGACTGGCGAACCGCTGGCCTTCGCTCCGGCGGTCGAGAGAGCGATCCATGACCTTACCCCTGACCTGCCCGTCTTCAACGTCACCTCGATGCGCGAAAGCATACAGCTGGGCAGTGTGTTCGAGCGGATTGTCGTCACCTTCGCGGGCTCCTTCGGGTTATTGGCGCTGGCGCTGGCGGCGGTCGGGGTCTACGGCGTGGTGGCTTACGCCACGCGGCAGCGCACCCAGGAGATTGGCATCCGCATGGCGCTGGGCGCCCGGCGAAGCGACATTCTCCGCCTGGTGCTCGGCCAGGGCCTGCGCATGACCGTCGTGGGTCTGGCCGCCGGCGCCGCCATCTCCCTGGTTGCGACGCGCCTCGTGCGCGCCCACCTTCTGGGCGTCGCTCCGACCGATGTGATGACCTATGCGAGCGTGGCCTTGTTGCTCTCGCTCGTGGTCCTCACCGCCTGCTACCTCCCGGCGCGGCGTGCCACCAGAGTGGAGCCCACGGTCGCCCTGCACTGCGAATGAAAGCGCGATCAGCGGCACGGGTCCCAAATGGGACTGCCGGACTTCTCTCTGCGAGAGCCTCATAGGTAAAGGCAGAAGGTCATGCTCAACGACCTGCGCTTCGCCCTCCGGATGTTGCGGCATAACCCAGGATTCGCACTGGTCGCCGTCGGTTCGCTGGCTCTGGGGATCGGTGCCAGTGCCGCCATTTTCAGCTTCATGCTGCTGCGGCCCTTGCCTGTCCCGAACGCTTCCCAGGTGATGGTGTTTCAGTCGCAGTTCCGCGGCGAAGGTGTCACGAACCTGATGGAGTATTCTCTTGTGTCCTACCCGGATTTCGACGGTCTGCGGAAGCGGAGTCATTCCTTCGCAGGTTTGACGGCATCCCAGTACGACCAGTTCGGCTTCGCGGCGGACAAAACGGCGCTGCCGGAGATGAAGTTCGGAGCGCTGGTGAGCGGCAACTTCTTCGACGTCCTCGGCGTGCGTCCGGAACTGGGGGGAGGAGGACCAGGTGCGGGGCCGGGATGCCGTGGTCGTCCTGGGCCACGAGCTGTGGACCAGGCAGTTTGGATCGAGCCCTGACATGGTCGGCAAAACCATTTTCTTGAACGGCCTTGACTTCACCGTGATCGGCGTCGCGCCGGAATGGTTTCATGGGCCGAACGCCTACACGCGCGCCGACGTCTACATTCCGCTGGCGATGGCGCCAACTCACTCCCTTCCAGGCCGAAGCCGGCAAGGCCACCGCCAACTGCTTCACCGAGAGGGGCTGATGTTCCCCATCGCGGCGCAGCAATCGAGGGGGTCGGCCTCTTCCTTTCCAGGGTTGGGCGGGCAGGGGCTGCTGACCGGGTTCCCACACCGTGGTGGACGATTGCACCCCGAGCACGTACTTCAGCCCCAGCTCGGTCAGCCCCGCGCGAAACTGGCTGTCGATCCCATAGCCGGCGTCGGCCACGACCACACCCGAGGAAACACCTTCCTCGACCGCTCGGCGAATCTGCTCCAGCGCGATCTGGGGCTTGGTTTGAAACTCCACCTCCTCAGGAACTCCCGCTTGTCGTCGGGGCTTGCCCTTCCGGGCCCAAGCTTGCGGCAAGTAGAGTCGCCAGGCGATGGGCAGGCTGGAAGTCCAGGTCGCGACCGACAGGCTCACCGCCACCCGGCAGTTCTCTTGTTTGCCCACTTGGCCGCAATAT
>Ga0335085_10000459_pt1 | contig 116133 bp, 98 predicted proteins | sample Lox_Sample_45_FD_206712 | JGI IMG/M metagenome (GOLD analysis project Ga0335085, IMG submission 206712) | Soil microbial communities from Loxahatchee National Wildlife Refuge, Florida, United States - Lox_Sample_4.5 | ecosystem: Environmental > Terrestrial > Soil > Wetlands | place: USA...
GGAGATTTTGGAAAAATTGACGACGGGAAAGATAGAGGTGTTAAGGCAACAGACGAAGGAGACGGTCCAGGTGCTGATGAAATAGCCCTTCAGTCCGCTCCCACCATCACGGTCTGCTTCAGCTTCATCGCGACGTGGGTGCCCGAGCGGCTTGCCGGCGCCCATTGCGGCATCGCCAGAAAGGCATCTTCGATCTTTTCATCCATCGTCTCATTTCCTCCCCGGATGGCTTTCGCATATACCGCCTTACCCGAAGAGTCGATCACATATTCGACCATGACAAAGGCCTTGGTTGCGCCTGCAAGGTCCTTGATGCTTTCCCTGCTGACCTTATTGAGGAAAACCTGGAATGCCGTGTTCCCCCCCGGATATTCCGGAAGCTTGTCTACTGCTGTGGCCAATTGACTTTCCGGGATTGGGCTGATCCGGTCGGGTCGGACATGTACCGGCTTCTTCCGGGACGCCGCCGGTGCTACCGGTTCCAGATTGGGCACTTTCACCAGCGCCTCCGCCGGTGCGACATCGTCCGTGACGTACTCTCCTTTTCCATTGACCAGGGCAAAGGGGACTTCGCGATATTTCTCGAAATAATTGAAAGCGCTTCGCATGCTGCGCGCAAACGTCGCATATTCAGGGAATGTCTGAAGATACTTGTTGAGGTATTCAACGCTGCGTGGATTGGAGAAGTTTACCGGAAAAATGTGTACCGGGATAAAATCTTCCCCCATATCCTTGGCATGGACGGCCAGAACGTATAGTTCTTCGATCTGGGCATCGGTAATCGGAATGCACCCGGTGGTCACACAGCTCCCGTGAATATAGATATCACCACCCGGATGAACGCTGTCGCTGAGGATATTGTCCGATTCATTTGGATAGTTAAGCCCAAGGGAAAGATGATACTCGCTTTTCGGATTGAATTCATTGATATAATAGAATCCCTCCGGGACCTGGTAGTCCCCGGCCATTCGTTTTGGTCCCAGGGTGCCTGCCATGGCACAGACCTTAAAGGTCTTGAACAGCTGGTATTTTTCTTCCTTGCTGTTCTTCACCCATACCTCCAGCTGGCTGTCGTATTTAAAAGACCGGAGATAGATATAGCGTGCGGGCCAGACCAGGCCTTTTTCGCGGAATTGCCGGATAAGCGTGTCCTCCTTCCGGTTCAGGAGGTCCAGTACCTTCGGGATGGAGCGCTGATAATCGAGAAAATGAAGGGTAGCGGCGGCATTCTGGGCGGACAGAGTGCCGGCGGTGAAAAAGATACCTGTTAAAAGGACCAGAGCTCGCGAATAGGTTGAAAGAGACATAATAGGGTTATCCACAATAAACAAAAAACCTGCCATATTTCCTACAAATTTCCCCTCGCGGATTGCTCGCGCTCGATCGCTTCAAAAAGAGCCTTAAAGTTACCTTTGCCGAAACTTTGTGCACCTTTCCGCTGGATGATCTCGAAAAACAGCGTGGGCCGGTCTTCCACCGGTTTTGTGAAGATCTGCAATAGGTAGCCTTCGTCGTCCCGGTCTACCAGGATACCCAGTTCTTCGAGGGGGGCCAGATCTTCATCGATCTTCCCCACCCTATCGAGCAGGTCTCGGTAATAGGAGGATGGGACTTGCAGAAACTCTACCCCCCGTCCCCTCAGTTGCGTAACGGTTTCCACGATATTGGCGGTGGCCATGGCGACGTGCTGTACCCCTTCCCCTCCATAGAATTCGAGATATTCTTCCACCTGCGATTTCTTTTTCCCTTCCGCCGGTTCATTGATCGGGAATTTCACGAATCCATTCCCATTGCTCATGACTTTGCTCATCAATGCGGAGTACTCGGTGGAAATATCGTTGTCATCGAAGGAAAGGATGTTCCGGAATCCCATGACCTGCTCGTAGAAGCGGACCCAGGGCTCCATTTGGTTCCAGCCGACGTTCCCGACACAATGGTCGACATACAGTAAGCCGGTCGGATCTGCTTTATAAACGGACTGCCATTCCCTAAATCCCGGCATGAATGCCCCCTGATAGTTTTTTCGCTCTACAAACAGATGGACCGTCTCCCCATACGTGTGGATGCCGCTTAACATTACCTCCCCCGCCTGGTCGGCCAGCGTCACCGGTTCGAGATAACTTTTCCCTCCCCTTGCCGTCGTCTCTTTCCACGCTCCCGCCGCATCGTCCACCCGAAGCGCCAGCGCCTTTACGCCATCCCCGTGACGATGCACGTGTGCAGCGACAGGATGTTCCGGCCGGAGCGCCGTTGTAAAAACAAAGGTCAGCTTATGCTGGCGGACGACATAACTCACCGTCTCCCGGTTGCCCGTCTCCGGGCCGCTATACGCGACCGGCTGAAAACCGAATGCGGAGCGGTAGAAGTGAGCGGCCTGTTTGGCATTACCCACATAGAACTCAACAAAGTCTGTTCCCTGCAATGGAAGGAAATCGTTATCGGCAGCAGCTTGCTTACGGATATCGCTAGCGGCACCAGGCATATAATTTGGAATTTAGATGTTAAGAAAAGGAACCCCTGCAATTCATTGTTACGCCGCCAAACGGCGCGATGCCGAGGCCCTGGCGAGTGCCTCCTGAAAGAAAAAATGGTGCAATCGCTTGTCGCCGAAAATTTTATGAGAGTAGTCCGGTCTCACAATTTAGAAATAAAGATACCCAATATTCTGAAAAAGTCCAATCGGAAACCAGATTTCTCTATCTTCGGTCAAATAAATGGACATGGTAAAGGCGGGCATTTTAGGCGGCGGGCAATTGGGACGAATGTTGTTGCAGGCGGCCGCCAACTATCCCGTAGAAACCTGGGTTCTGGAAGATGACGAGAATGCACCGGCCGCCCATCTCTGCCATCATTTTGTCCGGGGAGACATCCGTAATTTCGACGACGTATACCAGTTTGGAAAAGGTTTGGATGCGCTCACGATCGAGATCGAGACCGTAAATGTCGACGCGCTGGAGAAGCTGGAATCCGAGGGCGTCAAGATCTATCCGCGCCCGGCCGCCCTGCGAACCATCAACAACAAGATCACCCAAAAGAGGTTCTACGCCGACCACGGCATTCCTACCGCCGAATTCCTTGTAACCGATAATCTTGCCGCGCTGCGCGACAGGGTTGATTTCCTTCCGGCGGTGCACAAGGTCGGAACGGGTGGTTATGACGGCCGCGGCGTGCAGATCATAAAAACCAAAGATGACATCGAAAATGGCTTCGACGCCCCGGCGGTGCTGGAAAAAATGATCGTGATCGAAAAAGAGATCGCCCAGATCATTGCTGTTAACGAAAAGGGCGAAACCGCTCTGTATCCGCCGGTAGATATGGTTTTTGACAGCCGGCTCAACCTGCTTGACTACCAGATTTGTCCCGCCGACTTGCCGCAGAATTCTCTTTGGAAGATTGAAGCCATCTCCCTTCGCGTAGTAAAGGAGCTAAAGAGCCCCGGCATATTCGCGGTGGAATTGTTTGTCACCCGCCAGGGAGACGTTTATGTCAATGAGACTGCGCCGCGGGTGCATAACAGCGGGCACCACACGATCGAAGCCAATTACAGTTCACAGTTCGATATGCTTTGGCGGGTTATCCTCAATTATCCGCTGGGGAATACGGATCTGATCCTTCCGGGAGCTATCGTCAATCTGTTGGGTGCGGAAGGATGCGAAGGCGAAGCGCACTATGAAGGGCTGGACGAGGTGTTGCAGATGGATAATGTTTTTGTCCATATCTACGGTAAGGCGGATACAAAAGCAGGCAGAAAAATGGGGCATGTGACGATTATCAGCCGGGAAAAGCAGGACCTCGTGTATAAGGCGCACAAAATCAGGAATACGCTAAAAGTGGTTAGTAAATAGCATACTATGGGCACAGCACTGGTTGGTATCATCATGGGGAGCGACAGTGATCTCAGCATTATGAAGGCGGCCGCGGAAATGTTGGAAGAACTCGAAGTCCCCTATGAGCTCACGGTCGTTTCGGCTCATCGCACTCCCCGTCGAATGGTCGACTACGCGGGCAGGGCCGTGGAGCGTGGTCTCAAAGTACTGATTGCCGGAGCCGGCGGCGCCGCACATCTTCCCGGCATGGTCGCCTCGCTGACCTCGCTTCCCGTCATCGGCGTACCGGTCAAGTCGATCAATTCGATTGATGGCATGGACTCCGTGTTATCGATCCTGCAAATGCCCGGCGGCGTCCCCGTGGCGACTATGGCCCTCAACGGCGCCAAAAATGCCGGTATTCTCGCCGCCCAGATCATCGGAGCATTTGATCCGGCAGTTCGTCAGCGGGTATCCAACTACAAGGTTAAGCTCGAGGCCGAGGCCCTGGGCAAGGTGGCTGCGCTTCGCGAAGAAGGCTGGGCAAACGAATACGATCTGTAAAAAATGTCCTAAATTGTCGCTTCACTTTCAATTTCACTACTATGCAACAATTGGCTTGTCTCCCGATCCGCAGGACGATCTTGCTTTCCTCGTTTAGCCTGCTGACAGGTATTACTTTCGCGCAACTGCCCAATGACACCATCAAGGATCATCGTACAACGGAAATCTATCAGCCGGTACCTCCCGTCGTAACGCCCGGCGCGCAATGCGGAGACGCCCCTTCGGATGCGGTGGTGCTTTTCAATGGCCGGAACGAAGACGAATGGGTCAAAGTGTCCGATGGTTCTCCCGCCACGTGGGTGGTAAAAGACGGCATCCTGACCGTCGACAAGAAGACAGGGAATATCCAGACGAAGCGTACGTTCACCAACTATCAGCTCCATCTCGAATACCGCATCCCCGCAAATATTACCGGATCCGACCAGGCCCGCGGGAACAGCGGCATTTTTCTAGCCTCCACCGGTAAGGGGGACGATGGCTACGAATTGCAGGTGTTGGACAATTACAACAATTCCACTTACGTCAACGGTCAGGCGGGAAGCATCTACAAACAAGGCGTTCCGCTTGCCAATCCCTGTCGTAAGCCCGGCGAATGGTCCAGCTATGACGTAGTTTGGACGGCGCCGACTTTTAACTCCGACGGCAGTCTCGCCACGCCGGCACGCGTTACCGTCTTTCTGAACGGCGTGCTGGTGCAAAATAACTTCACGTTGAAAGGTGTAACACGCTATATCGGCCTGCCTTATTATAAGGCGCATGGGGCCTGCCCCATCAAGCTGCAGGCACATGGGGACAGGAGCGAACCGATCAGTTTCCGCAACATCTGGGTGCGGCCTTTATAACTTCCCCTGCAGTGCTGCGATAGCTCCAACCAGGTAAACCAGCGGGGCATTCCAGTTTATGGCGATCTCATTGGAGGCGTATGCCCCATCCTGATCGGTATAGGACGTTTCCGGTTGCGAGTAGGCGTAATGCTGGTGGTCCTGTTGGCCCGGGTTTGGGCCGCCTGCCATCAATCCCGGTACGGGCGGATCGATCCCGTCGGCGATGGACGGCCGGTGATGGGGATGCATCGTAGAATGAGTGCCCATGCCCGTAACAAAGCAATACCCCGTTGCATTACGGCCCAGCAGATAGTCAAGGTTGTCTGACGCGGCATGGAGATAGGCAGGATCGTGCTTTTGCAGCCATGCATTGATGAGTATCATGCCCTGGTTGGCCGCGATGGAATTACTGCCCCAGACGAAATCAGATCTTTTCTCGCCGATCACCGCATGAAAGGCCATCCCCTGCTCTTTCCGGACCATACTATCAGCCATGCGCAACAGCTCCTGCCTCAGCCCCTTCAGGGAATCCTTCCATTTTCCCGATTGCGCGGGAAGGCACCGGAGTAAGGTCAGGTCACCCATCATGGCCACACTGCTCCAGGAAGGCACCGTAAGTGCATCATGAAAATGTTGCTGCACAAAGGGAACGTACGTTGCATTCGACGTCGTCACCCACAATTCACAGGCCGCCCAGAACCGCTCGTCATCGAATCTCCGGTCACCATAGGCGCCGGTGGTGATGGCTGGTTTGTAGACCTTGTTTAACGCATTCTGATCGTAGACGCTGTCCGGATTCTGCTGTGCCCAGTCCCATGCCAGGGCTGCAGCTTTGCGGCAGGAATCCGCCAAACCGGGGAGCTGTGGCCGGAATCTGGCAAAAACCCTCGCAGCCTGTGCCATTACCGCCGCAAAATCGAGCGCGGCGGCCGTTCCCTTCTGCACGACATAACGTGGCGCTTTTGTCACGCCCGGCATGACCATCCCGTCGAAAACGGCGTTCGTGCATTTATGATAGACCCCGCCGTCGCCCGGGTCCTGCATAGTCAACATCCAGCGCAGGTTGTAAAGCACTTCATTGAGCAGGTCGGGGACTCCCTTGATGGCCGGGATGCCGGTGCGCAGCGTGTCAAAAAACCGGGGGAAGTCTTCATAGGCATCCAGCAGCGTCCCCATCGTGATACCGGAATTGACAATGTATTTGTTGTAGTCGCCGGCGTCGTACCATCCGCCCGGCGTGGAAACGACGGTTCCTTCGGGACGCTTGTCCGAGGCAGCCGAAGAGTGCACCAGTACCTGTGTATCCGGATGACCGGCGGGACGGCTCCATTGTCCCGCATACTCCGGCGTCAATGCCATCGACGATCGTTGGAAATAAAATCCCTTTAAAGCCGCTCTGACAACCGGATCGTACACATGGTCGGCGACCCGGAATGGATAGGATTGTTGCATTCCCGGTATCGCCACCCGGAATACGCCCGGCTTTTTTAACGATCCGAATTCCGCCCATCGCGTCGACAAGGCCGAATTTGCCGAGTGCAACATGGAACCAAGGTCTCCGCTAAAGACCGTGTCCCCACGCTCCGCTATCACATAAAATTTCTGTGCTTCGGCCGCCGAAGCCTTGGCGAAGGCGGCCCCTTTCACCGCCGAAGCCTTGGCGAAGGCGGTCGCATCCCCCGGGCCGGTTACCACCGCCATTTTTGGGGCGAGTGGAAAAAACCCTACCTGGTTTATGTCGATCATGGGAGGGGGCGTCGCGGCCGGTATCGCCACGGCTCCCGACCCTTCGCCGCCCGGTTTTGTTGCGGCGGCGGAGCCCGCGCTGATCTTTGCCACCCATCCTCCGCCGGGCGCCAAATGAACGGTCAGCTTGCTGTCCTTCGTCACCGCGATTGAAATACTTTTATAGTCCGTCGCATCCCGGTCCGCATTGATCCCGTCCTGCATAATCTCTGCATGGAAAGGGCCCTCCGGCAGGAACGACAGGTCCAGGGTCAGGTCGCGGGGTGTCCAATTGGTCATGGCACCGACATACCAATCCTGTCCCTTCCGGCGCGCGAGAGCCACATATTCCCCTACCGACCCGTCGATCGGGTGTGTTTCGTCAAAGACCGTCGGTACGCCCGCAATGAACCGGGTACTCTCGGGCTCCCGCATATAAATGGTTGGGTTATCAGACAACATGGCGAAGGGTGCTTCGTAGACAATATACATGGCGAGCTGATGACAACGGGTGCCCTGGCTTCCGGGCTCGCTAAAGATCGGTCTGAAGTTGGCCTTGTTGTAATTCCTCATGGCCCCGGGCGTATAGTCCATTGGTCCCGCAAGCATCCGGATAAAGGGAATAGTCACGTCATAGCCCGGAAAATCGTCATTGGACCATTTTGAATTCTCCATCCCCCGCACCCCTTCGAAATTCAACACGTTGGGATATGTCCGCTGCAAGCCGGTCGGCTTGTAGGCGCCGTGAAAATCCAGCATCAGGTGATGCGCTGCCGCGGTTCGCGCCGCGCGGTAATAGAAGCCCACCATCTTCTGATCGTCGCGATTCATAAAATCGACCTTGAAGCCTTGGATGCCCATCTGCGAATACCTGCCCATCACTTCTTCCATCTTTTCGTCCAACGGAAGCATCCCGGCCCAAAGCCAGACGCCCACGTTGCGCTCCCTTCCGTATTGGATGATGGCGGGGAGGTCGATATCGGGCACGATCTTCAGGAGGTTAGTCGGATCGGACCAGCCTTCATCGAGAAGAATATAACCGAGATGGTTAGCTGCCGCGAAGTCGATATAATATTTATACGTTGGGGTGTTGATCCCCGCGCGGAAATCCACATGGGAGATATTCCAGTCATTCCACCAGTCCCACGCCACCTTTCCCGGCCTGATCCAACCGGTATCCGCTACCCGCGACGGCGAAGCCAGCCGATAGACCATATCATTGTCCGCCAATTCGCGGTCATGGTCGCTGCATACGACGATCCGCCAGGGAAATGCCCGGGTCCCTGCGGTCACGGCAATGTAGTCCGCCCGGCGCGTCACCAGGGACTGGAGCTGGTTGTGACCACCCTGGCGCTCGTCCAATGGAAATGGAGCGAACCGGCCGGCCAGCCCGACATTGCCGGGTCCGGCAGTCACAAACATGCCCGGATAATCCTCGAGGTCGGCTTCGAGGAGCGCCGCCTTTTGGCCATTTTGCAAATCCACGAGTACCGGCAAAAAAGCCAGGGTGTCTCTTTTCATGTCGCTGATATGGATATGCCGGTAAAAGTTCTCGAAGGAAGTCGTGTATATATCAGGGCTGGGGTCATTGACATATGGCACCCAGACCTGGTCGTCCGCAAATGTAAAATCAGCTTTTTCAGATCGGATCGTCAGGGAATCTTTCCGTTTGGTTACCCACCGGTAGGCTGCACCGTCGTCGTAGGCGCGGAAGATGACGCCGTAACCCGCTTTCGGAAAATGCAGTGTCAATTGATTATAATGGTCGCGGATCGAGTCCTTTTTGTAATGAAGCGGCGATATCCATTCATCCCTGGTCTCACGGACAACGTTCACCGGACCGCCCCGGCCGTCCAGCGTATCCCCGTTTGATAAGTTGAGGGCGACCGTTGAAGGTAACAGCACCAGGTGCCCGCTGTGTCGGACAGACCAGGTGAGTCCGCCGGGAAGGAGGGTGACGGTTACCGCGGTGGTCCCGCCGGGAGATGCCAGGTCATAAGATTTGTCTTTCTGGGCCAGCACCGGTTTTGATAGCAGGAGCATAGTGATTGCGGCAGCGATCGGCAGCGGGAAATTCATGGAAAAATCGTTTTAGTAGGTCAAAGTTAATATTGGGGTTGAATAAAATAATTTGTAAATTGGGAAACGTGATTCCTCAACAAAATCAGGCTATATGAAGAAAGTTTCACATATTCTCGGGCATAAGGGGAAACGGATCGAAGCCGTCTCCCCCGACACGACCGTGCTGGAGGCGTTGCGGATGATGGCAAACAAGAATATCGGTTCGGTGCTGGTAATGGAGGGGAATGAATACCTTGGGATCATGACGGAAAGAGACTATTCCCGAAAGGTGATCCTGCTGGGCAAATCCTCCACCGACACTCCGGTATCCGAGATCATGTCCCGTGACTTACCGGCGGTTACTCCCAACGACTCGATCGAGTTCTGCATGCAGCTGATGTCCGACAAGAACATTCGTTATCTCCCCGTTTTCGAGGACAATGCTCTCTGCGGCATCGTCAGCATCAACGATGTAGTAAGGGAGACGATCCTGACCCATGAGGAAACGATCACCCATCTCAAAGACTATTTGCACTCCGGCGGTTAGGCAAAGTATCGGTTCATCAGCGTATCCAGGCTTGCCTGGGTCAGGGGCTTGTGTTCGAATCCGGAGACTTCCGGGATAGCCCGGGTTCTTTTTTCGTCGTCGGGATTGAGGGAAGTGGTCAGCATAATAAGGATCGTATCGGCCATCTTCTCCTTTGGCAAGGTTCGGTATTGGCCAAGAAATTCCCAGCCATCCATAGCGGGCATATTGATATCCAGAAAGATCAGATCGGGGCGCGGGCAGTCGACCGGACCGCTGCGAAGGTAGTCCAGTGCGGCCTGGCCGCTTGTCGCAATCCGGATATTCCGGGCATAACCAGCCTGCTCCAGGGTCAGCTTATTGAGAAAATTGGTTGGCTCATCGTCATCGATGAGCAATACGCAATTCAGTTGTTTCATATCCTCCTTATTGCCAAAGGCCGTGCCAGCGAAGATACAAGATTCACCAATGATTAACCAGATTGGCATGGAAAATTGGTAAATTTGGTGTATATACAGGATAATACGCAGTATGGCCGAAACACTTCAACGAGATGAGATTATAGTCAGGGACATCGTCGACACGGCCCGGGGTCTTTTTAAGAAATCCGGGTTCAAGAAGACCACCATGGGTGATATCGCCCGAAGCCTCGGCAAGGCGAAAAGCTCGCTATATTATTATTACCCCAGTAAAGAGGATATTTTCGAGGCTGTGCTGCACGCCGAGATGGATGAATTGCTGTCTCAAATCAACCATTCCGTCCGAAATGCTGCCACTTCGAAGGAAAAACTGATCATTTACTGCCGTTGCCGCCTGAACAAACTAAACGAACTGTGCAATCTCAGCGATGCACTCAAGACCGAGATCGGCGAACTGCACGAGCTTCACTGCATCATGACGGACCTGAAATGTCAATTCGATACGACACACGTTGAGTTGGTGAAGGAGATCCTGGCTGAAGGCGTTGCAAACGGAGAGTTCAAAAAGATCAACGAGCAGAATATCGAGCTGGTCGCTTACCTTATGGTGAGTTCTTTCCGGGGATTGGCTGTCCCGCTAATGGTCTCGAAGCGTCCAAGCCCAAGACTCGACCTGCAGATCGACTCCATCGTGGACATCATGGTAGAAGGCATCGGTGCGCCCCCTAAGGTTCCAGCGCCCGCGCCCAGCCCGTGACCAACCGGCGCAACCATCCCGCTTTCGCAAAAAGCAGATTGAATAGTCCGATACCCGCCAGCCCGCAACATATCCCTGCCAGCACGTCCACGACATAGTGATGACTGGTATAGATCGCCGCAAACCAGATCCCGACCATAATCAGCCCGAAGACGATATTCTTTATTACGCCAAGCCGGTACTTCAGTCCGAAATAGACGACCGTCAGCGGATAGGAGGCATGCAGCGAAGGCATAGCCGCAAACACGTTGGAGCTCTTCGCATACAACGCGGAAAAGACCCCCACATGAAAATAATGGTCGAACCTTCCAAGTCCCGCCGTATTACCGGGAGTATGCGGGTTAAAGGCGAAACCGTATTGCTGGACATACCAGGGGGGAGCTGCCGGATAAACATAGTATATCACAAAGCCAAGCATGTTGACCAGCAGGAAGGTCAGGGTGTAGCGAAAGAAGAGGGGTTTGTCGCGATAATACAAATAGCCGGAAAACGCCAGGGGCAGCGGAATCCAGCAGAGATAAAAAAATCCGGCAAGCAAGTCGAGCACCGTTGTCCGGTGTGCCAGCCAGTATTCGTTGACGGTGGCTCCGCCGATCCCGAACCACTGCCGGTCAAGCCGGTAGATACTTTCGATGTGTACCGTATTGTAGCGGTAGTTGGGAAACGCTTTCATCGAATCGAAGAGGATCCAGAAAACGATAAAGACGGTAAAACCGAGGATGAACCGGCGGGTGGCGCCGGAAAGATAGAAGAGCGTATTGAATAACCCCGCAAGTACCACCTGCTCCGGCTTAAAGCCGATCAGCCATGCCGCCAGGAGGAGATAAGCAACCGAAAGGCCTGTGGCGACCGCGGCATTCCGAAACGTGAGTGGAACCCCGGCTTTCGCATCGGTCAGCGGGATGCCGGTACTCATACCTTTATTCGTTGGACAAGCTCCTGACCATTCCGGACGTCCGTGCCTTTCAATTCCAGATATCTTACGTTGGGAGACCAAAACGTTCCTCCCGGATCGATCCGGATGTATACCCGGCTGAGTATCGCCTGCCGTCCGGTGATCGTCGCAAACACATGATGCCGGTTGTCCAGCGGAGATTTCATCAGGTAAAGGGGAATCTTCCGGTAAGAAACGAATCTCAGTTCCCATACGCCATTGCCCATGTCTTTTTCCTTCAGCCCATAGGCAAAATGCCGCTGGAGGAAAGAAAGTTCCTGGCGCTGCCGTTGCTCCGTGTAGCGGATCCAAAGGACGTGAACCGGTTCATCTTTATCCGGGACGCCGTTTTGCTCGTTGAGCTCGCAAATGATGGTGTTCGTATTCGGCGTCCGCTGCAGGTAAAACAAGGACTGTCCGTTTACCGGTGGAACGGGGAATGTATCGACCGCTTCTTTTACCGTGGGGCCCGAGCCGCCCGCGTGTGCCGCCGCCGGCGCCTTTGACACGCCAATCTGCGCGCGGGTCCTGAATCCAAATCCTCCCAGCACAGAATACCCTGCGACGAGCAGCAACAGCATCGCGCCCGATTTTGCTTTTACTCCCGGATCTGTGGTACCCGCCGGCTTTCCCTTCGAAGCCGCCTCAGCCGCCGCGCGCGCTTCCAGCGTCTTTTTTGCGTCCCGCAGCCGGCCGATGGCGGTCCAATTCGCCAGGAAGGCCATGATCGTCACCGGGATCGTAAAGATGGAGATCGTCTCGAATGCCGGAAACCGCGTGTCCGGAAAGTAGATCTTAAAATCTCCCCCCATCCAGTGAGAGGCAATTCCGCACGCAAGCGCCGATACGCCGATAATGATCACCCGCTCGGGGCGCTGCATCAGGCCATCCTTGCATTCGATCCCCAAACCCTCCGCCCGCGCGCGGGTATAGCTCACCATCATACTCCCGATCAACCCGATAAAGGCGAACAGGGAGCTGAGAAAATAATGTTTTGCTACCAGGTACCAGCAAATGCCCAGGAAAAGGATCAGTTCGCTGTACCGGTCCAGCACCGAATCGTACAAGGCACCGAACGGAGAGCTCATGTTGCCCAGCCGGGCCACCTGCCCGTCGAGCATATCGAAAAGGCCGGCAAAAAGGATCAATGCCCCCGCCCAGCCGACCCAGGAGAGATCGCCGCGCCGGCCTTCTTCGGCGCCCGAAATAAAAATGACTGCCACCCCGATATTCAGCAGCAACCCGATAGTTGTGATCATATTTGGCGTAAGTCCGGCCCTGATCAGCAATCGGACCACCGGGTTGATGATCCTGTAAATGCCGAACTGTAATTTTTTCCGGGTGGTCATTTTTCCCTGGTCTTCTGGTTGTGGTACAATCTGCAAAGATACTGTCTTCATCCTGAATTCCTGGATTAAATAATGTGAACCGTTAGAAATCAAAGTGCGCCCTAAACCGGATCCCATACTTGGTGATATCCGGGTGATCCAGGTACGTGAACCGCTTGATAAAGTCCACCCGGATCAATTTGAAAATATTGGCGATCGCGAATCCGGCTTCTATATACGGCGTATTCCCCAGGGCGAACGTCTCGATCTTGCCGTTGGTCAGCGGGAACTGTAAGGTCTCCGGATTTTTGGCCGGATCGTTTTCGGCCCGCAAGCCGCCGAATAGCACTTTCGCCTCGATCACTTCACGCCATTTCAACTTTTTCAGCAATGGTATCTTATTAAAAAAGAACCCGTTGAAATAGTGGTCGACATAAGCCGCCGCATAATGGTCGCTCACGAATTCCAAAAAGTTCATCATGTTAAAGCTTTGCAACTGATAGGCATAGGTCTGGTTGGCGTGGTGGATGAACGCGAGCGGGAACGGCACCTTGCCGAGGATATAGCCAAAATCGGTTGTTACGTCGGTATAGCCCAGCTGCGACACATAGAACCGTTTAAAAAAGTTAAAGTCAAACGTATTGTAATCGTATTGTCCGTTCCAGAACCCTTTTATTCCACGGGTATAGCTGAAGTCCAGGATCGGGTATTTATTGTAGATCGGAACCCGGTAAAGCTTGCCGATATAGAACTGTTCGTGCGGCGCATAGCGCAGTTCAACGGAGGCCTCGGTGGTAGTTATGCCGGGGAGCGAATCCACCCCGTTGACGTCCGACTTCACATAGGCGATCGAACCTGCCGGCGCCTGCTCCCAATGCTTGAACCCTAAATTGTAGGAGAAATGGCTCTTCAGCTCGTTGACATATGTCATCCGGAAAATCTTGTTGTATAGCCACTTGTCATTTGGCCCGCGCTTGAAGGACAACAGGAAGTTATCCTCCTGGACGAACTGCAGGTCCTGACCGGGGATCTTCGTGTCCTTCTGATAGGAGGCGCGGATGTAATTCTGCGGATAGGAGTAGATATTCTTGTTATTGATCGAGTAGGTGCCGCTCAAAAAATACTTCCACTTCTGATCCCCGAATCCGTAGGCGGCATAGGCCTCCGAATAGTATCGCTTGCTCAGCTTTAGCGTCGTCCTGCCGCCGAACCGCAGCCGGAAACCCTCTACGGGGTTGAAGCTGTAAAACGTACTCGCCGGCCCGATCTCGAATGGTCCGGCCTGTTTATAGCCTGCGAGCAGAAGTGTTCCCCAGTCCATCAGGCGCCGGTAGGATTTCATATGGACGAGGCTGTCAACGTTGGCATAAACTTTTGACTCGGCATGGGTGAGCGTGTCATGACGCGCCCGTACCCAGAAGCTGTCGGGAAGATTGTTCACGCTGTCCGGCAGGATCAGTGCCGACCCCCTGAAAACACTGTCGGGTATCGGAACGTTGATTTGAAAGTCTTTGAATGAGACCGTACGCTCACCGAAAATACCGGTGCCGTTCTTATTGATGCCAAAGTCGCCCAGCACGTCGCTCTTTGACAGCAGATAACGCCCGCCGGGCATCCGCTCGAAATCCTGGTCGATCTTCATCTCCCGCACAAAATTGAAATTGATGCTTTTGCTCACCAGCAGCCGCAGTTTCTGGATCGAATAGTTGCTATCGAGCGTAACCCACATCGTACCGCGAAACAGCAGATCGTTCGGATTCCGTGGCCGGAATGACATCCGGACCAGCTGATGACCGTCCAATACGGTAGTATCCTCTATAAAATACATGTAAAAACTCGGCGCCAGATCGGCGATCGGGCTAAGGAACAAATTGGTAAAGACGGAAATATTATTGTCGTACACGTTGAAGTCCTGGTAAAGCCTGTTGAGAAAAGAGGAGACGCCTTGCATATCCACGAACTCACCGAAGTCGACCTTACGTTTCCCCAGGACGATCGTTTTCGTCTTTTCGGGAGTCTTCCGGTAGTAAACATCCGACAATGTTTCTTCCAGGTAAACCGGCGACAGTGTTCGTCCTTCCAACTTGGTGGTATCCCCGTTCTCCACGAGAAAATGATAGGGCTTTAGCAGCTTGTTCTGGCTCGCCTTTGCGGTGGATTTATCGATGGAGATCTGAAGCTTTTCATATTTTTCATAGGAAGCGAAGGTATAGGCTTCGGGGCGGTTTTTGTCTTTATTGTCGATCACGTGCCGGATCAATTCCACAGCCGGATTGTCCTTGTTGCGGTATCGCTGGCGTTTGTTGCGGACGGTAGCTTCCCTGAGCTGATGGTACTTGCGGGAAAGCGGGATCAGCAGTTCTCCGTCGGGGATCGTATCCAGCGACATGGTGAGGGAATTGTAACCGACGCAGGTAATAACCAGCTCCAGCTTGCTCCGCCCGGTCGGTATCTTGAATTTGCCTTCCGAATTGGTCCGGACACCTCCGCCGAGTCCCCGGATGGTGACGCTGGCATTGGGCAGCGGTACGCGGGAAGCCGAATCGACGACAGCTCCGCGCAATACATCCTCCTGTCCCCGGACGGCGTGGGAGATAGCCATGCCCGATAACAGTACGATTAACAATTTTACATACATCCTTTCCATAATGGTCAAATCCTGTAATTATCCTGGTCTGTTGTTGAACTTACGATCGGGTCACGGCTACGGTTGCGTCACCGGTTGAATACAAATCGTTTTTGGAGGGTATAATTATATAGAACCGCAACGGTCGTAGCCGTAATAATTTTGGCAAGCATTGGGGCAAGTCCCGCCCGGCTGAGCGCATAAAGGCCGGAAGCGTTAAGCGCGAGATTGCCGATCCAAACCATCAGGTACCGGTTCATTTGACCGGTCCATTTCCCATCACGGGCATTAAAAACCCAATGGCGGCTTATCGCAAAATGGGTAATGCCGCCGCAGATCGTTCCCGTTACCCCATAGATCGTCACCCTTCCGCTGGCTGAGGCCGCCGGAATTCCTGCCCACCGGAGCAACAGGAAGGTCACCAGGAAGTCGACCCCGGTCGCCGCCAGGGAGGCCAGCTGTGCTTTTGTAAAGGTGATCATGGTGTTTTTACAAAAGAAGTGGCAAATATAGCAAGCTGCAGGAGCAGGTTAGCATACACTCCCGCCAGTACATCGTCCATCATCACACCCCAACCTCCACCCAGTTTTTCCATCCTCCGGATGAACAAGGGTTTGGCGATATCGAAGAACCTGAAAAGCAACAATCCGGCAATCAGGTACGGCCAGCGGACAGGTACGAACAATAAGGTAAGACACATTCCGGCTGCTTCATCGATAACAATCCGGTTGCTGTCCTTCCCCCATGCGATCTCCGCCTTTCCCGCAGTGTAAGCGCCAACGAACAGCAAACCGAGCGTAATCAGCAAGGGTAACACAACCGGCTTATTTCCACCGCGCCAGGCAAAATACCAGGCTATACAACAAACAACCGCGGCAACCGTGCCTCCGCCTTTCGGTATGTAACCGATCCCCATGCAGGTGGAAATGAGCCGATAAAAGCGCGTCATCACGCGGTTATTTCTTCCTCGGCGAACGTAAGCCCTTCGGCGTTGACCGGTTCCTCGCCCATCAGCTTCCGCAAGGCATTTTGCAAAACCGTCAATTGCTTGAAAATATCATGTTCCGGCCGAAAACCAGGCGCGTGCTGGGGGGACTTGAAATAGAAAGAAAGCCATTCCTGTATCCCGCTGAGCCCTGCCCGTTTCGCCAGGTCTCCAAATAGAGCCAGATCGAGCACCAGCGGTGCCGCAAGGATCGAATCCCTGCAAAGGAAATTGATCTTTATCTGCATCGAGTAACCCAACCAGCCGAAGATGTCGATATTGTCCCAGCTTTCCTTATTATCGCCATGCGGCGGATAGTAGTTGATCCGGATCTTATGATATAATTCCCCGTACAGCTCAGGACTAAGGTCAGGGCGAAGGATATCTTCCAATACGCTCAGCTTTGAGACTTCCTTGGTCCGGAAATTGTCCGGTTCGTCCAGCACATAACCATCCCTGTTACCGAGGATATTGGTCGAGAACCAACCCTTCACACCCAACGCGCGGGCCTGCAACCCCGGGGCGAGAATAGTCTTCATCAACGTTTGACCTGTTTTAAAATCCTTGCCGCCGATCGGAGTGCCGGTCTGGCCTGCCAATTCAACCAGGGCGGGAATATCCACCGTGAGGTTGGGAGCTCCGTTCAGGAACGGGATACCCAGCCGCAGGGCTGCGTAGGCGTAGATCATGCTGGGTGCAATCCGCGGGTCGTTGTCTTTCAACCCTCTTTCGAATGCACCCAGGTTCTCATGTACATCCGCTACCTCCGTATATTTCTCGGTCGATCCGCACCATACCATCACCAACCGGTCGCAACCCCGGGTGTCCTGAAAGCGTACGATATCGTCCATCAACGCTTTCGCCAGTTCATATTTCGTCGCCGCTTCCTTCACATGCGTACCGTCGAGATTCTTTATGTAGTTCCTGTCAAATACCGCCTTCATGGGCTTGAGCGCTTCCAGCTGCGGACGCAGCAGTTCCAGGGTATGCGGTTCGAGTACCTTTGCCCGGCTGGCCGCCTGGTAAACATTATCCTCATATACGTCCCAGCCGCCAAATACGATGTCTTCCAAATTCGCCAGCGGAACGAACGCTTTGATCTTGGGGTAATTTGGCCCGGTTTTCCGATTCAAATGAATATTTCCCATCTGAGTGAGAGAGCCGATCGGTTGCGCGATTCCCTTTTTGACAGCCTCAACCCCCGCGATCAGGGTGGTTGCAACGGCGCCTAATCCGGGAATCAACACACCCAGTCTGCCAGTCGCTTCTTTTACTTCCATGTTGAAAATTTTATATTGTAGAAATTCTTAACAAAAATATCAAATAACAGCTTTTCGAACAATTTTGTTTTTTGGTCGAAAAAAATTGCATGGCAATGACACTGAATCCATTGCAATATAATTACCTCCCGAAACCGATGTTAGTTAAAGTCGGCAAACTGGGCTTTTTAGCGGATGAATACAACAATAGGTCCGGCAAAAGGTTTTCAAACAGAAATTTTGCGATCTCTCGCTACGTTTTTCCACTCGCCGGCAGTTCGACCGGCTTCGACCGTCACTGCGCGTTCGTACAGCGCGACGGTTGGGCAAATGTGATAGGGAACTCCGTATAGCACGTCCCCAATGCGATAACCGTGACCGGTCCCCGCTTCTACAACGAGGTGTTCTTCACTCTGACCGACAGCTTTTAGCTCCGGCCCATTCAGAAAGAACACCCGGCGGGTCAGCTCGTTTTCGGCGGCGATGGATTTATGTCCCAGGTCAAGGCAAAGCCGGCTCTCACCGCGCAGCGAAATGACTCGGGTAACCACCAACGCGTCCGGTCTGAATGGTTGGGCGGGAAATTGGTCGCCGTATCCTTTGTCCCAGTAAACAAATGTTCCGGGACTGCATTGGATCTCGGCGGGTCGCCCCGCGTGCACCGGAAAAGTGGGCGAGCCTCCGGCGATAATCCTCAGATCCTTCTTCGTCGCGTCGCGCAGCGCGAGTACCGGCGCAAAGGCGGCATCGCATTTGGCCTTCAGTTGGTCGGGGTCCGTATCGCGGATATGGCCGTCATAGATGTGCAGCCCAACCGGATCGATACCGGGGAGGTCGAGCGCCAGTTGGTAAAGTTGAACGGCTTGTGGGCCGGGTGCGATCCCGGTGCGATCCATCCCGACGTTGAGGTCCAGGTAAACAGGCACCGTTAGCCCCGCGGCATGAAACGTACGCGCCATTGCCGCGGCCGCATCGGGATGATCGATCAGGCAGGAGAACCGGGTATCGGGAAATTGCCGGATCAACTGCGTCAGCCTTGTGATTTTCGGTCCCACCGGCTGGTATGCCAGGAGGACGTCCGGCGCTCCTTCGAGCGCGAGCATTTCCGCTTCGGCTATGGTCGCGCACTTGAACTGCCGGATGCCGGCAGCCAGCATCAATCGGGTCACGGCCGGTGACTTATGTGTCTTTACGTGGGGTCGCAGGCGGCCGGGTTCACCGACCATGGCGACGGCGCGGGCGATGTTTTGCCGGATGCGATCGGGATATACGACCAGCGCCGGAGTATCCAGCTCGTCGACATTCGTTATTTCGTACCATTCTGACATATCGTGTTTTTAATGCAGCTCGAACAATACTTCCACTTCGACCGGGATATTGTTTGGCAGGGAACCCATTCCCACTGCGCTCCGCACGCCAACCCCATTGTCCGGACCCCATACCTGCGAAAAGAGTTCGCTGCAGCCGTTGATCACATAGGGTTGTTTCTCGAAATCAGCCGTGCACCCCACCATTCCCAGCGTTTTGACGACGCGTTTTATCTTGTCGAGGCTGCCAAGGTGAGCGCGAACGGTCGCCAGGATCGCAAGGCCTACCTGCCGCGCCGCCAATTTGCCGGCATCCGCATCGAGGTCCGCCCCCACCTTTCCCCTGATCAGGGTCTTATCTTCCAGCAGGGGTCCATGGCCGGATACGTAAAGATACTTACCGTCCTGCAAGCAGGGTTTGTAAACACCTACCGGGGCTGGAGCGGGCGGAAGGGTGAGGCCAAGGGCGGCGAAATTTTGTTCGGGTGTGGTGGTCATATTCAACTGTTGAAAATCGGCAACGAATGTAAGGGTTTTTAACGGGTGTCGGAACCGCCCCCATGAAATGTCGGATTTATGCATTGGCCGGAGCCTGTTCAGTCGCTATTTTTGGAGAAACAATTTTCCAACACAAAAATCAACCGAATATGCAAACGACAATCATCGCCGCGGAGAAAACACCCTCGAAGGCGGCGCTCTGGACCGGGCGAATTCTCATGGGTCTCCTCACCTTGTTCCTGCTCTTTGACGCAGTAACCAAGATCTTCCCGCCGAAATACGTGATCGACGCAAGTGCCAAGGTCGGATGGGGAGAGGAGACCCTTCGGCCGCTGGGTCTGGTGCTGCTGATTTCGACCGTGCTCTATGTCATCCCGCGTACAACTATTCTGGGGGCTATTTTGCTGACGGCATACCTCGGAGGAGCAACCGCGAGCAATATTTTGGCCGGTTACAACTTCGCGTTCCCCATCATCTTTGGGATTCTTGTCTGGTGCGGCTTGATGCTTACCCATTCCGGGCATAGAAAAGCGTTCCTAAACTTAACTGGAAAATAACCGCGTTCGGCGGCAGTATTGCGTAATTTGACGGGATTGACGGCAGATAATGCCGAATCAAAGAATATGCCCGAAGATCTAACTCAAATACGCACGCGGCTCGAAGCGATCGAACAGCAGTTGCTTACGGGAGCAAATGGACCCGCCTTTCAGCCTGCCGGTCTCCATCCCGGTCAAGAACCGGCGGCCCGCAACCTGGTCCAGTACCTTCATCTCCGCAGCATGGATATCCGCGATTTGCAGGACGAACTGCATAGGCATGGATTGTCTTCGTTGGCCAGCGCGGAAAGCCATATTCAATGCCAGCTTGAAGCAGTTCTGCAACGGCTGGGAAAAGAATATCCCCAACCCTCCGGATGTACGGCTGATATAAGCAGGTCGGCCATCAACCGCCGGGCGGAATTACTTTTCGGCGGCAAAAGGGACCCGGACATTCCATACATCATGGTCACATTCGACACTTCTTTTGCTCACAACGGGCAACTGGTGGAAGACTTGCTGATACACGGCATGAACGTTGCCCGCATCAATTGTGCGCATGATGATGAGCGGGTGTGGGCCACGATGATCCGATCGGTGAAAAAGGCGGTGGAGGCCACCCGTTTGGAATGCCGGATCTATATGGATCTGGCAGGACCCAAGATCCGGACAGTAATTTTGGGAAAGGGCAAGAAAAAAAAGAAGGTAAAGATTGAAGAGAACGAGCATATACTGCTGACCGAGAGTTCCGCCCGCATCGATAAAGATGCTACGGTCATCGGCTGTACGTTGCCCGGAATGGTAAGATACCTGGAGAAAGGGCATCGGGTACTGTTCGATGACGGAGCCATCGAGGCCGTCGTTGAGCAGGCCGGAGAGGAAACTGCCGGTCTCCGGATCAGCCGGATTTCGGCGGCTAAACCCGCGCTGAAAGCTGAAAAGGGAATGAATTTTCCGGATACGTCGATCGGAATGATAGGACTGACCGCCTATGACCGGTCCTGCCTTCCGTTTGTTCTGGAGCATGCCGACCTGGTAGGATATTCGTTTGTCGAAACGGCAGCCGGTCTGGCGGACTTGCAGGATCTGCTGCCTCCAGTAGCAGGTAAAGGTCCATACATCATTCTGAAGATCGAGCGGGCTGCGGCAGTGGAAAATCTTCCCGAACTTTTATTGCAGGGAATGACAAGAGACGCTTTTGGCATCATGATCGCACGCGGTGACCTTGCCATAGAAATCGGCTTTGAGCGCCTGAGTGAGATCCAGGAAGAAATATTATGGCTTTCTGAAGCAGCCCACGTTCCGGTAATCTGGGCCACGCAAGTGCTGGAAAGCATGAATAAGACCGGGCTGGCTACCCGATCGGAAGTGACGGATGCCGCCTACTCGGCTTTTGCGGAATGCGTCATGGTCAACAAAGGATCTCACGTGCTGGACGTACTGGATATCCTACGCGATATCCTTCGAAGAAGCGGGGGACACCATATCAAAAAACGGTATAGTTTCAGGCCGTTGCATATCGCGCGGAATTTCCTGGACCGTCATCGGTAGCCTCACTATTTTTTCAACGTTCCGCCGAGTACACCAATCGATCCATCCACGGGCTGCGTAATCCTCAGGCCAAGGATCTGCGCGATCAGCGGGTAGACATGCACGTTCTCAAAGGCCGGTATCGCTTGCCGCCGGAAGGCGGGTCCCCAGGCATAAAAGGTTGCGCCCATTTCGGGCAGCGCATTGTCGAATCCGTGCGCGCCGGGATTGATCCGCCGCCCGCGGGTCGCGAAGACTTTCGGCGCCCTCGCCACCAGTACAATATCGCCGATCCGGCCGAAACGGTCGTCGCGGGAGGAATAGTGCCAACGCTCCGGGACCTCGCCCGCCAGGAAGACATCATAGTCCGGCGTTGGTTGTGCGGCGGCTTCCTTCTTCAGGGCTTCATATTGGGCATGGATATCATTCTTATCCCGCGCGTACAGATGGATCATCGTCTCGCCAAAGGTCACTCTGCATTTTGCGGTATCCAGCGCGGCCGGCGGGTAGATCCCATGGAGGGTATCGACGGGTTCCATCCCGTGGTCGCTGACAAAAACGAAATTGACCGGCAACCGCAACGAATCCACTATCCGCACCATCTTGCCGACACAGTCGTCGACCAAATGGACCGCCGCTTCGGCTTCTTTGGAATCCGGACCGTAGAGGTGTTCAGCGTGGTCGACCTGCGACAAATAAAACAGGATCAGATGCGGCCGCTCCGCCGCCGGCAGCGTCAACCATGCCTTCACCGCCTGCAGCCGCGTATCCAGCGCGATCCGGTCATTGAAAAGATAATAATAAGTAGGCCGCACCCCATCGATCGCCGCTTCGGACCCTACCCAAAAGAAGCTGGCCGAAAGTAATTTCTGCTGTTCCGCCAGCACCCACAGCGGGATCCCGCCGTAGAACGAACTGTCCGTTACAGCTGAACGGTCATTGATGCGGTAGGTTTTCCCATTTGCCGCGTCATAAAAAGTATTGTCGACCAGCCCGTGGTGTGCGGGATACAGGCCAGTCGCCAGGCTGTAATGATTGGGGAAGGTAACGGAGGGGAAAGAAGGGGTCATAGAAGTGGCTGCAACACCTTTTGCCCGAAGCGCCAGCAGGTGCACCGCGTGATACTTGTCCGCCAGATCGTATCGGAATCCATCGGCCGAGATAAAGATAACATAGGGCTTTTTCTCCTGGCCGGGAGCGTTGGAGCGGCCGGGGACTACTTTTTGAACGGTATCGGTGATCTGGCCGAACAGGGTGGCCGTGGAGCTGATCAAAAGAAGTAGTAAGAGCGAACGCATGAGGCTGATTTGCGCCAAACATACATAATAAATTTGTTTTACCTTCAGCGGCAAGTACAATCCTTCGTTATGGTTGCATCAATAATTCGGGTCGTGATAATGTTGCTTGCCGGAATTCCGGTCTTCGCCCAGGAACCGCTCCCCAGGGGTCTTCCCGAGCACGAAGGGGTCTCCGCATCGGGGATAAGCCGGTTCGTGGAAGCCACCGCCCATGGCAAGACCGAATTTCACAGCTTTATGTTCCTTCGGCACGGCAAAGTTATCGCGGAAGGCTGGTGGAACCCGTATGCGCCGGAATTGAAGCATACCCTTTATTCAACCAGTAAAAGTTTTACGGCCGCGGCCGTCGGATTTGCGCTGACGGAGGGAAAACTGCAACTATCCGATAAGATCGTCCGGTTTTTCCCGGAAGATCTTCCCGATCCGGTCCCTCCCTTTCTGGCTGAACTTACGGTAAGGGATGCGTTGATGATGTCCGACGGGCAGGAACCGGACCCCACGCCTGCCGTCGTATTCGATCCAAACTGGGCGAGAAAATTCTTCGCCACGCCGATCGTCCATGAGCCCGGCACGACCTTCCTCTATAATTCCGCAGGCACCTATATGTTGGCCGCGATCCTCCAAAAAGTGACGGGACAGACCGTACTCGACTATCTCAAGCCAAGACTCTTCGAACCACTGGGCATCACCGGTGAAGACTGGGAGACCAGTCCGCAGGGCGTCAATACCGGCGGCTGGGGCCTGCGGCTTAGGACCGAGGATATGGCCAAATTCGGCCAACTCTATTTGCAGGGCGGTAATTGGAATGGCAAACAGATCCTTCCGCAGTCATGGGTCAAGGAGGCCACTACGATGAAGATCATGCAGGACCCGGGGGCCCCGCAGTCAAAAAAAGATTCCAGCGACTGGCTCCAGGGTTATTGTTATCAGATGTGGCGGTGCCGGCATAACGGCGTTCGTGCCGACGGCGCTTTCGGGCAATTCATCATCCTGTTGCCGGACGAAGACGCGGTGATCGCGATCCAGGCTGAAACGCCCGATATGCAGGAAGAGATCAATCTTGTCTGGAAATACCTACTGCCCGCTATGCATGCGGGTTCCTTGCCGGCGGACCCGGACGCCGATGCGCGGTTGAAAAAGCAATTGGCGTCATTGGCTTTGGCGCCGGCGAAAAGTGCGGGGGCCGGGAAGGACCTGTTCAGCGGCAGGAGCTTTACACTCGAGGCAAATACAAAAAAAATGAAGGCGGTCTCGTTTAAGCGGGATGGAGACAATATCGTGCTTACGATCCAGGGTGATACCGCAACCTACCCCATCGGGTTTGGCAACGGGCGTTGGAATATTGGTTATACTACCCGTTCCGGCCCGAATCTGCTGACCGGCGCCGTACATCACGACGTCGGCCTTCCGGCATTCCGGTATGCAGGAAGCTATCGGTGGGTCGATGACCACACGCTTAAGTTAGTCCTGCGGTACATTGAAAGTCCGCATACGGAAACGATGATCTGCCATACGGATGCGAACAATCTCACCATCGAAGACCGGAACAGTTATCAGTACGGGAAAGGGATGATCACCATTCTTGGGACGAGCCGGTGATCAATGTCGTTCCTTATCCGGCATTCTCCTCCTGTGGCCGGTCCCGGACAACCGTCAGGTCGGAAAGCTCTACGGTAATGGGGACCAGGCCGACCTGCACGATCGCCTTTTTACCCCGGATCTCCCGCACCGTCCCGACCTGATGATTTTTCTTCATCATTACTTTATTCCCGACCTGGGCGCTGCCGCCCACTTCGGTATATTTCGCGTCGAATTTCTTCCGGACTTTTTCATTGACCTGCTTTTCCTTCTGCTTGAACAGCAAGGTCTGCATCTGGCGGATCACTTCGTTCTTGTCTTCCGCTTTCCGCCAGTCCAACACGATCTGCCGCAGTTTCCGCTCCATTTCCTTGAGATAGGCGATGCGCTCTTCCGAGATCTTGTTCTGGTGCTTTAGTAATTCCACCTGTTGGTCGTGCCGCTCCCGGTGGATCAGGGCTTCCATTTCCTTTTTCAGTTTTTCGTTCTCCTTTATCTGCTTGTTCAGCGCTGCCTCCCGGCGCTCGAGTTCGCGCAGGTCCTGCTCTGTCGCGTTTAGCAGTTTGTCGAGCCGGAAATGGTCCTCGTCCACAAGTGTCCGGGCGCGCTGGATCAGGCGAGGTTCCAGTCCGATCCGTTCGGCGATCGAAAAGGTATAGGAGCTGCCGGGTTTTCCGATTATGAGTTTGTAAAGCGGTTGGAGATTGGTCTCGTCAAATGCCATCGCGCCATTGATGATCCCGGGCGTTTTTCCGGCCATCACCTTCAGGTTGAGATAGTGCGTCGTAACGATACCGAAGGCATGCTTGCGCACCAGTTCCTCCAGGATGACTTCTGCGAAGGCTCCGCCCAGGTTGGGGTCGCTGCCGCTTCCCAGCTCGTCGATGAAGAATAGCGTTCTGCCGTTTGCGTTCTCCATGAAATATTTCATGTTCTTCAGATGCGAGCTATACGTACTCAGTTCAAATTCGAGACTTTGCGTGTCGCCGATATGGATCATCAACTGTTTAAAGATCCCCAGTTCTGAATCCGGGTGTACGGGTATCAGCAACCCGCTCTGGATCATGAGTTGCAACAGGCCCACTGTTTTCATCGTGACCGTCTTTCCGCCCGCATTCGGTCCGGAGATGACGAGCAGCCGGTTTTTCTCGTTTAAGGCAATATCCGTGGGTACGGTAGTCTTCTGGTTTTTCCGGTTGTACAGATACAACAGGGGGTGATAGGCCTGCCGGAGAAGAACGTGGGATTTATCGAGCAGCTGCGGGTAGTTAGCGTTCATATCCACGGCCAGCCGGGCCTTTGCGCGGATAAAATCGTACTCGCCGACGATATCGTGCCAGACCTGCAGCAACGGCGCATGTTCCGCCAGCTTCGCCGTCAGTTCCCGCAGGATGCGATGCACCTCTTTGCTTTCGGCATGCTCGAGCGAAAAGACTTCGTTATTGAGTTCGATGGTTTCCTCCGGCTCTATGAATGAAGTCCGTCGCGTGTCGCTTTCGCCATGGAGAATCCCCTTTACCTGGCGTTTATGCTCGGCAAAGATAGCCACGACGCGGCGTCCGTTAAGAAAGGATTCTTCAATATCCGCGACATATCCCGCTTTCCCAAGACGAGACAGGACGCGATCGAATAACCGGCGCAAGTCATTTCGCCGCCGGAAAAGAGAGAGCCGGATATTGGCTAACTCCTCCGACGCATTATCCCGGACCGTTCCGGTTTCATCCAGCACCTCATCGATCGATGCGATGATGGTTTTTTCATAGCGGGTGGGTTCGATGACACGCGCCAACGCGGGATAGGCCTCCCGGCGCTCGGCGTCGAACCAGCGAAAGATACTTTGGATGCCTTCCGCCAGCCGCCGGATCTGAAGGAACTGCTCACCCGAGAGCACTGCCCCCGGAATGCCCAGCAGCTTTAGTTCTTTGGAAAGGTTCAGTGTGTTGTCGTTTGGAAAATACTGCCCGTTCTGCAGCAGCAGCTTGAATTCGTGCGCCTGCTGCAGTTCGAGTTCGATGTATTCCAGGCGGGTGTGGATACGAAGGTCTAGCGCCTTGCCGCGCGCATATTCCGTATTGCATAATTCCGCCAGTAACGCTTCGATCTTGTCGAACTCCAGTTGTACTAATGCCGATTCAGGAAAAATCTTCATACCGGTCGGCAAAGGTACAAAGATCGCCTGAGAGCGCCATTCCTATTTGGTTGCGGAATGGTCCTGTTTACCGAGCCCGGCCGCCCATTGCGCGGTCGTTATCACATCAGCCTGGCGCGGGAACACTTTGCTCACCAGCACGTCGTGCACTTCGGGGTCCAGGTCGGCGCAGCTATCGGACAGTACGGTTAACCGGTAATCTTTGTCCGCTGCTTCCCGCACCGTCGAAAGTACGACTCCGCTGGTGGCGATCCCCGTAAGCACTAAATGTTCGATCTTATGGCCACGCAGAATGACTTCCAGATCGGAGCCGGCAAAAGCGCTCACCCGGCGTTTTGTCACCACCATATCTCCGGGTTTTGGGGCGACCGCCGGGTCGATCTCGATCGGCTCTTCGATGCCGGGCCAGCCGGCGGTTTTTAGCGCCGCGAATGACTTGTTGGTGGTAGCCGCCCCGAGTTCGGGGATCCCTTTGCGGAATCCCACCACAACGTAGATCACCGGTATCTGCGCGGAACGGGCGGCTGTTATAGCCTGACCCAGGGTTGAAAGAAGTGAGGCGCTGTCCTGCACTCTGGCGACTGTTCCGGACTGAATGTCCATGACTAGTAAAGCCGTGGCCAACCTTTGATGGCTTGTTTCCATGTTTGATTGCTTGATATGGTTGAAGATTGTCTGTTTGTCAGGAACCGCCAAAAGATGGCCAGCACGATCAGGGCGACAATGCCCGACCCCATGACGGTATTGGGGGCTCCGGCGTATTGCGAAACTGCCCCGATAAGGAGGCTCCCCACCGGCATCATTCCAAAGTAGGCCATTGCGAAATAGCTAATGACCCGCCCACGCATTTCCGGGGCAACGGAGGTTTGGATAATCGTGTTGGTCATCGTCGTCTGCGCCATCATCCCGAAACCCGAAACCACTGCGAAGACCATGGCGAGGGGAAACCAGGTCGTATGCGAGAAAAGGATCAGTCCTGCCGCGAAAATCAGCGTCGTCTTCAGCAGGATACGCTTCCGCCCCGCTTCCGTCGTGGCATTTGCGGAAGTCAGATATAAGGCGCCGCCAATTGCCCCCAGGCCGATAAAACTGTTCTCCAGCCCGAAGGTCGCCGCGTTGCCATGAAAAATCAATTTGGCGTAGACCGGGAGCAGCGTGGAGAACGGTATGACGAACAGGCTCATCGTGGCCAGCAGCAGGATCACCCGGGCGATCGTAGGCGTCCGGACGAGATATCTCCAACCTTCCCGAAATTCGCCCACCGCGTTTTGGCGGTGTTCCGATCTGACATAAGGAGGCAGTCGCATCATCATCAGAGACGTGATGACCGCAAGGAAGCTGGCGCCGTTCAGGAGAAAACAAACGCCGGCGCCCAGGGTCTGCAGGACGATCCCCGAAATGGCCGGGCCCGCCAACCGCGCGATGTTCACCATGATCGAATTTAACGCCAGCGCGTTGGGGAGGTCTTTCTTGTCGTCCACCATTTCATAGACCAATGCCTGCCGGGCGGGAACATCGAATGCGTTGATCGCTCCCAGGATCGTACTAAGCGCCAGGATCTCCCAAACCGTAAAATGATGGAGGAGTACCGGGATTGCCAGCAGGAGAGATTGGACGAGGGACGCGCCTTGGGTGAATAGCAGCACCTTGAAGCGGTTATACCGATCCGATACAACACCCCCCAGGGTCGAGAAAACAAAAGAGGGGAATTGCGTACAAAACAAAGAAAGACCCAGCATAAAAGGGGAATGCGTCAGGGTGTAAACTACCCAGCTCACCGCGGTCCGCTGCATCCAGGTCCCGATCAGGGACACGGACTGGCCATAGAAATAGAGCCGGTAGTTTCGGCTTCGAAAAGCGGTGAAAGAGGGCAAATTCATAATTCGGCGGACTATTCTTCAATGATCTTGTTCAAGATTTTCATCGCATCCATCAGGATATCTTTTTCGGCCCGGCTGACCTTTTGCTGCAAGGCGTGCGCCAGCCACTCCTGTTTTCGCTGGCGGTTGTCTTCCACATATTGACGACCCTTGACGGTCAGGGAGAGCAGAACCTTTCGCCGGTCCTCCCCGGATGGCGTTTTTCCGATCAGCTCCAGATCGTGTAAGTTATTGATGATCTGAGACATAGATTGGGTGGTTACTTTCTCCTGCTGCGCGAGTGCGGTAGGCGCCAGCGCACCCTGTTGATAAAGGGACCCCATGACGGAGCGTTCGGTCAGGGAGAGTGCGCCCTCCGCATGTGTCTCACGGCGTAACAGCTTGACCAGCCGGTGAATAACCGTACGCAGAGCTGCCGCCACTTCAATATCCTGTTGGGTAACCGGTGATGCAAATTCCATTATGCAAAGGTAAACTTATAAAGTTACTTTACAAAATCCCATATTGTCTCCTGCACATTATTTTCGGGTTTTCAGCGTTAAAGCGTGAAAAGAACGGGTAAACCACTATAGAATGAGCAATTTGACACCGACCCCGGCCGCGAAGACGGAGATCGCCACCTTTGGCAACGGCTGCTTTTGGTGTACAGAAGCAATTTTCCAGGAGATGAAAGGAGTGCTGCAGGTGACCTCCGGTTATTCGGGCGGTACGGTTGCAAATCCAACGTACGAGGAAGTCTGTTCCGGTGAGACCGGCCATGCGGAGTGCCTTCATATCCTCTACGATCCCAGCCTCGTCACGTATGACGAGCTGCTACATGTTTTCTGGGAATCGCATGACCCCACGACGCTGAACCGCCAGGGCAACGACATCGGCACCCAATATCGCAGCGCCATTTTCTATCATACGGATGAACAGCGCCAGAAAGCTGAACATTATAAAGCCGAGCTCGAAAAAAATAAGGCCTATGACAACCCCATCGTGACCGAGATCACGCCATTCACGGTGTTCTACCCCGCCGAGGATTATCACCAGAACTACTATAATAACCACAGCTCCCAACCCTATTGCTATCTTGTTATCCGGCCGAAGGTGGAGAAATTTGAAAAAGCCTTTAAGGAACAGTTGAAGATCAAGTTGCCGTGAGGCCCGCTCCGGGCGGAAGGCCGGACTTACTCCGATTTCAAGGTCTTCACCGGGCTTGCCATCGCAGCCCGGATCGACTGATAACTTACCGTTGCCACCGCCAAGCCGATCGCACCAAGTCCGGCCAACACAAACACCCACCAATCCACCGGCACCCGATAGGCGAAATCCCGTAGCCAACGATGCGCCAATAACCACGCAACCGGCGATGCGATTACCAGCGCCAGCAGCACCAGCCGGACGAACTGCCGGTTGAGCATAACCGCAATATCGGCCGTTGTCGCGCCCAGCACTTTACGAATACCGATCTCCGCCGCACGCCGCTCCGCGGTGAAGAGCGATAGCCCGAACAACCCCATACAGGAAATAAAAATGGCCAGCCCCATCGCAGCGCGTACAAGCGAGGCAGTCGCTTGCTCCTCATCATACATTTCCCGGATCAGGTCGTCCATGAAATGGGGATTCATGGAGGAGGAGGAGAATACTTCTTTATATCTCTTACCCATGGCGTCCAGGGTTGCTTTCACGCTTTCCGCACCTTTCCCGGCGCTGGACAGCTTTACAGCAAGGAACCACTCGTCGGTGGGCATATGGCCGATAACGGCCGGTGAAATAGCTTCCTTCAGCGAACCTTCATGAAAATCGGCCACGACCCCCACGATCGGATACGGTTTTTCTTTGAAATACAGGAATTGCCCGATCGCCGCCGCAGGGATGGAAAATCCAAGTTGTTTCGCTCCCGTTTCGTTGATGACAAATTCCGCGAGACTGTCGGTGTGCCGAATATTGCGCCCGGCCACCAGCCGCATGCCATAAAACGGGATATATCGCTCGTCCGCCCATTCCACGGTCGGTGAAAAGTTCACCATCGTTTTTCCCTTGTAGGTCATTCCATAATTCGAGCGGCCCCAGCCGGCAGGCGGATCACTTTCCCTAACCAACTGCGCTATTCCCGGTATCTGACTGAACTTCTGCTCAAGTACCTTGATTTTTCCTGTCGTGTCGTTCCATTCACCAAGCACCGTTACGATCGCATCGGTTTTGAACCCATAATCGTGATTCAGCATAAAACGGATCTGGTCGCCTATCACCAGCGTAACGATAATAAAGACCAGCGAGATTGTAAATTGAAAGACGATCAGGCTCCGGCGCAGCCACCATTTCTCGCCACCCTTCATCGATGACGAGCCCTTCAGCGTTTGGACCGGCCGGTATCCGGAAACCACGCGGGCAGGATAGAATCCCGCCAACATCGCCACCGCGACCGTTATTCCTGCCAGGAACAGCCAATTTCCCGGGGCCAGCAGGTTAAACCTGACACCATCGGGAATATAATCGTGAAAAAATCGCATGACCGGCCAAACCATCAGCCCTGCAAGAATGACGGAAATCGCCGTCAAGACCCCTGTTTCTAAAACGAACTGAAGAACCAATCCTCTTCGACCGCTGCCCATTACCTTCCGGATGCCGATCTCCTTTGCGCGCTGTAGGGATTGAGCCGTTGATAAATTGACAAAATTCACCACCGCAAGGACTAAAATAAAAAGTGCGATTCCCGTCAGCGCATATAATGTCGGCATGTCCGCCTTATGATGTGCGTCACGATAGTCGTTGTTGAAATGTATATCGGCCATCGGCTGCAAAACCTCCCTAAAAGGATGGTTTGGATTCTGGACCACCTGCCGCATCAATATCCGGTTCATTTGCGCCTCGACCTGCGTGGTCGTTACGCCGTGGGCAAGCTTGACATAACAATACGGCCAGTACCATAATCCGCCGCCATTGTGTGTTATCCAGTCATCCATATGGCGCTTCTGCTTCAGAAAGCTGACCCCGATCGTCGGCAGGGAAACAAAATCGGTAAAGGCCAGGTCGGAGTGCTTCGTCCAATCTTTTACTACACCCGATACCCGAACCCGAAGTGAATCCTCGTAGATTACCTCCCTGCCTATAATGGCAGCGGGCGCCAAACCGCTAAAATACCGTTTCGCCTGGCGCTCCGTCAGCACAACAGCAAAGGGCTGGTTGAGCGCCGTGGTGGGACTGCCGGCCAGCCAGTCGTAGTGGAAAACCTTAAACCAATCCTGGTCGACGATGGCGATCCCGGTTACATAGTCCGGCTGCAATTCCTGGTGCGGTTCGAACACCTGGTCCGGCTTGCCCGCCACCGGAACCCTGACCTGCGGGCTTTCGTTATAGTCAAAGCAGGTACCGATCGCTTCCAATCCGGTTACCTGCTCCCGCATCGCCGCGGGCAATGGCGGGATGGCCTCGGACCATTGCAGCCACCCGTTCGGGTCACCCACCACCCGATAGATCCGGTCCCCATCGGGATGAAACCGGTCAAAGCTCATTTCAAAGCTACCCACCAGCCAGATGACGATACAGCCGCAGATGCCGAGCGCAAGACCCAGCACATTGATCACCGTATACAGCTTGTTCCGCGCAAGGATCCGCACCGCGATCCGGAAATAGTTTTTTAGCATGCCAATATATTTTCGCAGGTTATATGGAAATTACAACCATTTTGCGTCATTTTCGAATGCGCGCTGTTACGTCGATCGGAGTTCTGTCGATTACGCTGGTTACCGTCAGTGCCCAATCCATAAAAGCAGCCCTTGCCAACCCGGTGACCAGCCTCCGGCAGGAATGATCATTTCATAAACGACGCCGTCTGCCGTTGGCCGGCATTCGAAACCGAAACAAAATAAACACCGGCAACCAGTCCCGACACATCGAATGTCAGCGTCGCCACACCCGTATTCAGGCTGGCTTCCTGCGTTTGAAGCACATTCCCATCCCGGTCCGTGATCTGCGCCGTATATTTTCCTGCGGCCGTCACGGGTATCTGGCAATACAACCGGTCTTTCACCGGATTCGGATAGACCACAAAATTACCCGTTGGACTGCCGATGTTCACCGACTTTATCGGACTATAGGTAAACTGCCCGTTGATATCCTCCATCTTTAGCCGGTAATAGTAGGTTCCCGGCGCCAGGTCCTTGTCCGTATATCCATAGCTGTGCGTGCTACCCGAACCCGTAACCGTCGAACCAGCGCCGCCTGCCGCACCCACCGCATCGACCGATCCAACCACTGCAAAGGACGACGTATCCGAACTTCGCTGGACAAGGAAGTCTTTTGAATTCACCTCATCCGTCGTCATCCATTTCAACACCGCATCCTGTCCTTGCGGAACCGCGGTAAAGCTCAGCAATGTCAGCGGCAATGGGCCAAGCGTGCCGGTGGTGAAATAAATATTTCCGCCAAGGCCATGATAAACCGTAAAGGTCCCGGAGTAATCGTCATTATAACTGGCATCCCAGGGGTCGTTATAAGGACTCGCAAAAAGATTGTTGACATTATCTATACCCCAGGCCGCATTGATCTCCTCTACGGGCCCGGTCACATGCCCCGGGTAATTGTCAGCGCCGTGGAAATAAAGGATCTTCAGCGGGGAGACGTCAACATATCCGGGATAAGGCGGCATGGTGTAGGGTACAAAGAAACCCGGATCAGGGTCACCGACAGAGGTCATATAATTGGTAAGCGCCATGAGGTCATTCTCAGTGACCCAAAGAGTGACAAGGTCCTGCGCTGAGTCCTGGCCCGGTGGCGCGACTATCTTTACGTGCCGGGCGCTCAGGACAATGTTATTCCATCTGGTAGGGGTATCGACAGAGACAACAAACATATACGGTCCGGTCGGGAATGGGATACCCGGCGCAACCGGCGACACAAAGTCGGGCCGGAGCTGAATGGTGCGGTTTACAACTCCGGCAAATGCACCCATATTGTCCGTTAAATACGTTTCAAAGTAAGGGGTCATGGGGTGCCCCGGAAGCGGAGCATAAAGATTGATACCAACTGAATCGGCCCCCGGATTTAAAAAAAAACCAAAACCCCACAAATCGCCGTCGACCGTGTCGGTGCCGGCGGGTTGACCTGAAGGACCAAACGAAATCGACTGGAAGGGCAGCGCCCCCGGATAATAAGGCATATTGTTGTTGGGCGCGCCGACGCCGCCATCGGGGCCGCACAGAAAAAGATATTTGTTCGTGGCATCGCAAAACCAGACATCCCCGACGTCATCAACCCCTATGTTGGTGATATTGCCAAATAATGGCTTCGTTGAGTTTGTGTACCAAAATCCTTTCGTCGTATCTCCCCCCATCACCGTTCTGATAACGCCATTGGTGTCGATCACCCGGATAGCGTTGATGGAATCTTCACCGATATACAAATTCCGGTTCGCGTCCATCCCTATGCCGTTTGGCCGGAAGAGTTGCGCCATCGTTGCCGGACCGCCATCGCCCGTATAGCCCGGTGCACCCGTGCCGGCAAACGTCGTGATCTTGCCCGTCGTATCGATCTTTCGGATGATTCCATGCAAGGAATCGGTAAAATAGACATTCCCGTAAGGGTCGCCGCAAATGCCGTTGATCCCCGCAATCGATGCCTGAATGGCCGGGCCGCCATCGCCGGTGTAACCAGATGTACCATTGCCGGCATAGGTACTGATCGTTCCATCTGTCGCTACCTTCCTGATCCGGTTGTCTCCCTTTGTGCCGATAAAGACATTTCCATCGGGGTCTTCACAAATGACGGAAGGCATATTCAACTCAGCATTGGTAGCCGGTCCGCCGTCTCCGGAATATCCCGCGGTGCCTGTTCCGGCGAACAGTCCATAGTTATAGATTTGAACGGTATTACCCGTAACATAGAACGGCCGGCCAGACTTGTCGACAAACATATTTAGCGGATGATCGAGCCCGCTCTGTAGAACGGTTTGGGTACTTTGACCAAAGATCTCGACACTAAATAGAAAAAGAAACAGCGCAACGGACGTGCAGCGGAGAAGACATAAAATATTCCTCATAAGAAACAAGTATGAATGATCGGAGCGGGAGGGGCCTGGTGCTTAAAATGAGGAATTGGGAAAGAATCTGCACTAAATATAATTCAATTCGGAGACTTTTCTGCCGCGTTAACAACATCCACCCGCCGGAGCTCCAGCAAATTCAACCCGTTCGGCTCCAGCCCTCTCACCCGCGGACTGATCAGGTGAACCACCTCGTCATACCACAACGGGATGACGGGCGATGCATCCATCACGCGCTGATCCATCCTGCGGTAAAGCTCATAACGCACCGAGTCGCTGCTTTCCCGCAACGCCTGTTCATAAAGCCGGTCGAATTCGGGATCGTTAAACCGCGTATAGTTGGGCGGCGCCGGGTTCTTCGAATAAAAAACACTCAGATAGTTCTCCGCATCGGGATAATCGGCGATCCAGCTGCCGCGAAAGAACAAAGCCTCCGACTGCGCCGTCTCCTCGAGCAATAAACTTTTTTGTACCACCTCTACCTGTACATGAAGCCCGATATCCTCCAGTTCGCGGGCGATAAAGTTGGCAAAATCGCCGTAGTTCGGAACGGTCAGCAATTTGATCGTTCCGGTCCCGCGTCCATCCGGAAACCCGGCCGCGGCCAGCAGCGATCGGGCCCGATCGGGATCGTAACGGTATCCGTGTACTTTTGCAGAATCAAAGGAGGGCAGTCCTGCCGGCACAAACCCGCTCTCGGCGGGAAGTCCAAGAGAATTGCGCAGATAAAGCATCATTTTCCGGCGGTCAAAGCCATAGTTGATCGCCTGCCGGACCGCCCGGAAGCGCAACGGGCTGCCTTTAACCATTGGATTGGTGGAATCCACGAGGATACCCAGGTATTCGGTGTTCAGCTGCGGCGCTACGGACAGGTTGATCTTGCCCTGCCATTCCGATTTCAAGACCCCTTTCTTGCTTAGCACCTCATCTTTGAACGAAGGATCGATCTCGTTGATAAAGTCCAGCTCTCCTTGCCGGAACAAAAGGAACTCGGCTGCCTTTTCTTCATTGAAAGTGACCTTTACCGCGTCGAGATAAGGCAACGACCTTCCCGCGCTGTCCTTTTCATAATAATGTTCATTCTTCAGCAGGATCAACGCCTGTCCTTCCTCCCAGGACTGGAGCCGGAACGGACCGGTGCCACAGGGATGACGCCGGAAGTCTTTGCCATACTTTTCTACGGCCTCTCGTGGCACGACGCTGCAGTACTCCATGCTCAGCAAGCCGAGGATCGGGTTAAAGGGGCGCAGCAAGCGCAATTGAAAAGTGCTGTCATCGACGGCCGTAAACGCCCTGACGGGGTCGATCCTGTCATGAAATATCCATGCCCCGCTGCTTGCCGTTCGCGGATCGAGCAGCCGGTTAAAACTGTAAACAACATCAGCTGCCACCATACGGCGGCCCTTCCCGTCCGGAAAGGCGGGATCGTCGCAAAAGAAAACGTCCGGACGCAAATGAAAGGTCCAGACCGTACGGTCCGGCGAAATTTCCCAGCTCCGCGCCAGCGCCGGAACAAATCGGAGCCGATCGTCCGTCTCAACCAGTGTATTGTACAACTGATGGACCACCCACATGATCGACCGGTTTTTTGCAAACGCCGGGTCGAGTGTCGCGACGCCGTCGGATTCGTTGTAGTAGAAAACTTTCTTCCCGCCATCCCCGTGCGGTGACCCGCAGCCGGCAAAAACGACCAGGCCGATCCAACCGCTTGTCCAAAAGAAAAGGCGCGAAAAAAAATGTTTATTTACCTTCATTAGCCGAAAGCCAACCTTAAATTAAAGATAACCAATGAGTCGTAAACTGTCACTGCTTGCCGTATTTTCTTTTGCCCTTGGCCTCGCCGGCCATGCCCAGTTGCTGACGCCCGAACGGGGTTTTACGCGCGCCGACACGCTGAGAGGCAGTATCACGCCCGAACGATCCTGGTGGAACCTGCTCAAATACGAGCTCCACGTCGTCCCCGATTATGACAAGCAGACCGTGTCCGGCGAAAATGCCGTTACATTCCAGGCTATCGCCGACGGACAAACGATGCAGATCGATTTGCAGGAACCGATGACCCTGCTGTCCGCCACCTGGGGAAAGAAGACGCTGAATTTCGTTCGCGAAGGGAACGTCTTCCATCTGCATTGGCCGAAGCTGCTCAAGGCAGGTCAGACGGAGACCGTACTGCTGAAATTCGAAGGGAAGCCGCGTGTCGCGGTCAACCCGCCATGGGATGGAGGATGGATCTGGACAAAGGACAAGCAAGGCAGACCCTGGATGACCGTCGCCGACGAGGGTCTGGGCGCAAGCGTCTGGTTTCCCTGTAAGGATCATCTCTATGACGAACCGGACAGCGGTGTCGTCATGAGCATCACAGCCGCGGATAGTCTGGTCGCCATCGGGAACGGCCGCCTTCGGGACAAGAAGTCCAACGGCAACGGTACCACGACCTGGACCTGGGCCGTGGTGAGCCCGATCAACTCTTACGACATTATTCCGTATGTCGGCAAATATGTCAACTGGTCCGAACAATACAAGGGGCTGAAGGGGAGCCTGGATTGCAATTTCTGGGTGCTCGATTACAACCTGGAAAAGGCCCGGCCGCAATTCAAACAGGTCGATACCATGTTGCATGCCTTCGAATACTGGATGGGCCCCTACCCTTTTTATGAAGACGGCTACAAGTTGGTTGAGGCACCGCACCTTGGAATGGAACACCAAAGCAATATCGCTTACGGCAACCGGTTTGAGAACGGCTACCTCGGGCGCGATCTGTCCGGCACCGGATGGGGTCTCAAATGGGATTTTATCATCGTCCATGAAAGCGGTCACGAATGGTTCGGCAACAGCATTACCGATAAGGATGCAGCCGATATGTGGATCCACGAAGGCTTTACGAATTACACCGAGACACTATTCACGACCTATATGTACGGCGAAGAGGCCGGCAACGACTATGTTATCGGAACCCGAAAGAATATATCGAACGCGTCGAATATTATCGGTACGTACGACGTCAATAAGGAAGGATCGGGCGACATGTATTACAAGGGCGGCAATATGCTGCACATGATCCGGCAGATCATGGGCGACAGCGCGTTCCGCGGGATGCTGCACGGGCTGCAGGGAACGTTTTACCACCAGACGGTCACGACGCAGCAGATCGAAGACTATATGAGCCGGTATGCCGGAAAGGATTTCTCCAAAATATTCGACCAGTATCTTCGGACCACGCAAATTCCGGTGCTGACGTACCAGACGAGCGGCGACGTCATCTCCTACCGGTGGGGCAACTGCGTAAAGGGATTTAATATGCCGGTCAAGGTGTTTTGTGGCGGTCTGCCTGAAAAATGGATCTACCCCACGCAAGACTGGCAGACCATGCCGGCCGGCACCGACGGCCAGGTCATCGTGGGTAGCGGCGGGCAGATGCCGCCTCCGGCTCCCGCACAGCAGGCCGGCCATCGTGCCCCGAATGGTCCCGGCCCGCGTATCCAGACCGTTGGCGCGACAGGCAACGGCTCCGGCGGGGATGGGAACCTCTCGGTAGACCGGAATTTTTATATTATAATGCGGAAATCGGGTTAGTGGGCGGCGCTGGTCACGGCGGGAGATTCATCGGAACCCTGGCCGAGGACCCTCCCGGCGCCGACATAGTGCTTTTCATAATATCCTTCGGTCAGGTCGCTGATCATAACCCCCGAGACGGAAGCGTGGATAAATTTATTATTACGAAGGTAGACCCCGACATGCGTTACAGCCTTCCGGCGGCCAAGCGTATGAAAAAAGACCAGGTCGCCTTCCTGTAATTCATCCCGGCGGATATGCCGCGATATCCCGTATTGCTCCTTGGCCGTCCTTGGCAAGGATGCCACGCCGTATACCGATGACATCAGAAAAAATGCGAATGCCGAGCAATCGATCCCGTCCCGCGTCATTCCCCCGTAACAGTAGGGCGCGCCATACCAATAGTCCATGAACGTCAGCAATTTGGGGTTATCCAGGTCTTCCACGGAAGCGTTCTCCAGAATGGCGAACTTGAATTGGAGCGCCGGATAGGCTTCTATCCCCACACCCGATCGGGCGGCGGATGCGGACCGGGCAGCCCGCATTTCCGTACCACGGGAAGCGGGGCTGTTAGCGGCGCCGCCGGATTTATCCGTACTGCCGGATGGCGAAACCGAAATATTGTCGATGAATTGAACGGAGCCGGAGGCTGAAGCGGTGGTCGTTTTCGCATATGCCGTCTGCCGGGAGGTCCCCGGCTTTGCCGTGCTGCAACCGGCAAGCAGGAAAAGGGCAAAAGCAAAAAGGGTAGTTTTTAACATATTATCCACTTCTGAGGATATTGGCATGGACAAATATAGCAAATAAGTTGCCAAAATGGAAGGAGGCTGAGCTATCCGGTCGAGCGAAAATATTTTCCTTTTTTGCTTTTGCGGCTCCCCAAACTCATTTTTTGCGAACAAAATGCTTTTTAAGTATTTAGCTTTGTGATGATAAACCTGTTTTATGAAAACCGTGAGGATGGAGTTTATGAGGAACCCTACACAAATACGACTATACGACATCTTCCGAAAGGACCTGCACCTGCCCGATGATCGCGCACAGAATCTGGTCTCGACCATAAATGATGCACTAAATGAGCAGCGGGACCAGGAGCAAGAGGAACTGGCCACCAAGTCATTCGTAAAAGAGGAAATACAGCTGGTGAGAGACCAGATTCGTGATCTGGAGGTTCGAATGACCCGTCAGATCTACCTCGTCAATCTCATCCAGTTCCTGGCGATCGTGGGCGCGGTCCTTGCCATATTCAACTTTCTCCGGAAATAGCGGCATTGGCACAGCAGGCCCCGCGCGGAACACTCCTCGCGGCTCCATGCAAGTTTGTGGAAAGTTTGTGCCTTCCGCGAACGAATTTTCTCCTGTTTTGTTAGTTACTTGCAGTTTCCCATGAGCAAATTCTCTCATCTACATACCCATACGCAATTCTCGTTGCTCGACGGGGCCGCCTCCATCCAGAGACTTTATAAAAAGGCCATCGGGGACGGGATGCCCGCCCTGGCCATTACCGACCACGGAAATATGTTTGGCGCCTTCGAATTCGTGGCGGAAGCTTATAAACATACAAACGATGATGGCACGCTCAAGGTCAAGCCGATCGTCGGTTGTGAATTCTATGTCGTTGAGGACCGGTTTCGCAAGACCTTTACAAAAGACCAGCGCGACGAACGTTATCACCAGATCCTGCTGGCAAAGAATAAGCAGGGGTACCAGAACCTCATCAAACTGACTTCGCTTGGTTATACCGAGGGGATGTACAGTAAATATCCGCGTATCGACAAAAACCTTATCCGGCAATACCACGAAGGCCTGATTGCAACGACCTGTTGCATCGGCGCTTATGTCCCGCAGACGATCCTCCACGACAGCGAGGAGAAAGCGGAAAATGAATTCCGATGGTGGCTGGATCTTTTCGGCGAGGACTATTTTATCGAGCTCCAGCGGCACAACATAAAAGAGCAGGAAAAGATCAACCTGCTGCTGCTGCGCTTTGCCCGAAAATACAATGTTCCGGTTATCGCCACCAATGACAGCCACTACACCGACCGCGAAGACTTCAACGCCCATGACATATTGCTGTGCATCAATACGGGTGAAAAGCAAGCGACACCGGGATACGATGATTTTGTCAATGACGACACCAACATCAAGAACCGCCGGTTCAAGTTTCCGAACGATCAGTTCTATTTCAAAACGACGGAAGAGATGTCGGCATTGTTCAGCGATGTTCCGGAAGCCATCGACAACACCAATCTGATTGTAGACAAGGTCGAGGTGCTAAATCTCAAAAAGGACATCCTTCTTCCCGCCTTCCCGATCCCGGCGGCATTTCAGATCCACAACGACAGCAACCTCGACCAGTGGGAATATCTCAAACATCTTACGCAGGAAGGCGCGAAACGCCGGTACAGCGATTTGAGCCCCGACATTCAGGAGCGGATCGATTTCGAATTGTTCACGATCCGGACGATGGGTTTCGCCGGTTATTTCCTGATTGTGAGTGATTTTATCAAAGCAGGCCGGGATATGGGTGTATTTATCGGGCCCGGCCGGGGCTCGGCCGCCGGCAGCGTAGTAGCCTATTGCATCGGGATCACCAATATAGACCCGATCAAATACAACCTGCTTTTCGAGCGGTTCCTCAACCCCGACCGGAAGTCCATGCCGGATATCGACACAGACTTCGACGACGAAGGCCGGCAGCGCGTAATAGAATACGTGGTTGGAAAATACGGCCGCAACCAGGTGGCTCAAATCGTTACTTTCGGTACAATGGCGGCAAAAATGAGCATAAAGGACGTCGCCCGCGCGCTCGATCTGCCGCTTCCCGAATCCAATGCCCTTGCCAAGCTGGTGCCGGAGCGGCCGGGTATCGAGTTGAAGCGGGTGCTTCACGCCCCGCTGACCGCAAAAGACGGGGAGAAATCGCTCGAGGAAAAAGATGGTGTCGGACCCGACGACCTCGCCAATATAAAGCTCCTCCGGGACATCTATAACGGAGCGGATATGCGCAGCCGCGTCCTCCACGAGGCGGAACGCCTGGAAGGATCCGTCCGGAATACCGGTCTTCATGCAGCAGGGATTATCATCGCTCCCGACGACCTGATGACGATCCTGCCCGTCTGCACCGCCAAAGATTCAGACCTGCTGGTGACACAGATCGAGGGAAGCGTCATCGAAGAGGCCGGAGTGCTCAAAATGGACTTTTTGGGTCTTCGCACCCTCAACATCCTGAAGACCGCTCTTGAGCTCATCAGGGAAAATCACGGTCTTGATATCGATATCGATCTGATCCCCCTGGACGATTCGAAGACCTTCGGACTATATCAACGCGGCGAAACCATCGGTACATTCCAGTTTGAAAGCCCCGGCATGCAGAAATACCTGAAAGATCTGAAGCCGGACAAATTCGATGACCTGATTGCCATGAACGCGCTGTACCGGCCGGGTCCGATCGCCTACATCCCGAACTATATCGATCGGAAACACAAACGGGAACCCATCGTGTTCGACCTGCCCGAAATGGAAGAGTATCTGGGCGACACCTACGGCATTACCGTATACCAAGAACAGGTTATGCTGCTGGCGCAAAAGCTTGCGGGATTTAGCAAAGGGGATGCCGACGTCTTGCGCAAGGCGATGGGTAAAAAGCAAAAAGCCATTCTGGACAAGATGAAGAGCCAGTTCATCAACGGCGCCACCGCCAAAGGCTTTCCTTCGGCGACGTTGGAAAAGATCTGGACCGACTGGGAAGCGTTCGCCCAATATGCCTTCAACAAGTCCCACTCCACCTGTTATGCCTTTGTCGCCTATCAAACGGCCTATCTCAAATCACACTATCCCTCCGAATACATGGCGGCCGTCCTTAATCATGCCGGCAGCATCGACAAGATCACTTTTTTTATGGAGGAATGCAAACGGATGGGGTTGAAGGTACTCGGGCCGGATGTCAATGAGTCCAAGAAAGGGTTTGCCGTCAACAAACGGGGGGAGATCCGCGTCGGGCTCGGCGGACTGAAGGGCGTGGGCGAAGCCGCGGTCGAAAGCATCATCGAGGAACGAAATAAGGAAGGCAGTTTCAGGACCATATTCGATCTGGTCAAGCGCATCAACCAGCGCACGGTCAACAAGAAGACGCTGGAAAGCCTTGCGTACGCGGGATCGTTTGATTGCTTCGGGGATTTCCACCGCGCCCAATACTTCCATATTCCGGCCGGAGATTCCACGACCGGCCTGGAGAAGATCATCAAATTCGGGAACGTCTATCAGACGAATTCAAATCAAAGCAGCAATAGTTTATTCGGCGACCTCGCCATGCCCGCGATCGCCACGCCAAAAATCCCCACCTGTGAACCCTGGACTCTGACCGAGTTGCTCGACCATGAGAAGGAGGTGACCGGGATGTTCATGAGCGGCCATCCGCTGGACCACTTCAAATTCGAGATCACCCATTATGGGATCACCCAACTCGGCGAATTCAATGAGATAAAGGACGCTGTTACGCTGCAAAGCAATCCCGGAAAGGCTTACCGGCTCGCCGGCCTGGTGGTCGATGCCCAGCATCGGGTTAGCAAAACCGGCAAGCAATTTGGAAGCTTTACGATTGAAGACTATACCGGGAAGGCTGATTTCATGTTATGGAGCGAAGATTATACGCGCTACGCCAATTACCTCGAAAAGGGCAAGAACCTTTTCCTTACCGGCGGTTTCCGGCAGCGATTCAATAAGGCTGAGTTCGAGTTCAGGATCGAGAAAATGATGCTGCTGGAAAGCATCAAGCCCATCCTTACGCGGCAGGTGATCATGGATGTGGAAGCGCGGTTTATCAACGAGGAGCTGGTGCAGTTCATTGAAAGGAATATCAAAAAATATCCCGGCAAGACTGGCCTGAAATTCAATATTTTAGAGAGTAAGAGCCAAGCCCGGATCAGTCTTTTTACCATGGGAACGGGATTTGAGATGAATGACGAAATGTCGGCTTTTCTGGAAAGGACCCCTGAACTTGAAGTTCAGGTTGTCACTTGACCTGACAATTGCGCTGTCGCGCGGACGACCAAAAATGATTGGAAAATAGCGGACCTTTGTATCGAAACATAAAAAACACATCACACAAAAAACGACCAATTATGGCTTTAGAGTTCACGGATACTAACTTTCAGGAGAAAGTGATTTCATCGGATAAATTAACCATTGTAGACTTTTGGGCTGAATGGTGCGGACCCTGTCGCGCGATTGGGCCCGTCATTGAGGAACTGTCGAAGGAGTACGACGGTCGGATCAATGTTGGGAAGGTCAATGTCGACCACAATCCGCAATTATCCATCAATTATGGTATTACCAGCATTCCTGCCATCCTGTTTATAAAAGGGGGTAAAGTTGTTGACAAGTTGGTTGGGGCGCAGCCGAAATCCAATTTTGTCAAGAAGATCGAGTCGCATATTTAGGTTCCGGCCGGTATCGGGAAAATAAATTCAGGGCCCGCGCAGTTGCGCGGGCTTTTAGTTATATCCGGTCTATCCGGCACATCCCGCATTACAAATAACCGGCCCCCGGGGCTCAATGGCTCACTGCAGGCGCGGCTTCCGCCGGATCGTGCTTATACCGGAACACCAACGGGAAAACGATACCTAACGCAAGCGCGTATGCGGCAAAGATCAGCCAGATGCTGTGCCAATCCCTTACCACACCCGTGACGCCGTTTCGGGTATAGTGATCTACCACCAGTCCGCTTAGAAATGTGCCAAGCCAGGCGCCGATCCCGTTTGTCATCAGCATGAAGAGTCCTTGCGCGCTGGCCCGGATGCCGATGTCCGCCTCACGTTCTACAAAGAGCGAACCGGAGATATTGAAGAAATCGAATGCCATCCCGTAGACGATCATCGACAAGACAAGAAAAGGGAGGCCGTCCCCCGGATCCCCGATGCCGAAGAGGCCGAACCGGAAGACCCAGGCGAAAATGCTCATCAGGATAACCCGCTTGATGCCGAATCGCCGCAGGAAAAACGGGATGGTCAGGATGAACAGCGTCTCGGAGATCTGGGAAATCGAAATAAGCAGCCCCGTATGCCGGACACCAAAAGAATTTGCATATTGCGGCACCTTCGCGAAGTCGCTGATAAAGGGAGAAGCGAAAGCATTACTGATCTGAAGGGCAAACCCGAGCAGCATCGAGAAAAGAAAGAAAATGAGCATTTTCATCCGCTTGAACAAGACGAACGCATCCAGGCCAAGGGAAGCGAACAAACTGGGTTTGGGCCCGCTCCGGACGGGGAAACAGGCCGGGAGGGTAAATGCGTATATTCCAAGCGCCAGCCCGGCAGCCGCGCTTACATATAGCTGATAGGGACTTTGCTTCCAGCCGCAGAGGTCAACCACCCACATGGCGCAGACGAAGCCCACCGTTCCCCATACGCGAATGGGTGGGAAGTCTTTTACGACATTGAGCCCCCGCTTGACGAGAATGATATAGGAGACGGTGGCGTTCAGCGCGATCGTCGGCATGAAAAAAAAGCAGTTGAAAAGCATGGCGATATAGAAAACGCCGAAATTCGTCAGCGTAGATGCCCAAAGCAGCATGGCCGCCCCCACGACATGGCAAAGGCCCAGCACGCGTTCGGCATTTATCCAGCGGTCCGCCACGATCCCAAACAGGGCGGGTGTAAATACCGAGGCCACCCCCATGGTACCATAGACGCTCCCCACTTGTTTGCCGTCGAAGTGCAGGACGTTGAACATATAATCCCCCAACGAGATCAGCCATGCTCCCCATACGAAGAATTCGAGGAAGTTCATCAGGATCAGCCGCAGTTTTATGTTCACGCAGTAGCTTTTTGGTATAAGCAGCCAAGATAAAGAATTTACGATAAGCGTACAATCAGTAATTTTGCCGGACAAACTCCCGTGTATGCATACGATGACGTCCGGAATCGATGGCCTTCTGTCCACCGCGCCGGCAGAGCTGCTGCCCATTGGCAAAAAGATCCTCGATAAGCAAAGGATCACCCCGGAAGACGGCATCCTGCTATTCGAAAAAGGAAGCCTTCCCTTTTTGGGCGCCCTTGCCAACTACGTGCGGGAGCGCCTCCATGGCAACGTGACGTATTTTAACCGGAATTTCCACATCGAGCCTACCAACGTTTGCGTGTTTACCTGCCAGTTCTGTTCGTATTCCCGGCTTTATGCCCGGCGGGATGAGGGATGGGAACTCACCCAGCAGCAAATGCTCGACATGGTAAAACGCTTTGACGGCAAACCCGTGACGGAGGTCCACATCGTCGGTGGCGTTCACCCGAAAATGAATCTTGAATTTTTTATCGGCCTCCTGCAGAAGATCAAAGCGCACCGGCCCGGACTGCATATCAAAGGGTTTACGGCGGTCGAGCTGGACTACATGTTCAGAAAAGCCGGGCTGACAGTGGAGGAAGGGATGAAAAGGCTACATGCAGCGGGATTGGATTCTATGCCGGGAGGCGGAGCGGAAATTTTCCATCCCGACGTCCGGAATATCATTTGCCCCGACAAGGTTGACGCGGAGGGCTGGCTGAATATCCATGAAGCCGCGCATCGCGAGGGCATGCACAGCAATGCGACAATGCTGTATGGCCACGTCGAGACATATGCACACCGGATCGACCATATGGATCGTCTGCGCCGGCTCCAGGACCGAACCGGCGGATTCAACACCTTTATCCCGCTGAAATTCCGCAATAAAGACAATGACATGAGCCATGTGGCGGAATCCTCGGTAGTGGAGGACATGAAGCTTTACGCAGTGGCCCGGTTATATATGGACAACTTCCCGCACCTGAAAGCGTATTGGCCGATGTTGGGCCGTCAGAATGCCCAGCTCACGCTGTCCTTTGGGGTCAACGACCTGGACGGAACAATCGACGATACCACAAAGATCTATTCCATGGCCGGCAGTGAAGAGCAAACTCCCAGTCTGTCGACCGCCCAGCTGGTGACTCTAATCCGCCAGGTCGGCCGTGAGCCGGTGGAGCGAGATACGTTGTACCATACGATTCGTAATTATAAGGATGTCGATTTGGAAACGATCCGGATGGACACGTCCCTGAACTAACCGAAACAAGCCTTTGAGACACGTCTTACTTATTCTGTTGGTGACTGTTACCCTGGCCAGGCAGGACGTTTTCGCGCAATTGGAGGTTCATGGCACGGTCTACGACCGTTCCCGCTATTTTGCCATGCCGGGAGTAAGCGTCGTGTCGACCTCGGGTCAGGGCACGATGACCGATTCCTCCGGTCAGTACCGGCTCAAGGTTTACCGCAGGGATTCTATATATTTCTCCTACCTGGGAAGAGCAACCGTCAAATTTCCCATCCGAAGCATCGACCCGAATTACCCCATGGATATCAGCATCGCCGTCGCCGTCGACAGCCTTCCGCTGGTAGTGGTCCGCCCGAAGGCATATCGGTATGACTCCATGGAGAACCGGGATGAGTACCGCAAGATCTTTGACTATGAGCCGGACTATATCGGTCAAGGCCAGGGAGGGGCAAGCCTCAATCTCGACCTATTGTTCGGCGCCCGTAGAAACCGGCAAATGCTCGCGCTCAAAGAACGCCTGATCGAAGAGGAACAGGAGAAATACGTCGATTACCGTTTTAACCGCACCCTGGTGCGGCGAATTACCGGCCTCGACCGACCCGCACTCGATCTTTTTATGAAGATGTATCGGCCAAGTTATGACTATATCCGGGCATGCGAGAATGATTACGAGTTTTATAAATATATAAAAGATTGTGGCACATACTTTAAGAGAACTTATAGGGCAGATTCCCCTTCCGGTCAGCCAGGCGGGCAGCGTCCCTGACCCCTGGGGTTGACGAGGCGTACTGCGAAGGGAGACATTTTTGTCAGAAGGCTTTCAAATGCCGGAGTTTATGCGTATTTTGGACACAATCCAGATATCCTCTTAACAACGCAAATTTCCGTTATCTATGCCCTTTAAAAGCCTTTTGCGGCCGCTGGCCGTCTCCGTTGTGCTGTTATCTGGATGCAGCAAGTCCCTTACCTACACGGTTTCGGACCCCTATTCAAACTCGTCGGTTCCTTCAACTTCCTTTTTCACGACTGATCCTGCTCGCTCCCCATCGTATGGCGACTCGGTCCTGTTTGTGCAAGGTTCCGGCCGGTCCTCCTATTTGTTCAGGCCGGTCAACACGTTGCAGAACGGTACCTTCGTCTCGTGGCCAAAGGGTTTGACTATCGATCCGGTTTCCGGGGAGATCGACGTATTGCAAAGTGAGCCGGGGGCGCGGTACAATGTCGGTTTTGTCAACAGGGCCACCGGCGACACGGCCTACCGGCAGGTTATCCTGGCCGGGGTCACCTACCCCGACGGCATTTATGACCTTGGCTCCAGCCATACCAGGCTGCAACCTTATTTCAATGCAGATGCCGCCGCTCCCGGCATCGCCAGTTCCATTTTTGACGCGGACGGCCTGGCGGCCAACCGGAACCTGGTTGTGGATAATCAAACCGGAGCTATCGACCTGAAAGCATCCGTGGAGAAGGGTCTTTTTGGGGCGCAGCCCCACAATGGCGACAGCCGCGAGATCTCGGTTTACTACCGGCTGAATGATCAAAGTCATTTGAGTTTGTTAAAGACCACGATTACCGTCTACTATTATTATTCGGTGTCCGATATTCCGCAGGCTATGATCGAAGCTTGCCGCTTCAGCCGCGAAGCGTTCAGCAAGGCGTCTTCCCATCCGGACTATACCGAGGTCACCGGCGGCGGTACGACGGCTCCGCAGTCGACCGGTCCTTCTTCGACAACCAAGACCGCGCCGGCGCCAACTCCGACACCACCCCGGCCTCCGCAGGTGATCATCGTCAATTCCGGCCACCGTTAGCAGCGCTGTGCCGCATCCTTGGCAATATTGGTCCGATCGGATCGTTGTAGTCCACGACTATCCTGAAACCAATCATGGTGATGCGGCTTTCACATCTTCTGACCACGGCGTTGTCTGGGGTATTTTATGCCCAGGTGCTGGCCACGCCGGCGCCACCGCTCGAGGCGGACTATGAAAAGGCCAGCCGCTATTTCAGTCTTGCCCACCCCACGGCAGCTACCGACTCAATGGCCCTCCGGCTCTTTAACCACATCATTGCACAGGCGGGCCTCGCGCATTTTCCCGACGACGAACTCTTGCAATGCTGGCTGAAGAAAGGGGTCCTGCTTGATGTAAAAGGCCGTTATGGGGAAGCGCTGGATGCCTACCGGGGAGGTCTGGGTTGTCTTCGCCGACACCCGGAATGGAGCGATTCCCTTTATTTCCGGCTTTACGTCTATGCCGGACCGGACTATTACCATCTTGACAATTTCGATTCGGCTTTTCTCCTGCTGAACAAGGCCGATGACCTGGCTGACCGGTTCCCCGGCCTCAGTGAAAAGGACCGGCTCTGTAATGCACTGGGGGCTCTTTATTATGAAAGCGGCAACTACCTCCAGGCACGCAATTACTTCAGCCGGGCGTTGGAGGTTATCCGGCAGGAACGGCCGAACGACCGGGCGTCCATCATCAACTTTTCCAACAATATTGCAAGCTGCCTTTACAAGTTGGGAGAGTATCAGTCTTCCATCGAACTATATACCCGCTTGATCGGGAACGGGATCTTTTCCAATCAGCTTTATTTCAACCTCGGCAAATCCTATGTCGAATTACGGCAATATGCCGAGGCCATGAACTGTTTCAGCCGGGTGGCATCCCGCGACGTACCCGATGTTTATAACGAAATGGCCTATACGCAGTTCCTGCTGGGGAACAACGACTCCGCTTTGTACTTTCTGGGTCAGTGGACCCGCATGTCCGACCCCTCGACCCGAACGAGGCTGGATGCAGGGGTCAATTATCTTTACCGGGGTCAGGTGCTTATGGCGATCCATCATCCGGACGAGGGGATGAGGGCGTTTCAGCAGGCTATCATCACCTTTTCCGGTTCCTTTGGCGATCCGGACATTCATTCCAACCCCTGGAACTTCACCGGCTCTTTCGCCTCCTATCGGCTTTTTGACGCCATCGTCAGCAAAGCGAAAGCGTGGGAGTGGCTGTACACCCAGCTGCAAAAGGAGGACTATCTGGTGGGCGCCTGGCAGGCATACAACAGCGCCATCCTCCTTTTCCGCCATATCGAGAAGACTTACAGCACCGACGATGCGCGTGTCTTTTTGAAGAGGAATAATCGCGACCTGTACCGCAATGCTTTTGAAGTAGGGCTGCGACTGGACAAGCTCCGCCCGGACAGCGGTTACCTCGAGAAAGTCTTTGCAATCGAAGAAATGAGCAAAGCCTCGATCCTGGCCGCCAACCTGGACATCAGTTCCGGCAATGTCCCGGGCATCGATCCCCGGATAGTTCAGCGCATCAGAGCCATCAAATACAATATCGCCCGGCTGGAGGTATCCAACGATCCCGTCAACGTCGCGGGTAGCGACCCCGCCTATGCCGGGAAAAAGGCCGGATACGAGATCCAGCTTTCCCGGCTGCTAACCGGCGTGGAAAAAAACAGAGCGTGGTACCAATTGAAATTCGAGGACTCCGGCCTCAACGTTACCGGGATCAGGCGGCAGCTCCGCCCCCATTCTGCCCTGATCAGCCTTTATCTGACGTCAGAAGGGCTGCACATTTTTACCCTGACCAATTCCGCGTTTCATCACCTGGTTGTCGATTCACCCCAATCCCTGACCGGGCAGGTCAACGCATGGCTTTCTATGCTTGACGATCCCAGCCCCGGGCACCGGTTCGGAAGCCGGAAACTGGAGGCAGCACTGTATAACAGGATCGTACGGCCGCTGACTCTCGAGCTCTCCGGCTATGACGATTGGATAATCATTCCCGACAATATATTCGGCCTGTTGCCGTTCGAATCGCTCCCCGCCGACCGCGAGTCCACTCCGCTGATCGAAACGAAGACCATCAGCTACCAGTTGTCGGCGAAACTGCTCTATCATGACTGGACGGCAACCAGACCGGTCTGCCGGCGATACAGTGTCCTTTCTTTCGCCCCGTTCACCGACAGTGGCAAATGGGTCGATGTTGCTCCGGTCCGTTTCCTGGACCGCCTGCCTTCTTCAGGGCAGGAGATTGACGGGCTTCCGGGGGATCGTTTTGTCGGCAGCTCGGCGACCAAAGCGCAATTCCTGCGAAATATCAACCATTTTCCGGTGATCCACCTGGCCACTCATGCGATTGCAGCCCCCGACCCGCAGGCTTCGGTGATTTGCTTTTACCCGCAGAAAAGGGGGCCGGCCGAAGATGGGCTTTTCCTGCCGGAACTGTACGGTCTCAATCTGGACTCTACCGAACTGGTCATCCTGAGCACTTGTGAAAGCGGCAACGGCGAGATCGTCGACAATGAAGGCGTTATGAGCCTGTCAAGAGGATTCCTGTATGCCGGATGCGCCAGTACGGTCAATAGCCTGTGGAAAGCCGACGACCAATCCACGGAGGTCATTCTGCAAAAATTCCACGTTTACCTCGAAGAGGGCTACAGCAAGCCGGCCGCGCTCCGCCAGGCAAAACTGGACTTTATACACGGAAATTCTGTGTACACAACGCCCAATTACTGGGCGCATCTGATCCTGGTCGGGAACACGGACCCGATATTGAAAGAAGAAAAAAATTATTGGCTGGAATGGGGATTGCTGGTGGGACTGGCAGCACTTTTCCCGGTGTTTGCCGGATGGCGCAGTTCATCCCGCAGGCATCGTTTACTTCATCCGCAGGATACCAAGGTCCAGTCCGCTCATTTGACTGACCCGTGAGTGGTAAACATGATGCGGATCTGCTTTTATCTTATCGAAGAGCGCAACCGCCGGTGCGGCCTGACCCGTTGCCAGGTAATTCATTGCTAGGTAGTACTCCGCTTCGTCTTCGAAGTACGGTTCTTTATTCTGATTAGAGAGGATCAGCGTTTTCAGCAGACCGATTGACTCATAATACTCTTTTTGCTGCATATGCGCCATAGCCGTGAGGAAATAGTCTTTTTGCGTCCGGGCATGGGATGCTTCGAATGCATGATAGACTGCGGCCCAGTTCCTGTTGCGGTATGCCAGTTCCAGGGAGTCGGAGGCATCGGCCCCCCGGGTTATACTTAGTTGATAGTCCGAATAATTCTTATCAAAGACGCCTTCGGGACGAGTATTCGCGACCTTGAGAATCCCGCCGCTTACGATCACCAGGATCAATATAGCAGCGATCTGCAGCACCGGCGAAATCCGCCGGCCAATGGCCCGGTCGGCCGCAGGCGAGGCAGCAGAATGATGACCGGTTTGAACCATGTCTGCCAGCTTTCCCACCGTTACGGATGGCGCCACGGGCAATTCGGAGGGTTCGTTGTCGGCCTGCTCCCGATCCAGCTCGCGCTGTTCTTGCTCGAATTGCATCCTGGCCCGCCGCACCTGTTCTGTAAGGCCTTGCAGCCGGATGGCCTCTACCGCCAGCTCGAGGAGCGCCCAATCCTGCCGGTTGTCGGTTTTGGCGGGATCAGGTCCGTCGGGAGACGATTCACTCAGACGTTTATCGAATTGATCTACTAATATTTGATGTTGTTCGGGGGTCATCTTTCTTATTATTCCGGTTTTGGCGGATTTGATTCATTGGGAAAAAGCAGGAAAACGCCTTCAGACATTAACATTTCAGGTTCGACTTCAGGTTGTAATCTTTTTATCAGGTTGATCTACACGGTCAGTCAATGGATATGGACTCAGGGGTAAATTGAAATTGACATGGATTCCAGGGTTGGTTTTCGATGTTTGGATTTAAAGGTTGGATTTCAAGGATCTGGAGAAGGAAATTCAAGGATTGGACTCTAAAAACAAGGGGTACGATCAACCGAGCGCGGCTCAGTCGCGGTTTTCATGGCTGGGATTCAATGATTTTTCATGGATGGATTAGCATGGTTCTCACTGGATGGATCAGGTTGATTTTCAGCGGATTGGATTGGTTTTCACCGGATTGGTTTTCACTGGCCTGGACCAGATCGGTTTTCATGGACGGATTTGAATGTTTTTCATGGCCGACCGGATGATAGTAAAGGTTTTTCGAGGATGGATCGGCGTTTTCCCGTTTTTTCAAAGAACTGCTTCTATACTTAGTACGTGCAGGGTTCATATTTGTAACCTGAAAAGTGAACTATTTTCAGTTATTTTCAAATAGATGATTGTCAAGCGTTTACATAATATGTTTTAACAATGCCGGGTTGCTTCGGATCAATTCCGATAGTTCCTTTATGCATTTATATTTCTTATTGCGGGCAACCTGTTCGGTCTCATAGCCCATTTTGCGGATGATCTCTTCAAAAGAAAGATTATCATAGTAATACAGGATCAGCATTTTCCGGCATGACTCTCCAAGATGAGCCATGAGGGATAACAGCTGCTCTCTTTTCTCCCGCTGGTTCAGGTTGTCAAGGACGTCATTATCCAGATGTCCCCGGCCTGTTTCAAAGATCCTTGCCCGATGGTCGCCGCTTTTCTTCTTTTTCAGCTCATTCAGCCAGATATTTCGGGCCACGGAAACAAGGAAGGTCTTTATGCTGGAATCTCTCCTGAATCTGTCTTTTCTGATCAGGTCGATAAAGGTCACTACCGTTTCCTGGAAAATGTCTTCCCCATCCTGCAGGCTGCCGCCCATGGTCACCACATTGAAGCTGATCAGTTCCGCGTATTGTTTGTAGATGTAAAAAATAACTTCGTCCAGGTCGTTGGAATGGATGGCCGCTAAAATAGCGTCGTCGGAAAAGTTCATATTCGTTTCGACAAAGGGCTCCGCCCGGTTTAAAGATAAAAATAACTAATTTAGATGATATGTTGGAACTGACAAACTTGATCGAGCACGGTACCTTAACCTACCTACCCCACATCTCTGTAGATTCAGCCATATTCAGTTTTCATGAAGGCGTCCTGAAAGTCCTCGTGCTTAGAATAAAAGACCAACCCCTGTATTCTCTGCCCGGCGGCTACGTCGGAAGAGAAGAAGACCTCGACGGCGCTGCGCAGCGAATCCTGCGCGAACGTACGGGGCTGGAGGCTGTCTACCTCGAACAATGCGGTACGTTTGGCGACCACTGCCGCACCGGCGGAAAAAAGAGCGAGGACGTCTTCGGTACGCTTGGGATTGACGTGCCTGCCGACAGCTGGATCATGCAGCGCTTTATCAGCGTCGGATATTACGCGCTGGTCAACTACGCCGCTGCCCGTCCGGCACCCGGACATTTTGATGCCGAATGCACCTGGCGGCCGGTTGATCAATTGCCGGTGATGATATTTGATCATCGCGAGATCGCCGCCAGGGCGCTCGGGACCCTTCGCCTCTTGCTTGACGTGAAAGTACCGCAATCCAACCTGCTTCCGGAAACCTTTACCATGAACGAACTCCAGCAACTCTATGAATCCATCCTTGGCAGACCGTTGCTCCGCTCCAATTTCCAGCGCAAAATGCTGAATATGGATATTCTCGAGCGGCTGGATAAAAAGTTCAGCGGCGGAGCGCACAAGGCGCCTTACCTCTATCGGTTTCGACCGCAACCGCAGCGTCAATAAAAAACCGCCCTGGTGAGGGCGGCGAAAATCTTTGTCAGGTTCTCAACTTTCCGATTTTTTCAAGGATTTGGAAATTTTTTTCATAGGATACCCGGATTTTCTTTGTTGGCTTTTCAGGAGGTCAGGATGTTTTTTCTTGGATCTTGGACTAGCGTTGGTTTTCAAGGATGTCGGATCGGGCTTTCAATTTTGGATGTTGTAGCTTGCCGTAGGATTGGATTTCTCTCGTTGCTGAAACAAAGATGGCATATCCCATACCCAGAATGAAACTTTTTCGTCTAACGATCTAATTTACCCGACGAAAGAAAGAATTACCCGACGAAGACCTGAATGGCCGAAGGCCGTTCGATTCCACGCACATCATAATGTAATATAAAATTGAAGTCATGATAACTCTCCGTCTCGCCGCCAGTTGTCTCTGTCTCATGCTGGGCACACTTTCCCTCAGCAGGACGATTGCCCAATCTGCCGACACACTCCACCTGACGTCCCTGCCAGGGCCGTTCTTCTGGGAAAACATGCCGATCCGCGTTCAACAAAGCGCCGGTCATCTGATCATTGAAGCCGGCGAAAAGACGGACATGTTCCGTGATCCCAACGTCGCTTACAACACCGATAATGCGCCAAAGCTCTTGTTCGTTGCGGACAGCAACTTTGTTTTGACCGCTGCTGTCCACCATAATTTCGTCAGTAAATGGGACGGCGGTGCGATCGTACTGAAGGCTGACAGCCTTAACTGGATAAAATACTGCTTCGAAAAAGACTACACCGGTCAGCACCGGGTAGTCAGTGTTGTGACCAAGGGGATTTCGGACGACTGCAATTCGGCCGCCATATCAGGCAACACCGTCTTTTATAAAGTCGCAAAAGCCGGCAATGTCATCACCCTATATTATTCGCTGGAAGGTACACATTGGTTTTTGATCCGGCACCTGGTATTCGACAGCGCCGTTCCGTTGAAGGTGGGATTCCTTGCCCAATCACCCACCGGGAAAAATTGCACCGTAACTTTCTCGGATATACATTATTCGACTCGCAAGATCCGTGATCCGTATCTGGGTGAATAGCAAAAGAAAAGACCGCCGGCAGGCGGTCTGATCCGGACAGGGAAGTTCTCAATCAGGTCAAACAGGAAAGGTTGGTTATGGACTGATCAGGTGCTAACGGGCTATGCCCGGTTATGGCGTCAATTCTTCATCGATCAACCGGAACATTTCCATGCGTGTCAGTCCGCAAAGATTGGCGATGATGATGAGATCTTTTACGGTAAAGCCTTCGACATGAAGCAGGAGCTCGTTGAACCGCTTCAGGTTCTTTCCAAGATCAGCCGCCATTACGGACTTTGGCAGATACGTAAAAATATCCGCGAACGATTTGATCCTTCCTTGATCCAGCATAGGCTTAATGGTTGGATACCGATGGTCCCGATGTTCCATAAGCAAATAAACATTTTAAAGAAACGCCAAACAGCATGCATGCAATTTTGTACTACTTAATCTGATTGCTCCGTCAGTTTTTTCGTGATGAATGTGCGCCATTGCGCCACCCCGCCGCGACCGGACCCCAAAAATACTAAATTATTTAGTATTTGCCGATAAAAAAAACCGCCCTGCACCTTGGGCGGTAAAAATTCTTTTTTTTCAGGGTTCAACCAATAGAAACGGTTTTAGAAGGGTTCTGGATTATCAATTGTTTTTCAAGGATTTGGAATCAGGATTAGTTGGACATTAGTTGGTTTCACTTTTGGAATTTGGATCTCTTTCGTTGCTGATACAAAGATGCGGAAAACCACATCCGGAATGAAAATTTTTCGTCGAAGGAGCGTATTTACCCGACGAAAGTCGAAAATAGCCGACGAATGGTCGCCCGGGGTCAAATGGCGCGTCGGCGGAGCGCCCAATGCACGCGAGTTCGCGGCAGGTCCGGTATCCCCGCTGCCGGCCATTAATCCCCCGTTGGAAGGATATCGCTGGTCTCCACCATCAGTATTACCGTTTTCCGCGGCGCCCTCGTCCGGTGAACGACACCATGCGGAACCGTCACCCCCTGGTTCGGATTGAGCTCGATCGTCCGGTCTTCGAGGTCCACCAGCAGCTGGCCGCTCAGTACAAAAAAGAATTCATCGTCGTTGTCATGTTTGTGCCAATGATACTCGCCCTCGATGATCCCAACGCGCACCACGCTGTCGTTGACGCGGGTAAGCGTTTGATTGAACCATTTGTCGGTGCATTCGCGCACCATCTCATCGACATCTATTTTTTGCAGGTGGTCGTATTTGATATCCAGCCTGGTCACGTAAGGATATGTCTGCTCCATATTGAAAGTTATTTATTTAAGATTGAGAACGGCTTATTCAAAGATCTGGTTGCTCAAATGCCTGAAGGCCTCCATGGCTCCCATGTATTCGCAGGTCCTCGCTCCCGCCCTGTTGGCATTGCCAACGATCCGTCGCCAATCCGCCAGATCGGTCTTTGCCGGTGTCCTGGCCGCACTCAATTGATATAACACGGCGCCTACAAATGCGTCCCCCGCCCCGGTGGTATCAACCGGTTTAACCGGGATGCTCGGCACGATCTCCGTATGGTCATCCACCCGCAGGAATGTGCCGTCTTTTCCAAGGGTAATTGCAAATACCGCTTTCGTCTTTTCCTGCAAGACAGTCGCCGCATCTTTTAATGTGGCTGCACCGGTCAGCAGCAAAGCTTCCTCATCACTGACCTTGAAAAAATGACAGCAATCCAGAAAATTCCATGAGTGATCGATAAAGGACCGGTGATTGTCCCTGAAAAGCAGGTGCCGGTAGTTTGGATCGAAGCTGATCAGGATGTCCTGACGCAAGGCCTTTTGCAATAAGCCGTAGTAGGCTGCCTGGAGGGGACCGGGAAGAAATCCTGTCGCCGATCCGAAATGCACAACGGCAACCGCGGAAAGATCGACCGCCTCCACTTCCTGTACCGTCAATTCGCCGTCTGCGCCACGGTTGAAAACAAAATCGCGCTCCCCGTCTTCCATCAGCGAAACAAAGGCAAACGTGGTAAAATGCATCTCGTCGACTGCCATCCAGCGGGTAGAAACTCCGAATGCCTCCATGACGGCGATCAATTGGCGTCCGAAGGGATCTGCTCCCACCTTCGCAATGAGTTCTACTGTTCCGCCCAGGGCAGCGACCGCGGCCGCTACATTGGTTGGCGCTCCGCCCGGTTTTTTTAAGAAGTGTTGCCCTTCGGACAGGGATTTACCCCTGTCCGTACAAATCATATCGATCAACGCCTCTCCGATGCAAAGGATTTTTTTCGCGCCCGTAGACATAGGCAAGCTAAATTTCAGGGGCCTCCCCCGGTTTTAGCTTCAATGTAGCAAATTTTAGCGTATATCCGCATGGAAGCAGATGAACGGTCTGTCGTCAATGCCCCGACCAATTTTTGATCAGACTATCCGCGGTGGTGAGATGTGCCTGGATAATCGGAAGATATTTGTTGATATACGCCTTGACTTCGGGGCTTTGCCCATTCGTCTGCTCCGACTGGTAGAGTGCAATGGCCGCCTGGTCATCATTGATCTGGTACCGCAGGTAGGTCGTGTCAAATGCCTCCCCGGATAAGTTCTGCATGGCATCCAATTGTTGCTGATGCGCCGGGTCGGGGCTTGACAATACGGTGAACCCTGCACTATCTGCTATCAGCACAATCGCCGATTGCGCGCCGTCGTAGTCGGTAAGCATCAAATGACCAAAGGCTTTGACATTTGAGTCCGCCGCGTTGGTTGACGCCAAGTACCCTGCATTGATCTCATCGACGTTGTTATAGCCTGCATTCGTTACAAATTGCTGATCTGTAGGGCTTAACGATGTCGATGTATTGCTGCTTTTCTTCGAACAGCCTATCCCCGCCACGGCCAGAAAGCCTGCAACAGCCCATATTTTCCGCATAGTGATCTTTTGGAGACCCAATGCAATTATCGGGCCGGTCGGGGGACAGGCATTGGATCAATTCCTGGCTCACCAGATCGGGATTATTAACCTACGTTCAGCTTTATTTTCTGAACCATGCAGGATATCGACCGGTTGAGAGCGGACACCCCCCGGCTATTCGACGATCATTTTACTTCGTTCGATCGCTGCCGGCAAACTATCCGTGATATTCGCCTTTCCGATAGCAAAGGCCAGTCTGGCGTCGGCGAGTTCTTTAAGGACCCGCGGGTCAGGCTCCGAAAGAATGATCTTTGTGCCGCGATGCGACATCTCCTTCACCACCGAACGCATCACCCTGATCCCGGTCGCGTCGATAACCGGTACTTTTCGCATCCGGATGATCAGTACCCGGGTGGGCTCATCCAACACCCGTAAAGCATCCTGAAATTTGTACGCGGCACCGAAGAAAAGCGGACCTTCCACCTCGTAGACTTTCACGCCTGGCGGTAACGGATCGATCCACACCACATCGGGTCCGCCGTCATTTTCTTCTGCAGACGACAACAATGGACTTACTGAACTGGATCGGATCATGCTCCGCATAAAAAGAAATGCAGCCAGGATCATCCCGATCTCGATGGCTACCGTGAGGTCGACGATCACCGTGAGAAGGAATGTCGTGAGGAGGACGGCTATATCATTGCCCGGACCCCGTAGGATCGACCGGAAAGATCGCCATTCGCTCATATTGTACGAAACGACAACCAGGATCCCCGCCAGCGTCGCCATCGGGATCCGCGCCGCCCAGCGGCCAAAAAAAAGCATGATCAGCAGAAGGGTCAGGGCATGTGTCATTCCCGCCACCGGCGTCCGGCCGCCGTTTTTCACGTTGGTGGCGGTTCTGGCGATGGCACCCGTGGCCGGAATGCCGCCGAACAAGGACGATCCGATATTGGCGATCCCTTGCGCAACCAGCTCCATATTGGACCGATGATTTCCGCCGATCATCCCGTCAGCGACCACCGCCGACAGGAGCGACTCGATGCCGCCCAGCAGAGCGATCGTAAACGCCGGCTGGATCAACGTTTTGATGGTGAGATAATCGAGGTGCGGAAAAAAAGGTCGGGGGAAGCTCGGCTTTATTTGTCCGAACCTGCTCCCGACCGTTTCCACGGGCAAATGGAGGACGGCCACGAGGATAGTGGTTAGCAACACGGCAACCAATGACCCGGGTACTTTTGAACTCACTTTTGGCCACAACAAAACAACGATAACCGTACCCGCACCGAGAAGAAGCGCGTAAAGGCCGGCCGTCGGAAAAAAATGGAAATAGGTTAGCCACTTTTGGCTAAAATCGGCGGGCACGGCGCCCATCCGAAGGCCAAACAGATCCTTGACCTGGGAAGAGAAGATGACCACCGCGATGCCGCTCGTAAACCCGACGATCAGCGGGTACGGAATAAATTTGATGACGGACCCCAGCCGGGCGATGCCCATGCCGACCAGGAGGATCCCGGCAATGAATGTAGCGATGACAAGGCCGCCCACGCCATGCGATTGAACAATCCCGTAGACAATGACGATAAAGGCCCCTGTGGGTCCCCCGATCTGGACCCTGCTGCCGCCCAGCGCCGAAATGAGGAACCCGGCAAGGATCGCGGTAAGCAGGCCTTTTTCCGGCGCTACACCCGACGCGATGGCAAATGCGATAGCCAGCGGCAACGCCACCAATCCGACGATAAGCCCCGCCATGAGGTCACGGGCCAGTTGCTGCCGGCGATAGCCCTTCAGCGTATCCAGTATTTTGGGTTTGAACATATCCTTCATGCCTTGATCCAGAATTTAAGCTGGCCGCCGAAGCCGGAATCCATCTCCCGATAGCCGGGCGGGATCTCATCTTCGGAACTGCAGAAAGTGACGAGGCGGGTTCCGGCGGGGCGCTGTAGCAACTGCAAGAGAAGGTAATGGCTGTAATATCGATACAGCTCGCGGGAATACGCAATATCGTCGTCGATCTTGTCGGAGCCCGCCAGGTTCTCATAAAAGGCATTGTAGAAGTAGAAATGGTCGAACGACCTAAAGTCGAGTTGTGTGAAATTGCCATGCAAAAAGGAAACATTGTCCAGGCCGATCTTCTTGCGGGCAGTCTCTGCATACGCTACCAGCGATGTCCGTTGTTCCACTCCGACAAAAAGTGAGCGGGGCGCCAGGGCAGCCGCAGCCAGGCAGAATTTCCCGACGCCGCTGCCAATATCAAGGATTACGGCATCACCGGCGCAGGTGAGAAACCTCGAGGCTTCCAGTGCAACCGGAAGTGGTGTCCAATGATGGCTGGCCAACGCCCGGATGGAAGGCGGATAAAGACTATTCAATAGATTGTCCGTCAGTTGCGAGGCGACCGTGCTCATATGTGGTACGCGTTGGTGTCGATAAATGCCTTTATGCCATTGTCCGGATGGTCGGCCCACTCCCTCAAAATATGGCTGTCGATCGGCTCGAAGATCCCCAACTCACCCGGCTGACCGGGCAACTCCTTCAGGGGCTTCAGCAAGAAGTGATTCATCTCGATAAAATCAAGCCGGCGATCGAGGGTATAACTCTCGACAATCACATACCGGAATCCCCGCTCTTTTAGCCGCTCGAGCATGTGCCGGGTTAGCTGGACGGAACCTTGTTGCTTTGCCATCGTGATTTATTTGTTCCCCGCTTCCTTGTACATCGGCAGGACCTTCATAAATTTAGGGCGGATTTGAATCGCGCCCGGTGACTTTTATCACTAATGAGCATAAAGGGACTTTTTCCAATCGACAAATGGGATTTTGAGCGGGGGTCGATCCTCGCGGATCTGCCCCCCGGAGATCTGGCGTTGTTGATGAAACGCCGGACGGAGCAGCTTTATAAGAAAGGAGGGATCGTTTTTCGCGAGGGCGCATTTCCGGTCGGGATCTATTTCCTGGTACAGGGAAAAGTGAAGAAATACAAACTGGACCGGGACGGCAGCGAACAGATCATCTATGTGGCCAACACGGGCGAATTGCTGGGTTATCATGCGATCCTGTCAGGCGATAATTATCCGGATTCTGCCGCAGCGCTGGAAGATAGCCGCATCGCTTTTATTCCACGGGAGGATTTTTTGGAAACCGTAGAACAGTCAGCCGTCCTTTCCCGCCGGCTACTAAAGACACTTAGTCATGAATTTTCCGTTCTCGCGAATAGCCTCACTGTATTTGGCCGCCGGCCGGTCCGGGAACGACTGGCACTCCAGTTGATCGTCGTTCGCGAAAAATATAAGGCGGATTCGCCGCCGGGGATGCCGGTAGAGATCGATTTGAGCAGAGAGGATCTGGCCAGCCTTGTCGGGACCGCCCGCGAGAATGTTGTCCGGATGCTCACCGAGTTCAAGGAAGAAGGCATTCTTGAGACGCGGGGACGTAAGATCGTTGTCCGCGATATCAGGAAGCTGATCAAAATTGCGAACTACGGCTGATTTGCTGACCCCCCGATAATCCGCTCCCGATTTTCCACCGTTCATTCCCGATTCCAGCACGTTTGTAACTTTGTCCCCAGCCAGCAAACCCATTTCAGGATATTTGCAGAATTAAATCTCCCAAACGAATCCGAATATGAAGTTCATCCCCCGTATCGTTCTCTTGACGCTCCTGACAAGTACGCTTGCCGTATCCGCCTCGCTCAGCCAGCCGCTCCCGCTCGATACCGCCGTCCATACCGGCAGGCTGCCAAACGGCCTTACGTATTATATCCGCCACAATGAACAGCCAAAGGACCGCGTGCTCATTTACCTCGTGAATAACGTAGGGTCTGTGCTGGAGGATAACGACCAACAAGGTCTTGCCCACTTTATGGAGCACATGAACTTCAACGGAACGACGCACTTCCCAAAGAACGAGCTGATCGACTACCTGCAAAGGAACGGTGTCCGTTTCGGCGCCGATATCAACGCCTATACCAGCTTTGACGAGACAGTCTTCGAACTTCCCATCCCCTCCAACAAACCGGATGTGCTTCGCACCGGCCTGACCATCGTTCATGACTGGTCGCAAGGCGCCCTCCTGGATCCGACGGAGATCGACAAGGAACGCGGTGTGGTGTTGGAAGAAAAACGATTGGGCAAAGGCGCCGGTGAACGGATGCGCCGGATCTACTGGCCCGTCATCCTTGACAACTCCCGCTACGCCCAACGCCTGCCCATCGGCGTCGATTCGGTCCTCAATCACTTTACGCCCGCAACCATCCGGCGGTTCCACCACGACTGGTACCGGCCCGACCTCCAGGCCGTCATTGTCGTTGGCGACATCGATGCCGCCGCGATGGAAAAGGCAATCCGCACCCAGTTTGCAGACCTCAAAAATCCCGCCGCCGAGCGGCCGCGCACCCGCTATCAGATCCCGCTGACTGACGCTAACCGGTTTGTCTCTGTCACCGACAGAGAAATGACCAACACCCAGGCAGAAGCGCTGATCAAGATCCCCGGGCTGGTCATTCGCACGGCAGCCGACTACCGGAAAGATATCATCCGCGAACTGTTCGACCAAATGATGGCCGGCCGCCTGGCCGAGTTAACGCGCCAGGCCAACCCCCCGTTCCTCGGCGCCAACATCGGGTTTGGCGGTTTCATTGACGGCTTGGATATATTCGACGCTTCTGTCAACGCCAAACCCGGCGAGTTGGAAAAAGGCTTTAAGGCCGTCTGGCGCGAAGTGATCCGCGCCAAACGATTCGGTTTTACCCAAACCGAGCTCGATCGGGCCAAGAGCGAATACTTGTCGGAGATCGAACGCGCCTGGAAGGAGAAGAACAAGACCGAAAGCCAGAGCTTCGTCCAGGAATATCAGGAATATTTTCTCAAAGGCACCGCGTCGCCGGGCATCGACGCCGAATACAAACTGGTACGGCAGGACCTACCGGGCGTCACCATAGCCGATGTCAACGCATTGCTCACGGCTGGCGCAACCGACCACGGCCGCACCATCCTCATCCTGGCGCCGGACAAGGACAAAGGCAATTTGCCGGATTCAGCCACCGCCACCGGTTGGCTTACCCAGGTCGAAGCCGAAAACCTGACCGCATACCAGGACCAGGTTTCCGCGAAATCCTTGCTGATCACCCCACCAACCGCCGGCACGATCGTCAGCGAGCAGAAGGATGATAAACTTGGCTTGACCACCTGGACCCTGAGCAATGGCGCCACCGTTCGGATTAAGCCCACCGACTTCAAAAATGACGAGATCGTCTTCAGCGCCTATGGCCCCGGCGGCACGTCCTTGTCATCGGACGCCGACTACCAGTCCGCCGCAAACGCCGCGATGCTCGTGGGTGCAGGGGGCGCCGGCAACTACGATCTCAACGAACTCCAAAAGTATCTCGCCGGCAAACAGGTTAACCTGCGCTTCCAGATCAACGAACGCGACCAGGTCATTAATGGGAGCACAACGCCCGCCGACCTTCACACCGCCATGGAACTTCTATACGCCGATTGGACGGAGCCGAGAAAAGATACCGCCGTGGTCAACAGCATTCTTGACCGCAGCCGGGCCAACATCGCCAACCGTTCCGCCGATCCCAACAGCGTCTTCAGCGACACCGTCAACGCAGTCCTCGGTGACTACAATCTCCGCCGGACCGGCCCGACGATCGCCAAGATCAACGAGATCGATCTCGACAAATCCTACCAGTTTTTCAAGGATAGCTACAGCGACGCCTCCGGCTTCACGTTTACATTCGTAGGCAGCGTAAATCTCGACTCGCTCCGCCCGCTGGTGGAACAATATCTCGCTTCCCTGCCTTCCACGCACTCGAATGTCCAGCCAAAAGATCTCGGCATCCACATTCCTTCCGGGGTCTCCACGCACGTGGCACACAAGGGGACCGAGCCCAAGGCCACCGTGTATCTCGTCCTCTCGGGCTGGTTTGACTACTCCCCGGAGAACGTCGTTCGTCTCGACGCGCTCCGCGAATGCCTCGAGATCCGTCTGCTCGAACGCCTTCGTGAGGACGAAAGTGGCGTATACAGCCCCGGTGTCCGCGTAAATTCGTCCAAACTTCCCCGCGGCCGATATGCCTTCTACATCAATTTCGGCTGCGCGCCGGAGAACGTCGACAAATTAGTCGCCTCCACCCTCGACGAAATAAATAAACTCCGCACCGAAGGACCGCTGCCGGCCAATCTTCAAAAATGGCGCGCCGAAGACCGAACCAGCCGCGAGACGCAGTTGAAGACAAACCGGTTTTGGCTCGGCTACCTTCAGGGCCAGATCGTCAATCAGGAGCCTTTGGACGAGATCCAGGGTTATGACAAGATAGCCGACGCAGTAACCGTTCAGGCGCTAAAAGATGCCGCCAACAAATATCTCGATGGGAAGAACCTCATCCGTCTCGAGCTCGAACCGGAAAAGAAGTGAGGTTAGCTTCAACTTGGCGACCATCCCCGAATACACATGCTGTACTTGGGGTTCCACGTTGCGGCAAGGGTTCGTTATTGGGTGGAATAGTGGTAACCGCTGCCGAATTCAACCTATCCCATTTCTGCATTGTGCTGCACTTCACACCGAGGATCGAGAATACCTACTATCCTAAAAAGTGTGTCATATGAAAAAATACCTCCTCATAGGAACTATCGCCACCCAAACTCTATTTTATTATCAAGGCTGTTTGGCCCAAACAATCGATTCAGCCAAAATTGAAATTATCACCGACTGGCTCAGAAATAAGGCGATTCCCCTGCATTCGGTTCATTCCGACAGTAGTCTTGCAGACCTTTTGCCATTGAAGGAAGTTCTTAAGGACGTTGCAATAGTCGGACTCGGGGAGGCGACACACGGAACACGTGAATTTTTTCAATTTAAACACAAGATGCTTGAGTTCTTGGTAAAACATTTGGGCTTCCAATACTTTACATTGGAGAGCAGCTACGCGGCATGTCAAAATATCAACGACTATGTATTAAATGGTAAAGGTAATTTGGCGATAAGCCTGGCTAGTCAAGGATATTCCCCTTGGGACACGAGGGAAATGACCGACATGATAGAGTGGATGCGAGCATTTAATTTGACAGTGTCTCGAACCAAGCGTGTGCAATTCGTCGGCGTCGATATAAATTATAATGCAATCGGGAGAGCAAAAGTAATGTCGTATTTTAAGAAATATGCACCGCCTTTGGCAAAGTTATCCGATTCGATTTTTAAAGTCCTTGATCAGCAGGATGAAAAATGGCCTTTTGTCGATACTAAAGACAGTGTACTTTTTAAGGCGGTTTCCGTTTTACAATATATTGAGGATCAAATGGCCAAGCAAAAAGATTTTCTTGTAAAAAGTTCATCTGAGGAGCAATTTGATCAACATCTAAAATTATTGAAAGAGGCAAAATATGGCGCCCAAACGAATTCGCAATGGAACACAGACGGCAATCTGAGAGACAAATTCATGGCAGATAACCTGGAGGCCATAAGAGATGGTTTGCCAAAGAACAGTAAAATAATTTTCTGGGCCCACAATGACCATATAAGATTTGATATAAATGGCCGTACCGGGTACTATTTAAAACAAAAATATGGAAACGCGTACTATGCGGTGGGCTTTACCTTCTATGAAGGATCTTACCTTGGTAGAGATTCGGTCGCACAAAATACTTTTGGGCCGAGGTTGGTGTTAAAGGCCGCTTCTGGCCAGCCTGGCACACTGGGGTGGTATTTGCATGCGACGGGCTTCAAACAACTATTCCTGGATCTTCGTTTTGCAAATGGGAACCCGGTAGTTGACGACTGGCTGAGCAGACCGATCCAGACGCAAAATCGCCGCTGGGTACACCGCATCTGGGATAGTGGGTTCGAGGAAGATATTTTGAAAAGTAGTTACGATGGGCTTTTTTTCACGACCGAATCCCATCCATCTCGGCCAACTGCTACCATTGTAAAAATGAACAGGCTCTAAACCGATATCTGCCTCGTTCCGGGAATTTCAAATGATTAGATCTTAGCTGGGTGGCTTCAGCCGTTGCTGCTTGCGATAAGCTCGGATAAATGGGCAAAATATAGGTTCCATTCTCTTATTTCGCCGGCACGTGATAATCTATCCCAAAATAACGGGCATACACCTCAAGCGGCTCCAATCCCACCGACGCCCTACGTCTATTGACGTTCGGCTCATCGAACCTGGCTTTCCGGCCCTTTCCCCAACTTAGTTTCCGACCCAGAATTTTCGGATCTTCGTCCTAAGGATGGACGCTTGTTTTGAGGTCTTACCTCCTGAGTTAAGAAGAATGCCTTTTAATGACCGCGAGTGAAATTCAATAGCATAGACATCTGTCTGATTAGAGACCGGCACGAACTGGTGAAAACAATGCATTTCAAGCACGTCGAATTCTTCAGGCTCCAGATAGCATTGTTCCTGGATGCAATACAATTTGCCGCCAATGATGCTGAAATCCAAAATAAAACCTCTTGCCTGCAAGTTCGCGACAACATCCACGATCGTGAAATATATTTTCTGTACCATATTGACCCGTTTGTTGGTTATATCGAGTGGTTAAAAAATATAGTTGTAGAAACAACCGTATTTGTTTCATCCCAAACCCTATCGATGAAGCCTTTGGTGTTTATCTAAATTTTTCGATTGACCTTCCTGTTGCGCTCGATTCAAAATGAGTGATATTTTGCAGTGCATGGTATAAATTTTCAAAATCGCCAAAACCATCATAACGTACACCATTGATGAAGAAGGTGGGGGTGCTATCCACGCCGCTTCTCACGCCACCTTCAAAATCGCTGATGACTTTCTGGAATATTTTCCGATCCTCCAGACTATCTTCGAATGCTCGAGTATCCAGATCGATTTCGCTGGCGAATTCGATGAAGGAAGACCTGTTCAGCTTCTGCTGGTTTTCGAAGATCATGTCGTGCATGTGCCAGAACTTTCCCTGCAAAGCCGCAGCTTCCGCTGCCACAGCAGCCTTTAATGCAAGTGGATGGCAAGTGGGCATTGGATAATGGCGGTAAACGAATTTCAGGAGGTCGCCGAAATATTCCAGTAGCCATTTGATTACCGGGTAGGCATCGGCGCAATGTGCTGATTGAAAGTCGCCATATTGAACCAGTTCCAAGGGAGCAAGAGGGCTGCCAAGATAGTGGTCAAAATCCGTTCTGAAGTTGAAAAACAAATTTTTCATAACCGTTCTTTTAATGTGAGAGATATCCATTCGCCGCCGTTAGAATCCGAACCTGAGCTCTGCGCCGATAAAGGCACCGTCTCCCGCCCCTTTCTGACGAAGCGATTCACTGTGAGCAAAATACTCTCCGTCGAGTGCCGCTGCAAGGTGAGCGCAAATGGCCCAGTCTAAACGGATTTGTCCATAGGCGCCGGAGTAAGGGCTGCCGGCACCGGCGGTACCTATGACGGGAATGGCGGGGAGACTATAAACGGCATCGGCTGTGGTCTCTCGCCAAAGGAGACCGCCGGTGGCCATAGCTGAAAGCGTTCGGATGGGATGAACCATCCCGGCTAGTTTCAGGTGGATGAAATTGGCATATCCTGGATAGCCAGAGAGCAATTCATAAAATCCGCTTGGGAACAGTGGGTTGAAGGTCCCTGTAACGCCACTCTTTGGATCGTGGGTACCCGACGCGGCGTCAAACTGGAAACCAAGGCGTGGCATCCAACGCCAGTTCACCCACGTATAGCCAAAGAGACCTCCCGCGCTCCAGGCTCGAATGTCCTTGGCTCCCACATGTCCTCGCTGTATCATTCCCTCGCCATCCCAGTCCCAGCCGTTCAAGCGTCCCGCATACCGGATATCCAGCAGATTTCGCCGTTCCGGACCCTGCGCGGAAAGATAGAAAGCATCGTCATTTCTTAGCTGCGCCGCGAACACCGACAGTTTTCCGCCGCCTAGACCGCTGCGTTCCAAGCGCGCACCGCTCATGGTGAAATGACTGCTGCTGACATCGTCAAATGCTTTCTGGTCTAACGTCTCTAAGGGCTGACTGTAAAAAGCGGTGATGAGCCATTTCCTGATACTGTAACCAAGCGCTACTGAATTGAAGGGTTGTCGCACATTGGGGCCATCGCGAATATCGGCAAACCGCTGCAAATCGAATTGCGGCTCCTGGCGCCCGACGGTGAAATCAAACGCACCCGTACCGGCGGGAATGGTGACCTCGAGAAAGGCCTGCTCCAGGTCAAACCGGTCCTGATCGGGGGGACCGATAACTGCCTTTCCTGGTGCCCGGGCATCCACCAATTGAGTGAAGATACGGACATAGGGTCCGAGATGGAGGTCGGCGTGCAGTTGGGCTCGGTCAAGGAGGTAGCTGTTGTGTTGAAGTACTGGCGGCAGAATGAGCGACACGGACTCGAACCGTTCCCGGATCGTGGCCCCGAGGGAGAGATACGTCTTTGGGTCGGCGCCGAAGCGGATGTACTTTAAGGGATCAAAGGGATCCTTGCGCAAGGCCGTATCCGCCAGAACCGACCAATCTTCCCGCCAGCGATAAGTCCAATTAATTTCGGGCCGCTGGGGTCCTTCGGGAATTTTTTCTCCCTGCGACATGCTCTGCGGCATCCCCCTTTGCGTGCTGAATAGAAGGAGAAGGGGGGCGGCGACCGCCCCCCGCCATCTCCTTTTCCAATAGCGCCACACTGAATTGATAACTGTCCTAGCTGTTTTGGCCATAGTATTCGTCTATTAATAATTCCCTGTAATTGAAATTCAAGTAACTCATCTTCGGGCCGGCCACGAGAAATCTTCGACGGTCTTGCGAGCCCAATTGCTATTTCCCCAAGTGGGGTGCAATTCCAGGATCTCGGCGCTTACCTGATCGACTATTTCGGCTTCGGACAGCTTGCCGGCCGTCCTGAGCAGGTAAACTCGTCGCCTGGCCAACTCGAGGTATTCACGGTAAGCATTGATCAGGTTCCGGTCTCCGACGAGGCCATGCCCGGGAACCACGATGTCTGGCGCAAGCTTCTCGAGCCTTTCGAGACGGTCGATCCATGGAGCAGCATGTGATTCGTCATCGCCTAGTATCCCGAAGTTGCCCTCCTCGACAAGGTCGCCCGTGAAAAGCACCGGTCTGAAACCATGAATAAGAATTACCTGATCACCGCGCGAGTGCGCTCCGCCGACCTCGATAAACTCCGCCATGATGTCATCACCAAGGTCGAGATTCATCGAACCCGTGTAGCGGAGCACGGGGCGCACGAATTCAACACCTTCAAGCATTGGAGCAACGGGAGGGATCTGCTCTCTGAACATCCGGAGGAGAACCGGACCCTTTTCCTCCAGTTCGAGCCATTGTGCCTCGTTATAAAGAATCGTCGCGTCTCCCGCTATGACATTGGCGCCGAAGCCGTGTTCGGGATGGCAATGCGTGTGCGTGAGCAAGATTGGCCGGCCATCACTCAGCCGTTGCGCCTGTTCCAGCACGGCACGGGCATTCTCTGGTCCAAAGCCGGGATCGATGATCAACGTTGCACGGCTCCCGACGATAATCCCGATATTCGGGACCAGTGGAGTATGGTTCAGGTCAGGAATGACCCAAACCCCATCGGTGATCGCTCTGATATCGCTGGTCGCCGCAACAGGTGCTTTGAATGCGTGAGATTCTGTACTCATCGCTCTGCCTCCCTTCCCGGCAAATGCGTCGCCGTCGCTGCTTTTAACATGGCCTGTCTGGCCTCCTCCATGGTCAACAGGACTGTCGATTCAAGATTGGTGACTTCACCGGTACCGCCGATGGCCATCGCAATCGCGGCGTCAGTGCTATTATCGGAGGTCTCCAACAGCACGACCCCATCGAAGCGCCCAAACGCATACCAGTAGCCGAGCAGCTTCGCGCCCACCGATGCTACCATGGCGGCTGCCCGGGCGGCGTGATCTGCGTCCGGGTGCTCCACCAACGCCCTGATGGAAGGAGAGGCATACTTAAATTGAATTAGGAATTGTGGCATGATCTGCAATAAGATTTAGTTCTACTTTTTGTCGGCGGCGGCATGCTCGGCCTGGATGCTCATGCTTAAGCCCGGTGAGGCTTCGGATATGAGGCTGAAATAAGCCTGGGCGGTTTCCTGGTTGGTCCAGTTCATCTGAAATTCAGTAGCCAGGCAAAGCCAGTTGATCGGAATGATCCCGGCCTGTATCATCCTCCGAACGCAAATGTCATGTGTTTCCCTGGTCTGACCCGCTGTCGCGTCCTCGACCAGTGCTACGTCATAGCCAAGCCGCAGCGCACCCATGGCCGTCTCGATGACACATCCATCCGTCGAGATCCCCGCAATCGCCAGCTTTTTGCGACCAGTCGCTTCTATTGCCTTCCTCACGCCTTCATTGTCGAGCGCATTATACTCGCCTCCACGATAAATGATCGGATGAGCTCCAAGTGCCTCGACAAGCTGCGGATAGGGCTTTTGCCCGGCACCCAGGTTGACTACCAGACCGGACCGCAACCCAATCGCCGTCTTGGCCAGCGCAACAGTGGCGGTAAGATGATCATTGACCGTGTGCGAACGAAACGTGTTGACAAAACCAACGGAGTAATCTACCATCAGAACAGTGGTATTCTGTGGAGTAAATGCTTCTGAAAATTTCTTGTCCATATTGATTGTTTTGTCTCGTAAAGATCGCACCCCAAACATCCTCACTACAAAGACCTATGTCAAAAAAAGAAGCCGACAAATATCATCTATCAGTCGGCTTTTCTTGAATTCAACTAAATTACTTACAATGCAATAGTCATATCTCACCGTATTTCCCGTCGTAATAGTCATTATAGGCCTGCGTTATTTCATGCTGAGTATTCATGACAAAAGAGGCGTCAATGACGATTGCTTCGTTGTATGGTTCGCCTCCATAGAGAAGGATGTCTACCGGAGCCTTCCGTCCGGGCTCAATTACTATTTCTCCCGAATCGGACTCAAATAGGATTAATTCGCCGCGGTCAAATCCAACATTGTTAATTACAGCACCACCGTTCAATAATAAAACCGCTGATTCCAGTCCCGCCGCCAGTACCAATGAAAATGGATTTCCTGGTTCAAGATGCAGATGATATAAGAAGTGAAAGGAATAGGATGGAAGTGCCGACTTTGTAGTCTCATAGCCGCCGCAGATAACCTTAATCCAGCTTAAGCCGTCATTCAAGGGCATAATGGGTATGGCGTCCGCATGCAGCGCATAATAGTCCGGATCGAGGTCTTTATAGAAGGACGGGAGATTAATCCAAAACTGCAGCACGCTAATACCCGACTCTGGCTGCTGCGGATCACCGGAAATTTTTTCTTCATGAAGAACTCCGCTTCCCGTATTCATCCAATGTTCTCCACCGGAGAATAATTTTGAGCGATTGCCGATGCTGTCTGCATGCTCTACCATTCCCGCTATAATGTAGGTGAGCTGTATAAACCCTCTGTGCGGATGCGCTTCTTTTACGTAGACCCGCGCAGGTGCACCGTTTTCAGCCGGCGTAGAGAAGTAATAATGATCCAGCGCGACAAATGGGCCAACTGCCTTAGCCACCACGTTCGGAAAGACCCGGATGAAGCTATTTCTCTCCGGATCTGTATAATGACTTTTAGCGCTGGCAATAATTTTTTTTAGTTTATAGTGAAGCATGTCCTTAGGTACTTAATAATATTTGATTTCCGCCTGGGTCTTCTACGAGATATCCGCCATCTGCCTTATCGCCCGCAACTTTGCTTTTGGCTTCTTCAAATCGCTCTATTGAATCATAGTTGAGCGTAAAATATCTTAATCCCGCAGTTCCGGGCGGCGCCTTGGGCACATCCAGTCCTGCCCAGGTATTTACCGCTATCCGGTGATCGACCAACCCGCCTGCACCCAAATCCCCCCATCCCATATTTGGAAAGAGAAAATGACCGGTAAAGCCCAAGTTTTTATAGTAGTCAAAGGCGGGCTTTAGGACCGGCATGTGTAAATTCATATGCCCTATAAAAGCGCCATGCGATAGCGGATGTCCGGCATTCTTATCAACCAGGTGGGAAAATAGCTCCTCGACGTCCAGCGGCTCGGTAGGGCTTCTGATGTTGCCCCTATCGTCTATTACTTTGAATTCGTTGTCTGTGAACTTGTACTCCGCGACGCGAGACGGAAGCTCTACGGCAAATTCGATGTTGATCCCGTCAGGATCCTGTGCGTATAAGGATTTAGCGATAATGTGGTCGGTAGGCGCGATCTTCCAACGCCGGCTGGCCATGCGGACGAGCAGTTCCGCCAGTTCCCGTTCTGTCGGGATGTGAATGGCCAGATGGTAAAGCCCGCTGTGCCCTCTGAGAACATGCGTTTTTGCGTCGGGATACAATACCAGCAGCGTTCTGTTAGCTGTACCCACTTCCGTTGGGATTCCGGATTTTCTCAACTGCATCCCGACAATTTCCCGATAGAAGTAGATCGAACGTTCCAGGTCAGTGACATTCAAATGGACGGGGCCAAAGGTGATAAACTCCATATGTGTTCAAATTCGTGGTGCCGAAGTATTACAGCGATAAAGGTGATGGATCGGCGGGCGTCGCGCAATGATAAAAGTCGCAAAATGACAACGATAAAAGTCGGCCTCCGGCAACTGGGAGATGGTTACCGCAAATTCTTCCTGTGCGCGCGGGAATAGATAGACGTTGGCGGAGAAAAATTACGCCAAGATCGAAGGATATTGTGACAGAGGTAGTCGGAGTCTTCAAGAACCCGATTCGCAGAAGTGGCGGGCAAAAAAAGCCTATCCCTTCACCGTCCGCCGGCGGATCCTGCTGAGGGTATCCCGGTTGATGCCCAGGTACGAGGCAATGATATGCTGTGGAAAGCGTTGCAAGAACTCAGGATAAGTCCGCTCAAGCTCGTAATATCGGTCTTCTGCGCATAAGCTGATGGCTTCATTCAACCTCCGTTGAACCGCAATGAAGTGAATCTCTTCCATTTTCAACGACCATTCTTTTACGGCTGGAATGTTGGTGATAAGCTCGTACATCCTATCCCTTGTAATCAGCAATGCGTCTGTTTCTTCCCAGGCATCTATAAAATACTTTGACGGCGTTCCGGTTTTTTGGCTTTCCCTGTCGTTTGCCCACCAGTTTTCGATTGCAAGGTGGATAATGTGCTCCTCGCCTTTCGAATCCACCGTATATTGGCGCATGGCGCCTTTCACGATAAACGCGCCGTATTTGCAGACATCTCCTTCCTGCAAGAAATATTGCCGTTTCCGGAATCGCTTGGGAATAAAAGCGCTGTTGATCCGATCGATCTCATCCGCTGACAACGACGTTGCAGCATAGCCTTGGAAATATTTAATGATTGTATCGCACATTGCGACGGGTTTAAGCGAATATAATAGTAGTTCCGCTTCACAAGACCCGAATCCCACTTTCCATTAGGTAACCACCACAAATTGAAGGCTTTTATGGGTAAACCGCTGTAGTAAGATAACTAATTTTTGGATATCCTGGTAGCTTTTTTGTTAAAATGACAGTAGGAAATGATGGCACATGCAGGGTCACAGGTCCGGGCCAGCCAACCATTCCAGGAAAGCTGTAACTCTTTCCTTCCCCACCAGGATGGTGCTGGAAAAGGGAATCGTCAGGTGCACCTGGAGCTTCCGGTGAAAGTGCTGAGAGGCTTCCTTTACGGCTTTGCGGTTAACCAGGACTTGCCGGTTGGCCCTGAAGAAGGCAGGGGAAAATTTTCGTTCCAGCACATCCAGTTTGTAGTGGGTGGCCAGCTTTTGTGACTGAAAGGTAGTGGCAAAGACAATATCGTGCTCGATGTAAAAAACGGCTATTTTATCACTTTCGATCGGGATCATTTTTTCCCCCTGGTGCAAAATAATGGAAGGCAAAGCGGCCGGATGTATCTGGTGCTTCAGTTGTCGGATAATCTCGGCGAAGTCGAGGGTCTGAGCGGCTTTTTTTTTGTTGGACAACTTGAAGTACTTGGCAAACGCCTCGGCGACGGCCTCCTTGGAAACAGGTTTAAGGATATAGTCGATGCCAAAGGCCCTGAAAGCGTTTAAAGCATATTCATCATGCGCCGTGCAAAAGACGATAGGAATCTCGATTTTTAGGTTTTCGAAGAGCTCAAAGCTAAGGCCGTCGCCAAGCTGGATGTCCGAGAAAATGAGGTCGAGGTCCGGGTGTTGCTCAAGGTAGAATTGCGCGTCTTCCAGACTCTGGACCACCGGGATGTGCTCTATAGACGGCTGAAGGTCCTTTATAGTCCTGGCAAGGTCTCCTGCAGTATGAGGTTCGTCTTCAATGATTAGTATCTTCATTTATCGATAATGGGAATGGTTACGATAAATTCGGTGTTGCCTTCCTTCACATCAATAACCCTCTGACCCAGCAAATTATAGCGTGAACTCAGATTCGATAGACCGGTGTTGGATTTGAGTATGAATGCCGGAGAAGACTTTTCGTTCCAGACTACGATGCTTTCTCCTTGACCTTTAATCGAAAATCGAAGCGGCCGCTTTTCATTAAATTGGTTGTGTTTGAAAATATTCTCCGTAAGGATTTGCAAGGCGAGCACTGGCAGCTTCTTCTGCAGGAGCGATTCATCGACTGCGATCTCATATTGAACGGCATTTCCAAAGCGCACGGTCTGCAGGCCAATATAATCCCTGACGAATTGAACCTCCCTTTCCACCGTAACCAATTCTTCCCTGGGTGCAACGATAGTATAGCGCAGGAACTCCGATAACCTAAGCGTATACGTTTCCGCCAGTGAAGGGTCTTCCTTTATCAGCGACTTCAACGTGCTCAACGCATTAAACAGAAAATGCGGCTGCAACTGCTGCATAAGCACCTGCTTCTGGGACTCGACATTCTGCCATTTTAACTCCTGCAGCTGCATCTCGATTTCAGATTTCTTATAACCTGTCACGACGGAATGAACAATAACCATAATAATGGCATTCAGGACGAGGGAGGTGATAATCGGAAATGCATGGTATTTGTCGTAAGCTAAAAATCCGGGATTATAAAGGACAAAAGGCAGCCTGAACGCAATGTTAACGAAATACGTAACAAGGAAACGGATTACCTTATTTTGCCTGGGAAATTTAAACTCAAAATAGATATGAATAAGCCAGGTGAGGTAAATGCTTAAGGTAGTGCCGCCGGCCACCAGCAAAAAGGTATGAAAATCAATCTGCTTAAAGATATAAAAAGGGCTCACTCCATATAGGGCTATTATGGGAGAAGTAATGAGCGCGTTAATATGCAGAGTCCTTTTCACCGGCGACAAAGTTAGCGATAAGCAAGGTAAGGTGCATCTGAAGGGCTGGACCTATAAGGAACCACTTGCCTTCTTATAACCTACTATGGCGACCAAATAGTTGTAAACCGAATTTAAATAATTCGTTTGAGTTTGTTGCAAGGTATAATAGGTCGTCTCGAGGTCGCTTTCTTTGATCGTACCGTTCTTTAGCCGGTCTTTATCGATGCGATACAAATCATCAATAAGCGCCAGGTTCTTTTTCTGATAGTTCAGGTCAGATATAGCGTTGTATATCGTGGTCAATGCATCCAATACATCTTGCCGATAATCATTCCTCAGCTTAGTGTATTGATATCTGGCTGCATCTGCCCGCAGTTGGTACTCCTCCCTGGTCTTGTTCCTCAAACCACCGTCAAATATCGAGAAACTTACTTTAACTCCAACATAGTTGAATGGATACCACAATTTTGAATTGAACGGTTGAAAATTGTTACTCAAATATTGTAGACTATAATTACCGTACACAGAAACGGTTGGAGCCCAACCCATTTGCTGCTTCCTGACGTTCTCATTGTAGATGTTGATCTGAAGATTCTGCTGCGTGAGCTCGACGCGGTTGAGTGTACCACTGTCAACCGGAGCGGAGAACTGCAGCAGGAGATTAGGAATGCTGTCCTGAAGAACGGGAGCCTTTACGGAATCCGCACCGATCTTATACAAGAGATCGTTCATCGCAAGTACATAGCTTCGGGCATTCTGCGCGTCTGTCGCCTTTGCATTCTCGAGGTCGATTTCGTTACGTTGGACATCATAGTTGGTGGCTTGGCCCATCCCTAGTTGATCTTTGGATGCCTGGTACACTTCAATAGCCCGCCTTACGTTTTCCTGCGATAACTTCACCTTTTCCTTCCACAGCAATACGGAAAAATAGGCTTCGGTAACCTCCTGCTTGATCGTAATAGCCGTAAGTTTCTCGTTTTGCCGCTCATAATCCGCCTGTACGGCGGCTATGCGCCTGTCCGCCCTGTTAGTCGGATTATACACTTGTTGGTTGAGATTGAATCCCCAAAGGAAGTTGTAAGGTGTGCCAAACTGCACCTCTTTCGACGCGTTTCCAGGTCCAAAGACATTTCCCGGTAGAAAGTTGGTTTGCAGCAACGTGTTATACCGAACATCCAGATCGGACGTAATTTGGGGCAGATTGCGCGTTCGCACTTCACTCAGTTGTTTCAGGTACACCTGGGTGTTCGCTTTTTGAGCTTTTAGATCATACCGGTTAACAAGTGCCAGGTCAACGGCGTTTTGCAGGGAAAGTGTGTCGATCTGGGCGACCGTATTACCGGCCGCAAAAACTGGCAGTAGAAATATCAAATGTTTAATTTTCATAACTCAATTATTTTAACCTCTAAAAACTTGCGCTGGTTCTAGCCGGGTAATTCTTCGGATGGCGAAGAGGCTTCCGAGCAGCGCGATTAAGAGCGTGACCACAAACATGCTGAGCCGAACCCAAAGCGGATACACGATTATGGTTCCCGCCTGTGCAACGCCGGCACGAAAACCCTCGGTGAATACGGAGCCGATCATAAATCCGAAGATTCCAAATACCATGGCTTGAGTAATGATAAGCTTCCTGATATAGCCATTGGCGGCGCCAATCGCCTTTAGGGTTCCGTAGTCCTTTATCCGGTCTATGGCGGAAGAATAGAGCGTCAGGCCAATGATGACAAAGCCGACGATGAGGGCGAAAACGATAAGCGTACCGAACGAAAGCGCGATTCCCGATTGCTTAAGAACCGTCCAGATCGTTTCGCTTGCGAAGTCGCCACTCTTCCAAGCTTTAATCCCACTGACTGTACGATTGATACGCGCGATCACCGAGTCCTCATTGTCCCCGGCTTGTTTGCTGATGAGGTAGGCGCTGACTTTATTGACTGGTACGCTACCAAGGTAGCGGGCTCGCTCGATCGTGCTAAAGGCATATACACCGCCACCGAATGCGCGAACCCCTCTTGTAAGTCCGGCGTTGAAGACTTTGTGGCCGTTGATCTCAAAATAATCACCGAGTTCTACTCCTCCGAGCGCCTTCTTATCGAAGTAGTCTGTAATGATCGCGTCGTCCTGTAACATGGCCTGCTTGGAGCCGACGGAAAGATTCCAGGGGCCACCCACAAAATCTGGCGCCTGGACACCAATGATCGTCATGGGCGAAGAAATGCCATTGGCGAAGCGGGCCACACCCCCGGCCATCACGAGCGGGTAGACCTTCGACACCCCTGGTACCCCGTTCAATTCGTTGCCAATCCGGGTGTCAAGCGTTGTCAAAGCATTGGCATTGACGGTGCGACTGTCTACAACCCAGATGTACTCCGAATTGTTCTTAACGATGCTTGACATCGCATTGATCAGAAATAGGAACACGCCGCATTGCTGGCCGATGAGAAATACCGACATCACCGTTCCGGCTAAGGCCCCAATGGACTTCGGCTTGTCAAATTTGATGAATAACCAGGCTGTTTTTAACATGGCTCAAAAGTTTCCGGTTATTGATTTAATGGGATCACGCATTCCACGCGGCTTCCGATGAGGACCTTGTCGCTGCTATCCAGCAGAACCCGTACCTCTCTTACGCGGCGGTCTTCCATATTCGTTGCATCATCCGAGAAAAGGGTCTTTTTCCGCAAATAGGGTGATGCCAGGAACACTTTACCGGTTGCGAGCGTATCGGTTTTCCCCTGAGGACGGATATAGGCCTTCATGCCCACCTTTACATTCGTGGCAAAAAGCTCATCCACCTCCGTAATGGCCATGAGCGGTCCATCCGGCGCAAATTGACCGACGGATTGTGAAGGCACGACGTTGGTTCCCAATTCGATGTCCAGCGAAAGGATACGGCCATTTGCCGGGGCTTTGACCTGCTTTCTGTCAATAACTTGCAGGTCATAGTCGATATCCGCCCGCAGTTCTGCCAGCTTCGCCTCTTGTTGCTTTATCGTGGCATCGGCAGCCGCCACGTCGTTCTGATCCGATTCGAAAGTGAATTTGCTGTCGTCGGTAGTCTGTTGTGTAATAGCGCCTGCCCTCAGCAAATTGACATTTCTATTGTACGTGAGTTCGGCATTTTCCATCTTTGCTTTAACGGAAGCCAACTGGGCCTTCGCCTGCTGAATGGAGGCCTCCTGCGTTGCCAATTTAGACCTTGCCTGGGCCAACTGGGCTTCTTCAACTTCGGTGTTAAGCGCCACGATGGTCTCTCCTTTCCTCACTTCCGAATTGATATCGTAGTTAATTTTTTTCACCAGGCCCCCTACATCGGAATATAGCGAGACGATCTTGGTGATCGGTTCGACCGACGCCATTCCGACGATCTTGGTGGAGTCGGCCTCTTTTGTGATTACCTGTCTGTCTTTAGCCTCTTCCTGTTTCTTGGAAGCGCCGCCGCAGGAATACAGGCATACAACTACGGCTAATGTCAAGAGTATTTTAAGATGATCCATAACACAATGGTTTACTATTATATATTTGTTTCAGTTACTATTCCGTTATTGACTTCCACGACGCGGTGGGCAAAAGGTTTCAGGCGGGGATCGTGGGTAACTACACACAGCGCCATCCCCTTGTCAGCGAGTGAACGCAATTCGTTCATGACGACCTGCATGGAATCTTTGTCGAGGGCCGCCGTTGGTTCGTCGCAGAGGATCAATTTTGGATCCGATACCAGGGCACGGGCGATGGCAATTCGCTGTTGTTGTCCTCCGGAAAGTTCCTTCGGAAGATTCCTCCGCCGGTTTTCCATCCCGACCAATTGAAGCGCCGCGTCGACCTTCTGCTGTGCGTCTTTATTGCTCATGCCTTTCAATTGGAGTGGCATCCGGACGTTTTGCTCTGCTGTTAGCGGTGCCAGAAGGTTGAAGCTCTGGAACACAAATCCGATGGTATTGAGGCGAAGCTGAGCCAGCTGGCGTTGGTTCAATTTGCCTATCAGCTTATCTTCTACCCAAAGGTTCCCCGTAGTTGGATAAATGACACAGCCCAGTAGCGATAGAAGCGTGGTCTTTCCGGATCCGGATGGACCAATGATCAACAAAAGTTCTCCCATCTTGACTTCCAGGTCCGTCTTTTCCAGTGCTACAATGCGCTGATCTCCCAAATGGTATTCTTTGGAAACCCCTTCCAGGCGCGCGATGATGTTGTGTTTGTCTTCCATGTTGGCTGCTATTTTATCCTGGTGAGATATTGCGTATGCGACATAAGAAATTTGGTCACCACCATTTTCAGGCGGTCGGCGCCTTCAACGCTCAGGGCTGCACTTAGCGTTACATTTTTGCCTGAAGGTGTCATTGTTCCTTTGAAGGCCTTATCGCCCGCATCGAATTGCAACCCATCCAGGACCAAGTTTCCCAGCGAATCTCTTCCATAATAGCGACCATCCTGAGCTTTGTAGATCCGGACGATGAAATCCGGACTTTCAACGCCCGTGTATTTTCCTGTAGGGAGGTCCGTATTCTGAGCACAGATGTTCAGCGAAAAGACAAGCCCCATGCTGATAAATAATAAGTTCAGTGCCATAAATTGCTCGTTTATACTTCACAAAATTGGCCCCGATACGTCGATTGGGCAATGACAAAAGGTCCCAGGTGGACAAAATCGGATTGAAGTGGACCGTACCCAATGGGGCTATTTCCAGCCGCCACCAAGGTGCTGATAGAGGCCGACCGTCGCACTGAGCTGCTGCCGCTGGACCGTCGCCAGATCGAGCTCGGCCGTCAACGCATTGGTCTGCGCGGTAATGACTTCCAGATAATCATCCAAACCACTCCTGAAAAGCAATTGTGCGTCTTCGACGGCTTTAAGCGCAGTATCGACCTTCGCGGCCGCGATCAGTCGTTGCATCTTTAATTTTTCAATAGAAATGAGGTCATTCGCTACATCTCCGGTAGCGTTTAGCGTCGTCTCTTTAAAGTCTATTAATGCTTCGTCCCGCTGGATCTTCGACACTTCATAATTTGTCTTTAGCTGTCGATGCTGCAAAATGGGTTGTGTCAGACTTCCGGCGAGCGTACCGAACAACGAGCCGGGCATGGAAAACCAGTCGCTTATCCGCATAGAGTTCCACCCACCTGAGGCGGTAATATTTAAAACCGGGTACATTTGCTTTCTGGAAAGGGCGACATTGCCGTCCGCGGCGATAAACGCAAATTCCTTTTCCCTCACGTCGGGTCTATTGCCCACCAGCGCAACAGGAATACTGTCCGGGGAATTTACCCACAGGACGGCATCATCCAGTTTGGCGGAACGTTGGATGGGCGCAGGGGTTTCGCCTGCCAGAATCCGAATGGCATTTTCGGTCTGGGCGATCTGCTGCTCCAGCTGCGGCATGAGTTCAGCGGTTGCCTGCCGTTGGACATCAGCCTGCTCCACTGCAAGCTCAGTAACGTCACCGGCTTGCTTTTGCAACCTGGTTATAAAAACCGTGTTCTCACTCAATTTTAAGTTCTTTTTGGCGATCTCCAGTTGCTTGTCCAGCATTAATAGATTGAAGTAGTCGTTTGCTACTTCCGCGACCAGCGATGACTGTACTGCCTTTTCGGCTTCATACGACTGCAAATAATTGGCAAGCGCAATCTCTTTTTGCGTCCGGATCTTTCGCCAGACGTCGATCTCCCAGGATGCGTCCAACTCCACCAGGAAATTGTTCACTCGGTCATCTTGCATCCCCAAAAGCGTGTTACCGGAAAGATATTGCCGCGATCCGGAGACGGTGCCGGATAAGGTTGGAAATGCACTCGCCCGGGCTTGTTTTACAGTTGCCCTCGCCTGTTCTATTCGTTTGACGGCTGTTCTCAGATCATAGTTGCCCTTTATAGCTTTGTCGATCCAGGATTGGAGGGTTGAGTCGGTAAAGAACGCTTTCCAACTGATATAACCGATGCTAGTGTCCGATTCAAGGGCTTTTAGCGACCGTGCGGCTTGCGGTTGTCCGTCTTGAGCAGTGGCTGTCAGGGTGAGGACTACCAATAGCAGCGTAGTCACTGCCTGGGGCAACGCCTTAATTGCCGGGCGACGACGCGTGATCTTCTCTTGCAGGTACTGGAAAATAGCATACAATACGGGAATGATAAATATCCCCAGCAATACGCCTGCGAGCATTCCACCTACAGCACCGGTACCAATGGACCGGTTCCCTAAAGCGGAGGCACCTGTTGCGCTCATCAAGGGAAGCAATCCAACGATAAACGCAAAAGAGGTCATCAGGATGGGACGCAAGCGCAGCTTGGCTGCTTCAAGCGCCGAATCCGCAATGCTCATGCCGCGGCGGCGACGCTGCACCGCGTATTCCACGATCAGGATCGCGTTCTTTGCCAGCAATCCTACCAGCATCAGCAATCCAACCTGCACGTAGATATTGCTTTCAATTCCCATCAAATCGATTAACGCGTAAACTCCGAAAATCCCGGCCGGAACAGTCAGGATGACCGCAAAGGGCAAAATATAGCTTTCGTATTGCGCCGACAGCAACAAGTAGACGAATAAGACGCTCAATAAGAAGATGTAGACCATCTGGCTCCCTGCTGAGATCTCTTCCCTGGTCATCCCCGTGTATTCGTACCCATAACCGCGTGGCAACGCCTGCCTCGCCGTCTCATCGATGGCTCTGATAGCGTCGCCCGTACTATATCCCGGCTTGGGCGTGCCGTTGATCGTAACCGCATTGAAAAGGTTGTTCCTGGTCACCGTTTCCGGCCCGTACACTCGCCGCAGGGACACAATGGAGCTGGCCGGAATCATTTGGGCGCTGTCATTCCTTACATAGATGTTATTCAAGGATGCCGAATCGGAACGATACGATTTCTCCGCCTGCGCCATCACCCGGTAATACTTGCCGAAGCGATTAAAATCGTCGACAAAACTGCTACCATAATAGACTTGCAAAGTCTGCATAAGATCGGCCACTTTAACCCCCAGCTGCCGGGCCTTCACATCGTCGACGACCAGCTGATATTGGGGATTGTTGGCGCTGAACGTAGTAAAGGCTACGGCAATCTCCGGTCGCCGCATCAAAGCGCCGATAAAGGCCCAGGCCGTTCCGCTCAATTTGCCGAGCGGCCCATTGGTTCGGTCCTGAAGCATGAATTCAAAGCCGCTCACATTGCCAAAACCCTGAATAGTAGGCAAGGTGAAAAAAAAGGTATTGGCATCTTTGACGGTGCTGGCCTTCTGCATCATCATCCCGGTAATGGCGTTCAAGTCTTTGACTGGCCCGCGCTGCTCATAAGGTTTCATTCTTACAAAGCCTTGGGCATAGCTCGACGCGTTGGCATCTGTGATGAGATTGAGACCGTCGATCACATACCGCTTATCGGCCATCGGTTCTGCTTTTACGATGCTATCGATTTGCAAGGTCGCCCTATGCGTCCTGTCGAGAGAGCTCCCCGGCGGCATTCTCACCGAATAAAGCAGAAAACCCTGGTCTTCCGTAGGGATAAAACCAGTTGGCGTGCGTTGAACCAAAAGCACCGTGACGAAAGTGATTAGCGCAAGCCCCGCGAGCGCAACCCATTTCCGGCGAAGCAAAAATTGGATACCTTGGCTGTACCTGCCGGTGACGGCCTTGAACCCCGCGTTGAAGGCACGGGAGAATCGCCCGGCAATTCCTTTACCACGCCCGCTTTCGCCTTCGGAGGCAGTGCCGCCTTTGAGGAAGAGCGCCGCCAATGCCGGCGTCAACGTCAGGGCATTGATCGCGGAGATAAGGATAGCGCTTGCCAGGGTAAAGGCAAATTGCCGGTAAAATACGCCGGCGGGGCCCTGCATGAAACCTACCGGAACGAATACCGCAGCCATCACCATCGTGATCGATACGATCGCGCCCGAAATCTCACTCATCGATTGCACTGTAGCGTCCTTAGGCGAAATACCGCCCCCTTCGATCTTCGCATGTACGGCCTCGACCACGACGATGGCATCATCCACGACAATGCCGATCGCCAACACCAATGCAAAGAGCGTGAGCAGGTTGATGGTGAACCCAAAAAGCTGCAAGAAGAAAAAAGTGCCTACGATGGCCACCGGCACCGCAATCGCCGGTATCAGCGTCGAACGGAAATCCTGGAGAAAGATAAACACTACCAGAAAGACCAGCCCGAAGGCAATCAACAAAGTCTCGCGGACCTGGGCAATGGATGCATCAAGAAATTCTTTTGAATTATACATGATCTGGACCCCGACCCCTCTGGGTAACGTTTTGGAAAATTCCTTTATTTCCGATTCCGCGCGCGTAAGAATATCATTGGCATTCGAGCCTGCCGTCTGGATAATGGCAAAACCCGACCCGGGACCGTTGTTCCATCTGCTGTGGGCGGAGTATGTATATGAGCCGAACTCAACGCGGGCTACATCTTTCAATCTCACCGTGGCTCCATCCGGATTTGCCTTGATAACGATGTTTTCATAGTCTTCGTTTCGATTAAGCTTGCCTTTATACTTTAGTACGTATTCGAAGGATTCGTTGCTGGATTCCCCCAGTCTGCCCGGAGCGGATTCCAGGCTTTGGTCTTTTATTGCGCTCGTGACATCCTGCGGCGTAAGATTATTTGCAATCAGCCGGTCCGGCCTCAGCCAAATGCGCATCGAATAGTCATGCGTGCCGAAGACGCTGGCCTGCGCAACACCCGGAATGCGCTGGATCTGGGGGATTAGGTTTATCTTGATATAGTTCTGCAAAAAAACCTCGTCATAATTGCTGTCGGTACTAGACATAGCTACCACCATGATAATGCTGTTCTGTTGCTTTTGGGTGGTGATGCCCCCCTGGATAACGTCCTGGGGGATTTGACTCGTTGCTGTCGAGACGCGGTTTTGCACATTTACCGCAGCGAGGTCCGGATTCGTGCCCTGCTTGAAGTACACGGTGAGCTGCATGGTCCCATCGTTACTGGAATTGGAAGTCATGTAGGTCATATTCTCGACTCCATTGATCGCTTCCTCCAACGGAGTCGCTACCGACCGTGCGACGACTTCCGCGTTAGCCCCCGGATAGGTAGCCGTAACCAGGACGCTGGGTGGAGCTATATTCGGGAACAAGGTAATCGGCAATTTCAACAGGGAGATAACGCCCAGCAAGACCAGGATGACTGAGATGACGGTTGACAAAACCGGCCGCTCTATAAAACGCTTTAGCATTGGTAATAATTTAGGGTGATTGAAGGTTACAATGGCCTGGCCTTCAGCAGGCTGTCGATGGATATGGGTTGCGGCAAAATGGTCATCCCGTCCCTGAGGTTCGCTGTTCCCGAATAAACGATCCGATCGCCGGCCGCTAACCCCGCCCCAACGAAATAATAATTTGCCGTTTTCCCGAGAACACCGATAGGCTTGCTTACCACCTTGTTGCTATCGCCGACGGTAAAAACGAACACTTTGTCCTGCACATCAAAAGTTGCTTCCTGCGGCAGGGTCATGACCTTTGAATAAGCCCTGGACAGCCTGATCCTACCTGTATTACCTGACCGAAGAATTCCCTGGGGATTGGAGAAGACCGCGCGAAAATTGATCGCTCCCATCGTCTCATCCAGCTGCCCTTCCACGGTCTGAACCCGTCCCTTTTGAGTATAGATGCTGTTGTCCGGGAGGACTAACTCCACCGGGGGTAACGCTCTTATCTTGTCTTCTATCGACCCGCCCGGATAATCACGCGTAAAGGACAAGAAATCCTGCTCGCTCATCGAGAAATACGCATATACCTCGTTGACATCGGAAAGGACCGTCAGCGCATCTGCCTGCGCATTGGCCACCAGGCTTCCAACCCTGTAAGGGATTTTACCAATATAGCCGCTCACGGGCGCCTTGATCAGCGTGTACCCTAGATTGATTTCCGCGTTAGCGATCAATGCTTTGTTCTGTTCTACCGCAGCCTTACCGGCTTCATAATCCGCTTCCGCCGTTTTTGCCTGCACCTCAGAGACCACGTTGTTATCCAGCAGCGGCTTAAGCCGTTCGAATTGGAGCTTCGCCTTCAGCATATTCGCTTCAGCGGCGAGCAGATTCGACTGCTGCTGATTCAATTGTTCCCGGTAGATGTTGTCGCTGATCTTGAACAGAGGCTGGCCAGCTTTTACAAAATCTCCTTCGTCGACATACAACTTTTCGAGATACCCTTGCACCTGGGGCCGAATGTCGACCAGGACCTTCCCTTTAAGGGTGGCGGGGAACTCGCGATAAGTGGTCGCGGGGCCACTGGTAACCGTTATGACAGGTAGCGCCGCGGGCGCCATCCTCGGCAACCCGTTCTGCCCGGCCCCGGAAGAAGTGCAACCATAGTATAGAATCGATAGAATACCGATAGATACGACAGGTATCAGCATTCGTTGACGTGAAATGAGTAGTCTGTTCATTTTACCCGATTTAACAGTTAATAATTTACTTTATCGAAATTGGTCGATACCTGGGAAAGGAAAAATGACTAATGGCAGAAAATAAAGCCGATAAATGTCGCCTCGAGAGCCCTAAGTGGATGAATCGGGTTAAATCATTAGCTTTGGCCAACAGCCTGACTGTTATGCGCATCCTTCATCAAGGTTGGCCCCTAAACCAATGTCGCCGGTTGTCGGTCTCCCTGGCAGCGATTCTTGTAGGGTATTTGCCCGCAGCCGGCCAGGCTGGCGAGGAATATCGGATGACCGTTCGGCATTATGCCGCAGCAGACAAATTTCCCGCACGTATCGCCGACCTCGCATTTGACGATAAAGGCCTGCTTTGGGTTTGCCCGGAGAATGACAATGTCCGGCTATTTGATGGCACACACGTGCGGATACTGGATGCGCCGGTCGCTCGCGGTGTTTCCCGGCGCGAATTCTCCCGCATCTTGAAGGATGACAGCGGAGATTTTTTTTTCCTGAGTCAGCCGCAGCAATTTGTCTATAGGCTAACCGATGCCGGTGACCTGGTCGAGGATACCGCTGCGGCTGCCATAAATAAAAGCACACCATACAACAATGGATATCACTACTTCGACTGGGATCGGTTTATTCAGCGCGGAACTCAGGAGGAGCAGAAAAGCAGGCTTAGGTTGAGAAGCCGGCTGACCGGCAACCGGAGCTTTGCAGCGTACGACGATTCGACGTTTGCATTCAAAGAGGGCGATTCCCTGTTCGCTTATAGTCATGGACTGGTGCACTTTATTCCAGGCTCAGAGCTGCCGGTTTCCAATGTGCTGGTTTTGGAAAATCTCACCATCGCGCTCCGGCCTGGAGGCTTTTCCTTGCTCGATGGCGCCCAGGGCAATCCCGAACCAATAGCACTTTCGGGTGATATCTGTAAAGATAGCCTGTACACCCGATTCGGTTTTCGCCAGCCTATGGTCGTGTTGCCCTCTACCCATCCCCATATCATTTACGACAGCCGGCTTTACAGGCTTCAACTAATCGCCCCCCATCTTGTCGAAACTGTTTTGGTCATGGACCTGAGGTCCTTTCATCATGGTATCACCAAAGTAGAATTCAACCCCCATCTCGGTCTAACAGCCGTTTCCACCAGGGACGACGGGTTTTTTCTTTTACGGCTCAACCCCTTCTATAAGGGCCGCCTGGATAGCGGCTTCGTAGCGGAAAAAAAACAGCAGGTCTTCTTTCCATTGACGGTCAGGGCCACGGACACTTTTTTCACCAGTTGGTGCGAATTCACCGGCAAAGGCTACTACCGGCCGCTTGATCTTAAGCGAGAGGGCTCGCGATTTCTTTTTGCGGATCATTCAGGGTATGTGTGGGAGGGCATCAGGAATACGATCAATTGTTTTGGTCCTGGCGGGTCAAAAAAAGTTGAGCTTACCATCCCCTCACCAAACATGAACGCCATTGACCTGTGCGAGGACAGCCGGGGCCAGTTCTATTGCCTGACCGAGCGGTCCATTCTGCGTTATGAAAAAGGCACCTTCCAGGACAAGCGACCGGCAATGCAAGCCCCGACCGGAGGGGTAAAATTCCAGCAATTAGCTTATGTCGGAGGCGGGCAGTTTTGGATTGCCTCGAACAAGGGACTTTATCAATACGACACTTCCGCCAACGAAATTAGGCGACTGTCGCCTATACCTGATGTGTTTACGCTCAATATTACCAAACTACAGGGGGGAGCGATCCTTTTCACTTGCTATAACGAGCCGTACTATTATATATATCAGCAGGGTCAATTTTACAAGGTCCCTGTTGACCTGGACCTTATGCTCAATGAGACTTCATCGGTCCTGGAGGATCGCCATAAGCGAGTCTGGTTCGCTACCACGAACGGATTTTATGTTACCAGCGAAGACGAAATCGAAGCTTATTGCAGGGGAAAAAGCAAGGATATATATTATTACCGGTATGGTAAGAACGAAGGTCTGGAGGACCTGGAGTTCAACGGCGGGTTAAACCCTTCCAATAGCAGGTCAGGAGATGGCTACCTTGCATTCAATTCCATGGACGGTGTCATTGTCTTTCACGAAGATTCAGTCCGGGAGTGGTTGCCCGCAGACCACATCGGCATCTGGACGATCGGCAAGTCCGGCGAGGAGCGGACCGCTGGGGACACGATTATGATGCCTCATGATAACGACGGCATCGTGGCTCAGGTTCGCGTCGCCTACTATGGCAGCCGGGAAAATTTACGTCTGGAATATACATCGGATTTCATGAGCGGCACCTGGAAAGAGGTCGACGAGCAGGGACGTGTTGCCCTCAATCGCCTGGCTCCGGGCTCCTATCACCTTGTATTCAGAACAAGAGCCGGACTCGGGCCGGGAGACTATTTGTTGCGTACGTTGACCGTACAAGTGAGCTATCTTTTTTATGAGACCCCGGCATTCCGGATTTTCGCTGGTATCTTCCTGCTAACCATCATCACCTTGGTTGCCGTATCCATCGTACGGCTAAGAAAACAGGTACGGCTGAAAAATATGCGCTTGTACGAACAGAACATCGAACTGCAGCAGGCATTGGCCGACCTGGAAGACAATATTTCGTTGAAAGAGAAGCTAATCTCCCTCATCCTGCATGATCTGAAAACCCCGCTTTATTTTCAATCCCTGTTATTGAATAAGATCAATGAGGCCGATTATTTTACCAATGAGGAAGGTCGGCGCGTATTTCATGAACTCAGACAATCCAGCACAGCTATCCTGCAACTGACCAAGGAATTTCTCACGTGGTATAGCGTTCAGCGGGAGGGATTTGTACAAAGACCTGCGAAGTTCGACTACATGGTAATCGTCAACGACCTGTTTTCGGTATACCGGGATATTGCAGCCAAGAAGAACGTAGAGCTGATTTACCGGACCGCCGGTGTGCAGGATTTGTACACCGACCGAACCATTCTGGAGATTATCCTTCGAAACTTACTGGACAACGCGGTAAAATACACCGAGGCTGGGAATGTCACCTTATTGTTTGAGTGGCGTCCGGAAGGGGATGCCATCATCGTGAGCGATACCGGCCGGGGCATGACAGCCGGGAAGATTAACGAATTGCGAGAGTATGCCAACAAGACCCGCGCTTTGTCCTCTCCTACTTTTGGTTATCGGTTCATTTATACCATGGCGGAAAAAATCGGCGCAATCCTGACGATCTCAAGCGAGCCTGGTAAAGGTACGATCGTCACTATTATTGTTCCCCGATAGTGTAGTAATCCATCCCCGCGCTTGTAGAAGTGCCCATGAATTTTACCTCTTTGACCTCCATATGCCGGATTTTGTCTTTTGCCTTTGGAAAACGTCCGGACCTTACCTATCATTGTCGAATATCGAATTGGGAACCCTCCTGGAACCTATTTTATGGACCGACAATCCCAATATGTCTCATTTTCTACTTCGCAGGATCCTCTTTCGGTGTTACTCGCCGATGACCATCTTATCGTTCGGATTGGGCTTAAGAATGTCATTGGAAGGATCGATCCGGCGATCAGAGTTGACGAAGTCACGAGTGCAGAATCCGTAATTTCTAAACTCAATTCCAGGAATTACCATCTGCTTATCCTTGACATTAACATGCGACACGCCGAGCCGTTCAGCCTCGTCACTTCTATCCGACGTCAATTTCCTGCTTTACGGGTGCTGATCTTCACCACCACCAACGAATTGATCTTCGCTACCCGTTTCCTGCGCCTGGGTGTTTCAGGATACCTGCTCAAACAGTCGGGGGAGGCAGAGACCCTGACTGCCCTTACCAGCCTGCTAAGCGGAAAAATTTATATCAGTGATTCGTTGTCGAGGCTTATGGCAGGTCAATCGATTGGGATAAAGCCTAACCCATTTGAATCGTTAACCAACCGGGAATTTGAGGTGGTTTTGCAACTGTTGAAAGGAAATTCCACGGCGGTCATTGCCCGCGAGCTGCATATGAACAAATCTACGGTAGGTACCCATAAGAATCGGATAATGCGCAAACTGAAGGTTTCAACGCTGGTTGGACTGCTTGAACGGGCCAGAGAAAGCAAGATTGTCTGAGAGGACGGCAATTACTGCCGCGAAAATGGATAAATGACCATAACTTTATATACTGTCTAAAACCTGAGACTGCTATGAATTTTAGCAAAGCGCTGATTGCCGACGATCACGTAATTGTTCGGGAGGGTTTGAAAAGTGTGATTCGCGATATGAACCCTTTTATTCAAGTCGAAGAAGCCCGGAACGGCGACCAGGTAATCGACTTGGTAAAAAAAACCGAATACGATATCCTGGTGCTTGACATTAACATGCCGGATACAGACGCCATTACGTTGGTGACAAATATTTTTGCTTATCGGGAAAAAAGCAGAATACTCATTTTTAGCATGAATTCGGAGCACCTTTATGCCAAGAGATTTCTGAAACTGGGAGTCTTGGGATATCTCGACAAAGAATCCGATGCCTCGGAGATCAGAAAAGCGTTGGAAAGCGTTCTCAACGGTATCATGTACATGAGCGAGAATCTCAAGCGTGTCATGGTGGACGATATGGCCACTTCCAGGAAAGAGAACCCGTTCCAGGGGCTTTCCAACCGGGAGATACAGCTTGCCAAATATCTCCTGAAAGGATATTCGCTTATGGAGATAAAAAAAATCCTCAACCTTCATTCTTCGACCCTCGGAACACATAAAACCCGGACTTTTGAAAAGCTGAAAGTCCGGAATGTCGTCGAGTTGCGAGAGCTCGCAGACCTTTACCAACTAGACCTTACAAAGATATAATCTTAACGGTTCCCATCCATTTTGTTGACTTTTATCTTCGCTTTTTTCAGGCAAATGTCATCGTTTTGGCTTCCCGGATGCCCTACTTTCGATGCATGAAAAAGCTGATTATTGATTGGTCGCACATTCCCACCTACACCACCATCATGGCCATTTTTGCCGGCAGCTCAATCCTGTCCATTGCCAGTGTAGGAAGGAAGCTTTTAAAAAGAGAACTCAATCCAACAGGTTGGGCGCTTAATTTCGCCGCGTTGGGCTTCGTGCTCACGCTGGCTGGAGGACATATGGCCTTGACGTGGCCTATCGTGACTTTCCCCTTCGACAACATTGTCTTTGGAGAGACTTCCCTTGGACTCGGGGTCCTGGATCTTGCCCTGGCCGGATACTTCTGGACCAAAAAAGCGTCAATTGGCGATGCGAATATCCCGGTAGAAACCGTCAGCAAAGAGCTTTTGCCTTTCAGGATCGTCCTGTCCGGGCTCGGCCTGGGGCTTATCGCCATCGCCTTGGCGGCGTTTCGCTACAAGTTTTTTATAGCGCCTAAAGAGGAACCCATCGGTGGAGACTTCGCGGTCCAACATCCCATTGGAGAAAACATTGGAATTTCCACCATGTTCCTGTGTACAGGGCTGGCAGCCATCCTTGCCGTGCTCTTCCTAACTGATTTCAGCAGCGGAAAGAACCGCGTGCGATGGTACCATATCGCAAATTATACCTTATTGCGCCTGGCAGGCTGGTTTTTTCTTCTAACCGGCGCTATCGTCTTCTATACCCATATAGGACTGATCAGCAACACCAGTCCTCCGCATTAAAACTGCCCCTTGCACGAAATGATGGTGCATAAGATGCTTGACGAAGTTATCGTTTGGGGTATGGCCCTTCATACACTAAGAAACCGAAAAACCATCAGTTCATGGAACGAAGAGAGCCCCTAACCAGGTGGGCGATCATCAGTTAAATGATAGTCGCCCCGCTCTAGTAAAATCCTCCGGTATTGCATAAGAAAATGTTTCTCAATGGCATGTCTGACCAAAACTATTCTGATCATTGTGCTTGGGGTGGCACTTGCTGCAAATACAGGAAGCGCCCAAAACATCGATCTGGCGATTTTGGAAAGGATAAACCCCAGACACCCGACCTCGCAGTACTGGATCCAAACCAGTGCATCTGCGTATTGGATTCCAGCAACAGCCTGTGTCGGCACCCTTATATATGGGTTAGCTAAGAACGATAAACGCCTTAAATCGAAAGCGATCCAGTTATTTGTAGCCGTAGGAGGGTCCACTATCATCACTGAGGCGATAAAGCCAATCGTTAATCGTACCAGGCCTGCCAACGCCTATCCTACTCTAATTTTCACCAATTCTCCGACCGCTGGGCCGTCCTTTCCTTCCGGGCACGCAACCCTCGCCTTTTCAACCGCAGCAATGCTCGCGCTGCAATATAAGAGTTGGTATGTGGCGATACCAGCGTACTTGTGGGCCGGCACCGTGGCCTGGTCAAGACTGTATCTTGGCAAGCATTACCCAAGTGATGTACTCGTCGGCGCGTTGATCGGTACCGCATCCAGTTATGTTACCCGATGGTTAACTAAAAAGATGTTCAAAAATTGATTCCCCCGAAATCATAAGCGATGAAAAAGGCATTGGCGTCTGCGATATGTTGGATCTGTCTCCTTTCGGTAACAAAGGCTCAGGATTCAATTCGCTACCGGGTTATCCTGATCGGTGACGCGGGCGAAGTAAATAGTCAGCAACAATCTGTTATCAATACAGCGTCGGATCGAATTCTGCCAGGCAAAACCACGGTACTGTTCCTGGGTGACAATATCTATCCCCGGGGAATGGATCTGCCCGGCGGCAAGGAGGAAGGAAAAACGCAGCAAATCCTCAAATCTCAATTTGAACCCATGCGGGCCAGGAATGCCGCGGTATATTTTGTGCCCGGCAATCACGATTGGGATAGAATGGGGCCAGACGGGTTAGCCAAGATCAAGGCGCAGTCGGCCTACCTGGAAGCCCGGCACGACTCCTTATTGCATCTGCTACCCGCAAACGGATGCCCGGACCCGGTAGTCATCAATCTGGCGGACAGTCTGGCTATTATCGCGTTCGACTCCGAATGGTGGCTGTTTCCGTTTAGCACCTACAATCCAGCGGCTGACTGTAGCTGTGCTACCAGAAAGGACGTTACTGAGAAGCTTACACAACTTTTATACGAAAACAGGCACAAGGTAATTTTGCTGGCGTCTCACCACCCCTTCCAAAGTTATGGCGTGCACGGCGGGGTATTTTCGCTGAAAGACCACCTGTTCCCGCTGACCGCGATGGACAAGAGTCTTTGGGTTCCGCTGCCCATTGTCGGTTCTCTTTACCCGTTATTAAGACGCGCTTTGCCCAATCCGGAAGACCTGGGACACCCCCTTTATAAAGGCATGATTAACAGCGTCAAGGGCGTTGCCGCAGGCTATCCCAACCTGATCTATGTAGCAGGTCACGAACATGGCCTTCAATTTATAAAGGAAGGACAAATACAAGTGGTTAGCGGCGCCGGATCGAAGCCAGGCAATGCAAGAATGGGTCGGCACTCGCTCTTTGCCAGCAAAAAGGGAGGTTTCGTACTTGCAGATTATCTGCCCGATAACAGCATCCGGTTTACCTATATTACCATTAATGGCGATACATCGCAACGCTCGTTTTCCTATACACAACCCTATACCCGGCTCGATCCGATCGAGGACGCCGCAGCCGGCACCATAGCGCCCGACAGTCTATCAGCCGTCGCGTATGCCGGTTTCGACAAAGTCAGCAACATGCATCGCCTTCTTTTTGGAGAAAACTACAGAAAAGAATGGTCGGCCCCAACCAAATTACCCGTCATCAGGTTATCCGAAATGCATGGGGGGTTGGTGCCCTTGCGGGAGGGAGGTGGGAATCAAACCAAATCCCTTCGTCTCATGGATAAGGACGGAGCGGAATGGGTATTGCGAAGCGTCCGGAAATACCCTGAATCGATCCTGCCGGAAGAACTGCGACAGTCCTTTGTGAGTGATATAGTGACCGATGCTATGTCGGCGCAACATCCCTATTCAGCGCTGATGGTGCCTCCTTTGGCGAACGCAACACATGTGCCGCATGCACATCCGATCATCGGCGTCGTTGCCCCGGATCCGAATCTGGGTATGTACAGCAAGTTTTTTGCAAATACCGTTTGCCTTTTGGAAGAACGAGAGCCGACGGGAAAATCCGTCGCCTTCTCGAAAATGTTAGACGACTTAAATGCGAGCAATAACAATGACTTCGACAGCACCGCTTTCCTACGTGCCAGGTTGCTTGACATCTACATCGGAGATTGGGACCGACACGGCGACCAGTGGCGGGCCGTATCATCCCGGACGAGCTATGGCAAGCGATTTGTAGCCGTCCCAAGGGATCGTGACCAGGCACTGTACGTAAATCAAGGCGTCTTTCCCTTCCTGGCATCCAGACCCTGGATGCAGCCCTTTCTTGAGGGATTTAAGCCCACTATCCGAAACGCGGGAACCCTCATTTTCACCAGCACGCTATTTAATGCACGATTGATCAACCAGTTCAGTTATGAAGAGTGGATGCGGGTCACAGAAGAATTTATAGCAGCCCTCACCGACAGCGTCCTGGAGCTAAGCATTCGCCAGCTTCCACAGTCGTCCTATGCGCTGCAGCATGACCAACTTATCCGCACACTGAAGGCCAGGAGGGCCGATCTTCCCAGAGCCATGAAGGCTTATTATACTTTTTTAAACAAAAGCGCCTTTATTCAGACCAGCGACAAGAACGAGCTTATCCAATTAACGGATGCGCCCAACCAAGGCATACAAGTCACTATCCACAAATTATCCAGGAACGGGATCAAAGACCGGCAGCTATTTTCAAAAGCCTACTTTCCTTCGATTACCCATGAAATCAGGGTATTTATGGGAAAAGGTGATGACAGTGTAGCGGTGGACGTTAAGCATTCGCCGATCAAGGTTAGAATAACCGGCGGTGCGGGTGACAAGAGATACGATGTAATTGCGGCCAGGAAAAAGATATCCGTTTATGACAATTCCAGAAGCGTTGCGCTAACGGGGCTATCGACCCGCCTGAGACTGCATCTTTCAAATGACAGCGCCAATAACGGGGTTGTTCCGGGCAACCTGTTCAATGTAGTCGCCCCATTACTGTCCGCTGGATACAATCTGGATGATGGTTTCATATTCGGGCTAGGCTTCCGATACACCCGGGGGCTCGACTACACACGCCCCGTCTTTACCACCAAAAAATATACAAGTTTTCAACAACTGACAGTTGCCCACTCGTTTTCCACCAATGCGTTTAATATCCACTACAGCTCGGAATGGATAAAGGCCGTTTCAAATGCCGATCTCGTCTTGAAGGCCAACGCTTATGCGCCGGACAATACCCAGAATTTTTTTGGTTTAGGGAATGAAACTGTATTTGATAAGACGGGAAACTATAGAAAATACTACCGCGCCAGGTTCAACCTTTTTGACGTTGAACCGGGGCTGAAGTGGACGAACAGAACGCATAAATCTATTACCGTTGGCGCTTTAGCACAATACTATCATTTTGACAGCGCCCAAAATAGCGGAAGGTTTATAGAAAATACTTCGCTCCTGAACACCTACGACAGTGCCAGCATAAACAGGGATAAAATGCATGCCGGGGTATTTGTTACATTGACCAGCGACACCCGAAATAACTTGTTATTGCCGGGTTGGGGAACCTTCTTCAAGATTGCTTTTAAGGGTTACGAGGGCTTGAATGCCTATTCCCGGTCGTTTGCCACCGTACTTTCTGAAATGAGGGTATACAAAAGCCTGGACTCCAGGTCGAATTTTGTGATTGCCAACAGAACCGGCGCTGAGGCAGCGGTAGGGAACCCCGCATTTTATCAATCCTTGTTTTTAGGCGGCCAGGGCAACCTGTTGGGATTTCGGCAATACCGTTTCTCCGGGGACTATGTCGTATATGACAATTTCGAGCTCCGGATAAAAATGGCGGATCTCGCCAGCTACATCCTGCCGGGCCAGCTAGGTTTAGTTGGGTTATTTGACATCGGCCGAGTTTGGCAAAAACATGACCATTCGCAAGTATGGCATAATGGAAGCGGAGGCGGATTCTATTTTAGCCCGGCCCAGCTAATCGTCATTCAGGCGGTCGTGGCACATTCAACGGAGGGCCTATATCCTTATCTCACGCTTGGTTTGAGGTTTTGACCGATGGGAACTCAATTAATGAATAAAATGACTATATATGAGTAAGAACAAGGAAAGTTTAGTCGAAACGGCCCTGGAATATGCCCGGATTTTTTTTTCCAGGCATGGTGAGCATTTTGTATTCCACAACTTCGCGTTCATCCTCACAAACGTTGATGCCACCAAAGAAATTGGGAAGGCCGAAGGCTATAAAAAAGATCAATACGAAATGGGCTTGATAGCAATAATCCTGAAGGATTTGGGAACCGCTAACAACGAAGTGAAAGCCCTGGACAACCAACTGATTATTCAAGCCTTTATTGAGCAGGTGGGGTTAACGGCACCGCAGGTGGATCTGTTGAATCATAACATTGGATTTCTCAGAAATAACATTAGCCCTAGTGCTGGTGTTGACGAGGTCATTCGGGACGGAGCCGACATTTTCCTTGCGCTTCCCGATGCGGTTGAGCGACTCAGTTTGCTAAGAATAGAGCGAGAGGAAGTCAATGGCAAAACCTATAGCGATATCGAGTGGTGGGGACTGTGCAGCCGATATTGGATAAGCCGGGAATTTCAAACGGGCTACGCTCGTGAGAAGTATGGTCACAGGCGCAGAAAAAATTTCCAGGAAATTAGCAATAAACTTGAAGCCGCCAGAACCGCGGCTGCCAAATCCGATCGTTCGGCCAAAAAAGCCGATCCATTCGTTACACTGAGCAACAAGGAAACCGAAGATCTTTTTAAGATAGCCTTCAGGAATTATGTAGATCTCGTCTCCGTTGCAGATAGAAAGGCTGGGCTGCTCATCCACGTGAATTCCATCCTTCTATCAATAATAATCGCTTTCACCATCCGCCGCATGGAAATAGCACCTATTTATCTTATTCCGATCAGTATTCTGGTATTCTCTGCGCTTGTGACAATAGTTCATGCGATTTTGGCAAGCATGCCCCAGCAACAAACCATGGAAAGCCTTCCTCTCGATCCCGGGAAATCCTTTTTTTTCGGAAGCTTTGATCGGGTCGAACCCAATTTTAGAAATGCGAAATGGGAGGATTACGAATCGGCAGTCGGCAATATGATCAATGGCGATAAAAGTCAAGTCTTCAATCAAATTGCAAAGGAAACGTTTCAGGTAAGGAGGATCCTGTCAAGAAAATTTGGTCATCTGGCGATTGCATACAGAGCATTTATTTTCGGGCTCGGCGCGGGTATAGTTGCCTTTATCACTGTGGCCTTACTAAAACGCTAAGCATGAAGTTATGCTTAGCGTTCCGTAATTTTGATCTGACCAGGGCAGTTTTACTCTAATATCGTATCGGAGTTTTATTATTTGATTTGCTGCTTGCAAAGTCCCAGCATATAGTTGTTATTCTGCATACCCCAATAGGGCTTGGCCACGTCCGTCTTATCCTGGTTGGCGAAAAGCCCGGCAGCTTTTTCGAAAAATGGTAAGGCTTTTTTGGCACCCCCGCCGAACATCTTGGGCGTGTAGAAAAGGGCGTTGCCTTGCAGGTAGTAGATCCGGGGGTTATTGGGGTTCAGATTTGTTGCGGTGGCAAGGAATTTGTCCCTGATCTCGCCATTTTTTTTGTAGGTAGACGGCCTTGCCGTAATCCTGGCTGATGCGAGCAATGCCCCAAGTATGCTCACTTCCTCGTTGGTTGACGCCATCGATTCTATTCTTTTGAAGTAGGAATCTGCATCGTCCAGCATCGCCTCTTGTCGCTGTTTATCTTTTTCTTCGAAAGAAAGCGAGGCGATTGAATAGGCCGCATAATAATTAGCCAGCCAATCGTTCGGATTCTGAGCAGCGATGAGCTTGAATTTCGCTGCGAGCGGGGCCCGTTGATTATTCGTGGCGGCGCTGTCGAAAACCGTGAAAGTCGATTTGATCTCGTCTAAAGGGTTCTGTGCTATTGCCGGCTTTTGGGACAATCCGAGCAGGAACAACGCGAATAATTGTGCAATGCGACGCAAATTGGATGTTGTAATTGCTTTCATGATTTTTTATGTTTAAAGATCTTCCTTCTTAAACTGGCTCAGTGAGAGCATAATGCCAGCAAATACGCTTCTATACATGGCTGGGACAACCGGGTATTTCTGGTCGCCAGGTGTGGAATACAGGTAACCAAGGACATTTTTTTGATTGGTCAGGTTGTCGGTCGAAACATAGATCACCCCGAAAAGTCTCTTTGCTGTGAACAGATAATTGACGGTAAGGGCGAGGTTCTGGTAGTCGGGCGCCTTATCGCTAAGAAAATTGACCGCTGTGGGATTGTAGTAGCGACGCCCGGAGGCATAGGACCACGTCGCCGAAAGGTTGAAACCTGCGCTTCCAATCGCATATTTGCCTACGACGTTTAGATTATTGTTGGCGATGAAAGGCGGAGTGGCCTTGGTGGGAAAGTTTTCGTATAGCCGTTTGGTGTCGATATAACTATACGAGATCCAATAATCCAGATTCTTTATGGAAGCTTTGTCCCGCCAGAAAACATCTATGCCTTTGGCATAGCCATTGCCGCTGTTATCGACAGGAGAGGTAATGATCCGGTAGGGATTGGGATCATAGGCCCCTTCCAATTCCCGAACGAGTTTCTCATAGGATTTGTAATAGCCCTCCACGCGAAATGTTCTGTCTTCGGTGGAGTATTGGTAGTTGGCAATATAGTGATCGGCCCTCTGTAACTTTGGCCGGTCGCCCACCAGGAGGTATTTGTCGGCAGCATCCTGGTAAAACATGCCGCCGGCGACGGAAAACTGACTGCTCCGGCTGACCTTAACGGCCGCTGCGAGACGGGGCGCAAGGCTCCCGGTATTCAGCAGAGCACTGTATTCATACCGTGCACCGGCTTTAATGCCCACCCGCCGGAAGGGCTTCCATTCGGCTTCTGTATAGAGGGCTGTTTGCGTCTCCTTATAATCATAAGTCACAGAATCGTAGGTCTGCCGAACAGAATAGTGCTGGAATTCAATTCCGAACGTGCCGGAAAATCGCCGGGAGCGTTTCGATGTGATTTCCGCCCTACCTTGCGCCCTGGAGTCTTTTTTATCATAAGGAAGGCCACCCCAGGAGACAACATCTTCATTACCGCTGTAAGACCCTGCCAAGGTCGTGAAGGTTTTCTCGTCGACATTGTGCTTGTAGTAAAGATTACCAATGCCATAGGTGTTGTTCAAATCGTAAGCCAGGGTCGTATCCGGTTGTTTGGGATTCAGGACATCGGTACCGCTTTTTGTATTGGACCCATTCGCGGAAATCTTCAAAATATCATTGTTGTCATTGGTCCAGGTATATTTGGCAGAGCCCGAAAATCCCACCGGCGGCTTATAAAAGTTGAAATTAGTCTTGGCGGTCCCATAGAAAGGCTGCAAATCCGTATAGGAGAGTGTTCCCTCCACACCGCTGTTTCGGTATAATTTGGCGCCGGAAGCTGCAATGCCACCTTCGTTGATGTTAGCGCTGAGCGTCGTCTTTTCCGGCAAATCGTTCGTGTTCAATTCCAAAATACCGGACAAAGCATCCCCGTAACGGGAGCTATATCCTCCGCTGCTGAAGGAAATGCCCTTAAACTGGTAAGGCGAAAACCGGCTTCGCTGCGCGATTCCCGGCACGCTGCTTGAAAAACCATTCTGAATGACAAGGCCGTCCACAATGTTGGCGCTTTCTGACCCATCTCCGCCCCGCACGAATAGCCCGGTTTGATCACCAACCCGCTGGATACCGGGCAGGGTTCGGAGAGCGCCCACGATATCACCGCCACCACCGGCCGTGGTGTAAATGTCCATCGGTCGCAATACGACCACTTTCCGGTCGTTGTTGGCCTGAAAGGACCCCGCGATGATGACAACATCTCCCAAAGAGCCCGAAGCCTCTTTCATGACGAAATCATGGAGGTACTCTTTTCCGGCCTCCAGGTCAAGATCAGTTGAATCCGAATCGAAACCGATGCTGGAGACCAGGACAGTGATTCTTCCTTTCAAGTCCGTGACGAATTTATATTTTCCGGTTGAGTCGGTGATCGTCCCGCCGCCAGCACCTTTCAGTGAGACGGTCGCATAGCCGATCGGATTGCCGTGACGATCAGTCACCAGGCCTTTGACAATACTTTGGCCTTTAACCGTGAAGGCCAGACAGATTAAAAAAGCCAGTCCAACAATGTTTCTCATATCCTTTCTGTTGATTTAGTTCCTAAATAAATAAGCTTGACCATTTCTATGGCCCAAAATTGGGACAACAGGGAGCAGAAAGCAATGAAAACTGAGCTGAAGTGGACAAAACCGAATTGAAATGGACGGCAGCAGACACTGGTCGCGGCGAGGTTGGTGCAACCGGGAATGTGATAAGTTCATGGGGTAACAGGATGGCGCGCGGAGGCTATTTAGAAAAAGTGAAGCCAGCGGCTATATCTCCGCTGGCTTCGAACGATTCTGATACTTTAGATTAATACCCGTCTACCGCTGCCGGATCTCCCATTTTCCCACGCTCAAAATCCTTAAAACAAGCAGCTATCTCATTCTGGGTATTCATAATAAATGGTCCATAAGCAACGTAACGTTCGTTGTTAGGTGCACCGCCAAGCACCAGGATATTCGCCGGAGTATGGCTTTTGATCCGAATCATGTCGCCGTTCCGCTCATACAATACAACATGACCTTTTCCGACTTGGGTACCCGAAGATACTTCGATCTCTCCATCAACGACATAAATAAAAGCATTCTGGCTACGATCGACCGGCAGTTCCAACGAAGCGCCGGCTTGCAGATTCACATGCAAGTAAAGCACAGGAAAGAGCATGCGAGCTCTCGATTTGAGGCCAAAAGCTTCTCCCAATAGGACTTTCAACGAGTAAGTCTCGGTATTTATGGTCGGGATCGTGTTCTCTTCCAGCAACTCTGTGAAAGGCTCCGAGCGTTTCAGGTGGGACGGTATGTTCAGCCAGCTCTGAAAGCCATGGAATCTGCCGCCCCTTTCAAAGAGCTTCGCGCCGGTCTCTTCCATATGCAGGGCCCCCTTTCCTGCGGTAAATATCAGCAGGTCCCCCTTGGAATACTGGATGTCGTTGCCCAGGCTGTCACGGTGATGGCTATCTCCGTCCAACAGGTATGTCATCGGGATGATTCCCGCATGGGGGTGAGCATCTACCCGGAAGGGAGTTCCGGGGGCTAACTGCATCGGTCCAAATTCGTCGAGAACATGAAAGGGCGAAACATAATTGGTATATTCTCCGGAAAATGCCCGACGGAGTTGGAGCTCACCCATCTGCGAGAGATGTGTATTGATAACCCGGTACACATCTCTTTTAGCTTGATCGTCCAGGGTTTGAACAGGCGCTATTCCGCCTTTATTTGATGTTATTGTTTTCATTTTATAAACTTTCTTCGCTCCATTGCGCGATCCTCTTCTCCGTTCTCACTAATTGTAAAGCCGTACCCCAGGCGATCACCTCATCCAGCATCTTGTGCACGGACTTTTCGTGAAAGGAAGCCGGCTTAAAGACCTGGAAATGCTCGAAATCTGTCATCAATGACAACGATACCTGGGTGCGCACGTCAGCGATTTCCAGCTCTCCCATGATAGCTCGCAAATGCTCTATCGCTCTGGCGCCGCCCAGACCGCCGTAGCCGACGAATCCAGCGGCTTTATTCTTCCATTCATTGGAGAGATAGTCGATAGCATTCTTTAATGCGCCCGTAACGGAATGATTATATTCCGCGGTAATAAAAATAAACGCGTCACATGCAGAGATGGCTTCCGACCATTTCTTGGTATGGGCGTTATGGTACTGGCCAAAGGATGCCGACATGGGTTCATCTAATAATGGCAAATCGAAATCCTTGAGATCCAAAAGAACAAATTCTGCGTCGGTGCGCCGCTTGGTAAGCTGATACACCCATTTTCCAACTGCTTCCCCGTTCCGGTTGGGACGAGTGGTACCGATAATAATTCCTACTTTCAACATAGTGCTTAGTTTTTATTTAAGAAGTTTGTTTGAACGTTTACGCTAATCGCCCTTTAGGCGCAATGGCAGCTTTCTTGTACCGGCCCCAGGCTATGAAGGCAGCAACCACACCCAGGGTAGCTGGGAAACCACTACCAGCTGCTTCCCCATGCGTGAGATGGTAAATGACGGCCAGGATCATCACCAAAAGAAGGCCTGCCGCCGCCAGCGGCGTAAGGACGGGTTTGATTCTTAGCAGCGAGGGGAGTATTAACCCGATCGCTCCCGCCATCTCGCTAAGCCCGGCGAACTTCACGACGGCAAGAGGGTAGTAATTAACGAATGACATCGTCGGGGCTAACTTCTCCACGGGTGTAAACAGCACAGTTGAGCCGCCCATGAAGAATATAAGCGCCAGAAGGACTTGAGCAATCCAAAGCCCGATATGCCAGGCCCTGGACGGTTTTGAAGCATTATTATTCATATAAAATTTGATTTATGATGCAAAGCTACCTACCTTCGCTTACATAAAGTATGTAGTTAACTAAAGGTAAGTAGTTACCTTTGGGTAAGCTCTCCGTAATGATTTGATTATGAACAAATGGCAAGAAGGTCCAAAACTGGACGAGAAAGTTTGTGCGCACCGGTTGAATGCGATTGGTGATGCGCTTTATGCAGTCGGCGGCAAATGGAAGCTGCGGATCATTGTTACCTTGATGGCTGGCCCTCGGCGCTTCAACGAGATGCAGCGGACAATAAAAGGTATTTCCGCTAAAGTACTGGCCTCCGAATTGAAAGAATTGGAGATGAACGGATTTGTAAAGCGAAATGTCTTCACCGGAACGCCCGTGACGGTAGAGTACGAAGTGACGGATTATAGTTATACGCTAAAAGAGGTACTGGATGCCCTCAGTGATTGGGGAGCGAAGCACAGGGACCGAATTAAGCATTCGATGACGCTGGCCCGTTAGATCTCATCGCTGCCTATACACTTGTGCGAACTCCTTCGCAAAATCCTCCAGCTTGGTGGGCGAGAGTACGGGCCTATGACGCTCATAATCAGTAAACATCTCTCCACTTCGGATCGCCATTCCAAACTCCACAAAATTGCGGGCGAGCTCCTTCGAAAGCCCTGTCTGTAGAATACCTTGTAGGAACTCTTCATCATTAAACGCCACATAGCGCAGGCCGGGCATGTCCACAGCCGCGCCCAGCACGGAGACAATCTCCTCGCTCGTTCTCTCGTCACTGGCGATATACTGGACACGATGACCCGTGAAGTCCAGCTTCTGTAGTTCCTGGGCCGCAATCGCGGCAATGTCCCTGTGATGAGCCATCACTATACGCCGACCGGCGCCATAATTATTGCCATAGTACCCAGTCGACTTGATCATGCTTATGGGGTGAAACAAATTCGTATAGAAATAACCAGGTCGAAGAAAGAGGATATCCACGTCCCTAAGCGAACGCAACGCTTTTTCCGCGAAATGGACACCCGATACCGGCCCACAGCCCGACGGCATATGAGCGCCCATGGCGCTGAGGTGGACAACCTTCTTCAACCCAGCGTTGGAAATGGCCCTGGCATAACCTCTCCCAATGGTCGCGATCCATTCTTTCCAATTTGTTACGTCCATCTTGGGCGGTATCATGGTATAAAGGGCATCGTGCCCTTTGAACGCCTTTTCAAGGAACGCCACATCTTCCACCGACCCGACGGCGGCGTTAGCGCCCAAAGCTTTGATCTCATTTTCCCTGGCGGCATGGCTGGTGACAATCGTGACCTGGTGACCTGCTGCTATTAGTTGCTGCGCCAGGGGTTTCGTGATTTTCCCCAGCGATCCTAAGAGAAAATACTTCATGGTTTTTGATTTGACTGCAAATCTATGCCTTCATATAATATATTCATTTTCCGGGCCCCTTCAGGACCCGCCGAAGCCCGTACCTGCCACCCCCAGTCATATTCAGACCAACAAATCCTCACTCCTGCACGCCCGCATATCCTATCCCAGGATCCTACAAATTCGACCAAATCCGGCTTTTGGTCGAACCATTTTTCTTTAAACATTGTTAAACGGGAATATATGGCAAATAGAATTATCAGAACGGACGGATTCACCAGATTAATCAACGACAAACAGACAGGCAATGAAACGACTTTTACTCCTGGCAGGCATCGTCCTGCTATGCATTGGCGACAGCGAAAACGACCTACTGAGCGCACAACCGCTAAACCCAAAGCCCAAACTCCCCGACACCCCCCACAAGCACGCCGATACGCTCTATTGGATGTTCCGGATTTATGAGGACAACGATTTCATCAATGCCAGGGGACGCGGAACCGACGACGCGTATACCAATGGAACCCGGTTGGACTATTTCTATCAGCCGAAACATGCATCGAAAAACCCAATCGACCGGCTCCTTCCAAAAGCGGGCAGCAAGAGCGTAAACATCTATGGTTGGGGTGTGATGCAACTGATGTATACGCCGGATAGTCTCACCGATTCAGCCTATCAGCCGAACGACTACCCCTGGTCCGGCGCCCTGGTAGCCACTCACACCCTGTATTCCTATAATTCCGTGAAAAAATATGACTTCCAAACGGAACTTGAACTGGGCGTGATCGGCCCCGCCGCCCTGACTCAACAGGTGCAAACCGACTTCCATCGCCTCATCCACTATATCAAACCCCAAGGTTGGAGCCGCCAATATCCCAATGATGTACTGGCAAATATTAATTTTTCGGCCGAGCGACAATTCGCGGGCAATGGTTCCACCATCGAATGGATCGGCGGCAGCCGGATTTCCGCGGGTACGATAATGAATAGCTTAACCATCTATCCCCTGCTCCGGATAGGCCGGATGGATCCCTACTTCCAAGGATTGTTCCGCCAGTTTGCCAGCACCGGACGTGATAGTCGACGGCATAAGAACTGGCAGCTTTATTTCATCTGCCGACCCGAACTCCAGTTCATCGCCACCGAAGCCGTGTTGCAAGGCGGAATGTTCACCCACAACCCAAATCTGATCGCGGAAAGCGGCCTCGTCAAGCCGCAGCAGGATCCGCCAACTCCGCCTCCGCCTTACCATCCGATCAACCACATTGTTTTTGCTTCCAACTTCGGCGCAGTGGCTAGCATCGGCGACTTTAGTATTTCTTTCAATCAAAACAGCTCAACAGCCATGATGAAAGGCCTATACTCGCACGAGTTCGGGAACATCTCGGTGTACTTCGGCTGGTAGAAAATACAAAGGCGGCTACGAGAGGCTCGCTACGTTCTTAGTAAGGCTAAACGACCACCAGAACTCCATAAAACCCGTCAATTACCCACTATTTCCCTCCATCCACTCAGTCAACCGCCGTATATTCCTAATTGTCGTAGCACCATGTACACGTTCCTAAAAAGCATTTCTAAGAAACAGTTGATACAATCCGAGCTCCCGGCATTCGGTCTTTCTCTGGCGATCGCCGAATTTTGCTACAAATTCGGCAGCCTCATTTTGGAATGCAGCGCCTTTCTGGCCACTTGGAGGCTGGTCAGTTACGCGCTTCATAAAGTGACTTCAGCAAGGCGATAAGGCCCGAAAAGACTTGATTCACGACAATTTCCCCACAAGCCATCAAAACTTCCTCAATGGCCTCTCCTGTTAAAAGCTCATGGCAGATTTTCTGGCATAACAGCCTGGTGAAGGTGACTGCCGCCCCCTTTATCAAGACCTTCCTAAGGTTGCTGTTCCCTGATTTTACCAATCATTTTACGATTCAGATCCTACAAATGAACCCCAGCCCATGAATGATAGGGACCCAGGTTACCGTCGTATATAGCGTTACCAATATTACAGGCAGGAACTTAAGTCTCAAGATCACGGGGATGTCGGACGAGAACAAGAAATCGCCGCGACAGGATATCGCTCTGCTGCCGATGCAACAGCAAATACTCACTACTGCCATCTTTTGGACCAGCTCCGGCAACCACAGCTTTACGCTAATGGGAAATGAACCAACCGGACAGACGATTATAGTCCTCAACAATCCTTCTGACATTACTGAGGGATTTCATACCGTTCCGGTGTACGGACCAGACGTTAGCGACGAAGCGGCAATCATTGTATATGACACCAGCACGGCTCCGCTCAGACCCATCTGGTCCGATATCGGGCCGGACGAACAAAATAACAGCGATTTTGATTCCGTGAATGCTGCAGGCGTAATTAACGCAATAGCCGGAGGAGTAGATGCACTATTCGCCGTCAGCAAAACCTCCGGCGTGTGGAAATCGGAAGAAGGCGGCCCTTGGCGGCAGTTGGAAAATTCTCCGGCCCGCGCCTACTGTATATCCGCAAACCCGCCAGATTTTCAGAATATGGCGGTCGGCGAACGCGACGGAGACTCTGTCGACGCGCACCTCGACCAGTGTGGGGTACGCCCCAACGTGGATAGGAATAAATGGCAGATGATGCATTGCGGTGCGTCCGTCGGCCTGTGCGTCAATCCGTGTGTCATTTATGTGTCAAGAAATAGGGGCGAAAGCGGGAAAAAGCGGAAATATATGACACATTTAAAATACAAAAGACCTTGCAAATCCATTATTTACAAGGTCTCTTAGTGCCCAGGACTGGATTTGCAAATGATTGAAATCTAGCTGGTTAGATGCCTGTGAGCCCGGGGTGAGCCAATATTTGAGGCGCGCTTGTATTATTCCGAATTCCGTGCCTACTGCTAACAGCCGTGACACAGAACAAAGGTAATTAATTGTATGTCATTTTGCATAACCCGAAATTGTGTCACAAAACCCTAAGCCATTGTAGACAAGCGGCCGGCCATCTCTGTGGAGTTGGAGAGAGGTGAATCGATTGAGGGTATAGAATAACTGAATATCGCAATCAGAAAGCAGCAATGAAACTCTATTGGCAGCCCCGGTTTGCATCTCCTACTAGCGCTACAATTCGTCTGCCGCCTTGACATTAAGCCTTGATTTGCTCAATGAAGTCTTCAAGTTCGCCAGTAATTGGCCCCCTGCGGACGATTAGCGGGTCTTCAGTCAGTTCCTCAAGATAGGCGGTCTTTATATCAGGTTTTATATGAATAAATAGTTCTCCTTTCTGAGTGAACTCTTTTGCAAGAAGTTTCCACGAAACGGAAATGTTGGCCGGCGTAGCCTCAGCCTTAATGAAAAAAGGGTGCGATGTGAATACTTCGTCACCGACCAGTTTGCTGTTGGGTGGAGTAATCTTGCCGCTCATAGTGTCCGTGGATAGTTCTACAGTCGGCGCTTGCCTTTTAAAATTTTCGGTTGAAAAAGAGGGAAAGATCTTGTTGGTTAATTTCATTTCCATTACGTGACCTTTAATCTCAAAAAGCAGTTTATAATCCTCGATTGATGACTGGCCAGTGTTTTTGATCTCGAATTGAACCGGGAAATAGGCATGATTAACACTTGTCAAGAATTCACTTGAAATTCCGATAGCTGCAATATTGCGAAGTTCCGGGTTATTTGAGAGAAAGTATGCCATGGGATCTAAATAGGCGAAGTTTGCTGGCGGCATGATTTTTTGTCTGTAGACAGTCACAGTTCTTCTGAATCTTGGTGTGGCATCAATTTCGTACGATCCGCCCGTGAAAGTGACTTGGACGCTTTTGTCCAATTTGTATTTCTGGTGATTCAAATACCAGTCATGTGTAGCTTTGTATTCGTCTATTAATTCTACAATATCCTCCCAGCTATAGAGGTCGATCTCAAATAGACCGGCAGCAATATTGGCCAGATTTCTTTCCCGTACATGAGCCTGTATTTTGGCGTCGCGAGTAGCGGTTGTGGCAAAGTAGAATTTCTCGAGCGGCGGATGAAAGGTCTTGGCCTTTTCAATTTCACGATCAATTTCCTTTTCTGTGAACTGGCGGTGGCGGTATTTGGCGTCAAGGTATTCGCCTTTGCCCTTGCATTGGATTCCCCAATAGCCCTTTGCGCCGGCTGGCTTGCCGAAGATATCGACCCCGTACTGATCCTGGCCCTGTCGACCATTTTTTTTGATTTCCGGGCATTTCCATATCTCCCCCCAAAGCTTCTTGCCTAAAGTTTCAAAATCCTGCCAGTTCTCGGGCGGCCGAAGGTATTGGGGCGCTATCATCGAACAGTAAAGTTTAAACCTACAATATATGAATTTTCATGCATGGAGCGAACAAATAGCCGGTTGTTGAGTTTGAAATTCACAGGGATGAAAGGATTGGCAAATGCTAATTGGGAGGCAACGCGCAGTATCCATGCCGAATATATCGCCCCGCCAACAACCGGCTCCTAGCGGGAATAGCCGCCTGGTTGGATCGCTTCCATTGCCAAGGTTGCCAGGATCAGCTGCTAGCTCCATGTTCGCTCAGTTGACGGGGTTCATGAATGTGTTGAGTGGTGTAGCAAAGTAGGCCCCAAAAGGTATGCGCACAGATATCTTGGGGACAAATAGGTCCCCGAAAGTATCAATGGCACCGCTGAGCTAAATGTAAAAGCGGAATGAGGATGGAGGTACAGCGTCGCCGTATTCTGCCATTATCCCTCCGACTTTCCGTGAAAACGAAAGAGTCACAGGATGACCGCTCGTAACGCTACCAGTATTCCAATTCATTCTTGTGAGTGCCATTATGTCCTTGCAAGCCTGAAAGACATCCGTACCGTCGGTAGTCACCTTTATTGGAACAGGTACATGGGGGCCCGGATATGTTTTTATTTCGGGCATATATCCGGTTGTGAAAAGATATGCCGCCGATTTATTGATAATGCAAAGGGTGCCGCGCTTTGGTGGATACTCTCCAAAACGTACCATTCTGAAGTCAGTGGGGCTAAGATGAACAAGTTCTACCACTGGAACATTATTAAGTGCGGCATAAAATCCCTTCTTTTCGGCCTCATTGAATTCCGTCGATTTGTGTAACACTACCCGCAAAGGTGTACTTCCGGTCCGATATCGATATTCATCGAGGATTTTTTCACCCAATACCATAGTCTGCTCCTCAGTGAGGTGTACTTCCATCCCCTGCTCTTTTGTCCACGGTACGTTGACCCCGCGGATGGCAAAGCCTTCACCATCCGATGAAAAAGCCTGTGCTATGCATGATCTAACCAAGTGTACGTCCTTTGTCGTATAAAGGTGATGAAAGCTCACACCAACGTAACATGTCTCCAGCCGTTCTTTTCGAAGACGCCACGGAATGCCGCCGGCCTTATAGTATAAGGCGATGCTGCTGTTCCATGCTCTAATTGAAGCATCTTGATTCTTAGTAGAATCTATAAAGAGTTTATTTGTACCTATCTGAATTGGGATTCCATAATGCATCGCCTGAGCTTTTAGCGCTCTCCTAAAATCCCGTACCAAAATGTCTTCTTCCTGTTCCTCAATCAAATCCTCCGGCCGAGTTTCTGTAAATAATGAAAGCTGCGCCGACAGCTTCTTGATCTTGGTCCTGTCATCCTTCTTTACTTTTTCATTCGTCACACTCCAGCATTTATCGACAACTTCGTCAGACAGACAGCAAAATATCACGTCCGGCTTAACGATTTCCAAGTTTGCTAACTTTTGAAATCCGTCACTATAAATCCCAACCATTTTCTTAAAGACCAACGGCTTTTTGCCCAAGGATATCGCGTCACTCAGGTCAGAATCTGGTATAACATGATTCCACACTGGATTGAACTCAAGGTTGGCTTTAAAAATTTTCTGAAATCCTAAAAAATACGGATGCTGAGCTTTATTTGGCATTCCAGAATCAATTATTGACTCACACCGCCTGAGCCACCCCTGAGCAGCCTCGATCATTGATAAACTTCCTACAAAGCCAACATTAACCTGTGAGCGCCTTGCATTCCCAAAACGAAGATCAAAAGGGCCTCCTTGCTTCAATCCCTCTTTTGGGTCATTAAATGTCCCTGGCCCACCAAATTCCAATTCAGGTTCTTCAATTTGAAGTATTTCAATCTCAGTAGCCATAATTCAGCCTTGATCGGTGTTTTCTGCATTAGCCAAATCTTCCAACTCTTGCTCTATTGCCTCTATATCTTCCAGGTCCGCCGGCTCAATATATTCATCATCCACCGAGACATCATTAATCGTGACCGTTGGCATTCGACTGGCGATTACAATATCTGGCTGAATTGGTCCCAGCCTTGTACCATCGTTAATCTCCTTGCTGTTAGGACGCAAAAGAAAGGCTGTTTCATTATTGAGCGAAATATAATTAGCCCAGAATGTCAAATCATTGTGAACAGACATATTATAGTCCCTTGACGCTTTCTTAGTAGATAAAATATTCACACGTTCTGAATTCAGAAGTGATTTGAACCCATCTATGGTAAATACATATGAAGGATTCAATACCAAATACCAGTTCTCCCCGATCTTTTCGAACCTGTACCATATGGACTTATGCTCCCAATAGGAAATCTTGCCTGTCTGCGAATTGACCCGCGGCTTTGCCACTGTCCTGGTAGCTCTCTTTAGTCTGGCTTGATAGGTAATTTCTTTAGGTTGGCGATCTATCGTTGATGGAAAATAGGCGCGCTTTTTATAAGTATCTACACGTAACCCGATTGAAAAGAAGTGATCAGCTAGCGACTCGTTCAAAAGTCGAACAAAGTCATTTTTAGCGCCGGGAATATCGAGGTATTCAGGTATGGTCATACTCTCAACAGTACCCTGGTCGACAAATGGTTTAAGCGGATTCATGCCTTCGGACAGGTCGTAGAACGACCACATTCTACCACTGGAAAGAAGAAATGGCGGGGCCCACGCGTTGCCTTTCTTTACAAAAATCTCCTTTGCGCTTCCCACCAGCGATTCTCCGTGACATATTCTCTCCGGCAATCTAATCACTTCAAACAGATTACACGCCATCTTGGTGCTCTCTTTTACCATCAGCGGCCGCGCCGTCTTCGTCTCTTCGTCGATAACATCCGTACGCCTGTAAATTGTAACTTCAAAATGCGTCTCGTTCTCCGTCGGGCCGAAAGATACCAATGCTGAGTTGGTAGACACTTCCTGGACAACGTCGGACAAGCCTGAACCCTCCTTGTCCATCGCGCCCGCCCCGTAAAAGAGATCGGCTATGACCGGATTTCGATAGCCTTTTATTCCTCGTCGCCCGGTCCGGATCTCGCCCTCGAGTGATTCTTTGTTGAGTTGCCGCTTAACTTCTTCAACTAGACCTCCCGGGCTTGTGAATTTGATGAAATTGGGCGTAACTTCAATTACATTTGGTTCGGCTACTGCGTAATTCCTGTGAACCAGCGAATTAACGATAATCTCCTTTAAGGCAAGAGTTGGATACGGATAAACGTTCTCCGATACTTCGCCCTTCAACCGATAGGGTTTGTTTACAAGGGTTAAGGCATCAGAAATTTCATTCAGTTGATTCCAAATATTCCCGCCAATGGTTCGCTCTATGGAATCTCCCCTTATCTCATTCTTGACCTCGCCGCGATCCGACTGAAATGTCGTGATCTGCTGGAGCCACGCGGGTTTTCCACGGAATATAAGCCGGGTGTATGAACCGGCAACGTACTCCTGAGTTTTGGACGAGAAGAGCAGGACCCCGGACCTCGTTAATTCATATCGTGCATTGAGTTCTTGTGCAATTCTGAGACGGACCATCTGTTGATAGTACCAAATGTCTTCGTCGTAAACCTTTATTGCAAGCCGCTCGCTGTAATTTCGAATTCTCTCCCGAACTACTGCCAATTCCAACGGGCCAATGGTGCCAGATCCGACGACTTCGGTTTCAAAGGTAAGGGCTTGTGAATCCGGCGGCAGAGGATATGTCGTGGCGTTTCGCAGGTCAATTTTGTTCGCCGCCAACCTTCCCATGATTTCCCGCTCCATTAGTTCGTCAAACCCGTCTATTGGTATAACCTGAAAGTTTGATTTGGTCTTCTCACTCAATTCAATAAATAAAGGAGGAAATAATTCCGGATTAGTCTTAAGACTATCCGACTCCCTCTTGAGAAGACACCAATATATACCTTGATGAAAGCTGTTTGTTGCACGAAGGTTGTCCAAAAATAGGTTCTTCATTATGGATGGCTCGGCTCCCCGGTAGCCAATGACAACCAAAGGTCGATCCTTTAGTAGCGGCCCTAATGACAATGCTAGATCGCTGTTTAGCTGTTGGATTTCGTTGTTTAAATTTTGATCGGTGTAATGCTCAACCGACCCATGGAGATATATCAATTGCGGATATCGAGGTGTGTAAGAAAACTGTGCCAGGTCATCCGGGGTCTTGATACTCTGGATTACCGGAGGCTTACGGATTTGAACTTTAGCCTCATTTAAACAGTTGTCGAAATTTGCTGTAAGCACTGTATCGACCAAACCAAGGGCCATGAGCTCAGCGATACGTTCGTAGCCCCTGCTTGCTGGAATCCCTGGGCTGATAATCTTCAGAAAAAAGTCCTTTCTTGCTTGTCTTGGGTTTAATAGATTTTCGATGATTACAGGATAGAGAGCACTGTAGTCCTCGGTGTACCACTCAAATTTTCTAAGCCACGTCTTCCAGTCACTCATTGTTAGCCTTGGATCTTCCAAGGGAATTCCATTCTGTTTGCAATATGCCCATTTGGCTGCTTCCTCAATAATCTCAACTACCAACTTTATCCCTGATTGCTTGGAAGCGCCTGCTCCTAACAGAAAAATGGGCTTTGCACCGTCATGCAGTAGCGATACTATAGCTCCCGGAGACCCAATCTTTATCATAGCCTATAATAAAAAGTTCAAATTTAACGAATATTAAATTTATTCGCAATTCGATCATGATGTCGTCTGGCCTGAATTTACCTCCATTTCGTTTAAAGCCCGATATTTTTCCAGCCATTTTGAAAAGTGAATGAGATCCGCCCTCCCCAAGTGACTATAGAAAAGGTACTCTGGGACGATATTTTCAAATATTTTTGGTCCACGCCCAACAATAGATGACAGCTTGATGTCAATATCCTTGTACAATTTTTTGCGATTGTTGAATAGTAGAGATTTTGTTAAGAGCCTCGTGGTTTGTCTCCTTAATAGTTCACCTACGTCGGAGCTACTTTTCGAAAGGGCGACATGGAGACGGCTCATAATATATTCCGTTCTTACCAAATGACAGATGAATTCAAGCCAGTTCTTATGAAGTCCTTTTTGAGCGGCTATATCCAATTTATTAAGGACCCGAAGATAGAGAATAGATGATCTGTTTATTTCAACTGGCAAGTAGGTGGTCGTAACGGCTAAGGCACCCATACCCATGAAAGCGTTGCCTACAGTATTTATGGAACCATATGTGGGTGCGGTTCCGCAGGCAGAGAGAAAGACAAGTTGGGCGGAAATGTTATTTTGTACAATAGCTTCTCCGGTCAGCCGCTCGTCTCCTATCAAAAGGTAAGTACTGCTGGTTTTACTGTCGTAACCTCCATGACAGTCGAAGATTAGAAATTCAGGCCGATATTTGCGAATTGCCGCCGCTACCTCCATTATACTCGAACAGCGAACCGTGTCAAAACCTTTTTGCTTCGACATTTCTACGCACTCATCCTGCCAAATCCTGAACGCCGGCTCGGAGCTACCGAATATTACCAGTGTTCTTTTCAAGATATCCGTTTCAACCCTGTATTCAGTCACCAGGTTGCTAACATAATTTGCCATCAGACCACCATAGCCCGCAATAGGCAAGCGGCAAATATCGTGTGAAAAAGCTAATGGGACCTCCCCGAACGTAAGCCATTCCAAAGGTATATCGGACATCAATACGATCTGGCCATTGCGCTCATTAATCAGATTTTCAATCTCTGGCGCAATACATTTGTGTTTGTAGACAGAGCCAAAACGCTCCATATTCTTGACCAGGCTCTTTCTTGCTTTGATATTTCGTAAAGCATAAAATGTCTCGGTCCTAAAAAATGACAATTCGCGATTAATTGAGGCGCCTTTTAAGGGTAGCCTGATAACTGGGGAATAGTCATAAGACGCATGTAAAAACGCTACATTATCCAAATAAAGCGTCGTCAGCTTCTGGTTATAAAGGGCTCGCATCAAATCGATGCCTTTCAACTCAATAGTAGGAGCTCCCGTATAGTTCCTTGTCTGTTCGACAGAACTTGCCTTAAGAAAGCCTTGAACCTCGGGATTGTTGACAGCGTACTTCTGTTTAATATCAGGATTGATATATGGGGCGATCAAGAGTAAGGGGGAGAGAAATGGCTCGGTAGGGTGAGTTGGTTTAAAAATGCCTTCAGTTAGCCCAAGGTTGAGAAAAAAATCAAGCTTATTTACCTGTTCAATAAAAAGCAGCTGTCTCTCGAATGAGTCACCTTTAGTCATCGCCTCTTGTGAATCTTCGGATGCTTTATTTATCTCGGAATCCTCTTTATCATCTGCGAGGTCCTTAGTACCCATATCATAGTTGCCTATCAGATTATTTATCATCCAATAATTGCCTTGCGTTGCACCGAAGGTGTGAAAAGAGATAAGGTCCTTATTCGATGAATTGACGAACGGAGCAAGTTGTACTCCATGCATGCCAAGTTCTGAGAGGATTTTATCCTGATTTGATAGAAGAGCCCAAATGAAAGTTGCCGGCGAATCTACCTTGTTGTCTATCTCTATCTCAATTTTTTGCTTATTGTTGAACACGAAGTAAAAATGAGTGGATCTATGTAGCAATTTCAGGAACTCGACAGTCCTCTCAACCCTACTGGAACCGGCATCGATAAAGAAAAGCCTTACATCTTTCAGGTAAGTAAAGTCCTCCCGATGTGTCTCAATATTTTTTGCATAGATCAGGCTAAAATGGAACGAGTTGTTATTAGCATACCGCATGCACAGCTCGTAAAAATGAATGGGGTTGACCATCTGCATCAGGTCGCGGGGGCAACGTTGTATAAATTCAATGGCGTAATTGTTGAATTCATCAGGCGATAGAATAAGGCTGAAGGCATTTTCTTCTGCGGATATAAGTATGTACTTAATCTGGGTAGGAGAGCTCCTTCTCAGGTATAGAGGGTTGAGTATATTCATATGGATTGGTTCTGAAGATGATACATTAACTCTCGAATGTCGAGCTCAGTAACGAGTTGGGTGAGCGTCGAATTTACTGTCATTTTATAGCGCGGGTCTACGTGAGAATTTTAGACAGGTTAAATCCCATAGATTTCCTGGGCCTTTTTCCAGTTTTTTTTGAGGATGGGTTTGTCGAAGCTGGTCTCCCCATTCGATAGCTCGCCTGAGAAATGGCAGTATTTTTCCGGATATTCAGGATCGCCGTATTCATTCCATTTCCTGAATGCCTCGGCGGAAAATGGCTTGTCAACATCGAAAGGGATTTCAATTCCGGTTCGAATGCAATAGCCTGTTCCTTTTTTCCAAATGTTCCGGGCAGCGCCTGCTCCCTGGCGAACGGCCTCGCCCTGCACGGACCCGGGGAATGGCTTGCTGGTTTCATATATATATTGGACTTCTTTGTAGGCATCTTCGTATAGCTGCCTGTCGGAGGCGTCAGACTTAGCGATCAGCACTCCCATTTCCTTGTTGTGGTCCATGGAAAATTGGTAGAGATTCATGGAAGTGATAATCATCTTAGCGCCGTTGAGGTAGCATTTGGCATGTAGATCCTCGTGGAATCGCAGGGTGATTGAACGAAGCGCTCCAAGTTGGCTTAAATCATCCGAGTTTAGTTTAGGTTCTCGAAAGATCAGCGTTGTCCGCGCGCCTTTGCTGTTTCGATAGGACAATAGTTCTTTGAAGTCCTTTGAAAATTGTAAGTATGGTGAAACAAGCGTAAGATCACTGCCGGTATCTTTAATGAGATCCGATAGTTCAGCAGCACATTTCCTGGTGTCGAGAAATCTGGCCATTTCTTAGGATTTTGATAGCAATCTCGTCGTTACAAGTCTTGGTTAGACTAAGGTATCTATAATTGAGGGGATTTGCAAAATGCCGAAGATGGGTCGTTGCAACGGACCCGGGCGATTTGGCAGCCGTGTATAGAGATTCTATGAATATGCCGGCCGTCGCCCGAACTATTCTTTTTCAGAAATTGGTTGAACGATATAGCTGACGTGTTTAATAAATATCTGTACAGATGATCGACCTTTCAACCATACGACCGGGTAACTGGCTTTGTTATACACCCAAAAGGAAGTATTGCGCCCTTGTTTCCAAGGGGGAAAGCGTCGTCGTTAAGGGCGTTCTCGGAGAATGGACGTGCAGTGCGCTGGAGTTGAGATCGATTCGACTCAGCCGGAATGGGCCCTCGCTTTGCGATTTTCAAAAAATGGAGGCGGACTGGTTTCGAACAATGCCCTCGGGACTTAAATTGAAGATTTCCTATTTGAAAAGAGAACCGTTTCTAATAAGCGACAAGGCGGCTATTTCCATTTACTTTGTCCATGACTTTCAAAATGCGTTTTTTGATCTCACCGGAGAGGAACTGTTTCCGGATGCCTTTGAGCCCTTGAATACGCTCCCGTGGAAGTAAAATGGCCTGCCTGTGAAACGGATCTATCCCTTTTGCTGGCGGTTTTTATGCTGCCCCTGCTTTGGGCTTTGAAGTTTTGCGGAACGCTTATCTGTTTCAACCATAGATACTGGGCCATTTCGGCGCATGGACTCGGACTGTCGCCCTTCGGCGAAGGTCTTGACAAGCAGCAACACAGCCCTCTTTTGCTTGGAATTCAATTGCGCCAGATACGTTTTGAATTGCTCATCCAGTGTTGCTCTAGTTGCAGGCATCGAAGGGATTTGTGGGTGGAGGATTTGATCCCAAAGAAACGTTCCTCGGGTGATAGGAAGGGCAGGCTACACCATCAGGTGTGACGTCTCTTGAGCTTTTTCGTAGCCGCGCCATGCTGGCTTTCTTGGCCGGGGTCACCGT
>Ga0335085_10000460_pt1 | contig 115582 bp, 76 predicted proteins | sample Lox_Sample_45_FD_206712 | JGI IMG/M metagenome (GOLD analysis project Ga0335085, IMG submission 206712) | Soil microbial communities from Loxahatchee National Wildlife Refuge, Florida, United States - Lox_Sample_4.5 | ecosystem: Environmental > Terrestrial > Soil > Wetlands | place: USA...
ATTCTTCGACGTAGTGGGGTCACAGAAACCTCCTTTCTGTAACCCCAAAACTAACCCGCCGGACCCTTCGCCTCACGCACCAAAGTGCGTCCGCCGCGCCAGCGGCTTAGTTCTAACGGCCTACCCGCGGAAGTGCCTCACGCCGCGATGGCGGAGGACGCCTGTCTCGGGCGGCTGACCCGCGTATAACGCTAGATCTCTAGGGTTGACTCAGGAGCTCAAATCTCGTGTTGTCGGACACCCGGAGACAATGCAGTCGAACCCCAGTAGCTCGGCGTGTGTGCGTGGGCGCGCCTAAGAAAGCTGGGGCTAGTGAGAGGATTCCTTGGCAGGCTTTAGCAGTTCGGTCAGGCGCCCGAATAGCTTCGCCGCGCCCTGCACCTCAGGATCGCCCTCGGTATCCACCTGGTCGCCCACCTGCAGCCCGTAGATGACATTCATCAGCTCGACGCGGATGCGCAGTTTCAAGTAGTCGCGGTCCTGGTCCCAGTATTCCTCGGGCGTGCGCACGCCGCTGCGATGCAAGAAGTCCTGGAAGTCGGCCAGCGTCTGGTCATCCGGTTGGAAAGACATCGGGATCTGCTCGTGAAGGCTGCGATAGTCAGCGGCGAAATCGGTGAAGGCGCCGCGTTGATCGAGGAACTGAAGCCAGGGATCGAGGTTGCGCGCGGGCAGGATCACATCCGGCGCGACCCCGCCTCCGGCCGCCAACTCGCGGCCGTCATCGGTGCGGAATCCGGAGGATTCGCCGGTCCGGCTGGTCGCCATTGCCTCGAGGGCGGTGCCGGGAATCGGGCGCTGGATGGAGCGTCCGCTGGGGGTGAAGTACTGGGCGGTGGTCAGCGCCAGCCCCATGGCGTCACTGAGGGGAATCACGTTCTGCACCACGCCCTTGCCATAGGTCGGCTCCCCGGCGATCACCGCGCGATCGTGCTCCTCGAGCGCCGCCGCCACCACCTCGGCGGCGCTGGCCGTCTCGCCGTTCACCAGCACCACCAGCGGTCCCCGGTAGGTGTGGTAGGACTTCGGCAGGTCCGCGGTGGTGACGGTCTGAGGCGGCTGCATCCGGCCGCGGATGGTCAGCACGGAGAGCCCGGGCGGCAGAAACAGGCTGGCCGTGCCGAGCGCCGCGTCCACCAGGCCGCCGTGATTGTTGCGCAGGTCGAGGATGAGCCCCCGCAGCCCCGGCCCGGAACCCGTCTGCACGTCCGGCGGGCTTGCCTTCTCCTGGGCCGGAGCCGGATTCGGGGTGGACGAAGGTCCCTCAGGATTTTCGCCCTTCTCGAGCCGCTCCAGCGCCTGAGAGACTTCGTCCGGCGTCTTGGACTCGAAACTCGTCAGGTGCACGTAGCCAATGCTAGGCTCCAGCACAAAAGCCTTGTCGACCGTGGGTAACTGGACCTCCGCCGGCCTCAGATTCACGTCCTCGGAGACCACCCGGCCGGGATGTAGGATCCCGAGCTTGACGGGGCCGGAACGGGCATCCTGGAGCACGCTGACGACGGACTGCAGGTCGAGGCCCGCGATGCGGGTGCCGTTGACCGCTACGATTTCGTCTCCCGGCGCCATGCCCGCCCGCGCCGAGGGCGACCCTTGGGCTGCGGAGATCACCAGCACCCTGCCGGGCTGCACGTAGAGGATCGACCCAAAGCCCAGCGCCTGACCCCGCTGCTGCTCCTGCAGCTGGCGGAACTGGTCGCGATCAAAGAAGGAAGAGAACGGATCGAGCTGCGCCAGGGCCTGCCGGATGGCGCCGTCCAGAAGAGTCCGGTCCGCGTCGACGTGATCCAGGTAGCTGCCTTCGAGGGCGGCGTAGACGCGGGCTACCTGGGCGGCATAGCGCGCCACAGGGTCATCCGGATTCGTGCCAGCCTTGGACGCCTCCGCATTCTGCTGGGCGCCGGATTGAGACGAAGTTTGCTGAGGGGCGCCGGATTTCGCAGGGGGCTGAAGGGTTTGGGAATTGTATGTGCCCGTGCCCAGCAGCGACACAGTGACTGCCAGACAGAGGGTGAGGCTCCAGCAGGAGCGCGCACGCGCCGCTCTCTGCGTGGGCTTAGAGGCGTTAGCGGCCATCGCTGTGTTCCGTGCGCCCCTGCGCGACGTCGATGGCGTGGGGTAGCAGGTCGACGAGGATTTCGAGTGACTCACGCGCGCCCCTGGTGCTGCCCGGCAGATTCAAGATCAGGGTGCCGTTGCGCAGGCCGCACACACCCCGGGAGAGCACGGCCCGCCGATTCTTCTTGAGCCCCTCGGAGCGCATCAGCTCAGCAAACCCGGGAATCTCCCTTTCAATCACCGCCCGTGTAGCTTCCGGAGTGACATCGCGCGGGCTGAGCCCGGTGCCGCCCACGCTGAAAACGGCGTCGCAGTCGACATCTCCGGACCAGGCGCGAAGCCGGTGGCTGATCTGGTCCAGGTCGTCGGGCAGAATCTCGAGCGCCGTCACCGTCCAGCCGTGCGCCTCGAGCAGCGCTTTGACCGCGCCCCCAGCCTGGTCCTGGCGCAGACCCGCCGAAGTGGAGTCGCTAACAACGAGGATCTTTCCCTGCATACCGATACCGTCCGCTCTTGCCGCCCGCCTTCTCCAGCAGGCGTAGATCAGTGATTTCGATGCCGCGGTCGAGCGCCTTGCACATGTCGTAGACCGTCAAGGCAGCTACGGCTGCTGCGGTGAGCGCTTCCATCTCCACTCCGGTGGGACCCGTGGTTCGCACCTCCGACTCGATGCCAACGCCGTCGGACGAGAACTTCACCTTCACATCGACGTGCGTCAGCAGCAGAGGATGGCAGAGCGGGATGAGGTCCGATGCGCGTTTGGCCGCCGCGATCCCCGCCACGCGGGCAATCTCGAGCGGATCACCCTTGGGATTGTGCCTGATCGCGCGGCGGGTGCGCGCGTTCATCCGCACCCGGACGGCCGCCCTCGCAAAACGCGCGGTAGCCGGCTTCTCCGACACGTCCACCATCCGCGCGCGGCCCTTTTGATCGTAATGACTGAGCTTCCGGGCGGCCATTTCTTCGCCTCACCAGGATTTCGGCAGCACATCCACCCAGTCTCCGGCGGCAAGGTCGGTCTGAGCCGGGAAAGCCACCAGAAAGCAATTGGCCTGGGCGAGGCCGACCAGGTCGCCCGAGCCCTGCCAGCCTACCAGCTCCACCACCGGGTCCGAGGCGACCTCGCCCTGCTGGCCGGCTGCAGGAGCAAAGTTCGAATCAGCGCAGGCGGGCGCGACCCGGGCCGGCATGAAGACCGTCAACCCCGTCTTTTGCTGCAACGGTTTGCCGAGGCGAGCTTTCAGGAAAGCCGCCGGCTCGAATTCCGCACCGCCGAGGACCCCCAACGCGGGCCGGACGAAGGCCTCGAAGGTCACAAAGGTCGATACCGGGTTTCCCGGCAGAGCAAAGAAAAAGCGCTCCCGCACGCGGCCGAACGTCAGCGGCTTGCCCGGCCGGATGGCAACGCCTTGAAAGTAGATCTCGGCGCCGAGATCCGTCAGGACCTCGGCCACGTAGTCGTGCTTGCCGACCGAGATTCCTCCGCTCAGCAGCAAGAGGTCGCAATCCAAAGCCTCTTCAACCAGCGTTCGCAAGGCATCTCGATTGTCCGGACCAGCGCCGAGCAGGCGGGGTGCGCCGCCGGCGGCCTCCACTTGAGCCGCCAAGGCTGCCCCGTTGCTGTTGCGGATCTGGAACCAGTCGGGTCTCTGATCGACCGGCACCACCTCGTCGCCCGTGGGCAGAATAGCCACGTGGGGGCGCGCAAACACCGGGAGCCGACAGCAGCCGACCGCGGCCGCCAGTCCGATCTCGCCTGGTCCGAGGCGCCGTCCGCGCGGCAGCACGATGCTGCCCGCCGCGGCCTCGCTCCCCTGGCGTATCACGTTCTCACCCGGCCCCACGGCCCGGCTGATCTCCACGCGCCGAGCCGGCCCCGAGCCGCCGGGCGCGGCCGGGCTCGCTTCGCGGGTGTATTCCACCATCGCCACCGCGTCGGCGCCTTCCGGCAGCGGAGCTCCGGTCATGATCTCCACCGCGCAGCCCGCGGCCACCCGGCCGGCGAACGGCGCTCCGGCGCGGGCCAGACCCGTAACCTGGAGAGTGGCCGCCACGGCGGCCGCGTCGGAGGAGCGCACAGCGAAGCCGTCGCGGGTAGAGCGGTGGAAAGGGGGAATGTCGCGGTCGGCCCGGAGGTCGTCGGCCAGGACGCGTCCCCGGCCTGCGAGGAGCTCGACTGTCTCGGTCCGGAGCTCGCGGGCGGCAGCCTGGAGCTGCTGGCGGACCGTCGTGAGGGCTTGTTCGAAACTGATCATAGCGGGGCCGGCAGCTTGATCACAGCGGTTGGCCAGCAAAGGGCACCGGCGCGTTGCTCCGGTTAGCGGTTGCGCACCGCCGAGTCCCGCAGCCAGATGGCTTGCTGGCGCTCAGGTCCCGTCGAGATCATGCTGATGGGCACGCCCACTTCGCGGGAAATGAAGTCCAGGTACTCGCGGGCCCGCAACGGGAGCTGATCGTAGTCTTGCAAGCCGAGAGTGGGCTGCTGCCAGCCGGCAAGCTTGGTGTAGCGAACCTTCAGACGCTCCACGTCCCCGGCCAGGGCCGGAAAGCCTTCGCAGTGCCGGCCGTCCAACCCGTACTCGATGCCGACAGGAATCTCGGCCAGATGATCGAGGATGTCAAGCTTGGTGATCACCAGCGAGCTGAGGTGATTGAGGCGCGCGCTGTAACGCGCCACCGGCACATCAAACCAGCCGCAGCGGCGTGGGCGCCCGGTGACGGCGCCATATTCGCCGCCCCGCTCGCGGATCTTCTCGGCTTCGGCGCCGGACGCCTCGGTCGGGAACGGACCGCTTCCCACGCGGGTGGCGTAAGCTTTGGAGACGCCGATGACGGAGCCAATGCGCGTCGGTCCCACGCCCGTGCCGGTCGAGGCGCCGCCGGCCGAGGCGCTTGACGAGGTCACGTAGGGATAAGTGCCGTGATCGAGATCGAGCATCGTTCCCTGGGCGCCTTCGAACAACACCCGCCGGCCGCGGTCGAGCGCATCGTTGAGGAACGCCGAAACGTCCGTCAGGTGGGGCGCCATGCGTTCCGCCCGCTCGAAGTAGCGCTCGATCCAGGCGCCGTCGTCCAAGGCCTCGGGCCGCGAGGAGCCAAACAGTCCCGCCGCCAGCCGGTTCTTCTCCGTCACCAGGTCGCGGCATTTTTGAATGAACAGCGGGCGATGCCGCAGGTCGGAGGTCCGCAGACCGAGACGGCTGGCCTTGTCTTCGTAGGTGGGGCCGATGCCCTTGGACGTGGTGCCGATCTTCCCGCCACCCCGGGCGGCCTCGGCGGCGATTTCGTGGCTGCGATGCCACGGCAGAATGAGGTGGGCCCGGTCGCTGATCAGCAGCCGGTCGCCTACCTTAATGCCGGCGTCTTCCAGGCACTGCAGCTCGCCGGCCAGCGCCTCGGGGTCGATCACCACGCCGTTCCCGATCACGGCCGTGCGATCGGCGCGGATGACACCCGTGGGCAGGAGCTGAAGCACAAACTTGCGGCCTTCCACCACCACCGTGTGGCCGGCGTTGGCGCCGCCCTGATAGCGGGCGACGATGTCGAAGTGCTCGGCCAGGGCATCCACCACCTTGCCTTTGCCTTCATCGCCCCACTGAACACCCACCACTACGGTGGCTTTTGCCTCTGGCATACGCGTCCTTCGAACCCGACCGCCGAGTTCCTATTCTACCTGAGTGGAGCCCCATTCGGGGAAGGCAGGAAGGCCGGCTCCGCGATAAACGGGCCGGCCCGAGGCAGTCTGAGTCTGGATGAGAAGACCTTCCGGCAAGGGCGGCATCACAGATGGCGTTCGAGCATCTTGACCAGCGTGTCCTTCGACTGGACGCCGGTCAACTGCTCGGCCACCTGGCCGTTCTTGAACAGCAGGAGCGCCGGGATGCCCGTGATGCGATAGCGGCTGGTGACCGACATGTTCTCGTCGACGTTTACCTTGCCCACCTTGGCGCGATCGGCGTACTGTTGGGCGACCGCCTCGACGGCCGGCGAGATGGCCCGGCAAGGACCGCACCACGTGGCCCAGAAGTCAACCAGGACAGGCTTATCCGACTTGATCACCTGCTCCTCGAAGTTCTGGTCCGTGAATTCTACTAAACCATTGGCTGCCATAATGTTCCTTCTCCTTGAGACTGATTCTAACGCTCCAAGGCCCGGTCGCAAGCCGAAAAAGCCAAGCCTGCTCGAGTCAATCGGGGTCCTCAAGAGCGCCGAAATCGGCGCCTGAGGCTGTCCATGCTCCTTCGTGATCGTCGAGACGAACCCGCCTACCGGACATTAGATGCAGGAGGGCGATCTGGGACGCAAGCGTTGCCCCGCCTAAGGACCCGCCGCTGCTGTGGCCGGGACCTTTTCCCCCGGCTCCTGGGACTCGCGGGGCGCCGGGGGTTCCGGGATGGACTTGGCCGGCGAGATCGTCCGGTAAAGCTCGGCGTATTCGCGCGCCGAACGCGCCCAGGAGAAGTCCTTCAGCATGCCGTTCAGCATGATCCGCGCCCAGAGCTTCGGCCAGCGAAAGGCTTCGAGCGCCTTCGAGATCGTATCGAAAAGCGCGCGGCCGGTGTAGTCGTAGAACTTGAAACCCGTGCCCGAGGTGCCGTCAAAGTTCTCGATGGAATTTTCGAGCCCGCCGGTGCCCCTTACCACCGGCACCGTGCCGTATTTCAGGCTGTACATCTGGTTCAAGCCGCATGGCTCGTAGCGCGAGGGCATGAGGAAGATGTCCGAGCCGGCCTCAATCAGATGCGCCAGGGCGTTGTCGTAAGCGACTTTCACCAGGAACTTGCCCGGATATCTCTGCCCCAGCCAGGCAAAGATATCCTCGTACTCGCGGGCGCCGGTGCCAAGCACGACCAGATAGAGGTCCAGGGCGGCAAGGCTGTCGGCGATCTCGGCCAGCAGATCGAAGCCCTTCTGGCGGTCGAAGCGGGAGACGATGCCGAGCACCGGGCGGCTCATCACCGGCTGTTCGACTCCCATCTGCTCGAGCAGGGCGCGCTTGCACGCCTTCTTGCCCTGGAGATCCTGGGGTGAATAGTTGGCGGGGATCAGCGGGTCGGTGGTGGGATTCCAAGCCTCGTAGTCGGCGCCGTTCAGGATGCCCCGCAGCTTCCAGGCATATCGCCGCACCACGCCTTCGAGGCCGGCCCCGAACTCCGGCGTTTGAATCTCTTCGGCGTATCGCGGGCTGACCGTGGTCAGAGCATAGGAATACACCAGGCCGCCCTTGAGCGGATTCACCAGCCCGAAGTACTCGATCCCCTCCATGTGAAAGATGCTGTCGTCCAGCGAGATTTCAGCCAGGACGCGGCGCGCAAACTCGGGATGGTAGGCGAGGTTGTGAATGGTGAAGACCACCCGCGTATCGTAGAAGTAGAGATCCGTCCGGTAAGTCGTCTGGAGATAAACGGGCACGAAGGCCGTCTGCCAGTCGTGACAGTGGATGATCTCGGGGGGCGGTCCGAGCCGCTTGATGAGCTCCAGGGCGGCCAGGGAGAAGCCGGCGTAGCGCAGATGATTGTCGGGGTAGTCCGAGCCGGTGGCAGGGTCCTGATACAGCCCTTCGCGATCGAAGAACTCCGGACAGTCGATCAGATAGTACTGCACGCCGTCGATGGCGCCGCCGTCCTGCACGCTGGCAAAGTGGAAGCCGCCGCCCAGCGGAATGGTGAGACTGCGGCCCGTCTCGACCGTCGGGCCGGACCGGGTGCTGCGGTATCTCGGCAGAATCACGTCGACCTGCAGCCCGGACCGCACCAGGGCGCGCGGCAGCCCGCTGATGACGTCGGCCAGGCCGCCTGTCTTGGAGAACGGCACCCCCTCGGGCGCCACAAAGACCACTCGCACGGATGACCCTCGGACTGCGTTGCCGAAACCTTACCTTAGAGGATGCCCGGCAGTGTGTCAAGAATCGCCCTCCGGACGCCTATCGTGTCATACTCAGCCTCGCGGCCTCGCCAGGCTCGCTGAGGTGAGTGTGCTTCGAATCGCGATTGTCGGTCTCGGCCAGGTCGGCAAGACCACCCTCTTCCAGATCCTGACCCGCGCCCACGGCACGCCGGCAGCCGCCAGGACGGAGACCCACGTCGGAGTGGTGGCTGTGCCGGATGCGCGGCTGGACCGGCTCTCGGAAATGTATCGTCCCAAGAAGACGGTCCACGCTTCCATCGAATACCTGGACACGCCCGGCAGCGTGATCGATCTGGCGCGCACCGGCCAGCGCGCCGCCGCCGACATCAAGGAGGTCGACGCCCTGGCCCACGTGGTCCGCGCCTTCCACAACGACGCCGTCCCGCCGCCGGGCGGCGAGGTGAATCCTAAGAGTGACGTCGAGACTACCGACCTGGAACTGGTGCTTTCGGACCTGGCGGTGGCGGAAAAGCGGCTGGAGCGTCTTTCCAAGGATGTGAAGAAGCAGAAGAATCCCACGCTGGAAAAGGAATTCCAGGTGGTGGAGAGGTGCAAGCAGGCTCTCGAGAAACAGACCCCTCTGCGCGAAGTCGAGTTTGGCGAGGAGGAGCGGCGCCTGATTCGCGGCTTCACCTTCCTGTCCTTGAAGCCCATGGTCTATGTGTTGAACCTCGACGAGAGCGAGGCGGCGCGCGCCGGGGCCGCCGACGAGTTCGCCGCCGGCATGGGGCTGGCGCACAAGCCCCGCACGGCCGTCACCGCCGTCTGCGGCAAGGTCGAGGCCGAAATGGCCGAGCTTTCCGAGGCCGAAGCGGCGGAGTTCATGGAGAGCTACGGCCTCAAGGAGTCGGCGGTCTCGCGATTCATCCGCACCAGCTACCGCCTGCTGGACCTGATCTCGTTCTTCACCGTTGGCGAAGACGAGTGCCGCGCCTGGACCATCCAGGCCGGCAGCACGGCGCTGGAGGCGGCGGGCGAGATTCACACCGACATCCAGAAGGGATTCATTCGCGCCGAGGTGGTGACCTACGATCACCTGGTGGCGGCGGGCGGCATGGCTGAAGCGCGGGCGCAGGGCCACTTCAGGCTGGAAGGCAAGGAGTACGTGGTCCACGACGGGGAAGTGGTCCACTTCCGTCACTCCGGCTAATCGGACACCTGGGGAGATGGTCATGCGGCTCAAGTGGATGCTACTCGCAGTGAGCGCCGCCTTGGCGGTCGCAGTCTCGCCCTGGAGCCTCTCGCGGGCCGGAGCGCAGTCGCCAACCAAGGCGCGCGCCCGGGACCTCGGCGTCCCCTTTGACGGCAAGCCGGGGCCGCTCGATGCCATCACCGACGTCCAGCACGTGGAAGTCGGCTTCAGCACCCTCGTCTCCGGTGAAGGCAAGCTGGTGGTGGGCCAGGGTCCGGTGCGCACCGGGGTGACGGCGGTCCTGCCGCGCGGCCGGGAGTCGAGCGACCCGGTCTTCGCCGGCTGGTTCTCCCAGAACGGCAACGGCGAGATGACCGGCACCACCTGGGTGGAGGAGTCCGGCTTTCTCGAAGGTCCGGTGATGATCACCAACACCCACAGCGTGGGCGTGGTGCGGGACGCGGTGATCGCCTGGAGGGTGAAGCACGGGCAGCCGGCCGGGTCGGAATACTGGTGGTCGCTGCCGGTGGTGGCCGAGACCTACGACGGCTATCTGAACGACGTCAACGGCTTTCACGTGAAGCCCGAGGACGCCTTCAAGGCCCTCGAAGGGGCTCAATCCGGCCCGGTGCCGGAAGGCAACGTGGGCGGCGGCACCGGGATGGTCTGCTACGAGTTCAAGGGCGGCACCGGCACGGCCTCGCGGCAGCTCGAGGCCAGCGCCGGCGGCTACACCGTCGGCGTGCTGGTGCAGTGCAACTGCGGCGCGCGCGACTTGCTGCGGATCGCCGGCGTGCCGGTGGGCCGCGAGATTCCGGAGCACAAGGTCTGGACCGAGGTGAGGGGCGCGGCCGCGAGCGACACAGGCTCCATCATCATTGTGGTGGCCACCGACGCCCCCCTGCTCCCCCACCAGTTGAAGCGGCTGGCGCGCCGGGCGACGCTCGGTCTGGCGCGCACCGGCACTATCTCCGGTAACGGCTCCGGCGACATCTTCATCGCCTTTTCGACCGCCAATCCGGGCGCCTGGACGCCCACCGGAATTCGCCACCTCGAGATGGTCCCCAATGACCAGATGGATCCGATCTTCGAAGCGGTGGTGGAGGCCACCGAAGAGGCGATCGTCAATGCCATGGTCGGCGCCGAGACCATGACCGGAATCGACGGCCACACCGTGGAGGCTTTGCCGCACGACAAGCTGCGCCAGGTTTTGCAAAAGTACAACCGGTTGAACTCTGAGTGAGCACTTCCGCTTGACATTGCCCGCCCACCCGCGGTATCCTCATTAGTTATTGATCTAGCGGTTTAAACGACACGGGGTGCTCGGATGTTTGAGCGTGCCACACTTCGACAAGGCAACTACCAGCCAACCCTCCTCGGGTCCCGAGTACTGGGACCTGACACGGGGGCGGGCTCCTTAGTCAGAGGGGCGACCCCCCCCATTAAAATAAAAAAACCCCCCATTAAAATGAAAAACAAACCCGAGAAGCTGTTTAGAATCAACAAAACGATGCAAAAACAAACCTAGAACAAACCTAAACAAACCCGAGCGATGATGGGCCGGCTCCGAGTAAGTCATTTAAAATCAGCAAGGGATTCTCAGGGCGGACGAAACAAACCTAAACAAACCTGAAAACAAACCTAGCTCTCGAAAAACCGCACAACCCCATGGGATTCAATCAGAAAGATGCGAAGGAAGGCCGCGGCTCGCCAGCCGGCAGGTGGCCGCCAGCGATCTCAGATTCAGGGCTGCGCCGTTCGCACAAACTCCATAGGACGGCCCTCGGTCCAGGGATGATAGGTTCGCGCGAAGCGAATGCGCTCCTCGGCGGTCGGATGAGTGTAAAGCCAGAAAACGATGGCCGGGCTTGGATCGGGGTCGTCGAGGTCGAGAACGCCCAGGATCTGCTCGGTGCGGGCAGCGGCGGCATTAGGGTCCGGAACCACGCCGTAGGCGACTTCGAGCGCGTACTGATCCGCCTGCTGCTCGTAGTGCCGCGAGATGGCGTTGAAGGCCGGCGATCCGGCGAAGGAGAGCAGCGTGAGCAGGAGCATCGCCAGGGGCAGGCTGGCGAGGTCTCCCTCGCCTTCGAGCGCCGTGCGGGGTCCGAAGCGGCCGACGAGCGCGGCAAAGAGCCGATGGCTAGCGTAGAACAGGAGCAGCACCACCAGCTCAATCAGGGCAAACTCCTTGGGGATATGGTGCAGAACGTAGTGCCCCGTCTCGTGGCCGAGCACTGTCAGGACCTCGTCGGGGTCGAGCGCCGCCAGGGTTGTGTCCCAGACCACCACGCGCTTGCTGGCGCCGAGGCCGGAAACATAGGCGTTCAGCGCGTTGGTCTTGGAGCTGGCGTTCATCAGGAGGATGCGCGAAGGCGGAATGTCGAGGCCGGCGTGGCCGAGCATGGTTTCGATGCGCGCGGTGAGCGCCGGCTGGCTTTGGGCGAGCGGAGTGAACCGGTAGAAGAGAGGTTCCACCACCCAGGGCTCGATGAACATCACAAAGAGCTGCAGGGGGATGGTCGCCAGCCAGAAGTAGAACCACCAGCGGCGGGGACTGCGCCGGACGATGCTGTAAAAGACCCAGGCCCCGATCACGGTGGCGATCGCCGAGAGGCCCAGCCCTTTCCCCCAGTCGGCGAGCCAGGACACCAGGCTCTGGGTGGACAGGCCGAAGCGATGCTCGAGCCGGTAGCCGGCGTAGTAGTGAAGCGGCAGCATCAGCACGGCGGCGGCGGCGATGAAGGGGGGTACGAAGACCAGGCACTGCGCGATCAGGCGGCGCGAGCAGCGGCGCGCCAGGTTCCGCAGCGCGACGCCGAAGCGGCTCAGCCAGAAGATCAGATAGATCGCGAGCCCCAGCGCCACTTCCGAGAAGTAGAGAGCGTCCTGGGCGTGAGCGTAGGCCTCAGCCCGGGCTCGCTGCTCCGGCGTGAGGGTGAAGTGTTCGGGGACCTCGCTCGAGGCCGTTGGATTCGGGGTCGAGGCTGGCGGCGTCTGCGCGGCTCGGGCTTGAGCGCCGCAGACGCCCGTCGAGATCACCAGAGCCAGCAAGAGAACCAGCCAGCGCGGACCCAAGGCTCGATTCCAAAGCCGCGCTCGTCCAGACGCGGAGTCCGTCATTCTGAGCGGAGCAGAGCGGAGCGAAGAATCTCTGCCTTGCTGTCGCAAGCTTAAAACGGGAATAAGGAGATGCTTCGCTGCGCTCGGCATGACAGACTTGCGGTTTGGGCGGTGATTCCGCCTCTAAACCCGCGGCAACACGATTCCTTGCTGGGCCTGATACTTCCCCTTCTTATCCTTGTACGAGACCTCGCAGATCTCGTCGGACTCGAAGAAGACGATCTGGCAGAGCCCCTCATTGGAGTAGACGCGGGCCGGCAGCGGGGTGGTGTTCGAAATCTCGAGGGTGACGAAGCCTTCCCATTCCGGTTCGAGCGGGGTCACGTTGACGATGATGCCACAGCGGGCGTAGGTGGACTTGCCGACACAAACGGTGAGGACGCTGCGCGGGATCTTGAAGTATTCCACCGAGCGCGCCAGGGCGAAGGAGTTGGGCGGCACGATGCAGACGTCGCCCTTGAACTCTACGAACGAGCGCGAGTCGAAGTGCTTGGGGTCGACGATGGTGCTGTTGACGTTGGTGAAGATCTTGAATTCGTCAGCCACCCGCAGGTCGTAGCCGTAGGAGGAACAGCCAAAGGAGATGACGCCCTCGCGCACCTGGCTTTCAGCGAAGGGGCGAATCATATCCTGCTCCTCGACCATTCGCCTGATCCAACGATCGCTCTTGACTGCCATCCGCCGCACCTCGTGAGGGAATCGCTCGGGTTCGCCGGGCCGAACCGGCCGGCTGCTTCAAACCTTCTTACTCTCGGCAGTCTTCCGGGGGCTGTCAATAAAAATGTGAGTCCCCGCCTCAGCACGGACGGTGTGATATATTGGCCAATTGACTATCGCGGCTCCGGGGCCGTCATAGCCGCGCGAGAGGGTTGGGGCCCGAGCCGCGTCCAGCGCAAGCAAAATACTCCTGTCCGCCATTCGGACGACGCATTCTACGAGGGGGGCCTATCGAGAGCCGGGCGGAAGGCTGTGCGAGGTGACCATGGGTAATGGAAATGGGGGATCTGGAAACGGCCGGCGCGTCAACGGAAACGGCTCCGGGCCGGCGGTAGCCGCAGGGCCGGTGGACGGTGGAAAGCTGATCGTACTCACCGCGCCGTTGACCGAGACCATTGACCACGCCGGCTACTTCATCCAGATGGCCATGGCTTCGCTGCCGGTATGGATGGAGTTCGTGCTGAACAGCAAGTATCCGGCCTGGCGCAACGTGGAGCGCAACGAGGACCAATCGGCCCGTTACATGCCGGCGGGGACGCGTCTGCTCGAGGCGTCGATCGAGCGGATCTTCGCGCGCCACGATATCGTCACCTGCTATCCGGACGATCTCGACCGCTTCATCGGTCCCCGTACCCGCGTGGTGGCGGTATCGACCCACAACCCTCTGGGAGTCACTTTTGCCGCCGGCGTCTACGCCTCGATCTTCGGCTCCTCGCGCGAGCCTATCAATTCGCATTACGCCAAGGCCCTGTTCGCCAAGATCAAGGCCAACCCTTACCGCGCCAACCTGCGCGTGATTGTGGGAGGCTCGGGCGGCTGGCAGATCATCGAGACCAACAGCTATGAGGAACTCGGCGTCGACTGCGTGGTAGAGGGCCGGGCCGAATCGCAGGACGTGCTGCAACTGTTCGAGAAGGCCATTCGCGGCGAAGAAGTGCCGCGCGAGCTCACCGTCACGCATCCCACCGTCCGGGAGGCCATCCTGGTGCCGGAACGCCGCACCACCTTCGGCGTGGTGGAGATGACCACCGGCTGCGGGCGCCGCTGCCGCTTCTGCGTCCCCGACCTGAACCCGCAGATCGACATTCCCAAGGACAAGATGATGGCGGCGGTACGCGCCAACGTGCGCGAAGGCAACCGCCAGATCTCGCTGGCCACCGAGGACATGTTCATCTGGGGCCAGGTGCGCACCGGAACCCCGTTCTTCTTTCCCAACCGCGAGGCCCTGCTCGATCTCTACTCCGGCATTGTGAACACACCGGGCGTGGAGCAGCACGTCCTCAGCCACGCCACCATGGCCCCCTTCGTGGTGGACCCGCTGCTGATCAAGAAGCTCTCCGAAATCCTGCTGCCGAAGAGTCCCATCCGGCTACCGCGGGTCAGCAGCCACCCCGAGGGTCGCGTGCTCTCGCCGCTGATCGGCCTCGAGACGGGATCGGTGCGCATCGCCAAGAAGATCATGCCCAGCAAAGGCGTGCCTTTTGCGATCGACGACTGGCCCAGCGTGGTGCTGGAAGGCTTGCGGGTCGCCAACGAAAATAACTGGTTCCCGGTGATGACCCTGATCGTCGGCAGTCCGGACGAGACCGACGACGATTCGATGGCCACCCTGGATCTGATCTACGAGATGGAGCGCCGCGGCCTGTTCGCCATTCTGGTGCCGTCCATCTTCACCCCGCTGCACGACACCCGCATGGAGAAGTCGCGTGGCGTCGAGGAGACCCGGAAACTGACGCCGCTGCAGTGGCAGGTGATGATGAAATGCTGGAAGGTAAACCTGCGTCCCGCCCAATACAGCTGGTGGGGCCCGATGGCCTGGCGGGTGGGATCCATCGCCATGTGGCTTTACAAACTGCGGCGCGCCAACGGTCCCAATTTCACCTGGCCCCTTTGGATGTTCTCCGGCGCTCTGTCGGAGAAGCGCCTGGCCAAGATGGGCAAAATCTATGTCGGCAAGCCGTTGAAGACGAAGTCGCGCCGGGAACTGATTGCGTCGCTCAAGCCGCACTATCTGCAATACCTGCGCGCGGACAACGGCGATCTGCCCGACGGCTATTTGCCCCCGCTGATCAAGCAGCGCAGCTACGAGGAGCTGCCGGCGCCGCCGCTGAACCTGGAGATCCTGGCGGCTCCGGCCACCGAGTAGGGTAATGACGATCAGGGCTGCGGCTTCACTGTTCCGCCGCCGGCGTCACGCGCAGGAGAAACCGATCCCCTTCGGCCAGGTCGGCCTGATCATTCGAAAAGACCAGCAGTCCTCGCCCGAAGCACGTCTTCAGACGGAAGACGGTCGCCGGCTGCCAGCTGCCGCGCGAAGTCTGAAACTGGATGCTGCCGCCGTCGTGCGCCTTCAGGAAAGTGCCCAGCGTTTCGCGGTCGCTGCTGTCGCCCTGGTGGAAGATGACCAGCCGCACGCGCGGTCCGGCTGCGGTTTTGGATTCGATCACCCGGCACGCCAAGGTTTCCGGAGCGGGCTGCTTCCCGCCTGTCACCTGGCCTCGCGCGCGTGGCGCGCCGAGCATCAGGACGATGGCGCTCGCCGTTCCGATCTTGTGCGCACGTGACCTCGATCTCATCGGGGTCTCCCTCGCCCCGCTGCCGGCGGTTCGCGCGTGCCGACCAGCCGAAGGTCAGGGCTTCTGACCGCCCAGACGAAGCATCAGGCGGGCCAGACGGCTGGAGGCGTGACGCGCCACGCGGTCCTCATCGAGTAGCGGCGCCATCACGGGCGTCACTCCCAGTTTGCGCACCTCTTCGACGTCGTTAAGGACCGGCACCGCGCCTTCAGCGGCGTAGCGCCTCCGCATCTGCGGCGGGATGCGCTGATTGCTCAGCACGACGCAATCGAACAGGCGCTGGCCGCGCGCATGCTCTCGAATGGCGCGCAGATGGTCGGAGGCAGTGTAATCGCGGGTTTCGCCCGGTTGGGTCATAAGGTTGGCGATGAACACCTTGCGGGCGCGCGCGCGTGCGATATGGCTGGCGATGCCGCGCACCAGCAGGTTCGGGATCAGCGAGGTGTACAGCGAGCCCGGGCCGAGCGTGATGAGATCCGCCTCATCGATGGCCGCCAGCGCGTCAGGAAGGGCCCGCGCGCCCCGCGGCACGAGGTCGAGGCGCCGGACCGGAACCGACGTCTGGTTGATCGGGGCTTCGCCATGGATCGTACGTCCGTCGGCGAGGCGCGCCTTCAGGTGGACGTCGGAGAGGGTGGAGGGAAAGATCTCGCCGCGAACGGCCAGCACCTCGCTGGAGAGGTGGACCGCCTTGGCGAAGTCGCCGGTGAGGTGAGTCAGCGCGGCCAGAAAGAGGTTGCCGAAGCTATGGCCCGCCAGGCCGCCGCCGCCGCTGAACCGATAGCGGAACAGCCGGGTGAGAAGCTGTTCATCCTCGGCGAGCGCCACCAGGCAGTTGCGGATGTCGCCGGGCGGCAACATCCCGAAGTCCCGCCGCAGGCGTCCGGAGCTGCCGCCTTCGTCCGTGACCGTGACAATGGCCGTCAGTCGGCTGACCCCCGGCGGACGGAGCGCGTCGCCGGCGGGCGGCCGCACGTGAGGCTTCAGCCCGCGCAGCAGGGTCGCGAGGCCCGTGCCTCCTCCGATGGCGACCACCTGCATCAGGGCCTACCGTCTCCCCAGCGGGGCAAGCCCGTCACCCTCCGAGGCCGCCGGGCGATCGCCGGGTCACGGGGTTCCGTGGGGAGAAAATCCATCTTGGCCGACCAGACTCAGAAAGCGAGGATCACTCGTGAGCTGCCGGAAATCGGCATCGTGTCGAGCTTGAAACCGGTTCTGAGGCCGCAGGGTAATGGCCGCCTGGAGGTGCTCCAGAGCCTGCTCACGGTTGCCCTTGAGAGCATGGGCGGCGGCGAGAGCGTAAAGAATCTCCTCCCGCTTCGGATCCAGCTTCCGGGCCTGACTCAAATGCTCCACGGCCCGGTCAAGCTCGCGGACGTTGAGCTCCGCAACCCCCAAGATGTGATAATCCCCCGCCGTCTTGGGAGCCGGGCCGGTTGCGCCCAGGCGTTCGGTGCAGGCGCGCAAGTGAACCCGCGCCCGGTCAGCGACGTCGGCCGGCGCGGTACCTACCAGCTTCTCGAAGATCTCTCGCGCCTTGCGATAGTTCTGCCTTCGCTCCTGTTGCAGCCCAAGCTCAAAGCTGCGGACCGCCGCCACATGCTTCTCGTCAACCGGCATCTGTGGCTTAACGGCCACAGTTGACTTTGTAACTGCCACCGATTTCGTTCGTTTACCGGCGTCCTGACGGGAGCTTGGCCTGTGATTGGATCTTGTGCTCGCAACCCTACCCGACATCGCTGCAGTCTTCGCCACCGCCGACCGGCTGGCCCTGACTGGCTTTTTCTTAAGGCTTTTGGTTGTCATAAGTTAGGTGGACAGGGATTTCGTCTCTTCCGCCCTGTCCGGCCATTTATTCTGGTATTTGTAGCAGAAATCCATAAACTAGTCAACCACCACGATCAGCCCTGGGCCTCGGGTTTACTCGGGGCCCTTTCGGCTGACCCTCGCTCCATTCGCCCCTCATTGACCGGACCCTTTCTTTTCACGAAAACAAGCCCACTTGGGATCCTAATCTATTGAAAATAAGACGGATAGTCTCCTTGGGTTCGCTTGGGTTCGTTTTCCTTCTTGGGATCCCTTGCGAGACGGGCCCGCAACGGACCAAAACGCGGCTTTGCCCGGACCGGCCGACGGCCGTCCAGACGCCCTCCGAGCCCGCTCGAGCGCCGGGCGATGATCTGTGGGAAACGAGCAGCAACCGTCCTCTCGGTAGATTTACCATCCAGCCATCTAACATACAGGAATCTGGCGGTAAAGTCAAGCTGCGAGCCGACCCGAGAGCGCCGGTGGGTCTGAGGATCAATAATGCCTTTAACGAACGACATCCGAGATCATGTCGTCGCAACCCAGAGTCTCCCAACGCAGGGTCAACGAATTGCCCGCGGCCTCGTCTTCTTATGAGAGAATCGAAACGCCCGTCGGAGGTGAGCATGTCGTTCCTGCGGTTAACAGCCGTCGTCCTCGTTCTGATTGCCCAGTGCTTGCTCTGCCCGAGCGTTTCCTGGGCCCACCCGGCTTCCGGCATCGTGGTGGACGCTCAAGGCCGCGTCTATTTTGTCTACTCGCGCCATGGCGTCAGGCGGATCGACTCCTCGGGTCAACCGACGAACATTCACGAAGACAACGGCGGCCACTGGCTGGCCCTGGATGCAGCAGGCGCCTTTTCACGAGTCAGACCGAAAGAATTTGAAAGAATCACCCCCGACGGCGTCATTCCCGGCCTGATTTTTGCCAGCGGCGGCGCTCCCCTGGTCGTCGGCTCCGATGGGAATCTCTACTATGGAAGCAACGGGTCGCAGGAGGAATCATTCCCACCAGGAGCCATGACCGTGGCGCGGCTCTCGGCCAGTGGTCACCAGGAGATCTTCGCCCCCGCGCTGCGGCAGATGCTGGCCGAACTGAAGGACGGCATCACGGGATTAGCATCGGGACCGGACGGATCCATTTACGTCGCGACGTGGAAAGGCATCGTCGTACTGAACCGGGACGGGTCGATCGCCAGAGTCGTGCACCCCGTGGTGGTGAGCGATTGCGACAGCGATCCCGCCGATCACAACCCGGCCAACGCTTCCTCCCCCTTGCTGCGAGGCCTCGGCGTCGATTCCACTGGTAACGTCTACGTGGCGGCCACCAGTTGTCACCGGGTGGTGAAGATCACCCCTCAAGGTCAGGTCACATCCATCCTCAAGTCGGAACGTCCGTGGTCCCCGACCGGCGTTGCCGTCAGAGGCGACGACATCTACGTCCTCGAATACACCAACGCCAACGGACCTGCGCGGGAAGGTTGGTACCCGCGTGTGCGGAGGCGTGGGAGCGACGGCACATGGACAACGCTGGCGACGGTTGCTCCAGACGGCTCGCCAGCTCCTCGTTAGCGCTCCACCTCGACAGCAGGGCGCGCTGCCCGGGAGCAATTATTACTTGTGAGTAGCTACAGTGTCCGAAGACTCGGCTGCCCCGCAGGAGGCTGGCGATTTTTCCTGTAATTTATTGATTATAATGATGTTGGCTTTGATTGAGGGCCGAGGCCCCAACCTTGGGTTTGGACGCGAAAGACACCCTGCTGATTCTAAAGGACATTCTGGCTTTGGCCAAACCCATCATGTAGCCCCATTTTTGTTGATTATAAAGGACATTCTGGCTTAGGCCTAGCCCCCCGATTTCGATATGTCGTTCATTATAAATGACATTCTGGTTTTGGCATTTCGAATTTTTTGGGCTTCCCTGGCCAGCCTTGCCTGCCAACCTTCTTGCCTTTCCCCAGGGCGATAGAAAGGCCTTTGTAAAGTCGAACCAGCGCGACGCCGGAAGCTTCTTTCCTGTGCCATTCTATTATTCAATGTACATCAACTACCGAGGAAAGCCAAGAGGATTCTGCTCCTTTCCCTGGGGCGAATCCGGAGCGCCCCACTTTGATCCGGGGACCTAGCACCGGCCCGTCACTCCTCATCGTCCTCCTGAACCACGGGATCCACCAGGTGGCAGGAGTATGTCTTAATGACCAGCCAAGCCGCCCGACCTTCTTTGAGAGCTAGCTCCTCGCAGGCGTTAGGGGTGAGATGAACCTCGAACCTCACGCCTGAATCGAGCGAGGCGATCACCATAACGCCCCGTCGAACCAGCGAGGTCACGGTGGCGGTGAAAACGTTGCGAGCGCTCAGACCGTGGGGGCGAGTGGCGGCGAGAATGATATCGCCGGCCCGAATCGCCACCCGCACGTTGGAACCTACGGCCGTCCGGCCCAACGGAACCTCCAGTTCCACCCGGCTGCCGGTCAGGCGGCAGCGCATCGTGCCTTGCTCCTCGCGCAAGGCCAAGACGGTGGCGTCAAAGATGTTCTCGAAGCCCGCCAGTTGCGCGATGGTTTCGTGCCGGGGCGACGCCAGCACCTGCTGCGGAGTGCCCTCCGCCAGGATGCGGCCGGCCTCGAGCACGATCATGCGCTCGCCGAGCGCAAAGGCTTCGGCCGCCGAGTGGGTGACGTAGATGATGGGGATGGCGCGAGCCGCGTTCCAGGCCCTCAGGTCCTGGATGATTTGGGACTTGCTGGCCGAGTCCAGGGCGGAGAGCGGTTCGTCGAGCAGCAGCACGGCCGGGTCGGTGACCAGCGATCGCGCCAGGGCCACCCGCTGGCGCTCTCCGCCCGAGATCGCACCCGGCTTGCGAGCTCGCAAGTGCTCGACCCGAAAACACTTCAGGATCGCCGCTACGCGCTCGCGCCGCTCCGCCGCCGCCATACGCGCAACGCCGTACTCCACATTCTGTTCTGTGGTGAGGTGGGGGAAGAGTGCCGGGTCCTGGAAGAGGTAGCCGAGCGAGCGCTCCCGCAGGGGCACGTTGACGCTGCGGCCGGAGTCAAACAGCACTCGCTCCCCTACGGCCACCCGGCCGGCGTCGGGAGTGTAGAGGCCGGCGAGACAATGGAGCAGTGTGGTCTTGCCCGAGCCCGACGGGCCGAAGAGGATCGTAAATCCGGGCGGAGCCTGGAACTCGGCCTCCACGGCGAAGCCGCCCTCCAGCCGCTTGGAGATGCGTGCGCTGACACCGCTCCCAGTGCTGCTGACGGCGCCGGTCCCGATCGCCGGCGAGCCGACTCCCTCCTGAGCTTGGCTTACCGGTGCAGCGGCCATACCACCCAGATCCTCCGGTTGAGCGCGTAGGTGATCGAAAGGGTCACAAAAGAGAAGGCCAGGAGCAGCAGCGCCGTGTGGTTGGCGGCGGCGAAATCGAGCGCCTGCACCTGGTCGTAGACCGCGATCGAGACCGTTTGGGTGACGCCGGGAATGTTTCCTCCCACCATCAGCACCACGCCGAACTCGCCGACCGTATGGGCCAGGCTCAGGATGGCGCCGGTCATGACCCCGCCCGCCGATAACGGCAGGATCACGCGGAAAAAGGTGCGCCAGCGGGACGCCCCCAGCACGGCGGAGGCGTGGATCAGATGCGGGTTCACCTGAGCGAAGGCGGCTGCCATGGGCTGTACCGAGAAGGGAAGGCTGTAGAGCGCCGAAGCCACCACCAGCCCTTCAAAAGTAAAGGGCAGGCCGTGGCCGGACCAGGATGCATACCATCGGCCGATCGGGCTGCGCGGGCCCATCGCCACCAGCACGTAAAACCCCAGCACGGTGGGGGGCAGCACCAGCGGCAAGGCAACTACCGCCTCGGCCAGGAACTTCCAGCGCCAGCGCGAGAAGGTGATCCAGTACGCGATGGGGAGCCCCACGGCCAGCAGGATCAGGCAGACGGTGAAAGCGAGCCGGGCGGTGAGCGTGATGGCAGGCCAGTTCATCGGATTGTGTACCCAAGGTGACAGGCCGCAAGGCTCGCCCGAATCATGGCGCCGCTCCGCCGGAGCCTTCCGGAACCTCAAAGCCGTAACGGCGCATCACTTCGAGGATTTCAGGCTTGCGCAGGAATTGCAGGAACTGCCGGGCGGCTGCTTTATTCCGGGAGGACTTCAGAATGACGGCTGCCTGATCGATCGGGGGATAGCTCGAGGCCGGAACCTCTACGGATTTTCCTTTCATGCCCGGCGCCAGGGTCAGCGACTGAGCCAGGAGGCCGACGTCGGCGCCGCCCGAGACCACGAACTGGGCCGCCTGCGAGACGCTTTCACCCAGCACGAGTCTGGCTCGAACCTGGTCGTAGATTCCCTCATGTTGCAGGGCGGCCACGGCGGCCCGTCCGTAAGGAGCGTGCTCGGGGTTGGCGATGGCGATCTTGCGCACCGCGGGGTCGAGCAGGATTTGCAGGCCGCGGCTCAGGTCGAGGCGCGAGTCTTTCGGCGCCCAGAGCACGAGCCGGCCCCGGGCGTACTGATAGAGGCTGCCGGGCTCGGTCAAGCCCAGGGACTCGAGTTTTTTCGGATAATCCAGGTCGGCCGAGAAGAAGAGGTCGAAAGGAGCGCCATTCTGAATCTGGGAGAAGAAGTTGCCCGAGGAGCCGAAGGACAGGCCCACCGCGTTTCCGGTCTGCTGCTCAAAGCGCTCGGCGACGTCGTGGAGGGCGAAGGTCAAGTCGGCCGCCGCCGCCACCGTAAGGCGTTCTGTCGCGAGACCCGGAGCAGACGCGGCGAGGAGAACCAAGAGCAAGAGAAAGATCCGCATTGATCCAGCTTTCCGGCAGCCTTCCGGCCCCTTCGAGCGGCTTAGGATCAATCTACACTTTTGCGGCTAGGCCGATCAATGCAACCGGCTTGAACCGGCTAGCGTTTCGGGCCGGGAACGAGGGCGCCCAGGGAGATTGCGACGGCCCAGGTAGCGCCGCTCGGTGGGCGGCGGCGAGAGGCAGTCGCAGACCGCCTCACTCGACGTCCGTTGACTCTTCCTCGGGCTGTGGCTTGGGCTCTAGGCGGATTTCCGGCGCCCCGGCGTCTTTGAGGCGGCGGTTGATCACCGGCAGGTCCTGCTGTTTGATGTTGTTCCAGGCCGCCATCTGGCCTTCGAGAGCCTTCTCGAGATCGCGCGCGGCCTCGGCCTGCTGAGAGGTTGGCCGGGCGTCGGCGGCCTCGATGGCGGTGTAGAGGCCGCTCAGTTCGCCGCTAAGCCGTGAAAGACTCTCGGGCCCCGCATTCGGCTGAAAGAATCCTCCCGCGCTGCCCTCGAGCGCGGCGGCCTTCCGGTCGATCTCGCCCAGGGATGCGGCCAGCGACGACGCCGCCGAGCCCGGCGGGCGCTGTTGTAGTCGCTGAATCTTCGCCCGCAGGTCGCGCACCTCGCTTACGGCCGTATAGTCACGGTTGATCAGTTCGGTGAGGTGAATGGCGAGCGCCAGCTGGTCGTCGAGCGGTCCCGGGCTCGCAGCCGGAAGCTGCAGGCGCGGGTCCGCCTTCAGAAGAAGCGGCTGCGAGAACGTCTGGCCATCTACGGTGAGCCGGACCTGATAGTCGCCCCAGGCGAGAGGTCCCTGCGGCTCGCGAGGAGTGTCGTGGGGGACGGCGGCGATCGGATATTCGTGGCGGAGCACGTCCGGTGCCGTGTAATGGAGGTCCCAGACGAAGCGATGCATACCGGCGGCGGCCGAGAGCGTCTGCGGCGGCCGCAGCCAGTAGAGCGGGATGCTCAGGTGCGGGTCGGCGGGCTCAGGGCGGTCGGCGCTTGAAAAGCGCCGGACCACTTGGCCGGCGTGGTCCACAATCTCCAGCGTGACCGGCCCCTGGGCCGGCGCTTTGAGACAGTAGTCGATGATGGCGCCGTCGGGCGGATTCGTCCCGGCGGGCTCGTCGGGGGGCAGCGGCGTATCGGTGTTGGTGCTGCGGCGCACGCGATAGACCGGGTCGAGCTTGAAGAGCCAGGCCGCCGAATCTGCCACCGCCTCCGTGATCTGCCGCAACGGAGCGATGTCGTCCAGGACCCAGAAGGAGCGGCCGTGCGTGGCCACGATGAGGTCGTCATCGTGAATCCAGAGATCGCGCATGGCCGTGTGGGGCAGGTTGAGTTGCAGGGACTGCCAGTGGTCGCCGTCGTCAAAAGAGACCCAGACGGCGTTCTCGGTTCCGGCAAAAAGCAGGCCCTTGCGCACGGGGTCTTCGCGCACCGTATCGACCGAGCCCGCGTCCGGCAGCCCGTCGGTAATCTTCTGCCAGGTCTTGCCGCCGTCGCGCGTGCGGTAGATGTAGGGATGGAGGTCATTGATGCGGAAGCGGCTGACCGAGGCATAGGCGGTCCGCTCGTCGAAGCGCGAGGCCACGATCTGGGCGACCTTGCTCCAGGGGATCAGTTCGGGCGGGGTGATGTTCTGCCAGTTGCCGCCGCCATCGCGCGTCAGCCAGATGAGGCCGTCGTCCGTGCCTGCCCAGAGCGTGTTGACGTCCTTGAACGAAGGGCCGAGCGCGTAGATAGCGCCCCGGATCTTGGCGGCATTCGGGTCGTGGGCCGCCAGGTCGCCGAGGCTGGCCGGGATTCCAGGCTGCGGGCGGGTGAGGTCGGGGCTGACGGTCCGCCAGGATTGGCCGCCGTCGGTGGTCTTGAAGAGCACATTGGCGGCGTAGTAGAGAATGTGAGGGTCGACGGGCGAGAACATGATGGGCTCGGTGCGATCGGTCCGATACTTGCCGCTGCGAACGGGAATGGGCGTCACGTTCTGCACCTGGCCGGTGGTCCAACTGAAGCGCGAGACCTCGCCGCGGCCGGCGCCGTAAACGATGTCAGGATGGAGCGGGTCCGGGGCCACGTAGCCGTACTCGATCACGCCCACCGGATGCCACTCGCGGAAAGTGATCAGGCCGTCGTTGCCGCGGCTGGAAATTCCGGCCGAGCCGCTCTCCTGCTGGCCGCCGTAGACGCGGTAGGGGAACTGATCGTCGGCGATCACGTGATAGAACTGCGCGGTGGGCTGGTTGTACCAGGAGCTCCAGCTGTTTCCGCCATTGACGGTGACGATGGCGCCCTGATCGCTCACCAGCAGGATCACGTCGGGGTGGTTGGGATTGATCCAGATGTTCTGGTAGTCGTCGCCACCGGGCGCGCCGCGAAAACCGGTCCAGCTCTTGCCGCCGTCGGCGGAGCGCCAGGTGACGGTGCTGGTGACGTAGACCACGTCGGGATTCTTGGGATCAACCTTGGGCACCGCCAGGTCGCCGCCTCCGATGCGCACCGCCGGGCGCGGGTCGGTGGTGGCGCGGTACCAATGTTCGCCGGCGTCGTCGGAGCGGTAGAGGGCGGTTCCCTGGGTCGTCGCCAGGCTGGAATAGAGCCGGCGGGTTGAACTCGGCGCGATGGCCACGTAGGCCTGCACCATATCCTCCGGCAGCCCGGCGGCGAGCCGGGTCCAGGTGCTGCCGCCATCCGTTGACTTGAAGATTCCGCCGCCCGCGCCGCCGTACTCGTTGCCGTCCTCCCAAGGAGCCTGGCGCGCTCGCCACAGACAGGCGTAGACGACATCCGGGTTCGAGGGGTCGATCTCGACGTCGGAGGCCCCCGTGTCCGCATCGCCATGGAGCACCTTCTGCCAGCTCTGGCCGCCGTCCGTGGAGCCGTAGAGACCGCGCTCCTGGTTGGGACCATAAGGATGGCCGAGCACGGCGGCAAACAACCGGTTCCGATCGCGCGGGTCGATGGCGAGGGCGGGAATCTGCTGGCCGTCGCGCAGGCCTAGATGTGTCCAGGTGCGGCCGGCGTCGGTCGACCTGTAAATCCCGTCGCCGACGGAGAGGTCGGGACGCTGCAATCCTTCTCCGCTCGCCACGTAGACGATATTGGGGTCGGACGGCGCCACCGCGATCGCGCCGATCGACTGCGTTCCCTGGCCGTCGAAGATGGGATTCCAGGTGCGGCCGTAGTCGTCCGACTTCCAGACCCCGCCATTCACCTGGCCCATGTAGAAGACGTTCGGCTGGTCCGGCACGCCGGTGGCGGCCCGGGTGCGGCCGCCCCGGAAGGGACCGATCATGCGCCAGCGCATCTCCTGGTACAACGTCGTCGGATACTGCTGGGCTGTGATGGGTCCCGCCAGAAGAAACGGTATTAGGCCTTGGAGAGCGGCGATGATAAGACCACGGGCTTGCTGGAATCGAATCACACCAGACCTCCGTTCGAGTGCTAAGGCAGAAAGCATAGATCAGGCGAGCGGCGGCCGGAAGCAGAATGTTTCCTGAAAGCCGCCGGATCAACGTAGCCGGAAGGTGGCCGCCCGTCAGGGCTCCGCGTAGGTCGAATCCGAATAAGGCGAGGCTGGCTCGTAATCCAGGCCGTAGAGGTTTTTGTGCTGGAGGAGATTGCCCGACTCCGGGAGATGGAGCTCTCCCAGCGAGGACGACGAAGGCGAGACGACAACTTCGCGGCAGAGCTTGCGGAGCACGTCGGGCAGGCAGCGCTCCTGCCAGATGTTGAGCTGATAGCGTCCGGGCGGGACGCCGGTGATGGCGACGTCGCCGGCCGCGTTCGAGATCGCGTAGTACGGTCCCTTGGTAGTGATCACCACCGCGCTCATCGAAGGATGGATGTTACAGAAGATGTAGCTGATGCCCGGCGCATTGAACTGAACGGTGCGCGTGCTGCCGGATTCGTACAATCCCAGATCAAACCGCTTGCCGTCGAAGAGCGAAAAGACATTGTGAAAGAAGGGGTCGTGATTGGGAAATTCAACCACTGCGCCTGCCGGAACCACCAGCACGTGCGGCGTGAAGCGCTTGTTCTTTTGCACCAGCCGGAACGGGCCTCCAGGCGCCTTGGCTGGCACAGATCGGGCGCCTTCATCGAGGGGATTGAGCCAGACCACCGCGCCGGAATTGTCAGCCTTCCTGGCCTTGCCTGGAGGCGGGTCCAAAGTCACATGAACGGTGACGGTCACGGCCTGGGCGAGCAGACGACCATGGGCCAGGAGTAAGAGGGCCGCCAGGCTCGGCAAGCAAAGCCGATCTCTCGCGGGTGAGAGAATCATAGATCAAGGACTCAGATTCCGATTCTAACGCACATTCCGGCTTCGTTTCGCGACAGGGCCGGATCCGGCGGACTTCTGTCAGAACAAAGTGGCGGCGCTCAGGCTCACTTGGCTTGCGTTGTACAGTCCCGGCTGAGTCTGAACAGTTCGCAGCCGACGGTACTCCACCGAGAACATCAGATTGGAGCGTAAGTGGTATATCGTGTTAACGAACGCGGTCTCGTTTCTTCCGATGGGCGGACCGTATGTCCCCAGGGCGGCGGAATACTGGAGACCTGGGGCAGGTGAAAAATCCTCTCCGAAGGCTCCGTTGAACTCGATCCTCTCCGTAGGCATGAACTTCAACTGGGCCCACCCGCCGGTGGAGTCCGCCCCGTAGACCTCCGTTTCAGGATTCGCCAGCGGACCCAAGGCCACCACGCTGCGGCCCTCGGCGGCGCCAAGACCACCGATCCCCCGGCCGCGATAGAATTCGCCGGTCAAGCTGAACCCGCGGCCCATGGGGAGGCTCCAATAGGCTGTCCCGGCCCAGGCATCGACGGTGCGGCCGAAGCCCCAGTTCTGGCGCGCGTAGTAACCGCCCACTCCAAACGAAAACGGGACGCTGGTGGAGTCGTTGCTCCAGCCGATCCTGGCGGCGTAGGCGGGCTGGCCCGATTTCTCTCCCGCCTGGGGAGCACGATAGTACAGGTCGGCAGGCAACTCGCCCGTCAGCGAGTCCAGAATGCCAGCCTGGAACGATATCTTGGAGCCATCTGAGAGCCTGACCCGACTTTCGACGCTGACCTGCGGAGTCCACACCCAGAGATTGCCGGATTCGGCCAGCGGCGGATATCCGACCGACGCCAGCGAGGTCGGCGACAACGGTGAGAAGAACGGCGTGTATTGCCCCGCCACGATCGTTGTGTTTTCCCAGTTCAGTTGCATCCCGGCGGTGCGCAGACGTACGATGCCGGCTGTGACTCCCTCCGGAGAGTTGGGAAAGCCGCCGAAGAAATCAGCGCGAATGTCACCGTGCGTCGTTGCGCCCCCGATCGTGGGGCCGAAGACGTCAAGGCCGAAGATCGACTGTCGTACGGTGGCGCCGAAACCACCGCCCGGCGCCCAAGGATCATTGGCCGTGGCATAGCCCGGGACGTCAAAGTTATCCGCAGAGCCGCGCGTGTCAAAGGCGTTGAAGAGCATCATGCCCGATAGCCGCACGCGGTACTTCGAGCCGCTTTCAACCTTGGTCTGACTTTGATCCTTGACCTTGGCGTCCAGGAGTTGCTGCCCCTCCTCCACCTTCGAGACGCGGCTTGCAAACCCCTCCAAGGTGCCCGGGCCAGCTTCGGGAGCGGGCGGACTCTGCTCCGGCGAGACGCTCCCCGGCTTGCGCGCCTCAGCCAGCTGATTCTGCAGGTCCCGTACCTGCTCGCTGGTGTTTTTCAACTCCTGCCGCAGTTCGGCGGCCTGGCCACGCGCCTCCTCGATCTCAGCGCGCATTTGATCAAGGGCGACGCTCAGCTCCTGTACCTGCTGCTGGAGGTCCCCGATCTCAGCGACAGGCTTCACCTCGGCCGGCCGAGCGCCCTGCGGGGGTGCCTGCCCCGACGCCATCCGGACAAGGATCAGAACGGCAGCCACTATGCCGCCCGCGACGCTGAATCGGCGAATGGGCCCACGCAGGCTCATGGAACCTCCTAACTTACCTATCCGTTGTCAAAGGGAGCGGAGCTCCCAACGCATTGTCGAACCGGCGGCGAAGCAGGGGGCAATTCGACCGGACGCCATTCGCCGCCGCCCCAGCCGTAGCTTGTTGTCTGACAAAGATTTTACAATTTCCGGAAACTCTGGTGACATGAAACGCCAGTCATAGGTCCGATAATCGTGCTTGGGGCCGCATATTCGACTCTACACCCGGCCTGGGGTTTTCCTTCAGTATCTGAGCCGCCTCATTGGACGTCTAAGTGGGGGAAACGGTGACTGCCAGGAAAGCCACTCGCAGCGAAGGAGCGGGTACGTTTTTCGCTAATCCGGCGGCGCCCGGGAAGGCAAGTCCCGTTGGGAGTATACTCTGGAGCAAGGCGGTGCGGAACGGGCCGGGGTACGCGCCGCTAGAAATGAGGCGTTGTGCAGAAAGTGCTCGTCATCGAAGATGACAAGAGAATCCACAAGATGCTCAAGCTGGCGTTCGAACCGGAGGGCTACGCGCTGGAGGTGGCCCCGGATGGGGCTTCGGGGCTGACCGCCTTCCGCAGCACCAAGCCGACCGTGGTGATCCTTGACCTCATGCTCCCCAAAATGTCGGGGCGCGACGTCATCCGGGAGATCCGAAAGGAGACGCCTTCGCAGCCGGTCATTATCCTGAGCGCTGTGTCTGAGGAGGTCGACAAGGTCCTGCTTCTGGAACTGGGGGCGGATGACTACGTAACGAAGCCCTTCAGCCCCAAGGAGCTCCTGGCGCGCGTGCGGGCGGTCACGCGCCGAACCGAGAGGGTCCTGCCCAGCGGGTGCTATAGCTTCGCGGAGATCGTCATCGACTTCGCCAAGATGGAAGTCACCAAAGAAGGTAAGACGGTGACGCTCACGCCCCACGAGTTCAAGACCCTGAAGTACTTCACGGAGAACCCGGAGCGTGTCATCTCGCGGGACGAACTCCTCAACCAAGTCTGGGGCTACGAATGCTATCCATCCACCCGCACGGTGGACAATCATATTCTCAGGCTTCGTCAGAAGCTCGAAAAGGATCCGGCCAATCCCTTGCACTTCCGAACGATTCACGGGGCCGGATATAAGTTCGTACCCTTTCTGAAGAACCAGGATGCGAACTAATGCCGGCGGCGAGCCGCCTCGAGAAGCCGGTTCCCCAGCCCCTGTCTTAGCCAGAACGAACGAGCCCGGACCCGTCCGCCCCTGGTTTTCCGACATCATCCGGACCGGGCGTCTCCGCACAAAGTTCCTCTTTTCGCTGCTACTAGTTTCCGCCTCACTGACGTGTTCCACCCTGCTGGTGGTGCGGCACCGGGTGCAGCTGCAGGTGCGAGAGCAGATTCGCGACGGCTTGCAGAGATCGGTGGAGGCCTTCCAGCAGTTCCAGCGGCAGCGCGAAGCCAGTCTCGAGCGATCCGGGGCGCTGCTGGCGAACCTGCCGACCCTTAAGTCGCTGATGACTTCCGCGGATCCACTGACCATCCAGGATGGCTCAACCCAGTTGTGGAGGACGATCGGCAGCGACCTGTTCGTTCTGGCCGATCGCGGCGGAAAGCTGATGGCCCTCCACACCCTGACTCCGGATCTGAATCGCACGGAGGCCAGCGAGCTCTTGCAGCGATCGCTGCGCCACGGGGAGCTGCGCGACTGGTGGTTTGGCGATGGACACCTGTTCCAGGTGTTCATCCTTCCCATTTACTTTGGCGAACCTGCCAGCGGCACGCAATTGGGCGGGGTTGTCCTCGGCTATGAGATCAACCGCCAGTTGGCGATGGACGTGAGCCGGGTAGCCTCGAGCCAGGTGGCGTTCCGCTACGGTACGACGGTGGTGGTGAGCACGCTCCCGGCGGCGCAACGGGACGCATTGCAGAAACAGCTCTCGACGCCATCGTCCGGCGCGGACGCAGCGCCCATCGACATCGACCTCAGGCAGGAGAGGTTTGTGGCAACTTCCACGGATCTGCTGCCGGGAAGCACGCTGCCCGTGAGTCTGGTGGTGCTCAAGTCCTATGACCAAGCCACGGCCTTTCTGAGCAGCCTCAACCGTTGGCTTGCGGGCCTGGGGCTCACGGCCATTCTCGCCGGCAGTCTGCTAGTGTACCTGATCTCCGACACCTTCACGCGGCCCCTGGCGAACCTCGTGGGCGGCGTGCACGCTCTCGAAAAAGGGGATTTTGACTTTCCCTTGGAAGCCCGCGGGAATGATGAAGTCTCGGAGCTGACGGCGTCCTTTGATCGCATGCGCCGCAGCTTGCAAAGCGCCCAACAGGAGCTGTTGCAGGCCGAAAGGCTGGCGACGATCGGGCGTATGGCCAGCACAGTCTCTCACGATCTGCGACATTCGCTGACCGCCATTCTGGCCTACGCGGAGTTTCTCTCGGAAGGCCGGCTGAGCGAGGGACGCCGCGTCGAGTTCTATCAAGAGATCCGCAACGCGGTCAATCAGATGACGGAGCAGGTGAGCGCCCTGCTGGAGTTCTCCAAGGCCCGAGCCGTCTACCGGCCGGTGCGGGCCGATCTCACCGACATCATTGGGCGCGCTGTTCGCACCGTCAAGACGCGCCCCGCTTTCAGCGGAGTCCAGATCGTGACCACCTTCGACGGCAGCACGGAAGGGCGGTTTGACCCGGGCAGCCTGGAACGCGTGTTCCACAACCTGCTGCTTAACGCCTGCGAAGCGGCGCCAGCGGACTCGGGGCGAGTGGAGGTCAGCAGCCGTTCCACCGCGGAAGGGCTGGAGGTTCGGGTGGCCGATAATGGCGCCGGAATCCCGGAGAACATTCGTGACACCATCTTTCACCCTTTTGTGACCTCTGGGAAGGACAACGGAATCGGGCTCGGCCTCACGGTGGCGCAAAAGATCGTCCAGGACCACGGCGGGCAAGTGAGTGTGGAACGTACCGGAGCGCAAGGCACGGTGCTCCGCGTCCTGCTGCCGGGGACTCCCTCAACCCCCGCGGTCGCGAATCAAAATCCTACTTGAACAAACTGAGTGGAAAGGTTCTGCCCCCACCTATCGGGCCCGCGGCCGAGCGGCCGTCCACCAACAAATTCTTGACAATTCTTTGGCAGCCCCCTGACAAGCCAGCGGGCGTGCCCGCCCTATCATCCGTACGCCGGCGTTGAAACTGCATGTGAAGTCAGTTTCTGGGGGCCTGCCTCCGGCCTTACCATGCGCAACGCCGAATTCGCCGTCCCAAAGGAGCCTCTTATGACCAACCATCGGTTTTATGCGCTGCCCGTCCGAGCCCTGTGCCGCTTGGCGATCGCGCTGGCGGGTATTCTGCTCACGGCGGGTCTTGATCATCTCGCAGCAGCCCAAGGGCCGGAGGCGATTTCTGTCGTCGCCTCCACGGTCCCGGCCAACGGCGACGTGAATCCTTATGGCGTTGCCATCGTTCCCAACAGCGTCGGAAATCTGAAACAGGGTGACATCCTGGTAAGCAATTTCAACAACAGCCAGAACCAGCAAGGCACTGGAACGACCATCGTCGATGTCTCTCCCCATGGATCTGTCAGTGTCTTCGCCACCATCGATGCTCAATCTCTGCCGAGCCCCTGTCCGGGTGGCGTCGGGCTTACCACGGCGCTCGCCGTGCTGAGGACCGGCTGGGTGATCGTCGGCAGTCTGCCAACAGCCGATGGCACTTCTGAGACCGCGCAGGCCGGATGCCTGCTGGTCCTTTCGAGCACGGGCCAGGTGGTGGAGACCTTTTACGGCTCGCTCGTCAACGGACCTTGGGACATGACAGCCCTCGACCAGGGGAGCCAGGTCACCCTTTTCTATACCAACGTGTTGAATGGCACCGTGGTCGGCGGCGGGAGCGTTGTCAACGAAGGGACGGTCATCCGCATGGTGCTGAACGTCTCGCCGAGCTCGATGCCGGCGATTCAATCCATGACCGTGATCGGCTCCGGCTTTCCCGAAAGGACCGACCCAGCCGCTTTGGTCATCGGACCCACGGGTGTGGGATTGGGGGGCAACACTCTCTACGTCGCGGACAGCGTCTCGAACCGCATCGCCGCTATTCCGAATGCGATCGCCAGGACCACATCGGCCGGCACCGGAACCACCGTTACCACCGGAGGCAGCCTCGATGATCCTCTCGGGCTGGCGATCGCGAGCAACGGCAATATCCTGACTGTGAATGGAGACGATGGCCGCCTGGTGGTGACTACGCCCGCAGGCATGCAGGTCGGAAAAACCCTGCTTGACAACAACGGGTCTCCGCCCGGAAACGGGGCCTTGTTCGGGCTGGCAGTGACGGGTCCTTCCAGCGTCTACTACGTTGACGACGCCACGAACACGCTGAACCTTACCCGCTAGATCGCCGCTGGAGTTGGGACTCTGCCCCAGGCGGGCGGAGTCCCATCTCGTCTCCCGCCTCCTTTGATCACCGCGAATGCTTGGGCTTGCTACGAGCGGGCCTGAGCGTGGGCTGTGTAGCTCATCTCCTGTTCGGGGAACTGAGGGAAGAGGGTCTGGCGGTTTGCTTAGTCCTTCCGTTCGTCGTCGAGGCTGATCTGCATGGCCTTCAGGAACTGAATGTCTTCGCCGGTGATCTGGAGCTTGGCGCGCTTGCCGATCTTGTGCCGGTGAATCACATCGCCTTCGCCGCGCTTGTCGAAGCCGATCGTAACCTCCAGCACCAGGAAAAGATCGTAGCCGGCGGCTCGGATTTTCCCCATGACCTCGCCGATTCGCTCCGACTCCGCCAGCGACTCGTTGATGGCCTCTCCCAGCTCCTCCAGCAGCCGCTTGAAATCCCGGTTCAGTTCCAATCGTCACCTAAAGAGGCCCGTTTTTCCTTGAAATCTAGCCCAACTTCATTCTAGGGGCCCCCGTACACCCTGTCAAGGATGGTCCCCGCCGATCCGTCGCTCCCGCCCTCACCGTCATCGATCAGCATTGAAGCCAATTCGCATCAAGGATAAGGCTCCAAAGTGTAGACCCGCGCGTGCCTAGCGAGCTGTCACTGCTCGCGCAAGGTGCTCATCGGGTCTACGGCCGCCGCGCGACGCGCCGGGACCAGGGCGGCGATTACGCCCACGGCGAACAGAGCGAGCACCACGCAGGCGTAGGTTCCGGCATCCAAGGGTTTCACGCCGAACAGGAAGCTCTTGACCAGCCGGCCGGTGCTGAGCGCCAGGGCGATCCCCACCGCCAGCCCGACTCCAACCACTGCCGACCCCTGAAGGAGAAACATGCGCAGGATGCTCCGCGGTGTCGCGCCCAAGGCCAGACGCACTCCGATTTCCCGCCGCCGGTAGCCGACGATCTGGGCCAGGACGCCGTACAGTCCGGCCATCACCATCAACACCGCCAGGCCGGCGAAAGCACCGATCAGGTAGAGGCCGAGGCGGGTGCTGAAGGTGCTCTGATCCACGGCTTCCTGCATCGTCTGAAAGTTGTCGAGCGCAAAATCGGGCGCCGACCGCCGGAAGATGGCGCGCATTTCGGGCGCCACCGCCACGTCGCCGCGCGTCTTCACCACAAAGTGAACCAGGGTTTTGAGCAGGGCGGGATAAAACAGGGAAGTGGCCGGAATCTGCTGGTAGGGCAGCATCACGAAGGGCTGCGGCGGCTGCGAAGGACCGCTGTCGATCTGGTCGCCCATCACTCCGACGATCGTGTAGGGCTTCAGCATCCCAGTGTCCTTGCCTCCCAGGTCGATCTGCCGGCCGAGCGGATCCTGGCCGGAGAAGTACTTTCGCGCCAGAGTCTCGTTGACCACCACCACCGGGGGGGCGCTCGCCGAGTCCTCGTCAGTGATCTGCCGCCCGCGCAACACCGGCGTCCCCATCAGTTGCCCGTAGCCGCCGCTCACGGCGGTGAGCCTGGCCTGGAGCGGATGATCCTTATCCTTCGGCCGCCCGACGACGGCGAAGCTGGAGCCGATATCAAAGCCGGACAGGGGTGGAGCGGTGACCAGAGCCGCGCTCCACACGCCCGGCGCGTGTTGCATCTCTTCGAGCACCGGCTGGTACACCAGGGTGCCCACCGAGGCCGGCGCCTGCGCAGCCTCGACGGATACGCCCAGGTTGGAGAATCCGGCCGCGTCCGCTGGCATGGCAGAGAACGAGGTTACGCGCGTCACGTCAAAGCCGAGGGGCGCGTGCTCGAGGCTCCAGAGCGTGCGGAACAACAAGCCAGTGGCAACCAGGAGCACGGCCGAAAGCGCCACCTCGCCGCCCACCAGCCAGCCGCCCACGCTGGCCCGAATCGACCGGGTCCCCACTCCGCGCGAGGCCGCCTGGAGGGCTGGCTGGGGATCGGTCCGGGCCACAAAGAGCGCCGGCAGGAGGGACGAAAGCAAGGTGGTGAGGGTGGCGATGGCACCCAGGATGACGACGACCGTCCAGCGGATGCCGACCGCTTCCGCTCGCGGAATGGTGTCCGCCGGCAAGTGGTGAACGGCCATGACGGCTCCGTAAGCCAGAGCCAGGCCCAGGGCGCAGCCCAGCGCGCTTAGCAGGGCGCCTTCGGCCATTACTTGGCGGATCAACTGCCAGCGCCCGGCGCCCAGCGCCGCCCGCACGGCAAACTCCTGTTGCCGGCCCAGGCAGCGCGCAATCAGCAGATTGGCCACGTTGGCGCAGGCGATTAGCAGCACCAGTCCGAGCGCGGCCGAGAGAGCCAGAAACACGGCGCGCACCGGCCCGGTCAGCATCTGCTGGTACGACGCCACCCGGAACGCCAGATCGCGCGGCGCCTCCGAATCGCTCTGACGGATGCGCGCGGCCACGGCGGCCAGCTCCGCCTGCGCCTGGGCCGCGGTCGCTCCCGGCTTGAGCGCCGCCGCGATGAAGAAGAAGTCGTAGCCGCGCTCCTTCAGCATCTCGGGCGTCGGCTGCAGGGGCAGCCAGAGGCCCTTTCCCAGGTCCGGGCCCAGCGACTCCGGAAACCGGAAGCTGCGCGGCATGACTCCGACCACCGTGCGCTCGCGGCCATTGACGCGCACGGTTCGGCCCACGATATTGAGATCAGCGCCGAACACCCCGCGCCAGAGACCTTCGGAGATGAGCGCCACCAGCGGCCCGCCGCTCGATCCCTCGACGTCGGTGAACGTCCGCCCGAGCAGCGGCTCCGCGCCGAGCATGCGAAACAGATTGGCCGTTACGCCGGGCGTCAGTACGCTCACCGAAGCGTCCTTGCCCTGCACCACGCCGACATCCTCGGAATAGCCGGCCACGGTTTCAAGCGTCTGTGCCTGATCCCGGATGTCACGATAGTTCAGCCAGGAAGTGGTGGTCATCCCCTGCGATCCCGCCGGTCCGATGTACACCAGGCGATCAGGATTGGCATAGGGTAGGGGCTGCAGGAGCACGTCCTCCACCAGCGTGAACATGGCGGTATTGGCGCCGATCCCCAGGGAGAGGGTCACAGCCGCCAGGATGGCGAACCCGGGGGCGCGGCGGAGTTGCCGCCACGCAAAACGCAGGTCTTGGACAGAGGTTGGCATCAAATCTGCCTCCGGAAAGGTTTGCCGCTTTTCTCGCCTTGCTCGAACCCCCGCTCTAGGCTCAACCGCGGTCGCGCCCGCTCCGGGATACCTTGCGGGCGGGCTGAGTCTGACTGACCGCCGACGTAATTTAAGGATCTGCTGATTCTAAAGCACATCGTGGCTTTGTTCCCGAGCGTACCCCGGCCACCGTCACGCCCGCGGCACGGTCCTGCCCCGGGGCTTTTGCTGGGGTGAGGCAGCCATGCTCCGAGCCGCTGCGCCTGCTGCTGACTATGCCTCTGAGGATGGGGCTTGTCAACGCATCGCGGGTATTTTCTTGGTAATTTTTCGGTCTTCTCCGGGTCATCCGGGGGTAATCAGATCGGCTCACCAACGGGCGGCGCTCCATCCCGCCGACTAGACCCCCTGGACGCACGCTTCGTCAGCACTGCGCTCCCTCAAGGCGACTTCCGGAGGGTAGCCGTCTTCGCCGGAGCTGGACCCGTTCGGGCCGGACAGGCGGGAGACCCGGCCGTCGCGAATCTCGTAGATGATGTCGGAGGCGGCGAGCAAGTGCGAGCGGTGGGCCACTACGATGCGAGTGAGCGCCAGGTTGCCCAGCACCCCGGCGATCTTCTTTTCCGATTCGGCGTCGAGATTGGCCGTCCCCTCGTCGAACAGAATGATGCGCGGGTCGCGGTACAAAGCTCGAGCAATCAGGATGCGCTGGCGCTGACCCCCGGAGACCTGCGCTCCCATGTCACCCACCATGGTTCCGTACTCCATGGGCATGGCGTCGATTTCGTCGTGGACGGCGGCCGCCCGTGCTACGGCTCGCACCTTGTCCATGTCGACGCGGGGGTCAAAGAACGCGATGTTCTCGTTGATCGAGCCGGCCAGGAGGGTGTCGTCCTGCATCACGGTGCCGAAGCGCTCGCGCCAGATCTCGGGGTTGACGCTTTCAATCGGCACCCCGTCGAGACGGATCGTTCCCTGCTGCGGCCTCTCCAGACCCAGAAGCAGTTTGATCAAGGTAGACTTGCCGCTGCCCGAAGGTCCCACGATGCCCACACAGGCCCCGGCGGGAATTTCCAGCGAAACGTTATCCAACACGGGCGGCTCGGTGGGTGAATAGCGGAAGCTGATATTTTCCAGGCTGAGATGGCCGCGCCCCTCCATCGGCAGTGCGCCCCCGGCGCCCTGGGGCTCGGCCTCGGTGAGCATGAGGTCGTCGAGCCGCCGCAGGTGAACGCCGACGGTCTCGAGCGCCCACAGGCTCTCCACCACCGTCGAGAGCCGCTCGCGAAATACCCCGCGGTAGGCGAGGAATCCGAACAGGACGCCGGTGCTAACGGGCGCGAAGCCCACGCCCAGCACTCCCACGGCCAGCACCGCCGCCCACTCCAGGGCGCTGAGGGCGGAGCCGATGGTGGTGACGGTGGTGCGCCGGCGGCTCACCCGGGTGCTGGCGTTCAGCACCGCCACCAGATCGTTTTCCCAGACCGCGAAACGCTGCGCCTCGCGCGCCGCCAGCTTGATGGTCTGAATGGCGCGCATCGATTCCAGTAGCCGGGAGAGCTCCTTGCCCTCCGCCTCCAGCAGATTCTCCGAGAGCTCGCGCTGCCGCCGCATACTGGAGATCCGCACGGCCACCTCGATGCCGAGGCCTGCGATGACGATCAGGGCCAGGTGGGGGCTGAATTCGATCATCAGGGCGGCGGTGATCAGGCCCACGGCCAGGTCGATCACCAGGGGCGCGGCCTGATCGGTCAGGAAGCGGCGGATGGTGTCGACCGAACGTACGCGCGACAGGACGTCGCCCAGCATCTGCCGCTGGAAGAAGGCGACCGGCAGCGAAAACAGCCGGGCCACGATGTGAGTCGACACCCGGTGGACGAAGAGATTGCCCAACTGGATCACCACCCGCCCCCGGATCCACGACGATCCCGCCTGCACCACGATCATCAAGACGATGCCGCCTGCGATCCACTCCAGGCGCGGGTCGAGCAGGGAATGGGCTCCGGCACGGTCGATTACGCCGCGATAGGCAAAGGGCAGAGCGATCACCGTGGCTTGCAGCACCAGGGTGAGCCACAGGGCGCGAAGGGCCGCGACGCGCAATCCCCGGTCGTCCACCCAGGCGCGACGGAAGCTGCGCGACAGGCGCAGGACGCCGGCCTTGAAACCGTCGGTGGGCGTGAATTCGACGGCGATGCCGGTGAAGTTCGGGGAGATCGACTCCAGCCGGACCTTCCTGCGGCCCTGGGCCGGATCAATGATCCAGGCTGCGTCTCCCCGGACGCGCTCCAGGACCACGAAGTGATCGAGGTTCCAGTGCAGGATGGCGGGCGCCTTCAGTTCGCCCAGGCGCTGCAGGCCGATCCGCACCGGACGGGCTGCGAGTCCGACGCCGGCCGCGAGCTGGATCAGCACCCGCAGGCTCAGGCCACGCGGGGTGGCGGCCACGCGGGCGCGAAAGGCCGCCAGATCGGCCTTGAGCCCCCAGGCGGCGGCCACCATGGCCAAGCAGGCCAGGCCGCACTCGCTCATCTCTCCCTGAAGAATGACAGGGACCTTGCGGCGGCGGGCAAGGGTCGCGTGGGCGGCGGTGCTCATCGGTTCAACGTCCTCCCCAAAAGATGGCGGCGCCGACAGCCATGGCGATCACCGTCAGGCCGCCAATGATCCAGCCTTCGAAAGGCGTCCGCGCGGTCCAGGGCTCGCCCGCATGGCGCGTTGAGTAAGCCTCCACGGCCTGCGGGCGAAAGAGGCGGTAGTTGTTCAAGTGCCTGCCATTCCCGTTGCCGTTGGGCGGAGCGTTGGGGGTCATGGGTTCAATTCTCCAGGGCGTGATCGACCGCCCGGCAAAGACTGCCCCAGAGCGCGCGGCCCGCCTCCGTGAGACTCTGGCTCCGATTGAGGCTGGGCCGGTAGTCCTCGGCGAACCAGGCGCGGTGCCGGTCGAATCGCTCCTGCGAGGCCGGGTCCAGCTCGTGGGTCCGGCGCAGGGTGGCGTAGTAGATGATCATGTTGCCCACTGCGTGCCCGCCGGTCAGGACGCGATCGATGGTGCGGGTAGCGCGCTTGATGGGTGAATAAGACGTTTCCTGGCTTCCCCGCTCCACCAGCGGCGCCACCATGCCATAGACCAGCAGGTGCTGGTGGGAGCACTCGTGGACCAGAATTTCGCCGCAGAAGATCGGGCAGTCTGGGGGCTCGATGGCAATCAATCCCGGATGGTCGTAAGAGCTCCCGGATTGCGCCGTGTGCTGTCCGTTGGGTTCGAGCATGAGGCAGCCTGCGGCTGTGCTGGCCACCCAGGCGCCGAAAGCGGGCGTGTGGTCGAGAATCCGGCGCCAACCGGCGTGAATGGTGGCCAGGCGCGGATCAGACTCTTCGGGCCGCGCCGCCGATTCGCCCGGAGGCGGCGTGGAAATCCATGGGAAGCCCTCGACGGAGTGGGACAGTCCGCTGGCGGTCACGTAGCGGGGTGCGAGGCCGCCGCTGGGGTAAGCGGTCCAAGGGCCGGCGGGGGTGTGCACCCAACGATTCCGGTCGGAGGCGAGAAACTCCGCCTGACCCAGATCGGAGTGGATCCGGATTGAATGGCCGTTGGAGGTCAGCTGGCAGCGGCCGGCCAGAGGAGTCAGCCAGCCATCGAGGTAGAGCCACTGGGGATCGTCGATCCGCGTTCCCAGGGCGCCGCCGCCACCCATCCCCGCGCAGGCGGCCGCCAGTTGCAGAGCCGCCATCTCCGCGGCCCCGTCATTGCGGAGCCACTGTAGCGCCAGGCCGGTTTCGGGCCGCCAGGCGCTTCCCGGGCCGGCGGTAAAGTCGGCCAGCCCCTGGGCGGCCTCAGGCTCGCCCATCTCTTCGAGTTCGGCCGTGATGCGGCGTCGCGTGCTATTGAGCCGAGCCAGGGCGAGCGCCCGCACCACCCCGGTGGCCTCGCCGCCTTCCGGACTGGCGAAGGCGGGCGCGTAAGCAAGCATGTTCGTCATGACAGCCTCCTTGATCGGTTCTTAACCCGCCTCTCAGCACGCCAGGCGGGATGAGATTTCTGAAAATGGAGTTCCGTTCCGCACCAGGAACGCAGCGATCTCGGTGTACACGTCCTTGAGGCCGGAACAGTAAAGCGAAGGGTTACCGAACCCTTGGGCCCGCGAATAACGGTTGATGGGCCGGCCTGCTTTGCAGATTTTCCACCAGCCGCAGCCTTGGCATCCTTTGGGCCTCACCGTGGCCGCCTCGGCCTGTTCGCGCCAGGCGTCCGACTCGGTCAGATCCGCGAGCTTGTGCCGGGCGACGTTCAGGCCCATCGAGCCAAAGCGCGGGTCCAGGATTCTCAGCGTGTCTTCCGGGCCCAGATCCCCGTTGGAGGAGACGGAGATGATGTTGCGGTAGTCGTCCCGGAAGGTTCGCACCAGCTCCATGGCATGAGGGTCGATCAGCGCCGCCAGCAGTTCCGAGAACACGCGAATGCGAACCTCGGGTTTCCTGTCGGCCAGCCAGGCTCGCAAGGAATCGAGCAGAAACCGTTCCACACCCCGGACCACGCTCTGGTCCACGCCGGAATCCCAGGTGTAGTCGGGGGTCAGGAAGCTCATCTTGCGGACGCCGAGATCATGGGCGAAGTGGCGGTACGTTTCGCCGCCGTCCACAACGGGATTGATGACGCAGAGGAGGCCCGGCGCGCTCATTTTGCCGGCGGCCGCCGCTTGCTGCAGACGCCGCAGACCGGCCACCGTCCGGTCGTAGGAGCTGCGCCCGCTTTGATCCAGCCGGTGCAGATCGTTGGCCGTGCGAGGGCCGTCCAGCGAAACGCCCACCGACACCTGGTAGCGCTCGAAGAGCGCGATCCATTCATCGTCCACCAGCACGCCGTTGGTCTGCAGGCCGAAGTGAAAACGGAAGCCGTTTTCGTAGCTCCGCAGCGTGTCGCACATCTCGGCAAACCGCGGCCGCCGCATCAGCAGGGGTTCGCCACCGTGGAAGATCAGGGTGATGGTCTTGAGTCCGTGATCGCGCGCCGCTCGCGCCGCGAAGGCTCCGAGGCTCGCGACGACCTGCTGCGGAACCACCGACGGATGCAGCTTCCAGGTCTCGTCGCCGCCGAAAAAGAAGTAGCAGTAATCGCACTTCAGGTTGCAGCGCTCGCTGATCTTGAAAACGATATTCAGGTCTTCGACGCGTCCGGGGGTCATGAGTTTGTCCAATCGAATCTGAGGAAACGATGCGCCCTTCAAGAACGGCGGGAGGAGCGCATCGTTCCCCGTTTGGCGGATGCACTTCTCGGTTAGTAGGCCGAGACGAACTGAATGTGCAGGCTGAAGCCGCCGCTCCTGCTGAGTCCGGCCGACACCTCATCGAGGTGGGCGTCGATCAGATCCTGAGCGCCCTCCAGATCAGCGTTGGTCGAGATGCGATTCATGACTTGCTTTTCAACATCAGACATGTGTGCTCTCCTTTCTCGGTTTTTTGTGGCCCCGAATCGGGGCTTCAGCCGTAATAGTGCGCTTGGGGTAGAAACCGTTTCACGAGGCGTCCACGTGTTACCAAGACGGGTGGGAATTGCAGCCTGCGGGACTTCGGCCTTGCGGCGGGAGGCGATTCGGGCGTATGTTAGCGATCCATCGGAGAAGCGCCATGCCAACAGGCTCTGAACCCCTGCTGATCGAGCTTCCATTCCAAATCAGCTTAAGTGTCGATCATCCCCACCATCTACGCCAGAAGCGGCCCCTCTCCCGGCAACGTCGGACGCGGCGGCCCATCCCTCTCGGCTACGAGACGATCGTGCTCCAGGAGGCGCCACGCCGCGCCTGGTACGAGATGCCCCAAGGAGTTGTGGTAGGAGTCGGCCGGCAGGGCGGCGAAGGAGCAGGCGGCTTGCTCGAGGTCATGGCGCCGCAGGTGATGGTCCCGACCCTGGAGGCGGTCCAGGCGGAGTTGAAGCGAACGCTTGAGCGGGCGGAAAAATATCTGTCGGCTGCCTTTCCCTGGGAGGTGCCTCACGACTTTCGCAAAACGGCGGCCGAAGTCACCACCATGTCGCGGCTGCTCTCCGAACTCTCGGTGCTACTCAACGTGCTGGTCGAGGCCGAACAGGGGAATTCCGCGGCTTCGGCGCTGACCGAACTGGCGACCGACGGCTCACGGCGGATCAAGACGGCCTTGATCAATCATCTGTTCGCTGGCCACTCAATCTATAACTTCCCGAATGGATCGGCGCTGTGGAATCCGAAGTTCCGGCGGGACTCACTGCTCTTCGAGACCCTTGAGATCTCCGTCAATAGCCCGTTGTTCGCCCGGCTGAAGCCGTTCTTAAAGAAGTTCGAGTTTGACTACAAAGTGGGCATCGGTACCATCCTCACCGCCATGTCGTTATTGGTCGCGCTGGGAATTGGGAAGCCGCCCCCTCCCCACCCCGCAGGGCCTTCAGCCGGGCCGGTGATCATCATGGGTGTCGAGAGAGCGACGCCCTCACTGGCGCCTGAGGTTTATGACCCGTCTTACCGCGCATACCTGAGTCAATTGAGAGAGGGCGGGCTGAAGACCGCGCAACTTTATCTCAAGATGCTCGGTTACGATCCGGGCCCTACCGATGGGAAAGACGGACCGAAGACTCAGAAAGCTTTCAGGGATTTTTGTGAGGATCAAGGGGTGGTTTGCTCGGGTATTCAGAGCCGCATCTTCCAACAGCAGATCTCAGCCGCTATCGCCAAGCAGTTTCCGATCCATACGCCCTAGCCTGCGCCCCGCCGGTTGGGCAGAGGGTCGCGGCCCGGCCCGTCGGGCGGAGGGTTACTCGTAGCGGAGTGCTGCCATGGGATCGATCCCGGTGGCGCGGCGCGCGGGAACATAACTGGCGAGCGCCGCCACCCCGGTCAGCACGACCGAAACCGCCACGAAGGTCGCCGGGTCCGTGGGGCGGACGCCGTACAGCAGGTTGGCGAGAAAGCGCGTCAGGACGAGCGCCCCGATCAGCCCAATGGCCACTCCCGCCAGGGCGAGACCCAATCCCTGCATGACCACCTGTTTCAGCACTTCCAAGCGTTCGGCGCCCAGCGCCATGCGGATACCGATCTCGTGCGTGCGCTGGGTTACGGAGTAGGAGACCAGGCCGTAGATTCCCACGCAGGCGAGGATCAGGGCCAGGGCCGCAAAGGAGGCGAGGAGCAGGGTGTTAAAGCGGGGCTCGGCCACCGACCGGTTCACAAGCTGCTCCATGGAGGCTACGTCAAAGACAGGCATCTCAGGATCGACCGCCTGCACCTCCTGCCGCACGGCATTGGCCATGCCGTGGGCATCGGAGGGCGTGCGAACCACGAGGGTGGCGGCGCTCAAGAAGAATGGGGCGGGCGACTGCGAGTACGGCATGTAGATGGCCAGGGGCGCTTCCTGAGCCAACCCCCACTGCCTGACATCCCCCACGACGCCGACAATGGTATACCAGCCGCCGAAGGGCTTGATGCGACGGCCGACGGCATGACCTTCGGGCCAGAAATGGCGCGCAAGATCACGATTGACGATGGCGACCGGCTCCGCCGCGGCGGTATCGCTCTCGCTGAACTCGCGCCCTTCGAGTAGGGGAATGCCGAGGGCCTCGAGATAGCCAGGACTGATCACCTGTTTGCTCGCGTAGTTGCCGTGTGGCGGGACGACCTGGCCCGCAATTTGGAAATCGCCGGCCAGCATACCGCCGGAGCCGAGCGGGACTCCGAATCCTGTGCCGGCGCTCTTCACCCCGGGCAGGGCTCGAACTCTGTCGAGGACCGCAGCCAGGAAGGCCTTCATCTGGACCTCGGTCTTGTACCGTGCGGGCGGGAGCGTGAGATTCATCGTGAGCACATGCTCCGGGTCAAAACCAGGCTTCACTTCCACCAGGCCGACGAAGCTCCGGATGAGTAGCCCGGCGGAAGCGAGCAGAATCAACGTGAGGGCAAACTCGCCGATGATCAGCACGCTGCGCAGGCACCGAGCCGGGGTCCCGGGGCTCAGTCCGCGGCTTGATCTCCTGACGCGCGAGTCGAGGTCCTTTGAAGCTTGCAGGGAGGGCGCAAGGCCAAACAGAATGCCCGTGGCTAAGGAAATCAGCACGGCGAACCCCAGGACCCAAGCGTCGATCTTCACGGCGGCCATCCGGCTCACGACGCCGGGCTGGGCCAGATTCGGCGGCATCAGGCCCACCAGGGTGCTTCGCCCCCAGGCGGCCAGCAGCAGCCCGAGGATGCCTCCCAGTATCGCCAACAGCACGCTCTCCGTCAGCATCTGGCGCACGATCCGCGCGCGGCTGGCGCCCATGATGCGCCGGATGGTGATCTCGTGCTGCCGCACCGCGGACCGTGCCATCAACAGGTTGGCGACGTTGGCGCAGGCGATCAGAAGGACCAGCCCCACCGCCGCCAGCAAGATCAACAGAGCGGGGCGAAGATTGCCCACCATCGAGTCCTGAAGAAAGACGAAGGTCACGCCCATCCCCTGGCCGTCCTGGTCGCGATGCGCCGCCTGATCCAGGCGACGGCTGATGAGAGCGACATCGCTCGATGCCCGCGCCGGCGTAACGCCCGGTTTGAGCCGCGCGATCAACTGGTCGGTCGCGTTCCGGCAGTCGCCGGAGAGAACCATCGGCGCCCAGAAGTCCGCCTGATTGGGAAACTGGAAGCCGGCGGGCATCACACCGATCACCCGGTAGGGCTTGTCATCCAGCGTAATCGGCTGCCCCAGGACGCTGCGGTTGGACCCGAAACGTTGCCCCCAAAGCTGGTGGCTGAGGACGACGACGCTTTCGTGGCCCGCCTGCTCTTCCTCAGGCAGGAAGGTGCGTCCTAGCGCGGGTTGAACGCCCAGAGTTGGAAAGAAGCCGGCCGTGACGACCGAACCCAGAAGCCACTGGGGCTCCCCTCTGCCCGTCAGGTTGGCGGTTTGCCCGCGAAAGGCGGCCATCTGGTCGAACACCTGGTTCTGCTTTTCCCACTGGATGTAGTCGGGATCGCAGACCGAGGCCGGCCCTGGCCCGAAGAACCCGTGGTTGAACCAGAATAGCACCAGGCGCCCTGGATCACGGTAAGGGAGCGGCCGCAGCAAGACCGCGTTCACCACGCTGAAGATGGCCGTGTTGGCTCCGATACCGAGCGCGAGGGTGAGAACCGCCACGGCCGTGAAGCCTGGGTTCCGGCGGAGCATCCGCAGGCCGTATCGCAGATCCTGCATCAGCGTCTCCAGCAGGGGTAGACCCCTGCGGTCCCGGTACTTTTCCTTGGTCTGCTCCAGGCCGCCAAGCGTGATCAGTGCCTGACGGCGCGCTTCTTCCGGGGTCAGCCCGGAACGCAGGTTATCCTCGATGTGCATCTGGAGGTGACTCTCCAGTTCCGCCGCCAGTTCGTACTCACGCCGGTTCCGGTTGAACAGACCGCCCAGGCGCCGGGACCAGGCAAGCAGTCGTCGCATGAGATGGTCTCCTTCGTGCCATCCTGCCGGGCACGCCCTCATTCGTAGCGCAAGGCCGCGGTGGGCTCCACGCGCGTGGCGCGATAGGCCGGCACATAGCAGGCGGCCAAGGCGACCAGGCAGAGAGCGACCGCCACGGCCGCGAAGGTCAAGCTGTCTGTCGCCGTGAGGCCAAAGAGCTGGCTGCTCAGGAGGCGAGTCGCCAACGCCGACAGAACCAGACCAATCGTCACGGCGATGAGGGTCAAGCGAAGACCCTCACCGAGCACGAGCCGCAGGATTCCGTTGCGCCCCGCCCCGAGCGCGATGCGAATCGCGATCTCGCGGGTCCGCTGCCGGGTGGTGTAGGCGGTCACCCCATAAATTCCGACCGTCGCCAGGACCAGAGCGAGCAATCCGAAGACGCCGACGAAGGTGCCGGCGATCCGTTGATTTGTGCTCGCCACCTGGACTCGCGAGACGAGACTGTCCACATCGAAGAGCGGCAGGTCCGCATTGAGCTCGTGGACCGCCTTCTCCAGCCGGGGCGCGAAGGCCAGCGGGTCGCCCGCCACCCGCACGTGAATGATCGGGTGGCTGGTGTAGTTCTGAAACAGCGGAAGATAGAGAAACGGCCGCGGCTTTTCGTTTAACTGGTCGCAGTCGCTGTTGCGCGCCACGCCCACCACCGTCGACCAGTGACCCTCCGCCCAGATCCGCCTGCCGATGGCGTCCTGGCGGGGCCAATAGCGGCCCACCAGCGCCTGGTTCACGATGGCTACCGGCTGCGAATCCCCGGTGTCCTCCGGGGTGAACTCGCGCCCCTCCACCAGCGGAATCTCCAGGGTCCGCAGGTAGTCCGGCCCGACGGTGGCGCTGCGAACGTCCATGGCCTCGCGGAGCCGGGGCACGTAGCCCTCCAGCTTGACCATCTCGGTGCTGTGGACGAAGCCGAGCGGTATGGCGTCGGCCAGGGTCACCGACCGGACGCCGGGGAGGGCGCCGACCTTCGCCAGGAGCTGCCGTTCGAATTCGCGTCCTTTCTCCCGCGTGTAGCCGGCCGGAAAGAGATCGAACGAGGCCAGCAGCACGTGGCCGGGATTGAAGCCGGGGTCGAATCGCTGCGCCTTGCGGAAGCCGCGGATGAAGAGACAGGCGCAGATCAGCAGCAACAGCGAGAGTGAGATCTGCGCCACCACCAGGGCGCTGGTGAGGCGCGCCTTGTGGCGTCCGCCGGCGGCGCTGCCGCTGTCTTCCTTGAGGACCGCGTAGGGTGCCAGACTGGAAGCGCGCAAGGCCGGCAGCGAGCCAAAAACCAGGCCGGTCAGCAGGGAGATGATCAGCGCCGCCAGCAGCACCCTGCGATCGGGATGGACCTGCAGCGCGATGGGGAAACTGCTGGGGGGCAGGAAGCGGGAGAAGGTTCCCGTCGACCAGTTGGTGATCAACAGGGCTGCGCCGCCGCCGAGCAGGGCCAGCAGGAGGCTCTCCACCAGGAGTTGCCGCGCCACCCGCCAGCGCCCGGCTCCAATCGAAAGCCGGATCGCGATCTCGCGCCGCCGCCCCACCGCCCGCACCAGCAGCAGGTTCGCCACGTTGGCGCAGGCCAGCAGAAGCACGACGCCGGCGATCCCCATCAGCATGGACAACAGAGCGTAAAGGGCACCGTTCGCGCCGTTGGGAGCGCGCCACAGTGGATACACCTGGACTTCGTTGTGTCCCAAGTGATTGTCCGGGAACTGCTCCACCAGGCGCTGCATCAGGAGGTTCAGGTCCTGCTGGGCCTGTGGTCCCGAGACGCCGGGCGCCAGCCTTCCCTGCATCATCAGCTGGTTTTCGCCGCGATCATGAATCCAGTCGGCGCCGCTCGCCAGCTGCTGCTGCATCATGATCGGGACCCAAAGATCGGTGCGCAGCCCGGTCATGGTTCCCTGGAAGGCCGGCGGAGCCACCCCGACCACGGTGAAGGGATGGCGGTTCAGGCCGATCGTCCGGCCGATGATGCGCTCGTCGGCACCGAAGCGCTGCTGCCACAGACCGTAGCTCAACACCAGCACCGGCGCCCCGCCCGGCGTCTGCTCTTCGGCGGGCATAAAGCCGCGGCCGAGGATCGGCCGAACGCCGAAGACGTCGAAGTAGTTGGCGGCGACGTGCGCCGCCCACACCCGTTCCGGCTTGCCCGTGCCGGTGAGGTCCAGGGGGCGGAAAGCGAAAGCGGTGAGTCCGGAAAAGCTCCGGTTTCCGGCGCGCAGGTCCACATAATCGGGATAGGAGAACTGGCCGGGGTCCGCAACCGTTCCTCCGCGCGTCACGGAGACAATATCGCCGGTTCCGGCGGCGCCGGGAATGGGGTCAAGCAAGGTGGAATTGATCCAACTGAAGATCGTGGTGTTGGCGCCAATGCCGAGCGCGAGCGTCAGCACGGCGAGCGCTGCGAACCCGGGGTTCTTGCGCAGGGTCCGCAGGCCGTAACGCAGATCCTGCGCCAGCGTTTCGAGTGCGGGGAGGCCGCGGCGGTCCCGGTAAGCCTCCTTGGTCTGCTCGAAGCCGCCAAGCTTGATCAACGCCTGCCGGCGCGCTTCTTCGGGGGTCAGGCCGTACCGCAGATTGTCTTCGATGTGCAGCTCAAGGTGGCTTTCGAGCTCGGCGGCCAGATCCCGGTCCCGCCGCCGTCTGCCCATCAGGCCGCCGAAGCGCACCAGCCAGGCCAGCAGTGATCTCATCGAAGCCCTCCTTTTGTCATTCGTGCCTCAGCGCCGCCATGGGGTCGATGCCCAACGCGCGGCGCGCGGGCGCCCAGGACGAGAGCAGCCCGAGCAGCGCCAGCGTGGCCGCGACCGCCGCCAGAATCTCCGGGTCGCGGGGCGAAGCCCCGTACACAACGCTGGCGAGAACCTGCCCCGCCGCCAGTGCCAGCCCCAACCCGATGGCGGAACCGAACGCGAGCAAGGTCAGAATCCTGCCGAGCACCAGCCGTAGTACCTGCGCCGGCTGCGCACCCACGGCCATGCGAATACCGATCTCGCGCACCCGTCTGGCCACTGCGTACGACACGAGGCCGTGAATGCCGGTGACGGCCAACATGATCGCCAGGACGCCGAAGGCGCTCAGGGCCAGGGCCGCCGCGCGGGCAGGGAAGAATGCGAAACCGAGCATTTGATGGAGGCTGCCCGTTCCGTAGAGCGGCAGCTGCGGATCGAGCGCCGCCACCGCCTGTCGCATCTCCCGGACCATCTGATCGGAGGGCATCGACGACCGAACCTCCAGCGTGGTGGTCCCATTATAGTTCTGCAGCATGGGCCAGAAGACCGCAGGCGATCGTGACTCGGTGAGGCCTTCATATTTGCCGTCCTCGACCACGCCGATGACTTCCACCAGCGCGCCCCTGGTACCTTGCCGGAAGGTCTTGCCTACGGCATTTTCGGAATGCAGAACCTGTTCTCCGAATGTCACATTGACGACCGCCACCCGCGGAGAGTTGTCATCGTCGTGCCAGGTGAAATCGCGCCCGGCCAGGAGACTCGTGCCCATGGCCGCGAAGAATCCCGGCGAGACCTCGTAGTAGTGCGCGCTGATGGTGTCGAACGGGCGAGGGGCCGGCTTATCCCCAGCGACGACGGAGGTGGTGGATTGGTCGATGCTCAGCGGTACCGAATTGGAATAGGCCGCAAGTCGCACTCCAGGGAGTTGTTTGACCGCTTCCAGTGCGCGTTGCTGGAAGGTTGGGCCTTTGTCGCCCGAGTAGCCCGCCAGGCCCAAATCAAACGCCACCACGGAGACGTCCTCAGGGTCAAAGCCCAGGCGCATCTTCAGCGCTTGTTGGAGACCGCGCAACGAAAGCAGGCAGGCAGCCACGAGTACAAAGCACAGGGCCACTTGCAGGACCACCAGCACGTCGCGAAAGGCCAACCGCCTTCGACCCCAAGTCGCAGCGGCGCCCTTTAGAACCGCATTGGCATCGGTCCTCGAAGCCCGCCAAGCCGGCGCGGAACCAAAAAGAGCGCCCGCCAGGACGGAAACCGCGAAGGCGAAAAAAAACACACGCCAGTCGGGGCTGACGTCAAACTGCACAGGGAAATCCATGGGCGCGTGCCAGCGGGTGAGCGCCTGAGACAGGAACAAGGAGACCGCGTACCCTGCCGCGCCGCCCGCGAATGACAACACCAGCGTCTCTGTCAGCACCTGGCGAACCACGCGGCTACGCTTCGCGCCGATGGAGAGGCGAATCGCGATCTCGCGTTGCCGGTCGGCAGCGCGCGCCGTCAGCAGGCTCGCCAGATTCGCGCAAGCAGCGAGCAGCACGAGGGTTGCGAGGCCGAGCACGCCCAAGGTAAAAGCTTTCGCGGGGCCGCCCACCCAATCGCCCGCGAGTCCAGGCTTCGCCAATTTGAACTGCAAGCCTTCGTTGTTGTCCGGGTGTTCGCGGGCAAGCTCGGCGGCGAGGGTATTCAAATTGGCCAGCGCCTCGGCTCTGGATACGCCGGGCTTGAGCCGGCCGAGCACCCAGGTGTCCCAGGTGCTCCGGTTATCGAGCCAGCCAGCGTCGGGGTGTTCCTCGATTTGGGGCTCCATCGTCATCGGCGCCCAGACCTCGGGCCAGTACCAAAGCTCGGTTCCGTGAAAATCGGGCGGAGCCACGCCGAGGACGGTGTAAGGCAGGCGATTGATGCGGACGGTCTTCCCGACGATCCCAGGATCAGCGCCGAATCGGCCGCGCCAGGAGTTGTAGCTCAGCACGGCGTAAGGGCTGGCGTTGGGATGCAAATCTTCGGATTGATGAAAAAACCGGCCCATCAGGGGATGGACGCCGAGAACATCGAAATAATTGCCCGTGGCTAGCAAGCCCCAGATGCGCGTCGGGCCGCCGGAGGATTCCATCTCGATGGGTACCAACCGGTAGCCCACCAGTCCAGAGAAAGCCTGGTTGCGGTCGCGAAGGTCCCGGTAATTCGGGAATGACTGCGTGATACCAGACTTGGTCTCGAGGAAAACCAATTGGTCGGGGCGATCGACGGGCAGCGGCCGCAGCAGCAGCGCATTGATCACGCTGAAGACCAGGGCGTTGGCGCCGATGCCCAGGGCGAGGGTAACAACCGCCACCGCTGCGAAGCCGGGGTTCCGGCGGAGCATCCGCAAGCCGTAACGCAGATCCTGGATCAGCGTTTCCAGGAGGGGGAGGCCGCGGCGGTCGCGGTAATTCTCCTTGGTCTGCTCCAAGCCGCCAAGCTTGATCAATGCCTGCCGGCGCGCTTCTTCTGGGGTCAGGCCGGAGCGTAGATTGTCTGCGACGTGCAGCTCAAGGTGGCTTTTCAGCTCGGCTTCGAGCTCGCGCTCGCTCCGTTGCCGGCTGAAGATGCTGCCCAGGCGGATCATCCAACCACGTAGCCTCATGATCCTTCTCGCACAGGAATTGACTCATGGACTCAATGAATCAATCCTCAATCGCCTCATCGCTGTCACTGTTCTTCCGGGGTCAGGAACCTTGCCACGATCGCCGTGGCTTGTTCCCATTCGCGCGCCTCCCGTTCAACCTGCTTCCGGCCCGCGCGTGTGAGCTTGTAGTATTTCGCCTTGCGATGGTTGTCGGAGAGGCCCCACTCCGACTCGACGTAGCCTTCCTGCTCCAGCCTCAGAAGCGCGGGATAGATAGTTCCGTAATTGACGGCGAGCCGATTCCCGCTGGTCTGTTCGATGCGGCGGGCGATTCCGTAACCGTGCAGCGGACCCAGGGTCTCCAGCGTCTTCAGAATCATCAGGGCCAGCGTGCCCTGCCAAACATCTGCTTTGCTTCCCATGAGCCTCCTATTGGGTTCCCATAGCTAAGGTGCCACAAGTCCTATGGGAATGCAATAGAAGAGATCACGCCCTTTCTGACGGACGGCGGGCGCCACGGCCTGGCCGGGCTGCGCTTGTTTGTTCATACTGGCCCTGGCGGCTGGGAGGAAGCTGTGATCAAACTGCTCTGCACCAGTCTGCGGAGGTGGGGATTACGGGCACCGAACCCGCGCCCACCGAAGATCAGCGGGAGTCCCGAAATGGTCCTTAACACACCCTTAATGGGCTGATGGTATGATTCGTTCTTGAGGGCAGGCCACGAGTCTGCGCAGAGAGAAGGGAGCAGCTTGCTACGAAGGTCCCTTCAGTTCCTCGGCTCTGAGCAGGAATTAGTGAAGGGACGCGAAATCATGCGGTTGCGCTAGACTGTTCGGGTGCCAGCCGGCAACGATTTCACGAAGATTCTGGATTGGTTCGGATTCCGGGTCTGCGGGCACGGGATCGATGAAGGCAGGAGAGGCCGGCCATCTGGAAGGGATTCTGAGCCGCTGCCGCACCGCCTTCTTGACATGAAGTATACTACTGATGGACTAGATTAGAGCGGAAATCTCCAAAAACGAAACCGTTAGGTGTAAGAAAACAAAGGATCGGGACTTTAAAACGTGTGTTTGAGGTCGAGCTGCGAGGGGTGCCTTGGCGCGAAGGTGACGCGCATCGCGAGCGGCCCTGGGGGAAACATCAAGTCGCTGCTCCGTCGCCGGGATATGAGAACCTACGCCACATTGCTACGGAAGGCGCCGCGCATGGCCGTGACTAGGACCCAATTCACTACCTTGAAGAAAGCAGCCCAAAATGCAAGCGCTTACGAATTCTTGCTCGGAGCCAGTTCCTCATTCGAAGACAACTAGGGCAATGGATCGTTGCATAGAGTAAGGAGGTCGCGATGGGCGCCAGTCAGACGGCGACGTCTTCCTTGTTAACCGAATCCGACAGGATAGAGAGGCTGCGTCAGCAGTACGGATGCGGCCCGGTGGAATTCGCGGGTACCGACAATGCTCTTTACGAACGACACCTGCTGTTCGACGACGTGGTTCATCCGGCGGCAGCCGGCCCGCGAGAACGGTTTGAGGCCTTCGCCCGATCCGTGCGTGACATTCTCTCACAACGCTGGGTGCTGACAGAAGACACTTACACACGCGCCAATCCCAAGCGCGCCTACTACATCTCGATGGAGTTTCTGATCGGACGCTCCCTGGCCAACAATATCACCAACCTCTTGCTCGACCCCGTGGTACAGACGGCCGTAAAGCACAGGGATCTGGATTGGCTCGAACTGGTGGAGCAGGAGCCTGACGCCGGCCTTGGCAACGGCGGCTTGGGGCGCCTCGCAGCTTGCTTCCTCGACTCCATGGCCACCATGCAGCTTCCAGCCATGGGTTACGGCCTGCGCTACGAATACGGCATCTTCCGGCAAACGATCCGGGATGGCTGGCAGCACGAGGAGCCCGATAACTGGCTGCGGCGGGCCGATCCCTGGGAGGTGCAACGTCCGAACGAGGCGGTGGGAGTGAGGCTGAACTGCTCGTTCCACTATCACGACGGGACGTTACGTGCCACCCTGGGCGAGCCGTCCAGCCTGATCGGCATTCCGTATGACCGACCGGTGGTCGGTTACGGCGGAAAGACCATTAACACGCTGCGCCTGTGGGCGGCAGCCGCGCCCGATTACTTCGACTTTCAGCAATTCAGCGGCGGGCATTTCGTGGCCGCGCTGGCCGAGAGCCTGGCAGCCGAAACGCTCACGCGAGTCCTGTACCCCGACGACACCACGATTCGCGGGCAGGCGCTCCGCTTCCTGCAGGAGTATTTTCTGGTGGCCTGCTCGCTGGCCGATCTGGTGCGGCGCTTCCGCCGCGGCAGCGCCGATTGGAGCGCGCTTGGAGAGAAAGCCGCCATCCAGCTCAACGATACGCACCCCACCCTGGCGGTCCCCGAGTTGATGCGCATCCTTCTGGACGAGGCCCGTCTCGGATGGGACGAAGCCTGGGAAATCACGAAGAAGACCCTCGCCTACACGAATCACACCCTGCTGCCGGAAGCCTTGGAAAAGTGGCCCGTCGCTTGGTTTCAAATGATAATACCGCGTCACCTGGAGATCATTTATGAGATTAACCGGCGGCTGCTCGAAGAGGTGCGCAGCCGTTTCCCGGGTGACGAGGGCAGGGTGGAGCGCGTGAGCCTGATCGAGGAAGGGCCCTCCCGCCACGTGCGCATGGCCAACCTGGCCATCGTGGGGTCGCACAGCACCAACGGGGTCGCCGCCATCCATTCCGGCCTGTTGCGCAGCATGACGGTGAGGGACCTGGCGGAGATGTATCCGGAACGCTTCAACAACAAAACCAACGGCGTCACGCCCCGCCGCTGGCTCCTTCTGGCGAATCCCCCGCTGGCGCGTGCCATTACCGAGGCCATCGGCGACGGCTGGATTGCCAACCTAGCAGAACTCGAAAAGCTCAAGGCGCTGGCCGACGACCGCGGCCTGCACGACGCCTTCCGCCGGGCCGGGCGCGAGGCTAAGATGCAATTTGCCGACTGGCTCAAAGCGACCTCCGGGCAGACGGTGGACCCGGACACCATCTTTGATTGCCAGGTGAAGCGCATCCACGAATACAAGCGTCAACTGTTAAATGCGCTCCGCATCGTGGTGCTCTATAACCGCCTGCGGGAGAATCCGAATCTGGAGATGGCGCCGCGGACTTTTCTCTTCGCCGGCAAGGCCGCGCCCGCCTACCATCTGGCAAAGCTGATCATCAAGTTCATCAACAACCTGGCCGGTACGCTGGACGGCGATCCTGCCGTGCGGGGCCGGCTGAAGGTGCTTTTCTTGCCTGATTACCGAGTTTCGCTGGCGGAGCGATTGATCCCCGCGAGCGAAGTGTCGAATCAGATCTCGACGGCCGGCTACGAGGCCAGCGGCACCAGTAACATGAAATTCATGATGAACGGCGCCCTGACCATCGGCACGCGCGACGGCGCCACCATCGAGATGGCGGAAGAAGCGGGCGAGGAGAATTTCTTCCTCTTCGGCCTGACGGCGGAGCAGGTGGCCGGCAGCCGCGGCTGGTACGATCCGCATTGGCACTACGAGAACGAGCCCGAGACCCGGTCGGCGCTGGACCTGATCTTCTCGGACTACTTCAGCCGTTATGAACCCGGCGTCTTCGCCCCGTTGCGCGACACCTTGCTGGCCGGTGGAGACCATTACATGCACTTGGCCGACCTGAGGGCGTATCTGGAAGCGGACCAGCGTCTCCTGGCGTTGTTCGCCGACCCGGATGCCTGGGCCCGCAAAGCGATCCTCAATGTGGCCAGCTCGGGGAAGTTCTCGAGCGACCGCACGATCGGGGAGTATGCCGCCGGGATATGGAAGGCGGAGCCATGTCCGGTTGCGTAGGAGTCAAGTCCTATGGCTAGCGAAGCGAAGAGCAAGACAGTGATCTCACCCCTGGCGGGCCGGCCGGCCCCTAAGGAGATGTTGGTGGATGTCGCCCGGCTCGAGCGGGAGTATCTCGAGCGTCAGCCGGACCTCAGCGACCCGAACCAGAGGGTTAGCTTCGGGACCAGCGGACACCGTGGCACTCCGCTCGCAGGCACGTTCACCGAGGCGCACATTCTAGCCATCACCCAGGCCATTTGTGATTATCGGCGCAGCCAGGGCACCGACGGTCCGCTTCACCTGGGTAAGGATACGCACGCGCTGTCCAGCCCCGCCCAGCGCACGGCGCTCGAGGTGCTGGCGGCCAACGGGGTGGAGACGATCATTCAGAAGGACGACGGGGTCACGCCCACTCCGGTGATCTCACGGGCCATCCTGGTTTACAACCGCGGGCGGCGGGAGCATCAGGCTGACGGGATCGTCGTCACACCCTCGCACAATCCGCCGGAGGACGGAGGGTTCAAGTACAATCCGCCGAACGGCGGCCCGGCGGACACCGAGGTAACGCGTTGGGTTGAGGACCGGGCCAATGAGCTGCTGCGAAGAGGCAACCGCAGCGTCAGGCGTACCTCGTTCGCCAGGGCCCTCAAGTCAGCAACCGTTCGCCAGGAGGACTTCATTCTGCCGTATGTGCGTGACCTCGGGAGTGTGGTGGACATGGACGCCATCCGCTCCGCCGGCCTCAAGCTGGGTGTGGACCCGCTCGGAGGCGCGGCCCAGCCCTACTGGGAGCCGATCAACTCCGTCTACCAGCTGGAGATCGAGGTTGTCAATCCCGTGCTGGACCCGACGTTCTCGTTCATGACGGTCGATCACGACGGCAAGATCCGCATGGATTGCTCCAGCCCCTACGCGATGGCCCGGTTGGTAGGCCTCAAGGATCAGTACCGCGTTGCGTTTGCCAATGACCCGGACTCCGACCGGCACGGGATCGTAACGCCATCCGCAGGCTTGATGAACCCTAATCATTACCTGGCGGTGGCCATCCGCTACTTGCTGCAACGCCGTCCCCATTGGCCCGCTGACGCGGCCGTGGGCAAGACGCTGGTGAGCAGCAGCATGATCGACCGGGTGACGCAAAAGCTGGGCCGACGGCTGTCCGAGGTCCCGGTGGGCTTCAAATGGTTCGTACCGGAACTGTTCGAGGGCTCTTGCTGTTTTGGCGGCGAGGAGAGCGCGGGGGCCAGCTTCCTGAGGCGCGATGGTACAGTGTGGACGACCGACAAGGACGGCCCCATCATGGATCTTCTGGCGGCCGAAATCACGGCCCGCACGGGACGTGACCCGGGCGAGCACTACCGCGAACTGACAGGCGAGTTTGGTACGCCGCAATACACCCGCATCGACGCGGCGGCGACGCCTGAGCAGAAGGCCAAGCTGGAGAAGCTGTCCCCGGAGTCCGTCAAGGAGTCGAATCTGGGGGGCGAGCCCATCGTCGCCAAGCTGACCCGTGCTCCCGGGAACAATGCCCCCATCGGCGGCCTGAAGGTGGTGGCGGCCAGCGGTTGGTTTGCAGCACGGCCCTCCGGCACGGAGAACATCTACAAGATTTACGCCGAGAGCTTCAAGGACCTCACGCACCTGAACGCCATCGTGGACGAGGCCCAGCAGATTGTGAACAACGCGCTACTGTGACTAGGCCGCCACCGGACTTTCCGCGCAGAATCACACGTACGACCCATACAGGTAGCTTGTTCTATCTGAAACGATCTCGGCACCTATCCATTTTGATAGGAGGGTGACGGTCTATATGGGCCCGAGCGAGCTAGCCTCCAACCAAAGAAGGAGTTGCGAGCCAGTGGCGAAGACACATATTCGGTGCGCCGATTGCTTAACGTTCTGTGGGAATATGGGCGTGACACGAGCCTGGCGGAGCTCTGCTTGATAGGACAGGAACGAAGCTGCGTTTGAGGTCTGGGCATAAGTAGTAGAACCAGCGCCCAGTCGAGGCTCGATCGTCGGAGTTTTTGCTCGGCGCCCAAACCCATACGAGTAGTTCATGCGGTCTGCTACGAAGCTTACGGGGACAAACGGAAACCCTTGCAGGGTCCTGATTGCCGATGGGCACCCTGGATTTCGTGATGCCGTCCGCAGAACGCTTGAAGCCGAAGCCACCTTTAGAGTCGTAGGCCAAGCAAGTGAAAGTGCAGAAGCGGCCCAAAAAGCGCGTGAACTCAAGCCTGATGTGATTCTGTTGGATCTCGCCATGCCCGCGGGTGGTGGTCTCCAAATCTTACGTGACCTTGCCGATACTCCTTTTACACCGCGCGCGATCGTGTTGACAGCCGCGATCGACAAGTATCAACTCATTGAGGCCCTGCAACTTGGTGCCTACGGTGTTGTTTTCAGGGATTCGGCGACAGAAGTGCTGTCTGAAGCTATTCGAGGTGTGATGTCCGGTCACTACTGGATGGCCCGTGAAATGCTTGATGGCCTGATCGAGGCCCTTTGCCTTGTTGCCGCCGGGCCCACACCAGGGACCAGTTTCGGCTTGACCGCACGTGAGCTTGCCATCATCGAAGCTTTGGTCGCGGGTCACACCAATAATGACATTGCAAGTCAACTATCAATCAGCAAACAAACGGTAAAGCACCACTTGAGCCGAATCTTCGATAAACTTGGGGTCTCGAGTCGACTCGAAGTTGCGATCTTCGCGATCCACAGAGGGCTCGTCAGGGGACCTTGACCAGTCGCGCTATGGAGATGTGTGTCAGTTTTTCTCACCCCGTTCAACGGTGGCCTATCTTTTCCCGATTTTTCCACAATCTAACCCACTGATATAAAGCGCACGAACTATTTTTTCCGAAGCTTCTGTTACATTCCCATATTCTCACAGATAAGCGCTAAGTTCGATCTAGTGAACAAATGAGTGAGAGAGCTGAAGGACCGGTTTACACTTCGGCGTTTCGGGCGGCGGATTGTGCGCTGAGAGTTAAGTTGTTGACGCCGCGCGGACAGTGAGGGCGTGGATCGAAATGACCCCGAGTGAACGGCGAGACCGACAGACGACTCTGGCGGCTTTGCCTGATCGCGATGTAACAGATTGACAAGAGGGAGGTTATGAGCAATCCATGCCCAGGGCAGATCACTTCCAAGCGGATCAAGGTCTTGAGGCTGCTCGGCGCCGCCGAACTCGGCAACCCTTTCAAAGCCCGTTCCGGCCCGATGGCCGGCCCCCAGACCCTCTCCGAATCCAAGCTGGCCGGGACGCCCAGCGGAGCTAAACCGGAGCCTACGCTAGAGACGAAGGAGCAGAGATGAGGAAGATTCTCGTGTTGATTGTTCTTTCCGCAGCTTTAAGGACGAGTTGGGCCGCTCCGCAACAGCCCATGACCGCGCAGGCGACCACGCGCATGAACGCGACTCACGTCCAGGGGGTGGCGCCCGGTTACCGGCCGACCGCGGGGAGCCAGGGCATTCTGTAACTCAGTGGCGACCTCAGCGGATCGGCGACGGCCCCGGTGGTCGCGGGACTACAAGGAAGACTGGTGGCGTCCACCGCACCCTCGGCCAACCAGTTTCTGGGATGGAACGGCTCCCAGTGGGCGCCCAGCCAGCCGCCCTTCTCGAACCTGAGCGGCAGCGCCACCCCCGCGCAGCTTCCTGCCGCGACCGCCACCTCTCAAGGCGCAATTCAGCTCAGCGGAGATCTGGGCGGAACGGTGTCGGCGCCATCCGTCGGGCGCATTCAAGGTGTGCCGGTGGCCGCTCGCGCTCCGGCGGCAACGCAGGTCCTGACTTACAACGGCGCCGCCTGGACGCCAGCCACTCCAGCCGCGGGCGCTGGCATCGTGAGGAGCCGCGAAAGCGGCTACTCCGGCAAGGCCTCCGCGACGGTTCCAACACCGTAGGAAATATTCCGGTCGTCAAGCCGGCGAGCAGAAGAGAGGAAGTCCGATGAGAGTGCAATTCGATGGCAAATTCATTGCCGACTTTGAAACGGAGGAATTGTATCGGAACGGCAGGGTGCGGCGGATTGAGCGCAAGCCTTTCCGTTTCCTGGGGCTCCTGCTCAGCCGGCCTCGCCGGTTGATACGATATCCGGAGATTATGGCTTTCCTGTGGCCTGACGTGAAGATCGATACCCGGAACAACGTCAAGGAGGTGGCGCAGAAGCTGCGCCAAGCCCTTGGTTCCGACGCCCGTCAACTGGAGTGCCTCCGCGGCCGGGGATACCGGTTGATGGTGGACATCTCGGAGGCGCCTGACACAGGTTTGACCCCGCCACCGGCCGTCCCCGGCGTGCCGGGTCAGGTTCTCACGACAGCGGGCGCGGAATCGATATCGCATCCGGCGTTGTGATCAGGCAGGATTTTGAAAAAGCCCGCCAGCCTGTCATTCCGACGAGCCGCAGGCGAGGAGGAATCTCGTAGCTCCTTTGTTTTCAGACCGAGATTCCTCGCTTCACTCGGAATCACACCCGTCGAGAGGCTTTCCGGCAGCCCGCTCGGAGTCACGGCGTCGCGCGGCCCGCGCGAGAATCCCCTTACTTTTCGTAACGAATACGCAAGCTCACGTCGGCTCCCGCCGGCAGATCAGGAAGAACAAGCCGGTGAAGGTCATCGAGGACTTTGCCAGGTCCTTCGATGCCGGAGATCCCTCTCGCAAATTCAAAGGTGAGCCCGCTCACGGCCTCCGCGCTGCGCGCCTTCAGAATCACTTCCCGGGAATCGCTCCCCGGCTGGACGCTCCATTTCAGCCGGTCGCGCGCCCGCCAGAAGCGGGCGAAGGTCAGCATGTCCGAGGCGGCCACGCCGGCCGGGAGTTGGTCCAGGAGCGACTCTTCGGCCGGCACTTTCGACTTCGGATCGTCGGTGTGGATCAGGAGCACGTTGGTGGCCCCATTATCGGCATTGGCGCGAATCACCTCCAGGGCCTCTCCGACCCGCTGCCGCAGCGGGGGCTGCTCCTCATCCTCGATGGTCACCGGAAATTCGTAGATGCTGCTCTCGTGGGCGAAGTCGAGGTCGCGCATGGCGAGGTAAGGAAAGTTGGTGAGCACGTCGGGCGCCGTGAAGGAGGAATCGAACTCATAGCCGCAGCGCTCCAAAGCCTCGGGCAGAGAGGGCGGGACCCGCAGGTGTCCGGCGCGGAAAAAGATCGTCCGGTGGTGAGGGATGGCCCCGTCCAGGAGCTCCTTGCTGACCCGGACTTCCCCCAGCACGGAGCCGCCTGTGGCGTTCTCCGAACTCACCGCGCGGGGACGGTAATTGGCGTAGGTCTCTTGCCCGCTTCCATAGAGAAATTTGTTGAAGGCACGTGAATGAGTGACGGTGTGGCTTTCCACGTCGAAACCGCGGGCGTACAGGTTCCGCAGCACCTCAAGACTGTGGCCGAAGAAGAAGGGCGGGCCGGTGGCGTCCGAAACATACTTGGTCTGCATGAAGAGGGTGCTCGAGACGTGGTGCCGCGCTTCCATGGCGGCGAATTCGAGGGCGCGCGGGACCGAGTATTCCCAGTCGATGTCGTGGGAGAGCAGGAGCACCGAGCGCCACCCGCGCGGCATGGTGGCCAGACGGACCGCCGGCCCGGAGTCTTCATACCAGGCGCGCAGGATGAGCATCCAGACGTCGGCCCCAGGTTCGAAAGCGTTCACATAGGCGCGCGAGGCCTGCAGGTGGCGGTTATCCTGGCTGCGCAGAATCACGTCGTCCAAGCCCACGCCGCTGATGTAGACCTTTCCCCGGCCTGCCGGGCGGGAGAACAGCGCGGCCGAACCGTCTTCGAAGCGCGCCAGAATCGCGGCGTCCCGATCCGGCGTGTAGCCATTGGTCGTGAAGAGCTCCGGCACCTGGTCGCCGGCCAGACGGACGCGTTTTTCCTCGGGACGATCGAGGTAGCGGAGAACCGGGTCGCTGCCGGCCGCAAAAGCGACCCAGTGGCGGGACTGCCCCGGCTGATAGCCGCTGAACCCGAAGAGGGATCCGAGCGCGCGCGCGAAGACGTCCTGGGCAAAGACCTGTCCGCCCTCCGCCACGAATCGGGCGAGTTGCTGAGCCTGATCGGCGCTGAAGGTCTTAGCGTCCACCTCGGGATAGATAAAGACCAGCGGATGGTGGAGGGCGCGAGCGAGGTCTCGCGTCACAAAGAACGGGATGCCCATCTCGCGAAGAGCATGGACCAGGCCCAGGCCGCCCTCGTCCTCGCGGGTCAGCAGCACGGCCACCTGTAGGGGAAACGACTCCGGGTATTTGTCGGTCAACGCCAGCTCGGAGGGGGCCAGAGGTTGGAGAGGAACCGCGGCGGCCGCGAGGCTGGTCATGACTTCGGTCCGGGCGCGGTAGGTGTAAACCAGAAACGCCAAGAAGACGGCGGCCAGCGCCGCCAGGCTCCACTTGAAGACGACCTCCCGCCTCGTGACAGCTTCCTCCTCGACCTTGACCGGCGCCGGGACGGGGCGTGGCGGCTTCATCTTGGATACGCCGAAGCCCCGCCGCTCCATGACGCCCCAGCCGCTCTTGCCGAGCAGAAATCGGACCAGTCCCCTCAACCTCCAGAGGAGGGCCCACTGCCGGTACCCAACGTTCTCGATGAGCGCCCACCACGTCAGCCAAGCGCGATCGCGAATGCGGCCGTAGCGCCGGTAGCTGAGTTCCTCAAGCAGCAGGGCGCCGATCGTCAGCACGAGGCCGAAGCCGTAAGCCACCAGAAAGAACAGGATCAGAAAGTGCGCACTGACGATCTGCGCCGCCAGGCCGACCGCCAGCCCGACCAGGCCCAGCACCTCAACCACCGGAGCGAGAAGTTCGAAGAGGAGATAGTAAGGAGCGACCACTAAACCCAAGGCTCCGTAGCGCCAGTTCAAGAGGATGGTCCTGTGCCGGGAAAGAACCTCTGCCAAGCCGCGGTGCCAGCGCTCCCGCTGGCTGGCGAGGATCCGCCGGGATTCGGGCGCTTCGGTCCAGGCCACCGGGGCGGGAAGAAAGGTCACGCGGTCAGGCAATCGATGCTCACGGGCGTGGCGGCGGAGGCGGGCTACGATCTCCATGTCTTCACCCACGGTGGCTCTTTCGTAGCCGCCGATGCCGATGACGGCCGCCCTTTGGAAGAGCCCGAACGCTCCGGAGATCACGAGGTTGCCGCCCAGATGGTTCCAGCCCAGACGGCCCAACAGGAAGGCCCGCAGATACTCGACCACCTGGAGTCCTGCCAGAGCGGTGTGCGGAGCGCGAGCTTCAATTACGCGTCCGCCTTTGACCAACGAACCGTTGGCAATGCGAATCGTTCCGCCGGCCGCCAGCACGTCGTCGCTCCAGAGGAAGGGCTGGACCATGCGCTGCAGGGCGTCGGCCTCGATCAGGGTGTCGGCGTCGATGGAGCACACCAGCTGCCCGGTGGCGAGGTTCAGGCCGACGTTGAGGGCGTCGGCCTTTCCACCGTTCTCCTTGTCGACCACGACCAGGTGGGGATAGGTCCGCGAGATGTACAGGCCGCGCACCGGCTTGGTCTTCACCTGCTGGCGGTAGATCGGGTGCAGGGGCACCAACTCAAATTCCTTGGCCAGGACCTCCAGGGTTTCATCGCTGGACCCGTCGTTGACCAGGATCACTTCCAGATTGGCGTAGTAGAGCGTGAGCAGGCTCCGCACGCTCTCCGTGATCGTGGCCGCCTCGTTGTGGGCCGGAGCCAGGATGCTGATGCGGGGTGCGAGCCGGGACCCGAGCACCTGCCAGCGGGTCTCGCTGCGAGAGATCAGCAGGTGCTGCCACATCTCCCAGGCGGCGCTCACCAGCAAGGCGAGATAGAGGCTGTTCAGCGCCAGAAAATAGGCCAGAAGCAGCCATCCAAAAGGATGGAAGAAGCGTTCGGCGTCCCAGCTCGACAGGCTCATAGCACCGGCCTTGCCAAGGCGGAGGCGGGAATCCCCAAGACCTGACGCGCCATGTCGGCGGCAAAGGCGTCCGCATCAGACAGGGCGCGGCGCAGCAGCAGGATTCCGGGCCCTCCCATGGCGCGTAGAGCCAGTCCGGCCTCGCGGCGGACGTCCCACGCGGGATCTCGCAGAGCGCGAGCCAGAGCCGGAGCCGCAGGCCACTCTGCCAGCTTGCCGAGCCCGCGGGCGGCCGCGGATCGCACCGACGCTTCAGGGTCGCTGAGGCGTTCATGAAGCGCTTGGGCAGCCTCCTCGCCTCCGATCTGACCCAGCAGAGTCGTTGCCAGCGTACGCACCGGCACCGAACCCTCGCGGCACAGCCCGCGGGCGGCGGAAAGGAACCGCGAGTCCGCGAGGCCCACAGCGACTTCGAGAGCCGGTTCCAACCGCTGCGCAGCAGGGTCGCCGATATAGGCGGCGAGCCAGGGAGCCACTACCGCCCCCATCCTCAGCAGCGAGTTTTGCGCGGCGAAACGGCAGAATTTGGCAGGGTCTTCCAGCAGCTTCAGCAGCGCCGAGATCACTTCGGGGCTGGGGTGGGTGGCTGCCCAGTCGGCCGCTTGCGCTCGCACTCGGGGATGCCGGTCTCCCAGCAATCGCTCCATCAGGCTTACCCCGGCCCCTAACATTGTGAGGGAGCGGGCGGCGTAGACTCGCCGCCACCACCAGCGGCTCTTCAGACGCCGTTCCAGGCCTTGAAGGAGACCGGCCCGCCCGGCCAGATCCGCGATCACCTCTTTCTGGCGATCACTGAGGTTCACCGCCAGTTCGAGGAATATCGCGCTTTGCAGCTGGACTGGGAGAGCTCGCACAGCGACGAGGTCGGTCAGAGTTTCCGCGTTATCTCTGCTGGCGGAAAGGTCGACGGGATTCAACGCTCGCGAGAGCGCGGCGCGCGCTCTAGTGATCCGCTCCCCGTAGTGGGCTTGGGACCCACTGAGCCAGAGGGCGTGACCGAAAACGAGTAGGACGGCAATCAGCAGAAGGAGCAGCTCGATGGCGATAACGGTTCGGACGATGACCTCGACGGGGAAGGGCGTGTCAAACCTCCATGGCGCGGCGGACCCTCTGCACCAGCACCCGGAGACTGAACGGCTTGGCAACGTGGTCGAAGGCTCCGCTCTCCAGGGCACTGACAATCTCGGCTTCGCTGGAGCGCGCCGTGAGCATGATCACCCGGGTCTTCTTGACGGCGCCGTCTTCCGCCAGGCGGCGGAGCACCGTCAGGCCGTCCATGCCTGGGAGGTCGACATCCAGCAACAAGACACGAGGCTGCAGGTGCGGCCGGGGCCCAGCGAGTTTCTCCAGCGCCGCTTTGCCGTCGGTGAAAGACTCTGTCCGGTATCCGCGCGTCTCAAGGGTGTGGCGAAGCAAACCTGTCAGGGTTTCATCGTCGTCCACCAAGACCACGTCAGGCTCTCGTGATGGTTCGCCCGCGGAGCCGCCGGCGGGAAGTACCCGGTCGCCACCACGCTTCCTGGCTTCCTGCCTGGCCTGGGAGGCGGCGCGGCAGAGCGACCCGAGGTCGAATCCGTCATGTGGAAACTGAGCTACTCCAGCACTCAATGATGCCTGAAACCCTGCGCCGGAGACCGTCCCGAACTCCTCACTCCGCATCGCCTCCAGAAACTCCGCGATCCTCTGAACCCCGTCGCTGCGGGTCATGCCGTAAAGGGCTACCAGAAACTCGTCATCGCTCCATCGGCTTACGATGTCTGCGCTTCGGAAGGCGCTCAAGAGAACCTGCCCCAGGCGCGCGTACTGCTGATTGACGACGCGGTCAGGGCGCTCACCGATTCTCTCGATGTTATCGAGCCCGAGAGCTACCAGGCAGAGAGGCTCTCTCTGCCGCCGGCTCAGGCGCACCAGCCAGTTCAGAACACGGAGCGAGCTTCGAGAAGACTCCAGCCCGGAGAGACTGTCCCGCTCGGGCCAGGCGACGAGCCGACGGGTGCGGTTGAGACGCGCGGAGAGCCTTGCCACGAGCTCTGGCCCCGACATCGGCTTCACAATCAAATCATCCGCGCCTGCGGCGAAGACCCGCTGGGCCTGTTCCGGATTCCCGCGGGCCGTCGACACCAATATCGGCGTTCCGTTCCAGCGCGGATCGTTCCTCAGGGCCCGGCATAGTTCGACGCCGCCGAGGCGAGGAGCATCGGCGTCGATCACCAGGATGTGGGGCGAGGGTCCTTGGAGCGCACGCCAGAGCTGCAGAGGATCATCAAAGGTGCGGACGGCAATGCCCGCGTTTTCGAGAGACTGGGCCATGGATGCGAGGGCGGAAGGATCGTGGTCGAGAACCAGGGCTCGAGTGGTTGACTTTTCCTCGCACCTCAATAGCTGAACCACAGCGTCCAGAACTTGCGAAGCGGGCAGGGGCTTTTCGAGAAAGGCTTTTGCGCCTAGATCCACGTACCTGAGGCGAGCCTCAAGGGAGTCTGTGGACGTCAAGACCACGATGGGGGCCGAAGTGCAGCGCGCCGTAAGCTCTGCCGCCAATTCCAGCCCCTCTTCCAATCCTTCGGGGAGCTGAGGATCCAGCAGCACCGCGCTTGGTGTTTCGCGAGAGCCTAGGTCGCGGGCAGCCTGCAGGGTGGTGGCCGCTTCAACCCGCACGCCGAAATGGGGCGCTTCGATGGCCAGAGAGCGGCCGATTTCTGCGTCACCATCGACGACCAATAAGAGCGGGATTTCCCGGACTCCCTTGGGCGGGGCAACCGGCTCCTGCGGATGGGTTTGCTCTTGGTCGGTGTCAGCGCTCGGACCCTTTTCCAGAAGTTCACGAAGCTCAAAGACCGCATCGCAGACCCGCAGACACTCCGCTTTTCCGATGGCGCTGCCGGCCAGCAAGATCTGTTCGATCTCTCGCGCCAGTTGGGTGCCCTTCTCAAATCCCAGGCTGCCCAAGGACCCGGCGAGCTTGTGGGCTTCCCGTTGGGCCTTTTCGCACTGCTCGGAAGTCAAACTGCCATCCAGCAATGCACAGCCCGCCTCTTCGATTGTGGTGACCTGCTCGAAGATTCGTCCCTGAAACTGGCTCCAGACCTCTTCGGATAACTCAGAGAGTTCGTCCTCGTCCGCCGCTTCCTGGGTCTCCAGGGATGGCTGAGGCCCTAGGGTCCATAAGACCTCCTGGATAAGCTTTTCCTGTCGCAGCGGATGAAACAGCATCTGGTCGCCACTCTGGAGGTGTTTGGCAAAGTCCCTGGACAGAGTCGCCAGTCTGGCGGGTTCCAGGCAGTAGATGGTCTTCATCTTTCTAAAGCCCATCTCGTGGCGGGACCGCGCCAGGACCTCCTCGGCCGGTGGCTGCTTGAGGCCGTCATCCAGAATCAGCAAGGCGTAGTCGTCCTGTGCCAACTGTACGAGAGTCTCTTCGCCGCTGCGGGCCGTGCGGACCACGAAGCCGGCCCTTCCTTCGAAGCGCTGTACCAGGCAGCGTTCCATGTCCAAAGGGAGGCCGGCAATCAGAAGATTAGGCACGTAAACCTTGCCTCTATCCCCGGCGCGACTCCCAGAGCGTGCTGTGAGCAGAGATGTGCCGCCAAGCCCTCATGAATCCAACAGGAACGAGGCTTCGTAGAGATTTGCATTCTCAGAGGGCTGCGAAGCCGGCCGGAGCTACCCCTACTAATGTATACCATACCTTTATTTGTTTTCTAGTGCATGATGTGCCCGGTTTCCAGAACGACAAACGCTTCGTAAGAGTGAATGGCGAGCCCGGCAAAGCTCGGATAGCGACTCAACCACTCGCCCGCAGATCGGGCTTCCTCGTCGAAGACGGTTCGGCCCAGGCCGGAGAAAGTCACGCTCGGCGCCATACGGGTATTACCCCGATAGCCGGCAAGTTCGTGGCCGTTGGTGGTCGACAGCGTGAAGGGCTGCAGGCCCTCCAGCTCTGGATTCTGGGCGAGAGGAGCGGGCAGGGGGGTGAAGGGAGGAGGGATGGAGAAGTGGCCGGAAATCTCGTCTGCCTTAAGGACGGCCGCCAGAGCCGCAAGCGCCGTATCAACTGGTTCCACAGGCTGGGAAGCAGAAGGGGCGGGCAAACCCAGTCCCAAGTAGATCTGGTTCCCGTCGACGACAGCACTCATCAGATAGCCATGAAAGAAACGCTCGCTTAGGAGACCTGCCGCGCCCAGACGCTGATGGAATTCCGCAGCCGGAAGCCGGAACGCAAAATAGACCGGTGTTCCCGGCTGTAAATAGGTCTCGAGGCCGACGACGATCTGCTTTTGGATCGAAGCCGCATAGGCGAGCGCCGGCTCGGCACCGGCCACGATGCCGCCGGCGCCGGCCGCCTGGTTGCGATAGTCCATTAAAGTCACCTTCTCCAACAGACTGGTAAGGTGCTCACCCACGGTCTTCGACTGGCCCTGGAAAGCCAGCGTGAGGTCTTCGCGGTCCGGCGACTGGGTGGGATAAAACCACCAGGGAACGTCACAAGTCAGCGTGACGCCCGGCTCGGCGCGGACACGCGCCGCGCATCGGGAGACCAGTTGGAGGAATTCGCCCAAGAGTTGATTGCGATACTCGCGGTCCACAAAGCCCGCCAGGACATAAGGCTCGACGTCAAGGTGAATACCATCGAATTCCGCGGTGGCTGCGGCTTGGCGATTGAAGTCGAGTACAGAATCGACGGCGGCCAGCGCGCTTTCGTGGTTTTTCTGCGCGGCCCATTCGGGGTCGCCGAGCAAGGCTTCAACCCGTAAGCCTTTCTGGTGGGCGCGGGATATGAAGGCGTGATGCTCCGGCAGCGCGATCCGGAAGTCAGGACTGATCGGTGGCGACTCGGACTCAGCCGCCGAGTAACCCGGCGCCAGATAAATGTCCCTGATCTGGTTGCGGTCGCAGAAAGCGAAGAACTCGTCCGCCTTCGCCGCGCTCCCGATGATCGCTGAGGCTTCCCACACCCACATGCCCCGACCGCGCACTTTAATGGCCGGGCCACCCGTGGGGCTGGACGGCTCGGCAACCGGAGAAGACTCCGCCTGCGAGGCGCTCCCCGAGGACTGAAGACCGATGCTATCCAGATGAAACCGGTAGTCCCCCGGCCTTTTGAAGATCAGCACCATCCGAACCAGCCGGCCCCGATCAATGCCGTCAAAGTCGTGAAGGGGGATCTGCACGTGTTGCCACTCCAGGCCCATCGGGGACTGCAGATAGCCTTCCACGCCCAGGGTAGGGAGGGATTCATCATTGTGCTTGTGAGCCGCGTCCACCAACTTCAACGAGAAATCCAAAGGGGTGTTGCGATCGTCCGCCCGGATCCAGAAGCTCAAGTCCCGATAAGCAACGGCGTCCAGGACCCGCCCCAGCCCGCCCGGATAAAGGTCGAACCAAACCCCGCAGAACCCTTGCGCTTCCTGGTGGGCGGTGACTCGCAGTGAGTGCCCGGCGGGCGCGCGGCGAACACTGGGGTCAAGGTAGATGCGCGACCAGGACGGCTCCTTGGAGAAGGTGTTGTATTCCCCGCCCAGAGAGTTGGTATGGGTGCTGTCAAAGCTCCATATCACCAGAGAGCTTGCGGGCGGGGATGCCAGCGTGAACTCGGGCGCAGGCCTAAGAGTGAGGGCAAGGACAGCCCACAAGACTGCAGGCCAGACACCCGTAATGCGCTTCGGCCGATCCCTCACGGCTGGGAGCCCAGGCGATGGTAGGGTTGCGCGCTGATCGAGGAATCAAACCAGACGGTTATCACCGCTCCAGTCTACAGCCGACTTGGGCATTTTTCATGATGTGCGTCCCGCCAGAAGCGAGAATTTCGGTTATGATGAGGCCTTGAACTGAGGAATTCAAAATGGAAAACGCTCTTGCGCGTGAAGACGCCGTACCCCCGGGCAAAGGGGAGCCCGGTCTTCCGGGCAGACGCTCCTTCCTGGGGTGGATGATTGGCGCCGTTTGGGCTGTCGTGGGTGGTCTGATGTCGATTCCCCTCCTTCGTTTCGCGCTATATCCCCTTTTTGACCACACAGCGCGCGCGGATTGGTCGGATGTCGGCCCCGTCGACTCTTTCGCGTCGCTCTCGACGCCGGTTGAGAAGCTCATCACGATCACACAGCGCGATGGCTGGCGCGAGATCGTTTCCCAAAAGCCTGTGTACGTGACCAAAGACCAAGCCGGCCAGCTGGAGGTTCTTTCGGCCATCTGCCCGCATCTAGGCTGCGAAGTGCCCTGGAGCCCGGAGAAACAAGCATTCTATTGCCCTTGCCACGGAAGCGTGTTTGCCCCCGACGGATCGCGGATCTCGGGACCGGCGCCGCGCGGCCTCGATTCGCTTGCCACGACGGTTGAAAATGGCCAGTTGAAAGTGCGTTTTCAGTACTTTCGTCAGCTTCTGCCTTATAAGGAAGTCGCGGGGTAAGGGAGAACCAGGGAGGGCACGGAATGGCCGAACCGATCGAGCCGCAGTCCAGCCAAGGGGAACCAACCCCCTTGGTGCGGGCCGGCCTTTGGAATTGGATTGATCAGCGCACCGGCGTCAATGCCCTCCTCCATGAAGCGCTGGACGAACCTATCCCCGGCGGTGCGCGCTATGCCTACATCTTCGGATCAGGCCTGCTCTTCGTCTTTCTCTCCCAGGTGATCACCGGCATCTTCCTGGCTCTCTATTACGTGCCTTCGGCCGATCACGCCCACACCACGGTGGCTTATATCACCAAAGAAGTGGCGGCGGGCGCGTTCCTGCGGAGCCTTCACGTTTACGGCGCCAGCGCCATGGTCATCATCGCTGTTCTGCATGTCTGTCAGACCTTTCTTTACGGGTCTTTCAAAGGGCGGCGCGAGCTCCTCTGGCTTTCGGGTGCCGTCCTCTTTGGACTGATCCTGGGAATGGCCTTTACCGGATATCTCCTGCCCTGGGACATGAAGGCCTACTTTGCAACCGCGGTGGGAACCAACGTGCCCAGCGAACTGCCGCTGGTGGGCAACAGCGTCAGGCTCCTGCTCCGAGGCAACAACGAGCTCGGCACACTGACGGTCTCGCGCTTCTTCGTGGGGCACGTTTTCCTGATTCCGGGGCTCATGATCCTCTTCATCTCGACGCACCTTTTTCTGTTCCGCAAAGCCGGTCCGGCCGGCCCGACCAATGAAGATCCGTTCCATCCGAAATTGCCTACGGAGCCCTTTTATCCACGGCAGTTGATTATGGATCTCGGTCTGGCGCTGGTGCTCGTTATCATCCTCGCCAGCCTGGCGTATTTCTTTCCAGCGGCGCTTGGTCCGCAGGCGAATCCGGCCGATACGCAGTTTCTGCCGCGACCGGAGTGGTATTACCGCTCGCTATTTCAGTGGCTCAAGTACTGGAATGGTCGGGCGGTGGTGATCGGAATCGGCGTGATTCCACTGGTCGTGACGGTGCTGTTCGTCCTCATACCTTTTCTCGATCGCAAGGTCGAGCGACGGCCGTGGCGCCGTCCGGTTTCCGTTGGGATCTTCGCTTTCGTGTTCGTCGGATTGATCGTGCTGGAGGCGCTGAGCTACTACGACGACGCCCATAACAGCGCGGTGGCTCAGCAACTGGCCCTTCAAGATCAGCAGGCTGCCGACTATATGAAGGAGCCGTTCAAGCCCGAGGCTCAAGGAGCATCGCTAACGGCTGCGGCCTCGAGCGATAGCGCCCCAGCGACTGACCCTCGCGTCGCTCAAGGCAAGAACATCTTCGAGTCGCACGCTTGCATCGCTTGTCATGGTCCCGGCGGAGCCGGCACGCCCTTAGCGCCCAGGCTGGCGGGCATCGGCAAGAAGTACACGGCTGACCAGCTGCTGAACCTCTTCAATCATCCCACGGCCAAGATGGACGCCGGCAACATGCCGCATTTCCAGTTCACCGCCGCCGACGTCAGCGCCCTTCTCGCCTACCTCGACAGCCAGTGAGCTGCGGCGTCGCACGCCTGAACCGCTCCCGGCGAAGACGGGATTCAGGAGCGCCCGGCTTCGACGGGCTCCGGGACCCCGAAGCTTTCCTCTTCGCCCTCTCCCGTCTTGCGCCGCCCGAAGATCCGCCCCAGCCACCTCTGCAACCCGTCCAGGTAGGTGTAGTAGACGGGCGTGATGTAAAGGGTGAGAAGCTGCGACACCACCAGTCCGCCAACCACCGCCAGGCCCAGTGGCCGGCGCGCTTCGGCGCTGGCGCTGAAGCCGAGCGCGATGGGCAAGGTCGCCATCAGCGCCGACATGGTGGTCATCATGATGGGCCGGAACCGGATCAGACAGCCTTCGTAGATCGCGTCGGCCGTGTTCTTGCCCTCTTTCCGCTCCGCCGCCAGAGCGAAGTCGATCATCATGATTGCATTCTTCTTGACGAGGCCGATCAGCATGATCAGACCGACGAATCCGTAAAGGTTGAGCGGATAGGTAAAGAGCATCAAGGTGACGATGGCCCCGAAACCGGCCGAAGGCAGTCCGGAGAGAATCGTGAGCGGATGAATGAAGCTTTCGTACAGAATTCCGAGCACGATATAGATCACCACCACCGCCATCAGGAGCAGCACTCCCAGACCGGTGAGGGACGATTCAAAGGCCTTGGCCTCGCCCTGGAAGCTGGCTGTGATGCCGGCCGGCAGGGTTGTGCGCGCCAATTCCTCCACTTGCTTGACCGCGTCGCCCAGGGCCACGCCAGGTCTCAGCCCAAAACTAAGGGTTACCGAGGGAAGCTGGCCAGTATGATTCACCGCCAGGGGTCCCAGGTTCTGGGTCAGCTTGGAGACGGCGTCCAACGGCACCAGCTGCCCGTTCGAGGAGCGGATGTAGAGCATAGAGACCACGGAAGGGTCGCGCTGGTATTGGGGCTCGAGTTCGGTAATTACCCAATAGTTGTCTTCTGGCCGGTAAATGATGGAGACCTGCCGGTCGCCGTAAGCGCTGGCCAGGGCGTCCTCCACCTGATAGGCGCTGACCCCCATGGCCGACGCCTTGTCGCGGTCTATCTCCACGTTGACCTGCGGATTGGCGATCTGGAGGTCGCTGTTGACGCCTACCAGCGTCGGTAACTGCGCCATCTTGGCTTCCAGCACGGCCGACTGCCGGTAGAGCAGGTCGGTATCGGTACCTTGCAGGGTGTACTGGTAAGGGCTGTTGGTCAGGCGGCCGCCGATCTGGATCGGCGGAGGGTTCTGCAGGAAAGCCAGAATGCCGGGTACGGTGAGAAGCTTGGGCCGGAGCTCGGCCATGACATCGTCCGTGCTCATGTGCCGGGGTACGATCCGGTTCAGCCAACCCCAGATGGCCATGGCGCCGGGCGCCTTCATGATCCCTTCCCGGGGCGGAGGCGGGGCGGGCTGCCGCTGGGCAGGCGGCTTCAAGTGGCAGAAGAAAATGCCCGTATTTCCGGCGAAGCCGGCAAAGCCCGCGCCCGCCAGCGAGAAAGTGGTGTCGACGTTCGGATCGGCGGTCACGATCGAAGTGACGGCGAGCTGATGCTGCCTCATGGCGTCCACTGAAATCCCCTGGGCCGCCTGGGTGAATCCGACCAGGAACCCCGAATCCTCGCTCGAGAGGAAGGCTTTAGGGATCTGCATGAACACGTAGGCGGTCGCCACCAGCAGCACGATCGACGCCAGCAGCGCGATCAGGCGGTGCCGCAGAACGCCCCGCAAGCTCCAGTCATAAGTCCGCAGCCAAAACTGGAACACGCGCTCCGAAGCCGTGTAGAGCCGCCCATGACGCTGGGTGGCCGATGGGCGGAGGAAGCGGCTGCAGAGCATGGGGGTCAGCGTCAGGGAGACGAACCCGGAGACCAGCACGGCCGCGATGATGGTCACGGCGAACTCGTGCATGATCCGCCCGATGATCCCGCCGAGAAAGAAGACCGGAATGAACACGGCCGCGAGCGACAGGGTCATCGACATGATCGTGAAGCTGATTTCGCGGGAGCCTCTGCGCGCCGCCTCCAGGACGCCCTCGCCCGCCTCCATATGGCGGACGATATTCTCGAGCATCACGATAGCGTCATCCACCACGAAGCCCACGGAGAGGGTCAAGGCCATCAAGGAGAGATTGTCGACGGTGTAACCCAGCAGATACATCACGGCGAAGGTGCCAATGATCGACATGGGCAGGGCCATGCTGGGAATGAGGGTGGCGGAAAAGTTCCGAAGGAAGAGAAAGATGACCATCACCACCAGCGCCACGGTCAGGTAGAGGGTGAACTTGACGTCGTTCACCGAGCTCCGGATCGTCTGCGACCGGTCATAGAGGATGTTCATCTGTATGGAGGCCGGAATCTCGGACCGGAAGCTTGGCAGCAGCTTGCGGATGTTATCCACCACCTGGACGGTATTGGTTCCGGGCTGGCGCTGGATGGCCAGCACTTCGGCGCGGATGTTGTTGTACCAGTTCGCCACCTTGTCGTTCTGGACGCTGTCGATCACGTTGCCCAGTTCCTCGAGGCGCAGCGGCGAACCGTTCCTGTAAGCGACGATCAGCGGGCGATAGGCGGCGGCGTCGACGAGCTGGCCGGTGGCTTGTACGGTGTAGGCTTTGTGCGCACCGGTGAGCAACCCGGTGGGCAGATTCACGTTGGCCTGCTGAATCGCCTGGGTCACCTCGTCGATGCCGATGTGATAGGCGGCCAGCGCCTTCGGGTCAAGCTGGACGCGCACCGCGTATTTCTGCGCCCCGTAGACCTGCACCTGCGCTACCCCGCTGACCATGGAGATTCGCTGGGCCATCAGCGTGTTCCCGTAACGGTCCACGGTCGAGAGCGGAAGGGTCTCTGAGCTTACCGCCATGTAAATGATCGGCTGGTCGGCCGGATTCACCTTCTGGTAGGAGGGCGGGCTGGGCATGCCCGACGGCAACTGTCCCTGAGCGCCGGCGATGGCAGCCTGAACGTCCTGGGCGGCGGCGTCGATGCTCCGGCTGAGCTCGAACTGGAGGGTGATGGCGGTGAACCCCTGTGTGTTTACCGAGCTCATCGAATCGAGACCGGCGATGGTGGAGAACTCGCGCTCCAGCGGGGTGGCCACCGACGAGGCCATCGTCTCCGGGTTGGCGCCGGGAAGGTTGGCGGAGACCTGGATGGTGGGGTAATCGACGGTTGGCAGATCACTCACCGGCAGCGCCCGGTAAGCGATGATGCCGAAGAGCAGGATGGCCGCCATTACCAGCGTGGTCATGACCGGACGCCGGATGCAAAGCTCGGGAAGAGTCATCGCAGACCTCAGGCTCAGCCGATTGGGAAGGAACCGGCCCTCCTGGCGGGCGGCCCTCCCTCGTATGAGCTTACTGCTAACCTGTCCGCCCTGTGAAGCCGTAGGTGGTGATGGTGACTGATCCCCCTCCTCAACTGAGGAAGGGGCCAGGGCTGCCTCAGTTCATTTAGCCGCACAAGCCTTCAGCGTCGCACTCTTGACTTATGCTCAGCCCATGAGATGATCTTCGCCCGGCGGAGGCTCGTAGAATGAAGTTCCAAGACCGTAAGTCAAGAGTAGCTATCTCTGTGGCCCAGGGCGGACTTGCTCTCGCTGCTTGCCTGCTCTTTAGCCTCTCCCTGTGCGCCCAGGATACCAGTTACTCGCCCGAAGGCGAGCAGATTCCCGGACCTTCGAACATCACCCGGACCGATGATCCCTGGCCCCCGCTCTGCTGCGCCAAGGGGGGCCAAATCCCGGTCTCGCCGGCATCCTTCGCGGCCTGGCTCAGCGACATCCGGAACTGGCGGCGCGAGCACCTGATTCGAATTGGATACGATGGCGCCGAATACGACCGCCCCGAGCTCAAGTGGACGCAGTCCAGCTTCATCCAGCCGCAGATGATGGCGCAGGACCGGTATTTCTACGATCCGGTGGCCGGCCAATACACCGTCGACCGCTACCTGGCGGACCTCAAGGCCCGTTACGGCGGGATCGATTCGCTGCTGGTCTGGCCCACCTATCCCAACCTGGGAATCGACAGCCGTAACCAGTTCGATCTGATTCGCGACCTGCCGGGCGGGATCGAAGGCGTGCGCGCCATGATCGAGGCCTTTCATCGCGGCAGCGTGCGCGTGTTGTTTCCTTACAATCCCTGGGATCGCGGAACCCGGCCCGAGGACGCCCCGGACCCCGAGGTGGTGGCCAAGCTGATGGCGGCCACCGGCGCCGACGGCATCAACGGCGACACCATGGCGGCGGTCCCGCTCTCCTTCCGGCGCGCCTCGGATCAGACCGGCCATCCGATTGCCCTCGAGCCCGAAGGCGGAGCCTCCAGCGAAGCCGATCCGGCCCTGGCCTGGAACAACCTCACCTGGGGCTATTGGAAATATCCCTTCGAGCCCATGATTAGCAAGAACAAGTGGCTCGAGCCCCGCCATATGGTCAACGTCTGCAATCGCTGGGCGCGGGACAAGACCGACGACCTGCAGTACGCCTTCTTCAACGGCGCCGGCTACGTGAGCTGGGAGAACATCTGGGGCATCTGGAACGGAATCGACGACCGCGACGCCGAGGCCCTGCGCCGCACCGCTACCATCGAACGCGCTATGACCGCCGTGCTCGTCAGCCCCGACTGGGAGCCCCACACCCCAGTGCTTCAATTCGGCGCCTATGCCAGCCGGTTCCCCGCCGCCGGCCGCACCCTGTGGACCCTGGTGAATCGCAACGAGTACGCGCTCAGCGGCCGCCAGATCCGGGTGGCCGCGCGGCCCGGCTGGCGCTACTACGACCTCTGGCACGGCGTCGAGCTCCAGCCTGAAATGGCCGGCCCTGATGCCATCCTCAGCTTCGAGATGGAGCCGCACGGCTACGGCGCGATCCTGGCAGCCTCGGAGCTTTCGGCCGCCGACAAGCAGCTGCTCGATACCATGCGGACGCTCTCGGCGCGACCGCTGGCAAGCTTCTCTCACGAGTGGCGCCGGCTTCCTCAGCGCCTGGTGGAGATCGCCGTTACTTCGCCTACGTCGGCCCCGCCCGACGGCATGGTCGCCATCCCCGCAGGTGACTTCAACTTTGCTGTCTCAGGCATTGAGATTGAAGGCGGCAATGAGATCGGGCTGGATGTGCAGATGCCGTGGGAGGATTCGCCGCGCCGCGATCACCTCCACACCCTGCACATCAAGAGCTTCTATATCGATCGCACTCCGGTCACGAACGCCGAGTTCAAAAAGTTTCTGGACGCGACCCGTTACCATCCCAAGGACGATCACAATTTCCTGCGCGACTGGCGGAACGGGACTTTCCCCGAGGGCTGGGCCCATAAGCCCGTCACCTGGGTCTCTTTGGAAGATGCCCGCGCCTACGCCGCCTGGGCCGGCAAGCGCCTGCCGCACGAGTGGGAGTGGCAGTACGCCGCCCAGGGCAGCGACGGCCGTCTCTACCCTTGGGGCAACGACTGGGACCCCGCTGCCGTGCCCGCGCCTGACAAGGGCCGGACCCTGAGCCCGCCGCCCGACGCCGGCAGCTACCCCAAGGGCGCGAGCCCCTTCGGCGTGCTGGACCTGGACGGTGTCGTCTGGCAGTGGACCGACGAATACACCGACGACCACACCCGCGCCGCCATCCTGCGCGGCGGCAGCTACTACCAGCCGCAAGGGTCGTTGTGGTACTTCCCCCAGGCCTACAAGCTGAACGAGCACGGAAAGTACCTGCTGATGGCTCCCTCGATTGACCGCTCTGGGACGGTGGGATTCCGCTGCGTGGTGGATGGGAAGCCGTAGGCGGGAGGCGAGAGGAGAGGTCCGTCGCCGGCCCTTCCATCCCGCTCATCCCGCCGCATCGTGTTCAGAACCACCGATTCGTCTGGCGACGAATTCGGAGGGCGGCTACTTTCCCGAGACGGTCACCGGAATACGCTGAATGACCGCCGGTTCGTCAGCTCGGGCAATCAGCCGCGTATACACTTCGTAGCGTGGCGGCACCTGGAAATGGAATGCCGTTCCAAGTCCGAGCTCGGCGACGTACAGGATGTGTACCGTGGCCCCCTTGCCTTCCCGCACAATGAGAAGTTGGCTTTTGGCGGAGGTGCGGGGAGTCTCTTCGGCCGAAACCCACACGAGACCGACACGGCGAGTGCCTTGCCGGAGCACCATCTGTCCGTTGCCCGCTGTATTGAAGTACACGGAGTAATCGCCAGCAGGCAGAACGATTCTGTCCCAGCGGGTCTCGATGGGAAGAGAAAAAGTGCCCGACCACTCTTCCGCACTCAGCATGGCGGCCGAGAAGCACATCGCCAGGCTTGTGAGGATCAGGCAGCGCACCGTGATACGACTTCTGTTGGTCTTCATGGCCAACCTCCTTTCGCACGAGAGCCTTTGCTTTCATGCTCCTTGTTATCGGGGCCCCTACTTTCCCGAGACGGTCACCGGAATATGCCGGACGACCGCCGGTTCGTCGGCTCGGGCAATCAGGCGCGTGTACACCTCGTAGCGTTCCGGCACCTTGAAATGGAACGCCGTTCCGAGCTCGGCGATGTACAGGATGTGCACCGTGGCCGTCTTGCCTTCCCCCACAACCAGAAGTTGGCTTTTGGCGGTGGTCCGCGGAGTCTCCTTGGTCAGAACATCCATGAAACCGATAAAGCGCGTGCCCCGGCTGAGCAACATGTTGTGATAGCTCAGGGGATTGAAGCTCAAGGAGTAATCGCCAGCCGGGAGGACGATCCCTGCCCAGCGGGTTTCAGAGGAGAGAGTAAACTTGGCCTGCCACTCTTCGGCGTTCAGCATGGCAGCGGAGAAACAAACCGCCAGGCCTGTGAAGATAAGGCAGCGGACCATCATGCGAGTTCCGTTGGTCTTCATGGCCAACCTCCTTTCGTCGGAGAGCTTTCGCTTTCATGCTCTCCTAGTTATCGAGGCAGCTATTTTCCCGAGACGGTCACCGGAATATGCCGAACGACCGCCGGTTCGCCGGCTCGGGCAATCAGTCGCGTATACACCTCGTAGCGCTCCGGCACCTTGAAATGGAACGCTGTTCCGAGCTCGGCGATGTACAGGATGTGCACGGTGGCCGTTTTGCCTTGTCCCACAATCAGCAGTTGGCTTTTGGCGGGGGTACGCGGAGTCTCCTTGTCGATAACCCCCACAAAACCGATATCGCGATTACCTTGCCGGACCATCATGGGTCCGTAACCGTCGGAGTTGACGTTTAGTGAGTAATCGCCGGCAGGCAGAACCATCCCTGCCCAGCGGGTTTCGAAGGGGAGAGAGAAGGCAGCCTGCCACTCTTGCGCACTCAGCATGGCAGCGGAGAACCAAACCGCCAGGCCTGTGAAGATGAGGCAGCGGACCATAATGCGACTTCTGTTGGTCTTCATGGCCAACCTCCTTTCATCGGAGAGCTTTTCCTTTCTTGCTCTCAACCACTAATGCGCTAATTGAGGCCGAAAACTGCAATGGCCCAGGAAGTCTTATTTAACGTGCTTGGACACCGCCCGCGACCTTGGCCCTGACACAACGGACCGGCGGGGCGGTAGAGGAGGCTCTGGCGAGCTGGCGAGCCTTGGCCTTGCGCTTGTGGAATAGATGTGATAACGTGTGACTAGTTAATTCGTAGGCGCGGCCCGCAACAGGGAGCCCCATGCGCCAGCCTTCACCCCATGACGTCACCCAATTGCTTCAGGCCTGGAGCAACGGGGACCAGCAAGCCCTCGACAAGCTGATCCCGCTTGTTTACGACCAATTGCATCAACTGGCGCGGCACTACATGGCTGGCGAACGGCCCGGCCATACCTTGCAGACCACGGCGCTGGTCAACGAGGCTTACCTTCGGCTGGTCGATGCCCGCCAAGTCAATTGGCAGAGCCGCGCCCATTTCTTTGCCATCGCGGCCGAGTTGATGCGGCGGATTCTGGTGGAGTTCGCCCGCAACCGTGGGCGCCAGAAGCGGGGCGCGGGCGCCACGCCGGTGTCGTTCGACGAGAAATTGCTCGTGTCCGCAGAGAGGGTCGATTTGGTGGCCCTCGATGATGCTCTGAAGGCTCTGGCGGCTATCGACGCGCGCAAGAGCCGGGTGGTGGAACTGCGGTTCTTTGGCGGCCTGGGGGTGGAAGAAGCCGCCGAGGTGCTGCAGGTCTCAACCGCAACCGTCATGCGGGACTGGAAACTGGCGAAGGTCTGGCTGTTGCACGCGATGCGGGCGGAGAAGCGTCATGAAGCCCGAGCGGTGGCAACAAATTGAAGAGCTGTGCCACTCGGCTCTGGAGCAGGCGGAGAGCGAGCGGCCGACGTTTCTGCGCCAAGCTTGCGCCGGAGACGCCGAACTGCTCCACCAGGTCGAATCCCTGCTCGCCTACGAGAAACCCGCCGAGAAGTTCATGGAAACCCCGGCCATCGGCGTGGCGGCCAGGGCCTTCGCTGAGGATCAAGCCCACGCCGGGTACGAACCGGCGCCGGGACAGAGCGTGTCCCACTATCGGATTGGGAAAAGGCTCGGCGGGGGCGGGATGGGCGTGGTCTACCAGGCGGAGGACGCCAAGCTTGGCCGCCTGGTCGCCCTCAAATTCCTCTTGAGCGTAGAGCCGGGCCTCAGCCAGGCAGATACTCCCCTACAGGATGGCGCTGCACAACGGGAAGCGCTGGAGCGCTTCAAGCGGGAAGCGCACGCCGCTTCGGCCCTGAATCACCCCAACATTTGCACCATCTACGACATCGACGAGCACGAAGGCCGTCCCTTCATCGCCATGGAACTGCTGAAGGGACAGACGCTCAAGGACATGCTGGCAGCGCAGGACCCCCCTTTGGGCCCTGCGGCTTTTCCAATTGAAGAGCGGCAACGCCGGAGGGCGGGCGTTGCGCTACAGGTTGATAAATTACTCGACCTCGCCATCCAGATCGCGGACGCCCTGGAGGCGGCGCACGCCGCGGGGATCACCCACCGCGACATCAAGCCGGCGAATATCTTCATCACCGAGCGCGGCCAAGCCAAGCTCCTGGACTTCGGGCTGGCGAAACTGGCCCCACGACGCCGGCGGGCCGTTGCGATCGGGGAGCCGTCCTTGACCGGCGAGGCGACAGCCTCCGCCGACTCCGAGCACCTTACCAGTCCAGGAGTAGCGATGGGGACGGTGGCCTACATGTCGCCGGAGCAGGCGCGGGGTGAGGAACTCGACTCCCGCACCGACCTCTTCAGCCTGGGCGCGGTGATCTACGAGATGGCCACGGGCAAGCAGGCGTTTTCGGGGACGACCACGGCGGTCATCTTCGATGCGGTGCTGAACCGAGCCCCCACCGCTCCGGTGAGCCTGAATCCGGAATGCCCCGCGGAGCTGGAACGGATCATCAATCGGCTTCTCGAGAAAGACCCAGACCTGCGCTACCAGAGCGCCGCTGACTTGCGCAGCGAACTCAAGCGGCTGAAACGCGACACGGACTCGCGCCGGGAAGCGGCCCCAGGAGTCGCCGCGCTAACTCGACTCCCGCGCCGTGCTCCCTTGTACAAGCGGCTGGCGACGGTTGTGGCAGTGCTTGCTTTGGTGAGCGCACTCCTCTACTGGCTGACGCGGCCGCCGCCTGAGCCCAGAGTGACACACATCGTCCAGCTCACGCACGACCACCAGGATAAAGGCGTAGTGATCATGGCGACGGACGGCATCAGAGTCTACTTTTCCGTTGTTTCAACGGCGGGCGTTTGGACACCAGCCATGGTCTCCGTGAAGGGTGGGGAGACGACTATCATACATAGTCCACTCGAACAAGCTATGCTGCTGGGCGCCTCTGCCGACGGGTCGGAGCTACTGGTTCGGGAGGTTCACGCCCAAGAACCGGGAGGAAAGCTCTGGGCCCTGCCGAGTGTCGGGGGTTCGCCTCGGCGAATAGGTAACCTCGTTGTGCAGGAGGCGAGGTGGTCTCCCGACGGCCAGAAGATCCTATTCATCCACGGCAACGACTTATTGATGGCTAAAGGCGACGGGACGGAACCGCGCAAGCTCCTGACTCCGCCCAGCCATCCCTTTTTCATCAACTGGTCGCCCGACGGAAAGCGAATAATCTTCAGCTTGGCCGACTCGATCGGGAGGGGCCATCTATGGGAACTCGCGGCTGACGGAACCAATGCGCATCCCGTCCTGCCGAAGTGGAACTTCGAGGGAGGTTCCTGCAGCGGCCACTGGACCCCTGATAGTAAGTACTTACTTTTCGATTCGTTTTGGGATGAACTCGACGAGATCTGGGCGATTCGGGAACGAAAAGGGTTTTTCGGAAAGGGCCAGGGCGAACCCGTGCACTTGACCCATGGACCGATGCAGTTCATGCGACCGATGCCTAGCAAAGATGGGAAAAGAATCTTTGTGGAAGGTTTAGACCTAGAGCCCGATTCATTGGCGCGTTACGATTCGAGGATCCGCCAATTTGTGCCCTATTTGTCGGGCATCGTGGCGTCGGATCTTGACTTCACCCACGACGGCCAATGGGTTGTTTATGCCACGATACCCGAGGGCACATTATGGCGAAGCAGGCTAGATGGCGGCGAGCCGGTTCAACTCACCTTTGCCCCGATGCGAGCAGCTCTGCCTCGTTGGTCGCCCGACGGGAAACAGATTGCTTTCATGGGGGCTCTTTCAGGCTACCAGCAGAGGATTTACCTCGTCTCAGCACAGGGTGGGGTGGCCGAACGGGCGACACAGAGCGAAGCCCAGGAAGCGGACCCCACGTGGTCGCCCGATGGGCGGAGACTTGTGTTTGGTCAGCCTCTCGGAAGTAGCGCTTTTGCCATATACTTCCTCGATTTACAGACTCGGCAGGTCTCGAAGGCGCCCGGCTCCGACGGACTTTTCACTCCCCGGTGGTCGCCAGACGGCCGGTACATCACAGCCTTGGCAGCCGATTCACAAAAACTCGTGCTCTTTGACTTTACAACGCAGAACTGGAGCGAACTGGCCGAGGGTTCCCCAGTAGGGTATCCGGCTTGGTCGCGGGATGGGAAATACGTCTACTTCGTCGTCGCCAACACGGCGATCCTGCGAGTGCGGATCAGCGACCGCACGGTCGAACGTGTCGCCGACCTGCGAGGCGTGTCACGATTCGGCAGCCTGGGTTCGTGGTTTGGTCTCGACCCGGACAACTCCCCCCTGATTCTGCGCGGCACCGAGAGTGATGAAATCTACGCCCTCGATTGGGAAGCCCCGTAACGGCCAAAGGTCTCATTTAACTGAGATTCCTGGCACCTGGCGGCCTCCCCAATATGTTCCACCTTGATTGCGCCTACAGCCTGGAGCTGCTGAAGGAATCGCCACAAGGGAAGGCACAACGCAGGATGGATTCCCGCTTTCGCGGGAATGACCCCCTGGGGTTGAGGCGCTCCAACCCGATCGCGGTCACCCCCGCGAAGGCGGGGGGTCCAGGCGATTCATTCGGCGTCGTAGGGCAGGGCCCGCTTTTCGGCCTCTTCGACAGGCTCAGGGCAGGCTCTGCGGTCTCTCCCCCTTGAACAGCTGCAACGCCGGAGGGCGGGCGTTGCGCTACGTTCTACATTGACAATCTTAACTAAGGAGTATATGATTCCTTTCATGAGACAACTGCGGGCTCGGTGTCGCGTCTCTCGTAGCGCAATGCAGGGGGGCAGGGGGACGCGCGTGAGGCGAAAATGAGTCAGGAAGGGGACATTGGTGGCTAGGCAAATGAGTTGGGCTGGCAGGCCAGGCCTGCGGGTACCACGCGGCCAGCGCCCGCTCCAGAGTCCCAACGGCTTCTGCCTGGGTAGGGTCGGGCAAGTGGTGGCCTGTACCCCCCACTTAATGCCAAAACAAATCCAATAAACTATTTATTATCAACAAAAAAATGCAAAAACAAACCCAAAACAAACCCAAACAGACCCACGATCCCAGGACGGCGAATCGAGTAAGTGGTTTATAATCAGCGAGGCGTTTTGGGGAATGAAAACAACCGACAGGGCCCAGCGAGCCCTTGACAGGGCAGCCTGGCGACGAATAGTATCGGATGGTGCCAACCGACCGGTCGGTAAGCTGAGATCCGGAAGCCGCCGGTGCTAAGATAGCCGCCGGGCCGATTCGACCCGGAAGTTCTGATCTCGGGCGAAGCAGCAATCTGAATTTGAGGAGCGACAGAGATGGCAACCATTTACTACGAGAAAGACGGAGACCTGAAGCGCCTTCAAGGCAAGACGATGGCCGTGATCGGTTACGGCAGCCAGGGTCACGCTCATGCCCTGAACTTGCGCGATAACGGCCTGAAGGTGATTGTGGGTCTGCCGGCCACGAGCGCTTCGCGGGCCAAGGCGCAGTCCGAGAAGCTGGAAGTCTTCGAGCCCGGCGAGGCCGCGCGGCGCGGCGACGTGATCTCCTTCCTGATTCCGGACCACCTGCAGCCGGGAGTCTATCAGCAGTCGATTGCGCCCCACCTAGGCGCCGGCAAGACGCTGCTGTTTGGCCACGGCTTCAGCATCCACTTCAAGTACATCACGCCGCCGGCCTCGGTGGACGTGATCATGGTGGCGCCCAAGTCGCCCGGCCACCGGCTGCGGGAGCTCTTCCGGGAAGGCATCGGGGTGCCTTCGCTGCTGGCCGTGGAGCAGAACGCCAGCGGCCAGGCGGAGCAGACCGGTCTAGCCTACGCGCTGGGGCTAGGATCGCTCAAGGCGGGCGTGATCCGGACCACCTTCAAGGAAGAGACCGAGACCGACCTCTTCGGCGAGCAGTCGGTGCTCTGCGGGGGCGTCTCCGCCCTGATCACCGCCGGCTTTGAGACCCTGGTGGCGGCGGGCTATCAGCCCGAGATCGCCTATTTCGAGTGCCTGCACGAACTGAAGCTGATCGTCGACCTGATTTACCAGGGCGGCATCAAGTACATGCGCTACTCGGTCAGCGACACCGCCGAGTACGGCGATTACACGCGCGGGCCGGTGGTGATCGACGCCCACGTGCGCGAGAAGATGGGCAAGATCCTGGCCGACGTTCAGAGCGGCGCCTTCGCCAAGGAATGGATGGACGAAAACTCGAGCGGCCGCAAGAAGTTCCTGGAGATGCGCGCCCAGGCCACCGACCACCTGATCGAGCAGGTGGGCAAGCAACTGCGCACGCTCATGGCCTGGAACCGTCCGACGGAAGAATCCACCGCGGCCCAAGCGGCTGCCCGCGCTTAGTTCCAAAGCGGTGTGATCGCCGGGGCGAGCCAGCGGATCGGCCCGCCCCGGGATCGGATATCGATTTGAAGGCCTGCCTCTGCCCTTCTTATCTCCTTCGAATGCTGTAGCTCACTCGACAAAAAGCCATTATCCGACCTAATAAATTTTCCTCATTTCGGCTTGACAACCTTTTTGCTGCGGTGTTACGTTCTGGAAGCACGCCTGGAACACTGCGGTTTGTAGTTCTTGATGTCTTCTTGGCCGCGTCCTTATCTGGCTTTGCGGCAGCTCGATTCTGAAACAGCTTCGAGGGTCTTATGTTGCCGAAGAAACGGCTTTATACGTTTTTGATCGTCGCGCCGCACGGCCAGTTGCGGAAGGTGCAGTTGCCGCACTACGTGGTCCACTTGGCCCTGGTGCTGGGCTTCGGCGCCCTGATCGGCCTGGCGGCGCTGGCCAACAGTTACGCCCGCATGCTGGTCAAGGTGGCCAACTACGACGATGTGCGCAACCAGCGCGAGGCTCTGAAGACGCAGTACCAGAAGCTGGAGACCACGGCGAGCAACACCAACGCCAAGCTGACCTCCCTGGAATCGCTGGCCTCGGAAGTCGCCTTGACTTACGGCTTCGGCAAGCGCTCGCGTCCTGAGCTTCCCGAGGCGCTGCTGACCCTCGCCACCGAAAGCAACTCCACCCTGGAGGCGAGCTACAACGCTTCGCTGTACGCCTTCAACCTGATGAAGACCACCGCCTTGGACCCGCCCCCTGACCCGGTGATCCGCGCCCTGATTCCGACTCCGACCTTTGATCCTTCCGGCATGCCCTCGCTTTGGCCGGTGCACGGGCAGATCACCGGCGGCTTCGGTGAGCGCATGGATCCGCTGAGCGGCGAAGAAGCGCGGCATCCTGGAATCGACATCTCCGCGCCCAAGGGAACCGAGATTGTGGCCAGCGGCGACGGCGTGGTGACGGAAGCGGGCCGGCACGAATCCGGCTATGGCAACGAGATTGTGATCGACCACGGGCGCGGCGTCTCGACGAAGTACGGGCACCTGAGCGCAGTCTACGTGGTGGCGGGACAGGAAGTGAAAGCGGGCGAAGTGATCGGGGCGGTCGGGATGACCGGCAAGACCACAGGTCCGCACCTCCACTACGAAGTACGCGTCGGTCAGGCGCCGGTGAATCCGGTGAAGTTCCTCAGCCGGTAAAGGACGTCCTCAGGCGCACGCTCGCGGGCACATCGCTGCGCTCCCCAGACACTTCCCAGACTGGCGCCTTCGCTACGCCACAATCCTCGGCTCACTTATGCTGAGGGATCTTGTTGAGCAACGCCTGAGCCTCGGCTTGCCAGGGACTCGGCAGCTTGACGGCTTGGGTGAGCGCCTCGGTGGCGGCCCGATGATCGGCCGGCACCTGGAACTCGTAGGCGGTGCCAAGATAGAAGAGCGCTCGCCCCTGCAGGGCGGGATTGGCGCTCAGCAGACCGGCCGCGGCCTTGAGCTCCTGGATGGCACCGGCCACCTTCTTGGTCTTGCTGGCCTTCTGAAACTCGATGTAGCCGAGCGTCAGGTGGGCGGCGCCGATCTCGATGTTCTGGGTGGTGCGGAAGTCGGTGTCGGACACTCCGTCAGGCTTCTTCATCGAGGGCACGAGATCGATCGCCTTCCGGGCTGCCGCCTCGGCCTTATCCAGGTTGACCTGGCGGGTGGCCCACTCGTCGGCTACGCTATTCAGGATAGTGGGATTGTTGGGGGCCGCTGCCAGGGCTTTATCGCCATAGTCATTCGCCTTGGCGGCGTCATTAAGCCCGCCGTAAGCGACCATGTACTGGACGTCGACCTGGGCGGTGTTCGGACTGTCAGGATAGGCCTTGGCGAAGGCGTCCAGGTACTGAACGCGCTTGTTGGCATCGGCGACGCGTGGCAGCAGCTGGAAGAAGGCGTATTCCATGTAGGCGCGTTCGTCGTTGGCGGTCGCCGCGGCGTCCTGCTGGGACTTCTGCCAGTCCTCATCGCTGATGCCGGCGGGCCGGGGCGTGTTGGTTTCGGTCTTGATCTGGTCGGCCGCGTTCGCAATGACGCTGAAAGCGCTGTCCGTGGCCTTGCCGGCGCCTACGTAAGCCTTCGCCAGGTTGGTGTACAAGTTGACGCTCTTATAGTTGGCCGCCAGATCCTTTTCGCCGTACTCGATCGCCCTATCGAAATTGTTCAGCTTCAGATAGGCCGCCGTGTAGTACTCGTTGACGCAGGTCATGGCGGGTGAATCCGCGTGGGCGGCCGCGTACTTGTCGAGGGCTGAAATCTGATCCTGCGGATTCTCGGCGCTGTTCACCGCCTGGACCATTTGATCTTCGGGGCTGTTCGCCACCACGGTCAGGCTGGGGCAAGGTTGCTGGGCCGCCAAGGGAAGAGCCCCAAGGATGACGGCCAAGATCAGGAGTGAAGACCTACGCATCAAAAACCTCCTCACGCCACGGAGCCGGCGCCACGGCCTCGCTTGCGGAAGCGGGCCGCTAACCTAAACCCCGCTATCCGGACTCCGGGGCGGGCGGCGCCAGCGAAGCGAGTCGGGCCACTGGGGAAGGAACCGCGGCACCGCCCTTGCGTACGAAATGTATTCCTCGCCGTAGTGCTCGCGAAGCTCTCGTTCTTCGAACGAGGCGACAATGGAATACATCAAGACGGTGATGATTGCAAGCGCGAAAATGCCCGTCGCGCCGGTGAGCAGGGCCCAGCCCAGGAACGAGATCATGTACTCCAGATAGCGTGGATGGCGCACTCGCGCGTAAAGACCGGTTCGCACCACGCCTCCGGGGTAGCGGCTCGGGTTCATCTCCGGAAGTCCGCCAAGCCGCCTCAGCCCGAACACCCGATGGACATGCCGGCCGATCGCCCATCCGGCGCTCACCAGCAGCGCGCCCAGGACGGCCGTGAACAGATTGCGTGGCACCCGTCGGGCATAGAGCCATGGAGCGAGGATGCTCAGTCCAGCCGCGCCGGCCGCCCAGACCGGCAGCGCCACCCAGAAGGAGCGATTGCCGAAGCGGCGCCAGAAGTGAATCGCCGGGTGGATGATCAGCCAGAAGAAGGGCGCGGGAAAGAAGAGTAGGGCGTAGACAAACGCCAGAGCGTCCACCGCCTTTTCCAACCAAATCACAGCACGATCCTCCGCCGCCGCCCCGAGTTGGACGCGACTTGAGCTAGAATGGGCGCTCCGGCACTCGTCGGGCACCGGGCGCCGCGAAGACACGTTCGATTCTCATTTTCCAAGGACACCTTGGGCATCCTGCTTGGACTCACAGCGGCTTTTGCCTGGGCGGGCGCGGACTTTCTCGCCCGCCACGTTTCAAGGCGCATCGGTTCCTACCGGACCTTCGTTCTGGCGCAGTGCGTGGGCTTGGCTGCCTTGAGCGCCTATCTGGCCGCCACCGGTCATGCGCCTTGGGGCCACCTCTCGGCGCTCTCGGCGCCCACGAGCGAGACCAGGCGCTCCGCGTGGGCATGGCTCGTAGGAGCGGGCGTGATTAACATTGCGGCCTCGCTCTCGCTTTACCGCGCCTTCGCGGTCGGCAAACTGGCCCTGGTGACGCCGATCTCGGCCAGTTACCCGGCCCTCACCGTGATCCTGGCGCTGGCCTCCGGCGAGCGGCTGAAGACAACGGCAGGCGTTGGGGTCATCGCCGTGCTGGCTGGCGTCTTTCTGGCTGTCATGCCGGCCGAGAGCCTGAACCAATTGGCGGAAGAGTGCATCGATGGCGATCTGGCCGCCAAAACGGAGCGGGGCGTCGGCTGGGCGCTCGGCGCCGCTCTGGGATTCGGCATTCTCTTCTGGCTGCTTGGCTTCCGGGTGACCCGGGTTCTGGGAGGCGCACTGCCGGTCTGGTTGATGCGCCTGATGGGGGCCACGTTGATCCTGTCGCTCGCCCTCCGCCGAAGCCCTGATCCTGTCATCCCTCGCGGCGGCGTATGGTGGCCGCTGGCCGGCTCCGCCCTGCTCGACACCACCGCCTTCGTCTCCAACAACGCCGGCCTCGCGACCGGCCAGGTCTCCGTGGTGACCGTCCTCGCCTCGCTCTTCGGCGCAGTGGCGGTGTTGCTCGCCTGGGTCTTTCTCGGCGAGCGTTTAAGTCGGCGGCAATGGTTCGGTATCAGCCTCATCCTGCTGGGCGTGGCCTTGGTGAGCGTCTAGGCCACAGCCTCGGGCGCCGCCTCAGGCTGGATTTGGTCCTGGCATTGCGGCGCCATCTGTCAAGCCCCAAGATCAAGCCACAGGCGCAAGTCACGCACATTGTTCTCTGTGTGCCCCACTTCCAGGGTGTCGCCCAGGGCCCTAAAGAAGTGATAGGAGTCGCTGGCGGCCAGGTAGCCGTCTGGATCGAGCCCGTGAACCTGGGCGCGGGCAAGGGTCGCGCCGTCGGCGACCGCGCCGGCCGCCGGACTGTTGCCGTCCCGGCCATCGGTGCCCGCGCTCAGAACCACGCGGCGTCGGCCGACGATGAGCCCGGCGGCGCAGAGCACAAACGCCTGATTTCGCCCGCCCGTGCCACCCGCGGTGGCGGGGCAGATCACCTCGCCGCCCACCACCAGGCACACCGGCGATCCGGGATGCCGGGTCGCGAGTTCGTCCAAGGCCGTAGCATTGCTCCGCGCCACTTCGCGAAAGTCCGTGTCCCATTCGCCCCGGTCCACCTCGGCGACGAATCCCATCTCCTCCGCTGCCGCTCGCGCCGCCTCTACCGCGTCGCGATTCGAGAGCAGACGGCAGTATTGGGAGCGATCGAAGCGGGCGTCGCCGGGTTTGGGCGTTTCAGCGAGCGACCGCTCCTCGAAAGAGCGGCGGACCGAGAAGGGAAACCGCCCGGTCAGATTGTTTCCGTCGGCGAGCGCGTAGCAGCCAGCCACCGTGGACGGGTCGGGCAGGGTCGGCCCCGAGGCTACCATCGAATCGAGTGATTCGGGCACGTCGGAAATGAAGATGGTTAGCTGCGCTGCGGGGAAAGCGCCTAGAGCCAGCCGGCCGCCCTTTACGGCCGAGATGTGCTTGCGCAGCACATTGATCTGTTCGATGGGCAACCCGCAGGTGACCAGCACGCGATTGAACTCCACGAGGTCGGCCAGGGTGACCGCCGGGTCGAGCGGCGTTTCAAACAGAGCGGATCCCCCGCCGGAGATCAGGAAGATTACCAGATCGTCGGGCGTAAGATTCGACACCAGTTGGAGAGCGGCTTGGGCTCCCTGGACACTATCGGCGTTCGGATACGGGTGGCCGCCCACGAAGTACTGGAAACGTTCCAGCCGGCGGGGCGGCGCTGCCGGCGTGACCACGACGCCCGCCTCGATCCGGCCGTCCAGGATGTCGTAGAGCGAAAGCGCCATCTGATTGGCAGCCTTGCCAAAGGCGATCACACGAGGCGGGCGAGCGAGCGAAACCTTACCGAAGGAGTCCGGCGAGCCTGCCGGAAAGACCAGTTGCTCGCCCTCTTTCCTGATCCGCGCCAGCATCGTACGACCCACGTCGATGCTCGCCAGGGTCTTCCAAAAGATCTGCTCGGCCACTCCTTTGCCGTGAAGCATTTTGCTCGCTATTGCGGGTTCGCTATTTGTGATCATGGCAGATGGACCAGTCGACACCCAAAAGTTCAAGCAAGAGCCCCTGACACATTGTCTGGTTTCATCACCGAGAGCAAGAGAGCCAGAGAGGAACCTTCGGCCTGGGTGCCCTCGGTGCCCTTGGGGGTGAAGGCCCGGGCAGTCTCACCAACCGTGCCGAAGTGCAGGTTCTTCTTGCCTTCTTGGCGTTCGTAAGACCTGCTTTCGGCCTTTTTTGCGACGCCCTTTTGGGGGCCCATCTCTTTATGTTCAACAAGTTGTCGGGTTCGTTTCCTCAGAAGTATAGCTTCATAAAGCAGAAACCCAACAGCGCGGAGTCAGTGATTTCACCACGGAAACACAGAGAGCCACAGTAAGGAACCCGTGTTTCGTTGCCCTCTGAGTTCCCCTCGCAACCGATCGAATGCGGCTCGTTTGGCCTCATTTCGGCCTCTTTTCGGCCCTGTGCATCGCCAAAACTCCGTTCGACGGCGGAGCGGTCAGGATTTCTTGGATGCCCATCTCTCGGACCTGTTTAGGGAAGCGACCGGCGTAGATCGAATCGCGATCATACAGGAGATAGCAGGGATAAGCCTCGGCGATCTGACGTGCCGTCCGTTCCGAACTGGGATGGGCGGTGACATTGAAGTGAATCACCCGCCTTCGCTGATAGACTAAACACCATGAAAACCTGCAGCAGCCGGAAGGTCAAGGTCGGCACCACGAAGAAGTCCGTGGAAGCCAACTGTGATGCGTGGCTGCTCAGAAAGCGTGGGCCAAGTCTGCCTTTATCCTGTGTGCAAATACTTCGTGACGCAGCGGCATAGTCGAGTGCGTGTCCTACGCCGAAACGCCGTGAGAATGCGGTTCACCCGCCACGTGGCTTTAGGGAATCGCAGTTTGATGGTTTCCTCGGCTCTGCGTTTTCCCTAGGTTTGGTTCGGCGGACGAGGGTCTCGCGGTCGGCAAGCCCTTGTTTCGGCGAGGCAACCCGCCCCTTTTTTTCGGTCCTGGTAGGCCGCACTCGTACACGGATTGCCGAAACCTAGCTTTGGGCTCGCCAGGCGCCGCGCCCGAACAGCACCCCGCCTCTCGGAAGCAGGAATCGCTTGCGAAAGCGCAGGATCGCAAAGAGAATCGCTGGCGATATGAAATTTCGATCCAATTGTGTCTTCGAGCGTGGGCACCTCGCCGTTTCTCAGACTGCCTTTGCACGGCTGAGAAAGTAGGATGAGTTGACAGCTTGCCAATCTAGGACACCGGGATACGAACATCCAAATGGAGAGGACGATGTCGGAAAATCAGAAGCGTCTGGCCCCTGGGCTTATTGCAGATCATCTGGACCGTGGCGGCACTGGGGGTGATCACGGCGGGCGTGGTTTACCTGGCTGGCCGCCGGGCTAGTTCGGACGTTAAATTTCTGACCGAGTATCAAGCTGTGCTGCCCACCAATGGATCGGTTTACTTCGGACAGCTCGAAGGTTACGGCGGGCCGAACGCAGTCCTGAAACACGTCTATTACATCGTGACCCAGACCAACACAGAGACAAAACAGACCAACAACGTCTTGGTAAAGCGGGGGAAGGAACTGCACGAGCCCGACCGGATGTACCTGAATCCTCGCCACATCTTGTGTGGAGCCGGCGGTCCCAATTCTAAGGTCGCGCAGTTGATAAAGGAGCAGGGCAATCAGTAGTTGCGGCGTCGCGTGCCCGGGCAGACCGGTAAGCGGCCTAACACAGCATCCGCGGCGAGGCACTCCGTCGTGACCACAAAGACCGATAGCCGCGAAGCAGAATGAGTTACAGGTGAGCTCTGCGCCGACCTACTACTCCGTTTTCAGTGCCTCTGGGGTGGTGCTAGCCTCACGTGATACGCTTGCCACTTGGTCCCTTCTTTCTGCTCCCCATTTCCTTTGCTGAAACCCAGGGCAACAATATGGCCTCGACCCTCTCCTAAAGAGAACCGCGTCTTGCGCGAGCAACTCGGGGTCAAGCGATGCGTTTTAACGAGGACCAGCCGGGGGCGTAGGTGAGATGCTGAGCTTCTATTGTCGACGGGCAACCTGAACGGCAGGAGGGAGAATTCGAAGCAGCTGAGGCGGCGGTAGCCTGACGTAACCTGCTTCGACCGCTCTCACCGCCGCGAACGTGTTGTACGCGGACGGCCGGAGGCCGGTGAACCGCCAAATCGCCCTTGGCTCCGGGAAGAACTGAGCTTCGGTCGCGAAGCACTCTCACTCTGTTTCTGGACACAACGGAGACCGAAGCCCTGGCGGCTTTGGGGAGCTGCCGCGCCAGTCTCTGGCTACCAGGTTAAAACGGCGTTGTTGTCTGATCTTGAAGCCCTCCGATCACTGTTAACACGTTGTGGATAAAGCTCGAATTTGTAAAGACGGCCCTTGGCCCGGGGCCAAGGTAAAGCATTGCACGCGTCGAGAGGCCCGTGTATAGTCTTTGCGGCCTGCAGCAAAAAACAGGGAAGCGAAGAGACTCATCGTTATCCTGTCGTTGTTATGAATCCGCGTCTGAGGGTCGGCTCAATGCGCAAGGAGATCAAAATGAGCGCGGCACACAGTGGAACCCGAACGAGGGGGCTCGTCGCGTTGTCACTGCTGTTGGTTGGCGTTATTCCGGGCTTGCTGTGGGGCCAACCCCGCGGGACTGGGGGGGCCAGGGCAGAAAGAACAGCCAAATCCGACTGGCTGACTTGGGAGCCCGATCCCGCCCGTGTCCTCGGTCTACCCCGCGTGGTCGCGCCGCCGACTGCCGACCGCGTCCAACGTATGCACACGGTCAATGACCGCAGCGGGTCGCTCTCCATTGGCGCGGGAGGGGCCGGGATTGGACCTCTGATGCGCGGCGGCGGAACACGCCCGGACGCCACTCAAGATACTTACACGAATAGCGCGGGCACAGGCCTTTGGAACAACGCCGCCAACTGGTCGGCCGGACTGCCCAATGGCGGCACGGACGTGCTTATCACCGGAACTGGGTCGGCCTCATCGGTCACAGAGGACGTCTCCGCAACGATCAACAACATGACCATCAATGCGGGCGATAGCTGGACCCTGGAGAACGGCTTCGTTCTAAGCGTCGATGGGAGCAGCATCATCAACAACGGCAGCATGAAGATGGGGTCGACAGGCAACACGACGGAGTTGAAGATCGGCAACTCCAACGTGACCTTGAGTGGGACCGGAACCCTCACCATGTCCAACAGCGCCGCGAACCTGATCGTTGGCTTGGCGAGCGCCGACACCCTAACCAACCAGGAAACTATTCAGGGATCGGGCAACATCGGCGACGGCTTCATGACCCTGGTCAACTCGGGCACCATCAACGCCAATCAGGCGAGTCCTCTGACCATTCAAGTCAGCGGCGGTGCCACAAATACGGGAACGATGGAGGCCACCGCCGGAACCCTTCAGTTTCTGAACTCGACGGTGACCAATACGAACGGCACAATCTCGGCGGCCGGCGGCAGCCTGCTGCAGGTGACGAATTCGACGATCAACGGGGGCACCTTAACTCTCACCGGACCATCGTTCCTCCAGCTCAGCAACTCCACCATTCATAGCGGCAGCACGCTGAACAACAGCTCGACAGGCTTCATCGACGTGGTGAGCGGCACCAATACCCTGGGTGGAACAATCAGCAACCCTGCGGGCGGAGTGATCACGATCGAGAGCGGTGCGATTTTGAACCTGGAAAACGGGACCTATCCCACTCTGGGGACGGTTAACCTGAACTCGAGCGTAGGCAATACCGATCTGAAGATCAGCGGATCGAATGTCACGCTGAGCGGCGGCACGGTCAACATGTCCAACAGCCCCAACAACTTCATCTTGGGCGCGGCTACAGCAGACACCTTGACCAACCAGGAGACGATACAAGGCGCTGGGAACATCGGCGATGGCTTCATGACCCTGGTGAATTCGGGGACGATCACCGCCAATCAAACGGCGGGGCTGACCATCCAGGCAAACGGTGGCGCCACGAACACCGGCACGATGCAGGCTACTGGTGGAAATACGCTTACGGTGTTGAACACGACGGTGACCAACGGCGGAGGCACGATTTCGGCCAATGGCAGCACGCTGCTGGTGAGCGGCTCAACGATCAACGGTGGCACGGTGTCGCTGACCGGAGCTTCGACGCTGCAATTGATCAGCAGCACCGTCCATGGCGGCAGCACACTCAACAACAGTTCGACAGGGCTGATCGATATTGAGAGCGGCACCAACACCCTGGGCGGTACGATCAGTAACCCGTCGGGCGGAGTGCTTGCGATCGAAAATGGTGCCGTTCTGAAGCTGGAGAATGGGACGTACCCGACGCTGGGTACCGTAAACCTCAACTCGGCAGCAAGCAATACTGAGCTCATCGTCAACGACGCCAATATTACGCTGAGCGGTGGCACCGTGAACATGTCCAACAGCCCCAGCAACCTGATCTTCGGAGGAGCCATAGCCGACACGCTCACCAACCAGGAGACCATTCAAGGCGCGGGCAATATCGGCGACGGCTTCATGACCCTGGTGAACCCGGGCACGATCACGGCCAACAAGTCGGCGGGCCTGACCATCCAGGCGAACGGCGGCGCCACGAACACGGGTACCATGCAAGCTACTGGTGGGAATACACTTACCATCTTGAACACGACCGTCAGCAACAGCGGCGGTAAGATCTCTGCCAATGGCAGCACGCTGCAGGTCACCAACTCCACCATCAACGGCGGCACGGTGACACTGACCGGAGCCTCGACACTCCAGTTGGTCAGTGGCACAATCCACAGCGGCAGCACAATCAACAACAGTTCGACAGGATTGATCGACGTTCTGAGCGGCACGAACACCCTGGGCGGCACGATCAGCAACCCGACGGGCGGGCTCCTTGCTATTGAGAATGGCGCTGTTCTGGACCTGGAGAACGGCACCTACTCCACCCTGCGGACGGTCAACATGAACTCCAGCGGGAGCAACACGGAGCTGGTGGTCAACGGCGCCAACGTGACTCTCAGCGGCGGCACGCTGACCATGTCCAATAATGCTCACAACCTGGTCTTCGGGGGGGCCACGGCCGACACGCTGACCAACCAGGAGACGATCCAGGGCGCGGGCAATATCGGCGACGGCTTCATGACGCTGGTGAACTCGGGTACCATCAACGCCAACAAGTCGGCAGGGATGACGATCCAGGCGAACGGCGGCGCCACCAATACCGGGACCATCAAAGTCACTCTCGCCGGGGCTCCACTAACTTTTCTGAATACAACGGTTACAAACACCGGAGGCACCATCTCCGCCAGCGCCAACACCACTCTGGCGTTGAGCAATTCAATCATTAGCGGAGGCACCGTGACATTGACCGGGGCTTCGGTCCTCCAGATGAACAGCAGCACCATCCACAGCGGCAGCACACTGAACAGCAGTACGACCGGGTTGATCGATGTTCAGAGCGGCACGAACACCTTGGGTGGCACCATCAGCAACCCCACGGGTGGGGTCATCACGATCGAGAATGCCGCCGTGCTGGACCTGGAGAACGGTACTTATCCCACGTTGGGCAAGCTCAACATGAATTCGGTGGGGAACAACACGGAACTGGTCATCAACGGATCAAACGTCACGCTGAGCGGCGGCTCGATTAATATGTCGAACAACACCCACAACCTGATCTTTGGGGGAGCCACGGCCGACACTCTGACCAACCAGGAGACGATTCAAGGCGCGGGCAATATCGGCGACGGTTTCATGACGCTGGTGAACTCGGGCACGATCACCGCCAACAAATCGGCAGGGCTGACGATCCAGGCGAACGGGGGCGCCACCAATACGGGTACCATGCAGGCCACGACCAGCGGAGCGACCTTAAGCATTCTGAATACAACCGTGACGAACACGGGAGGCGCGATCTCCGCCAGTCCTAACACGACCCTCGCGGTGACCAACTCCATCATTAATGGCGGGACAGTGACCCTGACAGGGGCATCGGTCCTGCAGATGAATAGCAGCACCATCCACAGCGGGAGCACGCTGAACAGCAGTACGACCGGGCTGATCGATGTTCAGAGCGGCACGAACACCTTGGGCGGCACCATCAGCAACCCCACGGGCGGGGTGGTCGCAATCGAGAATAACGCCGTGCTGAACCTCGAGAACGGTACTTATTCGAGCTTGGGTAAGGTCAACATGAATTCCGTGGGAAACAACACGGAATTGGTCATCAACGGCTCGAACGTCACCCTAAGTGGCGGCTCGATAAACATGTCCAACAACACCCGCAACTTTATCTTCGGGGGAGCCACTGCGGACACTCTGATCAATCAGGAAACGATCCAGGGCGCAGGCAATATCGGCGACGGCTTCATGACCCTGGTGAATTCGGGCACCATCACCTCCAACAAATCGGCGGGGCTGACGATCCAGACCAACGGCGGCACGACCAACACAGGCACAATTCAGGCCACGACTGCCGGAACCACGCTGACCATCCTGAACACCACCGTAACCAATACCGGCGGCACGATCTCGGCTGCCAACGGCAGCACCTTGCTGGTCAGCAATTCGACGATTAACGGTGGAATGGTGACCTTGACGGGAACTTCGTCATTGCAGATAACGGGCAACACCACCATCCAGAATGGCACGCTCAACAGCAGTTCCACCGGCTTGATCGACGTGCTGAGCGGCAATAACACCATCGGTGGAACCATCAGCAATCTGGCGGGCGGCGTGATCCGAATCGAGAACGCGGCGATTCTAAACCTGCAGAATGGCACCTACCCGACCTTGGGTACAGTGATTCTGAACTCGACGGGCAATAACACGGAACTCGTGATCGCCGGATCCAGTATCACGCTAAGTGGCGGCAGCATCAGCATGTCCAACAGCGCCAACAACTTCATCTTCGGATCCTCCAGCTCGAATGTTCTGACCAACCAGGAGACGATCCAAGGCTCCGGAAACATCGGTGACGGCTTGATAGGGCTCGTCAACTCCAGTTCCGGTACGATCATCGCCAATCACACCACGCCCCTGATCATCCAGACCAGCAGTGCCGGCGGCGGGTTCAATAATCAGGGCACGTTAACCGTCAACAGCGGTGACGTTTTGCAGATCAGCAATAACGGCGCGCCATTCCAGAACTTCTCTGGTACTACCCTGACGGGCGGCACCTACAACGTCGCGGGCACGTTCCAGTTCGGAAATGCTGGAACCAGCATCGTGACCAACGCCGCCAACATAACGCTCACGGGGTCCAACGCTCAGATCATCGACTTCAACAACGAGAATGTGCTCGGCAACTTCGCCACCAACACTGCCGGGGCGAGCTTCGCGCTGGCCGGCGGGGCCGACTTCACGACGTCAGGAAACTTCACGAACAATGGCACGTTGACGCTCGGTAGCGGCAGCATTTTCAAGGTCGACGGTAACCTCACCAACCAATCGGGCACGACCCTGAGCGGCGGAACCTATTACATCACCGGAACCTTGCAGTACAACGGGGCTAACATCGTCACCAACGCAGCTAACGTTACTCTCACCGGTACGAGCGCGTCCATCATCGACCAGAATTCGAACAATGCTCTGGCCGGACTCAATACGAACGCAGCCGGAGCCAGTTTCACGATCAACAGCGGAGCGAATTTCACCACCGCCGCCAACTTCACCAACAACGGCACGCTGACGGTCGGAAGCAGTAACAGCACCTTCACGGTGACCGGAAACCTGACGAACATCTCCGGCACCACCATTACAGGCGGCACGTACAACCTCACCGGCTTGCTGAAGGCGAACAACGCCAGCGGCATTACCACGAATTCCGCCAACACCACACTGACAGGATCGGGCGCGGGATTCCAGAATCTGAGCGGTGCCAATGCTTTGACGGGGCTTACCACCAATTCTGCGGGGTCCAGCTTCACCATCAACAGTGGAGCGAACTTCACCACGGCCGGAGCCTTCACCAACAGCGGCACGCTCACCGTGGGAAACGGCAGCACCTTCACCTCGACGGGTAACTACACGGCGACCGGCGCCACCACCGTGCAGGCCGGCGGCATTTTTAGCGAGTCGGCAACGATTTCCGGAGCGGGTACATTTACTAACGCCGGAACCCTTCAAGCGACAAGCGGAAAGACCCTTGACCTGAAGAGCGGCGTCGCCAATACTGGCGGAACGATCCTGGCCTCGGGCACAGGTACTACGGTTCTGCTCGACGGCGCGACCATTTCGGGCGGCACGCTCACCAGCAGCTCGGGCGGCGTGATCCAGGGCCAGAACAATGCGACCCTCAACGGCTCAACGAACGCCGTTACGGTTTCGAGCGGAAGCACGCTGCAGGTGAACAATAGTCAGACCCTGAAAGCAAGTGGCACGATTACGAATAACGGCACCGTGAGCCTCAATTCCACCGGTGGGAACACGACTGTCCAGATCACCGGCAATACCACCTTGGGCGGGACGGGCACGCTGACTTTGTCCAACAATGCGGCCAATATCATCACCGCCTCCAATTCAAGCTTCGTTCTCACCAACGCCGCCACGATTCAAGGCTCGGGCAAGCTCGGCAACGGCGCCATCGGCCTGGTGAATAGCGGAACCATCAGCGCCAATCAGAGCACGTCGCTTGTGATCAGCACCAGCAGCAGCGGATTCAATAACGCCGGCACGCTGAACGTTGGCTCGGGCGACACGCTGCAAATGACCGGCACCGGCCCATTCAAAAACCTGACCGGCACCACGCTCAGCGGCGGCACCTACAATGTGTCGGGTACGCTGCAGTACAACAGCACCAGCAATATCGTCACCGATTCCGGCAACATCACTTTGACGGGATCCGGCGCCACGATCTTGAATCAGAGCAGCGCCAACGCGCTCAGCGGGCTTGCGACCGTCTCATCCACAGGTCAACTGGCCCTCAACGGCGGTCAGGTCCTGACGAGCAGCGCAACGTCCTTTTCGAATGCTGGATCGGTCACGGTTGGAACGGGCAGCAAGCTCACCTTGAGCGGCGCGTCCGCCACATATACGCAGACGGCGGGCACCACAACGGTCGATGGCACCTTCACGGCACCGGGAGGAAGCACGATTTCCGGCGGCTCAGTCTTCGGCAATGGAGGCACGTGGAGCGGAAACCTGACGAACGGGGGAACCTTCAACGTGGGAGACGCGGCCATGACGGCTGGGTCCGAAGGCATCAGCGGGGCCTACACTCAGAACTCCGCGGGTATCCTGGACATCGACCTGGGCGGGACCACGTCGGGTACTCAGTTCGATCTGCTGACGATCTCCGGCGCGGCCAGCCTGAACGGAACCTTGAATCTCGACCTGATCAACTCTTTCGTTCCCACCATCGGAGAAACTTTCGACATCCTCAATGCCAGTTCGCTCACCGGAACGTTTGCCAACGTCACGGGAACCGGCATCAACGGCAGCGAGCATTTCACGGTGGTGTACAACTCCAACAACGTGATGCTCGACGTCGTGTCCGGCGCCATGCCCTCGTTCGATGGCGCACTAGCCGCGAATCAGCATCTGCCCGGCGCGACTCCGGAACCTGGAACGTTGATCCTGCTCGGCAGCGGGTTGCTGGGTATCGCGGCTTTTGCTCGCCGCCAGGCTTCGGCGGGCAGGTGACCGGCTGAGTGGATCGAGGAGACTGAGGCTGGTGTCGGGACGCCTGTGCCAGAGAGATCAGTTCTGTGTCCGCCAGAAACCTGTCGTTCGCCAAAACTTCGTCCGGCCGGAAGCACTTGGCCACACTCCCTGGCCATCAGCCTGACTTCATGTTTGCGCTACTCTGTTCGCTGATTCGCCTTCTCATTCTGCCAAGCAGTGTTCAAGAAATCGCCCTGAAGAACTTGGCCCTTCGACAGCAACTCACAGTATTCGAGCGGCGCTGCCCCAGGCCTTGACTGCCGACGGCAAGCGTCACGAAGTAAGAGGCCATCCGAGTCAGGCCCGCGGCGGCTTCATCCTGCCTCGGCCCTCCTCGACGTAAACCACCTGATCGGCGGGCAGGTCCTGCAGCACATCCACCTGGCCGCTCGGCCAGTGAATCTCCAGGCGATCCGCCTTGGCGGCGCCCCCCAGCCCGAAGTGGACGCGCAGGTCGCTCTGGGAAGCATAACCTCCGCCGCTGCGGACCTCGTCGATCTGGGCGTGGCTGCCGGTGACGCACTTGATCCGCGAGCCGATGCCGCTGCGGTTCGAGCGCGTGCCCCGAACGCGCACTTTGATCCAGTGATTCCCGCTCTTGGTGTCGTTCCGGAAGAGTTGCGGATAGTCATTCACCGTGTTGACGAGGACGTCAAGGTCGCCGTCGTTGTCGATGTCGCCGAAGGCGCAGCCGCGCGCCGAGGCTGGCGTCAGCAGCGGGCCGCCGATCGTGGCGGTCACGTCCTGGAAATGGCCGTTGCGCAGGTTCTGGTAAACGATCTTGGGCTCGGCGTACTTGATGTCAAGGTTCAGTTTCTTGATCTCGGGATAGATGTGGCCGTTGCAGACAAAGAGGTCGGCCCAGCCATCGTTGTCGAGGTCGGCGAAGCCGCAGCCCCAGCCGAGCATGCGCGTGTTCAGGCCGATGTCGGCGGTGAAGGTGACGTCGTCGAACACGGCGCCGCCCGTGTTGTGATAGAGCGTGGAAGTGTCCTCGGAGAAATTGGTCTTGAAGATGTCGAGCCAGCCGTCGCAATCGTAGTCGCCCGCCGTAGCGCCCATGCCGGCCTGGGGCTTGCCGTCCTGGCTGTAAGCGCAGCCGGCCATAACCCCGACGTCGGTGAAAGTGCCGTCGTGGTTGTTGTGGTAGAGGGCGCTGGGCTGCGAGTCGTTGGCCACATAGAGGTCGGGCCAGCCGTCGTTGTCAAAGTCGCCGGTCAGGACGCCGAGTCCGTAGGTACCGTTTTCTTTGAGGATCCCGGATTTGGCGGACACGTCGGTGAAAGTGCCGTCGCCGTTGTTGTGGTAGAGGATGTTCTTGCCCCCGGGAAGTCCCGGCGGGCCGCAGGCCACAATCACGCTTTTGAAGCGGCAGGGGCCCGACTCCGGCAGGGGCCAGGATTTCAGATCGCTCAGGTCAACGTAGTTGGCGACGAAGAGGTCGAGACGCCCGTCGCGGTCGTAATCGACAAAGGCGCAGCCGGTGCCCCAGCGCGTCGTGGCGCCCTGGACGCCCGCTCGGGCCGACACGTCGGTGAAAGTGCCGTCGCCGTTGTTGTGGTAGAGACGGTTCTTGCCCCAGCAGGTGACGAACAGATCCTCAAACCCGTCGTTGTCGTAATCGCCAATACAAACCCCTTGCCCCCAGCCGCTGTGGATCAGCCCGGCTTTCTCGGTGACGTCGGTGAAGGTGCCGTCGCGATTGTTCTTATAGAGATGATTGGATGGCTCCTGGCCCACCCGAACCCCCTCGACGCGGGTACCGTTGACCAGGAAGATGTCGAGCCAGCCGTCGTTGTCGTAGTCAAAGAAAGCCGCGCCGCAGCCGGTGGTCTCCAGCAGGTAGGTATTCTTGTCCTCGCCGCCAAAGATCGTCTTATGGACGAGGCCCGCCGCGCGACCGACCTCGGCGAAGGTCGCGTCGAAGCTGGGAACGGGCGCTTGCGCACCGGGAGACCGGCCGAGGATTCCGCGAGGCCCAGCCAGGCGGGTGGCAGCCAACGCTCCCGCGGCCTTCAGGATCTCACGTCTGGTCAGCCTCGAACTCATACCCTCTTTCGTGTCGCACCAGTCTTCCAGTCCTTTTGCGGCGGCCAGCCGCCTCACGGCGCCGAGGAGCCTGTCCCTTCGCTTTGCCGCAATGACTGGGTCAAGGCGAATTCACGATCAGCATCGGCCGCGCGGCCCAGCTTCTGGTACGCTTCGCCCAGGATGTAATGCGTGAAGGAGTTGTTAGGATCCAGCTTGAGTGCGTGCTGCAGAAAGCCGGCCGCCAGAGCTGGATCACCCTTCTTGAGCTCGACCTTGCCGAGTAGGACGTAGGGGCCCGTAAAGTCGGGATTGAGCCAGACCGCCTGCTTGAGGGCCGTCTCGGCGGGGTCCCATTGTTCGAGGCGCGTATAGGCGTCGCCCATCCGCCAGTAGGCCAGCCACAGAATGGGGTCGGCGGCAAGCTCCTTGTGGAACTCGTCGAGCGCCGGCTCCACCTGCGACTTGAATAGATACATCTCTCCCAACAAAAAATGGGCCATGGGCAGGTGAGGATCGAGCGCGAGCGCTTTCTGCAACTCCGGGATGGCCGTTTCTTCGAATTCCTGCCGGATCATCATCTGCGCCAGCACCAGGTGCGCCTGGGCGCTGTCGGGCGGCACGGAGAACATGCGGGCGAAGGCCAGGCGAGCCTGATCGTCCTGACGGCTCTGCAGGTAATCGACCCCCAGCAGGTAAGAGCCGGTGACGTCCGGACGCGGCAGCCACGATTGCACTTTCTCGAGCAATGGAAGCGCCTGTTGAACGTGGCCCAACAGGTGATAGGAAAGCCCCAGGAGTTGGGTGGACTCGCCGTCCTTCGGGTCCTGTTGGACCGCTAGCTGCAAGTGCTGGGCGGCCCGCCCGAAATCGCGCTTCTGGTAGTACGCCTTGCCCAGCGCCGCTTCGAGCCTCGGGGTGGCCGGCGCCTCGCGCGCGAGCTCTTCGAGCGCGGCGAGAGCCTGGTCGGGCTTGCCCTGTGCGAGCAGATCGAGCGCCGCCTTCATACGATCCTCAGCCGGCAGTGCAGACGCAGCCCTCGCTTGTGCCGGCGGGCCCAGCGGCGCCTGATCCCTTTGCGCCAAGCTCTGCGCCCCCAACGGCGGGGAGCCAAGCAGCAGGATCATGAACAGAATCGAGATGCCGGCCTTCCCGAACATAGCGGACTCTCCTTACGAAGCTAAGACATCATCGGTGTATGAACCACGCCACGCAGGATGTCGTGGCACGGGCGACGTGGCGAACAGCCGTGGATCAGACCCTATGCGGGCGTCACTTAGTCTTTGCAAGCTGGGCCCGCGCCCGCTCTAGATTGTCACGGGCGGTGGCGAGCTGCGGGTCGAGGCGCAGCGCCGCCTCGTACTCGGCCACCGCCTGGGCGAGCTTGCCCTGCATCGCCAAGACCGTGCCAAGATCACTGTGGGCGCTGGCATGATTGGGATTCAGGCGCAGCGCGTCTTCGAACTCGGCGGCGGCCTGGGGTAGATCGCCTCGCGCGGCCAGCACCCGTCCCAGGTCGTAATGGACGTCAGCGTTCTGCGGATCGATGCGCAGGGCGCTCTCGAACTCGTCAGCCGCCTCGGCCATCCTATTCTCAACTGCCAGGGAGCGGCCCAAGTTGGCGAGAGCGCCGAGGTCGTCGGATCTCGCCTTCAGGACCTGCTGAAATTGCGCGGCGGCCTCGTCGCCCTTTCCCTGAGACAGAAGCGCGCTTCCCAGATTGTACCTCGCGTCGAGATCGCCAGGCCTGGCGCTGAGCACTTGCCGGTACTGGTCCATTGCCTCCTCGGTCCGGCCCAGCGACTGCAAGGCCGCGCCCAGGCTGTTGCGCGCGATAGTGTCCGCGGGACGAAGCTCCAGCACCTTCTGGTACTCGTCGACGGCCTCTTGCGGCTGGCCCATAGCCTCCAGCGCGGCGCCCAGATTAAGGTGAGCACTGGTGTCTGCAGGATCCTTCTGAAGCTTGTGGCGGGAAATCGCCGCTTGCAGCACCAGCCTGGGGTCAACCCCGAGATTCGCGCTGTTGACCGGCAGCACTTGAACCCACAGGTGGCTCATCTCATCGGTCGCCAGATTGCCGCCCACGACCAGCTTGGGCGGGTGATTGGGATTGCGTATGTTGTCGAGCGAGTTGTCGTAGGTCCAGCGCATGTGAAGGGTGCTATTCTTCGGCAGAAAGACCGGCTGCCGGTAGCGGAAGACACCCTGCCAGTCGAAATTCCAATCCTTGATCCAGATCAGCCACTTCCTCTTTCCATCGGGAAGGGTCGCAAATCCTTGGACGTCTCTGCCGAGATAGTGAGCGTGCGGGTATATCGCTAGGAGCTCGACATCGAGGGGCAGCTTGAAGTCGTCCGTGACCACGAACTGCCGGTCGCCGGGAGGAATCCCGAGGGCGCGGTCGTTTTCCAGCTGCAGCAGCATGGGGAACTTGGTGGGGGACTCAGGCGTGAAATAGAGACCGACCTCCGGCCGCACGACCTCGGGCTTGCCGTCAGGCCGCATGTGCAGATTGAGGATGAGGTCGGCGCCCCGGTCAAGCCGCCAGGGAATGCCGTCGCTCTCGGCGGCAGGCGCCGTGCCAGGTTTCCAAAAGAGAAAGTGGGCGTCGGGGTCAAAGCGGTCGGATTCAATCTCCAGGTCCATGCCACTGAACCCCGGCTGACCGTCCTGGCCTTCGAGGCGCCGCAGCGACTCGGTGGGATCGGTCAGAATGTTAGCGTGATGAAAGATCTGGGAATTGCCGGGATGGAACTCGATCGCCCTGACGTAGTGAGGGCTCGAGAGCGGGGCGGGAATGATGAGATTGCGAAAGACGTCGCGGCCATGATCCCCCTCGGCCGGAAGAATGTAATCGCGGGCCGTGGTGACCACCAGGTCGGGTTTACCGAGCTGCCAGCCGTCCGCAGACTTCGGGACCGGCGGCAAGTCGCTTGGATTGCCCTCGACGGTGCCCCCTTGAACCCATTGCTGGATCAGGCTGATTTCGTTTTGCGTGAGCCGCCGGGCGCCCACGAAGTCCCCGTATCCCGGCTCGGGCAGCCAGGGCGGCATGAAACGGATACGGGTGACCGCGGCAATCTGGGCGGCATGCTTCCGCACATCCCGGTAGGTCAGCAAAGAGAAGGGCCCCGACTCTCCTGGACGATGGCACGAGGCGCAGTTGTTGAAGATGACGGGAGCGATATCCTTGTTGAAGGTCACCCGAGCGCCGCTTTGAGAAGCATCAGGGACGCGAGAGGTAAGCTCGACCGGCGGGCTGGGACCGCGTCGTCCGCCACTGCTATCCCGGCCATAGAGGCTGCCTGCCGCCACGCCGAGGACCAGAACAGCGGGCGCCAATTGCCTGCCAAGCGCGGAAATGGCGGAGCCCCGGCAACCTCTCATCTCATCGCTCTTCCAAATCCGATATAAAACAGCCGACGGCGCGGGTAGTCTCAAGCTTGACCTGTTTTCTCTCCACGACCCGCCACAGGACGTTCTCCAGGTCGTGCGTGGTGGGTTGTGGGCGTTCCTGGCCCAATTCGACGTACCTGTCATCGATGCGCCCGCGATAGACCATTCTCGCCTGGGCGCCTTCGGAGACGAACACTGCCGCCTCCGGTGTGACCCGCACTCCAGTCAGACGGACGAACTCGTGCCGCGGGTCGAGCAAAGCGCCGAACGGGTAGGCATATTCGTCCAAATGCCGCCGGATCGCGTCGGCGCTTTGCCCCGGGTCGACGTAGATCAACCAGAAAGCCACGTTACGGGAAGCAAACTCCCGGTAGATCCGCTCAAGCTCGGGCGCGTAGCGGTTCGAGATGGGGCAGTCAGTCCGCGTGAATACGAAGACCGACGCCTGCGCGCTAATCCTGGTGAGAGGCTGGACTTTGCGGCCTTGAAGGTCCAGCAGCCGGACCTGCTGCACCGCGCGGTCGGCTGCTCCGGCTGCGGTGGCCAGGAGCGCAGCCACACAACAAGCCCAGCCACGCCGAAGCGGCGCCTGCCAGAACGTCCTGGTGAACCTCGTATTAGCCGAGCCGCAGTTCTTCAGAGCAGTGTCATTATAGCTGACGCTAACGTTGCGGTCGTGGCCCGAGCGCTCCAAGCCTACTCTCCTCCGTGACCTGTTTCCTTCCGGACCGGCGCGACCAGTTCCAAGTGCAATTCGCACATTTCGTCTGTGCTTTGTTCGCCCCAGGTGACGAGCCTCGGAGGATGGTTGGGGTTGAGTGGATTTGCCGCCGAATTGTCGTAGATCCACCGAACGTCGATCCGCGTGCCTTGAGGCAAAGAGAGCGGCGTCTTGTACCGGTACTCCTCCTGCCAGTTGAACGCCCAATGCTTGATCCAGATCAGGGGCTTGACCTCGCCGTCCGGCAGCGTCGCCGTGGCCTTGACCTCCTTGCCCAGCAGGTGCGCGTGTGGAATGACCCCTAGCAGCTCTGTGTCGGATGGCACGTAGGCATAGCTGTTCACTTCGTAGGAGCTATCGCCAGGCGGAATGTTAAGAAACTGCGATCCAACCGCCAGGTCATAGGGGACCCGCGCCGAAGCCTCGTGGGCAAGATACAGTCCAAGCTGAAACGGCACTTTCTCGGGCTTGCCATCAGGATGGAAGTGGACCTGTACGACCAGGCCCGAGTTCTTGCGGATTCGCCCGGCCACGCCCGGAGGCCAGGGCTTGGGCATGCTTCCGGAGACCCAGAGCCCCAGATAACCCGGGACCGGAAACCCGAAGCCCCCAAAGCAGTCGTAGCCGGAAGCTGAGGCCCCCTCCAGGCGCTGCGCTGCTCCGTAGCTGTCTTCCACGATGATCACGTGGTGGACCACCCTGGGATTCGAAGGCCGGAATTCGTAAGCCGAGATGTAGCGGTCGACGGGTTGATTCACCGGCACCACGAAGCAACGGTACGTGTCCTCCGGGCCGGCCGGGACGTCGAAGGGTTGGTTCAGGCCGACCACCAGGTCTGGCTCGCCCAGGAACCACGAGTTTGTGAACGTGGGGACCGGGGGCAGATCACGTGGATCGCCCCGGACCATCCCGGTTGCGACCCAGCGCTGCAGGGTGTCGATCTGCGCCGCCGTCAGTCGCCGCTCACCTTCGAACTCGCCGAAATCAGGCTCGGGTTTCCACGGTGGCATGAACCGGCTCAGGGTGACCTCGGCGATCTGCCGTCCATGGACCCGCGCGTCCTCGTAGTTCAGGAGAGGAAAGGGCGCCACTTGGCCTGGACGATGGCAGCTGGCGCAGTGCTGGAACAGAATTGGGGCTACATCTCTGGTAAAGGTAACCTGAGGTTCAGTCCTCGGGGCGCCTTGGCGCGGCCTGCTCCCGGCAAAACCAATTACTCCTGCGAGGGCCAGGAACAAGAGAAAGATCCCCTGCTTCCATCCTGCAGGACCTGGTCTAGCTGCAATCACGCGCTGACTTCCGATACCCTTTCTGTAGAGACACCGCCCACCGACACCTTCGCGCCGGCGGGCCAGGCATTTCGCAAAACAAAAAGAGGAGCCCCAACCTGCGGGCTCCTCCTGATTTCATGGGTCATCCGATAGGTGCTAGAACTCAACCCGCAAGCCGAATTGCCATTCTCGCATGTTCCCGTTGGAAATGATATCCGTGATTCGGCCCGCTGTTCCGCAGTCCACGCAGCTATCAGGATTCGCTAAGTTGACCTGGTTGAAGAAGTTAAACGACTCAGCCCGCAACTGCGCCGTGACCTTCTCGCTGATGTGGAAATTCTTGAAGAAGGAGAGGTCCGCGTCGAAGAAGCGCGGGCCCCAAAGCGAATTGACACCAGCGTTACCAAACGTTCCCACTGCGGGACGGGTCCAGGGGCCGCTTGTACATCCGGGATCGGCCGGGCACGTTCCACCCTGAATCGGCTTCAGTTCGCTGGCAGCGACTTGATACCAGTAACCCCGAATTTCTGGATTCCCGGAGCGGGTCCCGTTAGCGACGGTTCCGTTCCGAATCGGGTACCCTTCACCGGTGTCGCTGTCCTGTCCCCGATCCTGATAGCCTGCAGTAAAGGGCGACCCGCTCATGACGGACCAGGAGCCGTTGAACTGCCATCCTCCCACCAGCAGATCCTCCAATCGCGAGGCGTTGCTCATGTACTTCTGGCCCCTGCCAAACGGCAAGTTGATGACATTGGTAAGCGTAAACACATGGTGCCGCTGGAAGTCAGCGGGCCCGTAGGTTGTGCTGGCATCGTAGATGAAGTAGCCGTTGCCATCATACTGATTGGCGTGGGCCCACGTGTAGGTGGCCGCGATCTGGTATCCTTTGCCGAACCGTTTGTCCACTCTGGCCTGCAGTGACTCATACTCGTTGCTGGCGTCGTTTCCGTAGTAGTTAAGGCCTTGCGTCCAGCCGAGTTGGGAATAATAGGGGCGCCGCAAGTTTGTTGAGACACCCTGGGCAAACCCCTCGATCGTCGGCGTGTTGGTATCGTAATTGGGACCGTCGCCGGTGAAGACGTGGGTGCCCTTGTTCGCGACGTACCCGATCTCGGCCGAAAGGGTGTTGGTGAAGGCGTGCTGGAGTGTAGCGTTCCAGGCATCTACCGTCAGCAGGCGCATATCCTTGGGGTGAATGTGTGGGCTGATGCCGTCGGGCAGCAGCGGGTTGCCGGTCGGGCCCAGGCACTGAGTCCCCTTGATGCTGGTGGCGGTCGTCAGGGTAATGGCATTGCAGTTGTCTCCGAGAATCGTCGAGGGGTTGAGCTGCGGCGGCCCCTGCGACAGGGGAAAGACATCCGAGGCACTGAAGGGGGGGTTGAGGCTCTGGTTGGCGAGAACCGGGACGTTCTGGGTCACGGTATGGCCGAAGATCGATCCGAAGGTGCCGATGTCAAAGGAGCGCCCGTAGCCCATGCGAAGCACCGTCTTGGGATTCATCTGATAGGCGATACCCAGGCGAGGGGCGAAGTTGGTCCAACTGTTTCCGACGTTCCCGTTGGTCGCGATTCCGTTCACGCCCGCCACCCAGACTTCTCCCGTGTCCGCCTGCACCCACCCGCCATGCTGAGCTCCGTTCACCGTCTGCGGGAAGTAGATCTCCCATCGCAGTCCGTAGTTCAAGGTGAGCTTCGGGGTAACGCGCCACGTGTCCTGGCCGTAGAAGAAGAAGCGCTTCTGCCGCTCGGCCGCCGTCGTGACGTTACTGACATAGCGGTTAAACGTTGAGGTGTAGCCCAGAAGGTAAGTCGCCAAGGACAGTCCAGCGCCATTGGGACCTTCAGTGAAGCTGTTGTTGAAGTACAGCTCACCGGCGCGGTGGCTATCGCTGGGCACGCGCAGGTTCATGGCGTAGCGGATGTCGGCGCCGAACTTGACCGTGTGATTGCCCCGGATATTGGTCCAGTTGTTTACGAACTGGAATTGCTGCTCCTGCTCGTTCAGCGGACAATTGCACTGGTTGGCGCCTAGGCTGTAACCCCAAGCGAATCCACCCGAACTGGCTCCTTGGTTGAGCGAGAAGTAGGGCATGCCGGAAGTGTAGTATTTGTCCAGGTTCAGGCCGGGAATCCCGGCGTCGGCGGCCGGGCTGGTACCCAGGCCGTTGGGATTCACGAACACCCTGTAGCGCATGAAACCGAAACGGAAGTCGGTGAGCAGCGAAGGCGAAAGCGAGTAGTCAAATCCGTAAGCAATACTCTGGTTGCGGACGCTGGAGGCTCCGGCAAAGCCGCCCACGCTCGGGTCAACGTTGAAAGCCGGACCCCCGACTTCGGTCCCGAACAGACCGGCACCCTGGCGCGAGAACTGTTGAAAGCTATAGCGGCCCAGCATGTGCAATTTCTCGGTGGTGTAGTAGTCGGCGCGTACGTCGAAGCCGTCGCTGTTGAAGACTTGGCTGCCGGACGCGAAGAAGTTGTTGGCGGTTGGATCAGAAGGGGTAGCGTTGGGCAAGGGAATGTTCTTCAGCATATTGGCAGCGGCCACGGCATCCGGCGTTGCCAACATGGCGCTGGGAATGACGTTCGGCGTTGTTCCGTTGCTGCCCATAAACTGCTGGCGCATGTCGGCTGCGGTACACGGGGCTCCCGACGAGGTTTTAGAGGTGCTCGAGACGCAGGGATTGATGCTTCCATCGGGGTTAAGGGGGTTGTAGATGTTGGAGCTCGACTTGGCGGCCAGGGCACTGAGGTCCCCGGTACGCTCCGCCGCGGTCGGCACGCGTGTCTGAGCGGAACCGCCCAAAGATCGCCGCGTCCCCTGGTAGTCACCAAAGATGAAGACCTTGTCCTTTCTGATCGGCCCTCCCAGCGAGCCGCCAAACTGATTCCAGACGCTGTGCGGAACGTCGCTGATTCCGCCGCACGCCACGCCGCACTGCGTGAAGGGGTCGCGCGCGCTGGTGGCGTTGGTGCGATTGAACTCGAACCCGTCGCCGTGAACCTGATTCGAGCCCGATTTCGTCTGGCTGGTGACGACCCCCGCCGTGGCCTCGCCGAACTCGGCGTCGTAATTCTGGGTGGTCATCTTGGCTTCGGTGACCGAATCCAGGTTGGGGTTGATGACGATGATCCCCAGAATTGGGTCCTGATTCGAGGTGCCGTCCAGCTCATAGTTCGTCCCGCTGAAATGCTGCCCGTTCACCATGATCTGAATGGCGCCCTGCGGGTTCTCACTGGCGGCGTGCTGCCAGCCCAACCGCTGGGTGCCGGGAGTCAGCAACTCGAAAGTAGTGAAGTTCCGGTTAAAAATAGGCAGCTCTTGAACCTGCCTTTCGGTGAAGGTTGTGGCCACGTCGGTCTTCTCGGTTTTCAGCAGGGGGACCGCGGCGGTCACTTCCACCGTCTGTGTGACCGCGCCCAGCCTCAGCGTGGCATTCACCTGGGTCGAGGCGTCGACGTTCACCTGCGCGCCTTCCTGAACGAACGCCTGGAAGCCGGTGGCCTCCACCCTCACCCGGTAGGTGCCCACAATGAGGTGGGTTTGCTGATAGTTGCCGGACTCATTGGAGGTGGTCAGGTAGTTGACGCCCTTGTTGACATCCGTGATGGTGACCTTGGCATTCGGCACCGCGGCGCCTTGTTCGTCGGTCACCGTGCCCACGATGCTGCCGAAGACGGCCTGTCCAAAGGTTCTGCCGGGAAAAGCCGCCAGAAGCACAGATGCCAGGACCACGAGCACTTTCGGCCCGATCCCTCTCTTCACCCTGATGGACCGCATATGTCCTCCTTATTGGGGCTTACACCCCGATGACCCGACGAAGACCTGGAGACCGCCCTACATATTCAGAGCGGTTACTGATACCCCACACCCAGACGCTTTACCACTTGTTGTTAACAGCCACGCCTTATGCTAGGATTCCGTACGCCGCTTACAAACTTCATAGGAGTTACATGGTGTGATGTAACGGTTACGGAGGTCCTGTAACGGTCCGCACGGATTCGTTACGCGGCACTGCTGGTTACGGATGACTGCGTCGGGTGGGTCGGAGGGGGTTATCTGCACCCATGATAGACTCGCCGCTGGCTTCTGAAAATGACGGGCTTGGGGTTCCGGTTAGCACGGACGAGCAGCGCTCGCAGCTCCAGAAGGTGCTCGACTCTGAGGCCTTTAGGAACGCTCCGGGCCTGCAGAAGTTCCTGGAGTACGTCACCCGCAAGACTATTGAGGGCTTCTCCCACGAGATCAAGGAATATGCCATCGGGGCCGACGTCTTTGGTAAAACCGCGGAGTACGACCCCAAAATCGACACCGCCGTCAGGGTCCAGGCCAACCGGCTCCGGGAGAAGCTGAAGAAGTACTACGAGGGTCAAGGCGCGTCCGACACCATCCTGCTCTCGATCCCGAAGGGCCACTACGTCCCCTGCTTTTCGCGCCGGGCTCTGTCCGCCCGACCGGCCATCGCCAATTCGCAGCCCTCCCCCGACTTCCCGGCAAGCCGGGCCGCAGAAGGCGGGCTGCTGGCCCCAGAGCTTGTAGCCCCCCGTCACTTTGTAATCCAAGACTTGCGCCCGGGGGGGCGCGCCCTGGGGCTCTCTCTGATGCTTCTGGCCGTTGCCGTGATGGGCGCCGCGCTGTTCTTTGTGCCCCGCCTCGGCACCGATCGGGGGGCCAGCAGTTCTGGCCAGGTTGGGCGAAGCACGTCCCTAGCCGCCACCGTTGACAATCCCCTCAGGGCTCTGTGGGGGGACTTCTTCAAAGATACTAGCTCGCCCATGGTCGGATATTCGAACTCGATCTTTCTGGCAACCGAACAGTCCGATCTGCTGCGGCTCAAAAGCGACGAGATTGACAACGCCGGCGCCCCGGCCCGGAGCGACGTAGCCCGCAAGCTGAGCGCGAGCCCCCGCCTGCTGGACCGCGCCGGTCCCGTCTTCTTCGAAGACCTGTACACGGGAACGGGCGAAGTAATGGCCGTCTTCTACCTGACCCGCCTGTTCGCCCAGGAACACTTGTCCTCCTTGGGGGTCAAACGGGGCCGGTTGGTAACGATTGCCGATTTGAGCCAGCACGATATGATCTTCCTGGGCTCAACGGTGGAAAATAGCCTGCTCGCCAAGCTCCCCTTGACCCAGGACTTCGTGTTCGTCCTGCCTCCGAACGCCCCCCACCTCTGGGGTTGGCGCATCGTCAATCTGCATCCCCAGCGAGGGGAGAGCCCGTTTTACGAGACCGAGCGTGACAGCAAGACTCAGGTCCTGCGGGCGGACTATGCCCTGGTGAGCTTTCTGCCCGGCATCACGCGCAGTCGCAGAATTGCGGTGCTGGCCGGCCTCACCACCATCGGCACCCAGGCGGCAGCTGAGTTCGCGACCTCGCCCGCCGGCAGCGCTGAAATCCTGGCTCATCTGGGGTCGGGCGCACCCCCGCTCCGACGACTACCGCCTTTTTTCCAAGCGCTTCTGAGGGTCGAGATCATGAAAGGCGATGTGCTCAGGGTGGAGTACATCACCGGCCATGCCATCCAGTCCGGACCGGTCGAGTTGTCGAGGGGTTGACCCAGCTGTCCACGTACTGGTGTGGTTGAGCTGTCCTGGACCTGAAAGAGGATGGCCGACACGGACCCGACAATGGGGCCTTCGCGAAGAAGCTTCCTGATCTCGGTGGGTGGCGCGGGGCTGGCTCTCGCCCTGGAAAGGCCCGAGCTTGCTTTGAAGGGCCCCTCGGCCTCGGCCACCCAGACGAATCCGTTCGACCTCCCAGTCGCCCCCGGATCTCCCCTCGGCTTTACCTTGACCGACGTGGCCGCGGCGGCGGGGCTCAAATCGGTCTGTGTCTCCGGGCAGCAGGCGAGCAAGCGCTGGATCGTCGAGACCACCGGGTGCGGCATCGCTTTCTTTGACTACGACCAGGACGGCTGGCTGGACATCGTTCAGGTCAACGCCACGACCCTTGAAGGCTTCCCGCGCGGCCGGCAGCCAACTTGCCACCTCTATCACAATAATCGCGACGGCACCTTCCGGGACGTGACCGCCCGGGCCGGCCTGACGCGGACCGGTTGGGGCCAGGGGATCTGCGTCGGCGACTACGATGGCGATGGCTGGGACGACCTCTTCGTGACCTACTGGGGCCAGAATGTGCTCTACCACAACAACGGCGACGGCACGTTTACCGATGTGACCCGCAAAGCCGGGCTGCTTCAGCCGGGCGGCCGGGCGCGCTGGAACACCGGCTGCTGCTTCCTCGACTACGACCTCGACGGCCACCTGGACCTCTTCGTGGCCAACTATGTCGACGTCGACCTCTCACAATTGCCGACCCCCGGCTCCGGCAAGTACTGCCTGTGGAAAGGCGTGCCGGTCATGTGCGGCCCGCGCGGACTGCCGCCGGCGACGAACTTGCTTTATCACAACAACGGCGACGGCACTTTCACCGAAGTCAGCGAGAGGGCCGGCATCCTGAAGACACCCGGTCACTACGCCTTCACCGCCTTGACCGGAGATTTCGACAACGACGGCTGGCCCGACATCTACGTCGCCTGCGATTCCACCCCCAGCATCCTCTATCACAACAATCGCGACGGGACCTTCAAGGACATTGCCATCCCGGCGGGTTGCGCTTACAACGACGACGGCCAGGAGCAGGCCGGCATGGGAGCCTCGGCCGGTGACTACAACTGTGACGGCTGGCTGGATATCTTCAAGACGAACTTTTCCGACGACACCTGTAGCCTGTACCGCAACGACGGCGACGGCTCGTTTACCGACGCCACTTTTTCCGCCGGGATGGGGCTCAATACGCGTTACTTGGGTTGGGGCTGCGGCTTCGCCGATCTCGATAACGACGGCTGGCTCGACGTCTTCGCGGCCCACGGCCACGTCTACCCCGAGGTGGAGCGGACGGGCGTGGACGTTCCTTACAAAGAACCTAAGATCCTCTATCGCAACCTCCATAACGGACGCTTCGAGGACATCTCGGGCCGGGCAGGGTCCGGCGTCGCGTTGCTGCGCTCCTCACGGGGCGTAGCCTTCGGCGATTTCGACAACGACGGCGACGTCGACATCCTGATCAACAACTCCGGCGACCCTCCCACTCTCCTGCGCAACGATGTGAGCAGCCGGAATCACTGGCTGAAGGTTAAGACGGTGGGGACGCGTTCGAATCGCACCGGCCTCGGCGCGCGCGTCACCGTGGTCGCCGGCGGTCACTCCCAAATCGACGAGGTGCGCAGCGGCGGCAGCTACATCTCACAGAGCGATCTTCGCCTCCACTTCGGGCTCGGCGCCGCCACCCGGGCGGACCTGGTGGAAGTCCGCTGGCCGAGCGGTCGTGTGGACCGGCTGAAGGATATCGAGGCCAACCAGGCGATCGTCGTGAGAGAGGGACAGGGAATCGCTAAGACATAGGCAGAAGGCTGAAAGATGCAAGAAGCACCTCTCTTGAGGCCGTGATGAAGTACACGTTGGGCCAACGCGTCTTCCTGATAACGGCTCTCGCCTTGGCGGGGCCCGCACGCATCCCGCGAGCTCGTGGCGGGATGACGTTTCTGAGACACCCCGAAGAGGCGGCACCCCAATATCTTAACACCCGGCCAGGGGTGAATTTCGTGGGTTCGGAAGCTTGCGCGTCATGCCATAAGGAGATCTTCGACCAGTTCTCGAAAACGGGGATGGGACGGTCCATGTCGCTGCCAGGAGCCCTCTCCCAACTCGAAAAGGTGCCGAAGCCCGTCGCGGTCTACGACAAGCAGATTGACCGATACTTCGAGGTCTTCCGCCAGGGTTCGAGCCTTTACCAGTCAGAGTACGCGCTGGATTCGGTGGGCCGGGACGTCTTCAGGCATACCGAGGAAATTGCCTTTGTGGTAGGAACTGGAGAGAACGGGTTCAGCTACCTTGTCCAGCGTGGAGACTACCTCTTTCAAGCGCCCCTTTCCTTTTATTCCGCCACCGGGAGCTGGGACCTCTCTCCGGCGCACGAACTGGGTTTTGATCGGCCCATCGTCGGCGGGTGTGTCTTCTGCCACAGCGGCCAGCCCCAGCCCGTCTTCAACCGTAACGGGTTGTACAGGCGGCCGCCGTTTAGAGAGCTGGCTATCGGTTGCGAACGGTGCCACGGACCTGGCCAGTTGCACGTGGAGGCTCGAACGGCGGGCGCACTCGTTCAGGGTAACATCGACCTCAGCATCGTGAACCCAGCTCGGCTGCCCGGGTGGCTTGCCGACAACATCTGCATGCAGTGCCACGAGCTGGGGGACGCGAGGGTGTTGCAGCCGGGAAAGGACTTTCTCGACTTTCGTCCGGGAGCCCCATTAAACGAGACACTGGCGCTCTTCAAAGCGCCCATGCGCCGAGGAAGAGGAACCGAGTCCCCCTTGCTTAATCACTACTACCTGATGACTCTGGCCAAATGTTATCGGGCGAGCCGGGGAGCGATGGCTTGCATCACCTGCCACAATCCGCATCAGCAGCCTTCCCCCGAGAAATCAGCGGATTATTATCGCCAGAAGTGCTTCCGGTGCCACACCAACGGAAGCTGCGCCCTGCCTTTGACAACGCGGCTGCGTGAGTCGCCGCCGAATAATTGCGTTGGGTGCCACATGCCGAAGGAATCCGTCAGGCCGATTTCCCACTCGGTGCTCACCGATCACCGCATTGTGATTTCGGGAGACGAGCCTTATCCCGACGCGGCGTTCGAGAACCCGGGGAGCGCGGCACTGATTCACCTCAACGCGGAGCCGGGTAAGGACCAATCGCGAGTGCCCGCGCTAACGATGCTCCTCGCCTACGGCGAACTCCGCGATATCGATTCTGCCTACGAACAACGTTATGCGGAACTGCTGGAACAGGTGGGCCGGACTGCGAAGGACAGCGTCGAGGTACTGGATTTGCTCGCTCGCCGCGAACTGGAGAATCCGGCCCGTCCGAATTCAGCCGAAGCGATCCAGGAACTTTCGCGCGCCGTTCAGTTGGGGTCCACCTGGCCTCTCGACTATGATCTTCTCGGGTTGCTGCTGGAGCGAGCCGGCCGTTTCCCCGAAGCGATTAGCGTCCTGGAGCGTGGCATCGCCCTGGATCCTTACATGAGCTCCTCTTACACCACCTTGGCGGCCTGCTACCGATCGACCCGAAGGAGGAACGAAGCTGATCAGACGCTACAAGAAGGGCTAAAGCTCTTTCCCGGTGACCCCGAAATGCGCAGCTTGCTGAGGAACCTTGAGTCAGAGCAGCAGCTTCCTTGATGGCAGATGAAGAGCCCACTATCGGTTAGGTCTTCTGCCAGCAAGAATTGCTAACGAGGAGTGGCTGCTTACTCCCTGACCGGCGGAGCAATTTCGCACAAATCCGCTGACCGAGCGGGAAGGTGGACCGCTGACGGATGTCCAGGCCAACCAGGTCATTGGCATCAAAGAACGGCAAGGGCTGGTGAAGAAGTAGGGTTCAGCGGCTAGGAGGTCGTTTGCTATACTTAATACCGATCACCCGATAGGAGCCGCTGAACCTCGGAATCAGATAAATCGGTTGACTTATCCGTTCGGTTGATGTACTGTCAGTAAAAGAGCCATATCATACATGCTAAAGACACTCGGGACAGGGGTTGTGATCGAGGCTGGGGGGCCCGCCGTCACCTGGCGTCAGAAATTGTGGCCGATGCCTGCCGCCTTCGTTCGAAATGCGCGGAAGGGAACCAACGAAGCCGGAATGTGTAAGAAAATAAGGCTCTACGGCAGAATTTGTGGGTAAATCTCCTCCTGTGGCAATGAAACAAGGAAAGTGACGACGACGAAAACGAGCACAGGAGGGCGCGCAAAAGATGCGGCTGA